>Ga0105240_10009649_pt1 | contig 13651 bp, 16 predicted proteins | sample KBSC54metaG_FD_80426 | JGI IMG/M metagenome (GOLD analysis project Ga0105240, IMG submission 80426) | Corn rhizosphere microbial communities from Kellogg Biological Station, Michigan, USA - KBS C5-4 metaG | ecosystem: Host-associated > Plants > Roots > Rhizosphere > Soil | place: Michigan, USA... | reverse complement strand
TGCTCGGCCTGGATGCGCCGCGCGGCAAGGACTTCAGACTGGAGCCTGCGCCCAAAGAAGTGCAACTAGGCAGTGGCGCCTTCCAGGTGGGTCCGCATACGAAGATTTTTGTGCAGCTAGGCCATCAGTCCGAGGACCGCATTGCGGCCGAAACTCTGGCTGAGGAGGTTCTGGACCAATCCGGACTCCGGCTCAACATCCAGGGCATGAAGGCTGCGGCGAAGGCCGAAGGTGGAGCCATCGTCCTGGCCCGGTTGCAGGATGAGCGGGTCAGAAGCTTTTTGGCGCGTAACGGCTTGAACGCCGACGCTGAGGTTGGAGAAGACGGTTATCTACTGTTTTCCGATAAGTCGCACCTGATCGTTGCGGCAAATTCCGGCGAAGGATTGTTTTATGGCGTGCAAACCCTCCGGCAGTTGCTCCGCCCTAACGAGAAGGGCCTCATGTGCCCGGCTGTAGGTATTCGGGACTGGCCGAGCCTGCAGCAGACGGCGCCGAGCATCAGCCGGGAACTGGCGCAGAGTGAAGTGAGTAAGCCGCGAGAATAATGGAAATTCGGTAATTTAGCGATTTGGCAATTGAGGAATTTGAAGATCAAAAGCGTCCTTGCTGGACGCTTTTTCTTTTTTCCGCTTGCTGGCTTAGTGAATCACATAAAATCGCAAACCACATGTTTTCTGACCGAACCAATTGGCGGCTCGCGCGGAACCGGTATACCCAGGCAGTGGAAGAAGTGCGGGCCAGCGGCAGAAGATTGCTGGACTTAAGTGCCTCCAATCCGACGCGAGTCGGTCTCGAATTCAATGCGCGCGCTATTCTGCAATCGCTCGCTTCGCCTCAGGCGCTCGACTACGATCCGCAAGCCAAAGGCTTACGTTCCGCGAGGGAAGAAGTCGCCTCGTACTACCGCGTCGCGCATGGAATCCATCCTTTGGATCCAGAGCGCATTGTTCTAACCAGCAGCACGAGCGAGGGATATTCCTACATTTTTCGTCTTCTCTGCAACGGCGGAGACGAGCTTCTGGTGCCCAAGCCGAGCTATCCATTGTTCGAGTTTCTGGCAGATCTGCAGGATGTGAAGCTAGTCCCGTATCCATTGATTTATGACCACGGATGGGAGATGGATTTCCATTCTCTGCAGAATGCGGTTACCCGCCGGACCAGGGGGGTGGTCGTAGTGCACCCGAACAATCCGACAGGATCTTACGTGAATGCGAGTGAATTTGATCCTCTCCACAAATTCTGCGCGCAACACGGCCTCGCAATGATTGTGGATGAAGTCTTCCTGGATTATCCTCTGGACAATTTGCCCCACGCGAGCTTTGCGGGGAACCGGGATGTGCTGACCTTCACCTTGAGCGGTCTTTCAAAAATCTCTGCGTTGCCCCAGATGAAAGTTGCGTGGCTGGTCACGAGTGGCCCCGAAAATCAGGTGAGTGCGGCCATGGAGCGGCTGGAGGTTATTACGGACACGTACTTGTCGATGAATGCGCCAGTGCAGTGCGCAATCCCTGTCTTGCTGGACCAGAGACATGCCATTCAGCGCCAACTTCTCAAGCGTGTGAAATCAAACTTGGCCGAGTTGGACCGGCAACTCGCGTCAGCGAAGGCTTGTCAGAGGCTTTCCCTCGAAGGTGGGTGGTACGCCGTTTTGCGAGTGCCGGTGACGCGCTCGGATGAGGAACTGGCCATTGAGTTGGTTCGGGAGAAATCGGTGCTTGTGCATCCTGGGCACTTCTATGATTTTCCCAGCGACGGATACCTGGTCTTGAGCCTGATTACCGTTCCCGATGATTTCAATGCAGGTATTGAGAGACTTTTGGAGTTTATGGGGCGATAAAGGGGCTCGGTGCATCTTTGCCCTGATTTCCTCACAGCAAATTGGAATCCTTGGGTTCCGGAGCAGTTACTGCCCGCCGCTCACTGCTGGCACGATGGAAATCTGCGAATTTTTGGGCACGCGCGTCGTGAGTCCGCCGGTGTAGCGGATGTTCTCATTGCCGACGAAGATGTTGATGTGCTGGCGGACTTGATCCTGCTCGTTGAGTACTCGATCCCGGACTCCCGGATAGGCATTCCAAAGTGCGGAAAGTGCTTCGGCTACAGTAGCGCCTGAGGGTTCCACTGATACCTCATTCCGTCCATCAGTAAATTCGCGCAAAGCCGCGGGAATGTAAATGGTCACCTTCATCGCTTCTTATCCTTCCGCTTTGTGGACTGATGAGACGCGTTCGACTTCCTGGAAACTTGTTGCGGTGCTTTCGGGCTGACGGGGAACACATTTCCAAGCCCTTCATCTTCCACGACAGCGCATCGCACACAGAGAATCGAAGGTAAGCCTCCCAGGATTCTGTTCCAGTTTTTGCCCTCATCATTCGAGCCGAAAAGTTGTCCGCTGCGAGTGCCGAAATAGATTCCGACGGGATCCAGCGAATCAGTTGTCATGGCGTCACGCAACACGGTTTCGTAGGCTTGCTTTTGCGGCAGGCCGCGCATCAGTGGTTCCCATGAAGCCCCGGCATTCCGGGTTCGATAAACTCGCAACCGCCCATCGCACACACAGCGAAACTCTTCGGATTCGACCGGGACGGCATAAACACAATCCGGATCTCGCGGGTGGATCACAACAGGGAAACCGAAATCCGAGGGCACTCCGTTGGCGATGTCGGTCCAATGCTCTCCACAGTCATCGGAGCGATAAAGTCCCCAATGATTCTGCAGGAACAAACGCTCCGGGCGGGCGGGATGCAAAGCAATCTTGTGGACGCATTGCCCGAACTCCGGATATTTCTCCGGCATGAACAGGGCGCGAATGCCGCGGTTCTGCGCCGTCCAGCTCTGTCCGCCATCTTCGGTGCGGTAGACGCCTCCGGACGAGATGCCAACATACATTCTCTGCTGATTCGATGGGTCGAGCACAATCGTATGCAGAGCGAGGCCGCCATTGCCCGGCATCCAGCGGGGGCGATGCGGATGATCGAAGAGTCCACGCACCAGCGACCAGTTCTGGCCTGCGTCCCGGCTTTCGAACAGGGCAGCAGGTTCTACTCCGCAATAGAGCCGGTCGGGTTCCTCGGCCCGACCCAGGGTGATCTGCCAGATATTTTTCAAAGACGTACCGGTATCGGCGGGAAAACGGACGGGAGCTTGTTGTGGATTGGTCCAGCTTTTTCCGAAATCATCGCTGGAGCGCAGGAGCGTACCCCAGAAGCTGGAGGTGGAAGCCCAGATACGGCGCTGGTCCCCGCGGCCATCATAGGCCATTGCGTACACGGAATGACCGTGAAAGTACGGGCCGCCGACGTCCCAACGACGGCGCTGTGCATTGGAACGAAGAATGAAAGCTCCTTTGTTAGTACCCACAAGCACCACAAAGTCTCTTTTCTTGATCCGAACGTGCCGGATGCTATGCATCGTAGTCGTACGCGGTGGGCCCGCAGTTCTGTCTTCGGCCGCTTCGGGAAACGCTATTCCCCCGGACTGGACCGCTTCCAAAGCTGCCTGAACCTCGGTGGCGCGCTGGTAGCGCTGCATGGGTTCTTTGGCCAGGCATCGTTGGATGATTGCCCACAAGCCCGGCGGTACAGGCGGCCCGAGAGGGCTAGGAATCTCGCGCATGATGGCGGCGCTGATTTCAAAACCGGTCCGTCCACCGAAGGGCAGGCGACCAGAAGCGGCTTCGTAGAGAACCACGCCGAGCGCCCATAGGTCACTACGGCTATCTGCGGCATCGCCACGCAAGACTTCCGGAGCCATGTACGGCAAAGTTCCGCTCATGCTCGAGCCGTCCTGTACCGTAGAAAAAGAGAGAGTAGGAGCGTCCAGGATTCCTCCGCCAACTCGTTTGGCCAACCCGAAGTCAAGGACTTTGACCAGGCCTTCCGGCGTCACCACGATATTGGCCGTTTTCAGGTCACGGTGGACAATGCCTCGATCATGCGCCCGAGCCAGCGCACTCGCTATCTGAACTCCGTAGCGCAGAACCGTTTCAGGAGGTTGTCCCATCTCTCCGGCCAGGCCGTGTAGAGACTTGCCTTCGACCAGTTCCATGACGATGTACAGGTCGCCACCAATTTCGCCTACGTCGTAGATCGTGCAGATATTGGGATGAGCGAGGGAGGATGAAGCCCGAGCCTCCTGCAGCAGATTCTGTCGGCTGGAGATATCGGGTGTTGCAGACTTTTTGACAACTTTGACGGCCACGTCGCGGTGCAGCACTTCATCGTAGGCCCGGTATACGACGCCCATGCCTCCTTCGCCGATTTGGGCGATGACGCGACAGTGGCCGAGAACCTGCCCGATCAAAACGAGTACCTCATTCATCAAATTTAGGCTGCAGGTTGGAGTTGCGTCAACGAAGCCGGTTCAAAGAAATGGTTACCTGAAACTTCAGGGCAAAATCCGCGCTTGCGGAGTGAGATCAGGTCAGCGTTGCTGGGCAATACGGGGTTTCTGATTCCAACCGGGAAGCAGAGCGGTGCATCCTAGTCAGCCGCTTCTGGAGGATACAAATGCGTCTTACCGATCGATGGATTGCATCGATGTTCTTATCGGCTGCGCTGGTCGTCCCGATTGGGGCAATGGCAATGCCGACTCCGCAGGATGATCGTGAACGGCATGAACAGCAAGAGCACCAGCGCAGGTACTATGACCAGCAGAATCGGGATTACCACAACTGGAACAACCAGGAAGACCGGATGTACCGGGAATGGCTAGCAGAGCGGAATTACAATTACGTCGATTATGACCGGTTGGATCCCCGGGACCAGCAGGACTACTGGAGATGGCGACATCAGCAGGATAAGCGCCAACGCCACGAGGAGCACGAAGAACACGAGCATGACCGGCGATAGCTGGCCAGTTTGAATGCGGGGCGGCGGAGGATCCTTCCTTCGCCGCTTACATTTTGGGCTATAATGCCCGCATGCCTGCCGCGCCTGGAGCGACCAAAGCTGTCGGGATGGTACCTGACGAACTCAAGTTTGAGCCGAAATCCAAAGGTCTTGTCACCCCGCGCAAGAAAAAACCCAAAGAACTTGCTGTTATCACCGAGTGCTGCACGGGCTGTGCCGGTTCGCCCGCCTGCGTGGAATATTGCCCAGTAGAAGACTGCATGTTTTGGGTGCCGGATGAAGACAATCCGCCGTTCGGGCGGATTCAGGTGGACCCTATCCTCTGCATCGGATGCAAAAAGTGCGTCAGCAAAGGTCCAGATGGCTGTTTCCTGGACGGCTGTCCCTGGGATGCGATCGCGATGGTGGATACAGCCGAGGTCGAGAAGGAAGTCGGGGTGATGGCAATTTGATTGCCGCTCCTGGATTCCAGCCTCTAAGCCCTGTGCCCTAGTCCCTGGGTCTTTACTCAGACCACTCACTTTATAAGGTTCCACGCCAGGATCTCTAACGAACGCCAGTGCTACTTTTTATTCCTGGTGCGGATCGCCTTCTCCGTCTGCTCTGCCTGCTGGCGGACGTCGTTGGAAACGTCCGGTAGGTCGCGTTCGTACGGCTGGATTGATGCGATGTCCTCCGGCTGGCCAATCAGATACAGAGCGCGAAGGGCCTCCCAGACTTGCTCGGTCGCAGGGTCGATCACTGCGAGTTCGGAGCCCTGCCCCAGGTTTGCTCCAGCCTGTGCTACGGAGCGGATGCGGCCTGGAATTGGCGAGCGTATTTCCACGATCTGCGACGAGGCGGCGGGCGCGAGCTTTGCGATCAAGCCTCCCTCGCGAATGGAGGTGCCGGGCCGGTCCGAGTCGGTGATACGACCCGCCGCGGGTGCCATGACGTGCGCGGGCTGCAGCAGCGCCACAATCTGGGGCCGGCCTGTAGCATCGCCGAAGCGGACTAGCGATAGGGCGGCATTGCCGCGCACCATGGGCGCAGGATCAGCCAGCATCTTCACAAGAGTTTCGTGGAAGCCTGGAGCGGATGTGTCCTGCCCCATGACCCACGCGTCGGTGTTGCGAACCTCTTCGACAGGATTGTTGGCGAGCAGGATGAGATCGGGATACCAGCGCTTCGCATTGGCATCGGCATGCGACATGCGGTCGCCGAGTTGAACCAACGCATGCTGGATATGCCGTGGTTTTTTATCATCATGCAGGTATTCGGTCATTTGCTGGTCCGAGAGGTGGCGGCCAAACCAAGTGTTCCACCAGAACAGGAAGGGCATCAGGACGATCAGCCATCCGGTCACAAAGAACAGTATCTTCTGGTTGCGCGACATCCCGCGTTTCGCTTTCGGGGCAGTGGCAAGAGGATCAGGAGTGGAAATGGAAGGCTCGGACGGAAGAGACATGGGATCCCGGCAAGGAACTATAGCAGAAGACGCCTCCCTAGCGAGAGACGGGAGATCTACTCCTCCCGCAAAACAAACCAGGAACTCAATGCGACGCAGGCCAGGGTTGCGGCCATGCCGATTACCATGCTTCCGGGCAGAGCATCCGGCAAATTCCTCTGCAGGAAGTAGACGGGCCTGAGCAGGAGAGATTCCCAGGGCAGTCTCATGCAATAGGCGACGAGCGATGGTGTGGACAAGATGCTGACAACAACTGTGCAGGCCAGAGTGATTCGTATCGGCAGCGTCGCGCGCGCCAGCGCTTCTTCTCGCGCGCGTTGCTGGGCCCGCCGAAAGATGAGCGCGGGATCCGGCGGGTTTAGGCTTTCCTCGAGTCTGGCAACTCCCGGTCCGAGCACCTCGACGGCCATAGCCATCTCACTGCAAAGGGGGCAGGTTTCGAGATGAACAAGAAGGTCGCCCCTCAGGTTGCCGTTCTGCAACGCTGCCAAAACGGCCTGCTCTTTCTCACAAATTTGTGGTGTCATTTCTCCACCTTGGTGACGAGACGTACTCCCACGAGGTCCAGCAATTTGCGCCGGGCGCGAAATAGTAACAACCGGATGCTGCCTGCTCGTAGCCCCGTGTAAGTTGCGATCTCCTTGTGGCTTGAACCTTCCACATAAGCCAGCCAGAGAAGTTGCCGCTCTCGGAGTTTCAGCCGCTCGAATGCCTGGCGAACGTGGAGGTTGTCATCGAACTCGGGCTCCGTCGGAGTGACTTCTTCCGAGTTCTCGGCCAGAGGAAATTCCTTCCCGCGACGCCAGCGGTCTCGCACCAGGTTGGTGGCGATCCGAAACAGGTAGGAGCGCGTCTGCTGCTTGTCCATTTCATGATGGCGGGCGGTCAGCAAGCGACAATAGGCTTCCTGCAGGACGTCCTCGGCGATGTCGGGTTGGCGAGTGACGGCTACAAGATAGCGAAGCAGCGCTCGGGAGGTCTGCTTGTAGAAGACATCGAACGCAGGCTCATCCATCGAGAGCGCGGTGGAGCTCTTCTCCAGCGCTGCTTTCGACGTCGCCGCGAATTGCAGGTTCAAGACCCGAATCTGGAGTTCCTCCAGCATTCCTGAAATGCCTAAGCTCGGCTGCCGTTCAGCAGCCCGAAAGATTTCGACATATAGTAAGAAGCTGCGGAGGATAATCCAAAGCCGATGCCGAGCACGGTGATGATTGTGCCGAAAACCACAAAGCCCTGTTCGGCGCCGCTGACGCGGCCGCGGAGAAGCAGCAGCGCGACACCCAGCGAGATCATGACGATCGCGGTCTGCAGCGCGCCGATGATCCGGGTGTGCGCCGACGCGGTCTCCACCCGCAAGGATTCGAGCAATTGCTTGCCGGCAGCCGTCTGCGCATAGGCCAGCAGTTCCTGGCCTGAGCTGATTTTTTCCAGCAGGCGATGCTGGAGTTCCGCCTGTAACTTTGCCATTTTGTATCGCCGTATGGTGCTGAAAACCACCCAAACGAACCAGGCAAAGAAGGCAATGATGATGGGCATGATCACTATGTCGTCACTCACGGGATGCTCCTCGGGCGGACGGCTTGGGTTCGGCGGATGTCCGCGTCCACCTGTATAACGCGCGAGCGGCAGCCTTGGTTAACAGTGCGGAGGGAGAATTTAAAAATTCATCGAATCGCGACACTGAGCTACTCCACGTCGGCATCCAGGACGCGTCCCTGCTCCAGGTAGTGCGACATAGCGTATTGGGCTAAGAGCGGGGTTTGCAGGCGGATTTCAGCCCCAATCCATTCCCCCTTGGCGTGCGGCTTGTCAGGAGGATGGTTGCAACGTCCGCCGCTGCCAAATTGCGGACCGAAGTCGGCGCTTTGGATTTGATCGAAGTGACGGATGTCCCGCCATGCTTGATCGCCGATGGTTCCGGAGACATCAATTTTGAGCTTCAGTATGGACACAAGATCAACTCAATACGGAGACATCGACTCGTTGACTGCCGACCGATCTTTTCATTTCAATTCTTACTAGCTGTGCGGAAACCACCGGTACAGCATGAAGTAGACCACCACGCCTGTGACGGAGACATACATCCAGAGCGGCCAAGTCCAGCGAGCGATGGTTCGGTGCTTGTCATAACGCCCGCGCAAGCCGCGGTTCAGCGTGATGACCGCTAACGGCACAATCACCATGGCGAGTACCACGTGCGTGCTCAGAATCGTGAAGTAAACCGGGCGGGACCAGCCTTGCCCTAAGAAAAGAATGTTTCCCACTTTGTAATGAAAGAAGACATAGCAGGCCAGAAACAGAGTTGACGCAACCACCGCAGCGATCATGCACAGTCGATGCGCGGCCATGCGACCTTTTGCGATCAACACTCGTCCCGTGAGCAGCAGTGCCGCGCTGGTGCCATTGAGGGTAGCGTTGAGAGCGGGGAAGTAGGCGTACTGCTCGGCAATCACGCGGCGGGCCTTGTGGTGCGGCGATTGGCCATCAGCAACGCAAATCCGAACATCACCAGCGAGAACAGCCCCAGGGTGGCAATAGAAGAAGATAATGCGAACGAAGTTTCCACGCCGGGATAAAACAGCCCGCGAAGCGCTTCCACACCGTACGTTAGCGGGTTCAGGCGCATGATGACGCGAATCCATCCGGATGCTCCCGAGAGCGGGAACAGCGCGCCGGAGACCAGCCAGAGGGGAATCAGGAATAAGTTCACAATCGCGTGAAAGGCCTGCGAAGAATCCATGGGCCATGCAATGGCAAATCCCAGCGCAGTCAGCGAAAACGAAACCAGGAATACGACGACCGCGACCAGCAGAAGCTGCATCGGTTGTATATGAACTCCTGCGAATGGCGCGAACACCAGGAAGACCATGCCTTGAACCGCCGCCAGCGTAGTGCCGCCCAAAACTTTGCCCAATACAATAGCGGTGCGCGGAACCGGAGCAACAAGGACGGACAGAAGGAACCCCTCCTTGCGATCCTCGATCACCGACATCATCGTGAAGATAGAAGTGAAGAGGACGATCAGGATTAGGATGCCCGGATACGAGTAATCGAGATAATGCTGCTGGCCCGCTCCTCCGCCCGAACGGAACGACGTTCCGAAGCCTGATCCCAGCACTGCCCAGAAAACCAGCGGAGAAGCCAGCACCCCGATCACCCGTCCTGTCTGTCGATAGAACCGGACAATCTCCCGCCACCATAGCGTGAAGGCCGGAAGCACTACGCCCGTCGATGTTCGAAGCCCGGGACGCGCCAGGGTTGCGGCATGTGTCGCCATCAGGAACTCACCTTTTCTGCCGGGAGCTTTGGCGCCGGTGCGGGGGTAGCCGCGGCCGGCGCAGCGCTCGCCGGTTTAGCCACGGCTGGAGCACTTGCTGGCACCAATGCCGCCTTTTTCTTATGGGCGAAGGCCAGGAGCCCCTTGTCGCGCGCTTCCCAGTAGCTGTTCAACAGAAAACAAGCCGAGACCGTAAGCAGGATCAGCGACATGAACAAGCCATCCACGGTAGCCGACGGTGGAGCAATGCTGATCATGCCACTGGCAAACATCCAGACGACCCCTGCCAAGGGGACCAGAGCTAGAACCAGAGAAAGCACCAGAATCACGACTGACCTCCTCTTTTCTTTTTCTTTTTGTCCTTCTTTTCGCTTCCAGTTAGGTCGGACTCGTTCGCTTCACTCCAAAACTTGTGCCCCGTGCGATGAATAAATACATCCTCGAGCGCTGGTTTGCTGACGGAAATCGCCTGAATTTCTCCCGGGAAGGCTTCCACCACGTCAGGGACAAAGCGGTGCCCCGCTTCCTGCTCGATCCGCACCTGGTTGCCCAGCACCGTCGTGGTTACGTGGAACTGGGCGCGTATGTGCTCGGCCAGAACTCCGGCGTCGCCGGCGGCATCCAGCAGGATGACGTCGCCGCCGATTTCGCTTTTTAATTCTGCGGGAGTGCCCAGGGCCACCAGGTTTCCCTCATTCATGATGGCGAGGCGGTCGCAGCGTTCGGCCTCTTCCATCAGGTGCGTCGTTACGAGAACCGAAACGTGCTCCTCGTCGCGCAAGATTTGCAGATACTGCCAGAGATCGCGCCGGGCACCCGGATCAAGACCAGTGGTCGGCTCGTCCAGCAGAAGAACCGCCGGGTGATGCAACAGGCCCTTGGCCAGCTCGATGCGCCGCTGCATGCCTCCGGAGAAGGTTTCCACGCGCTCCTTGGCACGTTCTGCGAGGCCGACCCGGGTAAGAATTTCGTGTACGCGCGTCTTCAGGGCAGAGCCGCGCAGCCCATAGAGATGGCCCTGATGCCATAGATTCTCATATGCGGTCAGCTTGGGGTCGACGCTTTGCGCCTGAAACACGACTCCGATCTGGCGGCGAAGACTGGCGGGATCCTGCGCGGCATCGCAGCCCATGACCAGGGCGCGGCCGCCAGTAGGAATCATCAGCGTCGAAAGAATGCGGAACAGCGTCGTTTTCCCGCTGCCGTTGGGCCCCAGCAGGCCGAACAATTCGGCAGCCCGCACGTCGAAGCTCACGCCGTTCAGAGCGGTGCGGGTTTCGTATCGGTGAACGAGATTCTGAACCGAAATGACAGACGCCGCGGAAGGGTCAACGACTTCCGGGCCGGAATCTATGACTGGCGAGACTTTCGAGGCCAAAGGGAATCCCCAGGAACTAGAAACAGTTTACGACATTCAGAGCGGCAGCAGGACGCTTACGGTACACCGTGCTGCCTATTTTGATCCTCGAGAGCCGTCGATCTTCGCTCGACCAAAGCGACCTATGCCGCGGACGGATTTTGCTCTGCCTGCGGAACTCTTTCCTCAAACGCCACCGGAACGTGGCGCCAGACCTGAATTGCGAGCACGACCGTGGTGGCGAGCAGCAGCGCTCCTACGGCCACGTGTGCGACCGTCGAAATCACCATCGGGAGTTCGGGTTGCACCGCATCTCTCCCCCACGACACACGCGTCAGGAAGGCGGTAAAGCCGAGGCAGAGTTGAGTAATGACCAGGGAGAGCATCAGGATCGCTGGGCGGCGGATCGCTTCGATCTGGGAATATACGCTCAAGGCGCGCACTGCGGTCCAGGCAAGGACGAAAGACACCACGGCGGCGTGAACGACATGCGGCCACCAACTGAGGCCGTGATGGCGAAACATCGCGCCCAGAATTAACTGCACGTAAAGCACGAAAATTGAGAGCAGGGTCAAGGTGAAGAGGCTGGGGCGCCTTTGATCGAATTCCACGCGCGGGACTTCTTCAATCCATCTGCGACCCGTGAAGACGGCCATGGCAACCGCAATGCAGAAGAAAGTCTGGGCCAAGGCAGCGTGGGCAGACGAAATCGGCGCCGGCAGGAAAAACAAAACCGTCAGCCCCCCGAGAATCCCCTGCGCGATTACAGTGCCGACGGCGGCGATGGCGAGAATACGCAACCAGCGGCGCTTTTCAGAGCGCCACATCCAGACCGCCATGATGATGGTCAACAACCCCGCGCCTTGCGCGATCATGCGGTGCGTGTGTTCAAACTTTACTCCACCGACCAGTTTCGGGATCTTATACAGCGACCCGAACGATGTCGGCCAATCAGGAACGGAAAGACCGGCATCGTTGCTGGTAACGAGTGCTCCGGCGATGATCAGCAGAAACGTCCAGCAGGCTAGAATTACGGCAAATCGATGAAGGCCGCGATTATAAGTTGCAGCAATGGCTTTCAGAGTGATGCCCCTTGGGTCTGGAAAATAGCAGAGCTTGTATAGCGCCGGCATTTAGCGGGTTCCGGGCGGATGGGTTTACCCGCCGCGCCCAAGGCGAGATGCCTTCAGGACTCCGGCAGATGCCGACGCTACCAAACCAACTTCATATTCTAACAAAGTGAAGCGCTATTCACCGGCTGCCTTGAAGCTGGTGTCAACCGTCTTGGTTTCCTTCGGAGCCACGGTGACCTTTTGATCCTGCTCTCCCAGTTTCTCGTGCACGAAGGCGAGAGTATAGTCCCCCGGTGGCAAGCCCTTGATCTCGTACTTGCCGGACTTGTCGGTAACGGCAAAGAAGGGGCTCTTCACCACGTTGACGTACATCTTCATCCACGGGTGCTGGTTGCACTTCACGGGAAGCATGATCTCCTCACGAGTGAAGTTCTTCTCCAGCGCGGGAGAAGAAGGAGGTTGCGACTCGTTCCACTCGCGATTGTCCTTCGGCGTGGGATGGATGTTGTGGGTAGTGGGGTCGTCATTCTTGATCTGAACCGTCTGCCCTGCCATCACGCCGAGAACGTGGGGATGGTATTGGCAGCCTTTCTGATCGAGCACGACGGGATCCTTGGGCAGTTCGAAGGTACGATTGCCAAGGCCATCTTTCACGTACACGAAGACGTTGGCCAGGTCGCCGCCGCTGACAATGATGCTTTCGGCTTGATTGGTGCCCTTGCAGCCGGGATCCTGGCTCATATCGATCTTGGCGGGCTTGGGAGCGGTGCCATCGAACTTCACCGTGCCATTCACGGTGGCCACGGTCGCAGGATCGATCGGAGTGGCCGCTGGCTGGGCTTGCTGCTCGGTGGCTGAGTTATTCGATTGCTCGGTATTTTCTTTCTTGTTGCACGCCGCCAGAAGCAGCAAAGCGCAAAGTGCCAGCATGCTGGCAAGGATAGTCCAACGCTTTCGATTCATGATGTCGCCCTCTCTCTTGATTGTGATCAGAAAATTCATTCCGGCGCGAGGCCGCTGCGCGAGTACTGCCACTCGCGTCGTACATGACGATCCGATGCAGATTCTCCAGACCGGCCAATTCTAGCGCGATCCTCCTGCGCCTGCACCGTTGTGCGATTGCGCCGTAGCCTGCCGGCCGTCCCCAGGTCGTTGCAAGGCCGCCTTGGCTCGCGGCATTGACGATGCCACCCGGCGCTGTTCTTCTGGGGTGAGTTGGAAGATGTAGTCGGTCAACAGCTTGCGATGATCTCCTTCATAGTTATTGAACGTCGGCGGCGTCGGGCCCGAGAACACCCACTGGTTGTTCACCTGCTTGAATAATCCGGAAGGCATCGATGTTCCCGGGCTGACGGCCTGGGGATCGGTGATCCAGCGCTCGACCCAGTCTGGCTTCAGACGTTCCTTGGCCAGCAGGAAATTCGGAGCGGTAGCAATCTTGTCATGCGCGGCATCGCCCGTGGCATGGCATTTCAGGCATGGTGCCGCCGTGCTCGAAAACAGGCTGCGCGCCATGTCGTTCTCTTTTGCGCTGAGTGTCGGGACCTGTTCCGGAATATACGGGAGCGGCTGTTGCGATAACGCCTGGAAGAAGCGCACCAGCTTGCGCAATTCGTTATCCGAGAACGAGAACGTGGGCATCCG
>Ga0105240_10009646_pt1 | contig 13652 bp, 10 predicted proteins | sample KBSC54metaG_FD_80426 | JGI IMG/M metagenome (GOLD analysis project Ga0105240, IMG submission 80426) | Corn rhizosphere microbial communities from Kellogg Biological Station, Michigan, USA - KBS C5-4 metaG | ecosystem: Host-associated > Plants > Roots > Rhizosphere > Soil | place: Michigan, USA... | reverse complement strand
GCCCCGAACCCGGCCAGCGCCATGCCGATCGCCAGAAGCGTGGTGGCGATGGGACGGCCGGTGAAGATCGCGACGATGTTCATGCCGCTTTCTCAGTTGGGCGTTGCGGTGGCGGTACCGCCGCTGCGCCGCGCGCGCCATTCGCGCAATTCGCGGCCCCAGCGGTCGAAATAGATATAGATGACAGGCGTGGTGAAAAGCGTCAGCAGCTGGCTGACCAGAAGCCCGCCCACGATGGAGATACCCAAGGGGTGGCGCAGCTCCGAGCCCATGCCCGAACCCAGCATCAGCGGCAGGGCGCCAAACAGGGCTGCCACCGTGGTCATCAGGATGGGACGGAAGCGTAGCAGCGCCGCCTGGTGGATGGCTTCGGTGGGCGTTTTGCCTTCCTTTCGTTCCGCCTCCAGCGCGAAGTCAATCATCATGATGGCGTTCTTCTTCACGATGCCGATCAGTAGAATGATGCCGATGATCGAGACGATGTTGAGGTCGTGACCCGTAACGATCAGGAACAACAACGCCCCCACCCCCGCTGATGGCAGGGTGGAAAGGATGGTCACCGGATGGATGAAGCTCTCATAGAGAACGCCCAGCACGATATAGACGGTGATCAGCGCGGCGATGATCAGCAGCACTTCATTGCCCAGGGCATCCTGGAAGGCGACGGCGGAGCCTTCGAATTGCGAGGTGATGCCCGGTGGCAGCCCGGCGCCGGCTTCGGCGTCCTTCACCGCCTGTACGGCGGCGCCTAAAGAATAGCCCGGCGCCACATCGAAGGAGATATTGGCGGCGGGAAATTGACTGAGATGATTGATCTGCAGCGGCACCATGCGCGTGTCGACATGGGCGAGAGCCGACAGCGGCACCTGCCCGCCCTGCGATGATGGCAGATAGATGTCGCCCAGCGTGGCCACGGAGTTTTGCAGCGCGGGGTCTGCCTCCATGATCACCCGGTGCTGCGAGGAATCCGTGAAAATGGTGGAAATAATGCGCTGACCGAAACTGTCATACAGGACATTGTCGATGGTTGCAGCCGAGATACCGAACCTGGCTGCGGTATCGCGATCCACCGTCAGATAGGCCGACAGGCCCTTATCCAGAAAATCGGTCGAGACGTTGCGCAGCGCCGGTGCTTTCTGCAGCGCGGCGAGCAGCTTGGGCACGAAATCATTCAGCGCGCCCGTGGTCGCCGATTGCAGCACGAACTGGTATTGCGCCCTGCTGGTGGTGGAATCGATGGTAAGGTCCTGAACCGGCTGCAGGTAGAAGGTGATGCCCGGCACGGCATGGGCGTCCACCGCCAGCCGGTCCATGATCGTCGCCAGGCTGTCGCGATCGCTCTTGCTCTTCAGGTTGATCAGGAAGCGCCCGCTGTTGAGGGTCACATTGGTGCCGTCGACCCCGATGAAGGAAGACAGGCTGGCCACATCCTTGTCCTTGAGAATGTTCTGGGCCACCAGGCGCTGGCGCTTGGCCATTTCGTCGAACGAGACGGTGGGGCCCGCCGAGGTGATGGCCTGGATGAAGCCGGTATCCTGCACCGGGAAGAAGCCCTTGGGGATCAAGATATAAAGCAGGACCGTCAGCACCAAAGTGCCCACCGCCACCGCCATGGTCAAAGGCTGGTGCACCAGAACCCAACGCAGCAGCCGGTCATATTCATTGATGAAGGCCTGGTAATAGCCTTCGACCCTGCGCTGGAAATCGGTCTGGTTCTTTTCTTCCTGGGCATGGCTGCGCAGCAGCTTGGCGCAGAGCATCGGCACCAGGGTCAGCGACACCACGGCCGAAATCAGGATGGTGATCGCCAGGGTGACCGCGAATTCGCGGAACAGCCGCCCCACCACTTCCTGCATGAAGAGAAGCGGGATCAGCACTGCAATCAATGAAATCGTGAGAGACACGATGGTGAAGGCGATCTCGCCCGAACCCTTCATCGCCGCCTCGAACGGCGTGTCGCCTTCCTCCAGATAGCGGGTGATGTTCTCGATCATCACGATCGCGTCATCCACCACGAAACCGGCAGAAATAGTCAGCGCCATCAGCGAGAGATTGTTGAGCGAATAGCCCAACAGATACATCACCGCAAAGGTACCGACGATGGAGAGTGGAACCGACAGGCTGGGAATGAACGTAGCCGGCAGGTTGCGCAGGAAAAGATAGATCACCAGGACCACCAGCACCACCGCCAGCATCAGCTCGAACTGAACGTCGGCGACCGAGGCGCGGATGGTGTTGGTGCGGTCTGTCAGCACGCTGACTTTGATCGACCCCGGCAGGCCCGATTCGATCTGCGGCAGGATCTGCTTGACCGCATCTACCACCGCAATGACGTTGGCGCCGGGCTGGCGCTGGACGTTCAGCAGCACGGCCGGGGTCATATTGGCCCAGCTCGCCAGCTTGTCATTCTCGGCGCCCGCAATAACTTTCGCCACGTCTCGCAAATGCACCGGCGAGCCGTTGCGATAGGCGATCACGATATTGGCGTAATCCTCGGCGTTCTGTAGCTGGTCGTTGGCATTGATGGTGTAAGACTGGGACGCGCCGTCGAAACTGCCCTTGGGCGCGTTGGAATTGTTGTTGCTAATGGTGGTGCGCAAATCGTCGATATTGAGGCCATAGGAGGCCAGCTGTTGCAGATTGGCCTGCACCCGCACGGCGGGCCGCGGGGCGCCGGAAATGCTCACCAAGCCGACGCCGGCGAGCTGAGAGATTTTCTGCGCGATGCGCGTGTCGGCCAGACTCTGCACCGTGGTGATGGGCAAGCTGGAGGATTCGATCGCGAGGGTGAGCACCGGCGCGTCGGCCGGATTGACCTTGGCATAGACCGGCGGCGACGGCAGTTGCGGCAACAGACTGCCGCCCGCATTGATCGCCGCCTGAACCTCCTGCTCGGCCACATCCAGGCTGAGATTGAGGTCGAACTGCAAAGTGACGACCGAAGATCCTGCCGAGGACACGGACGACATTTCCTTCAGGCCAGGCATCTGGCCGAACTGCCGTTCCAGGATGGCGGTGACCGAGGTGGTCATCACATCGGGGCTGGCGCCTGGATAAAAGCTCTGCACTTGAATGGTGGGGTAATCCACCTGCGGTAGCGCGGAGAGCGGCAGGAAGCGATAGCCGGCCAGACCCACCAGCATGATGGCGATCATCAGCAGCGACGTCGCCACCGGCCTGATAATAAAGGGTGCGGACGGGTTCATGGTCTGAGCACCGGCCGGATCAGGGCGTGCCGCCGAAGCCACCGCCCGGACGTCCGCCGCCTCTGCGCAATGCAGCCATCGCCGTCTTGCAATCGGCAGACAGCGAATCGCGGTTCTGGGCCAGGCAGCGCATCGCGCCGCGCCCGGTCTGGCCGCCGCACAATTTGCTGATATCGGCACTGCAGGATTTGGCGATCGCCGCCTGCGCCTTGGCCCGGGCAGCGGTGCGCTCCGCATCGGCCGCGGCGCCGGTGGAAGGCGCAGCGATCTTCTGTTTGGCGGGATCGGGGATCACCACTTCCGAACCGTCGCGCAGACGGTCGGCGCCATCCACCACCACCGTGTCGCCGGCCTTCAGACCTTCCAGGATCGCGACTTGGTCGCCGTCCTGCACGCCGAGCTTGACACTGCGCTGAGCCACGGTCTTGTCGGGGCTGACGATGAAAACGAAAGTGCCGCCGGCACCGCGCTGGATCGCCGCCACCGGGATCACAGTCTGGTCGGGCAACGTATCCACCAGAAGGCGGATGTTCACGAACTGGTTGGGGAACAGCTTGTTGTCAGTGTTGTCGAACATGGCCCGCAGCTTGACGGTGCCGGTGGTGGGATCGACCACATTATCGACAGTGGCAAGCTTGCCCGATGCGATCTTGGCGGTCTGGCCGCGATCCCAGGCATCGACATCCAGAACCGCGCCTTGCGAAACGCGGCCCATGATCCGCGACACGTTATCTTCGGGCACGGTGAAAATCACCGACATGGGCGACAATTCCGTCACCACCACGATGCCGGAAGCCTGTCCGGCCTGCACAATATTGCCGATATCCATCTGGCGCAGGCCGGCGCGGCCGGTGACCGGCGAAACGATGCGGGTATAGCCCAGGTTGATCGCGGCGGTTTCAACATTCGCCTTGTCGGATTCGACGATGCCGGCGGTGGAGCGCACCAGCGAACCTTGCGCGGAGAGCTGCTGATTGGAGATCGCATTCTGCGCCGCCAGCGCCTGATAGCGGGCAAGGTCGACTTTGGCATTGGCCAAAGTGGCCTGATCGCGCGCGAGCTGCCCCTTGGCCTGGTCGAGCGCCGCCTGATAGGGACGCGGATCGATTTGCGCCAACGGATCGCCCGCCTTCACCATCTGGCCTTCGGTGAAATAGATCTTGGTGAGAAGTCCGCCCACTTGCGGGCGCACCGTTGCGGTCGCCAGCGGCGTAGAGGTGCCCAGCGCATTGAGCGTGACGCGGATGGGCGCGTTCACGGCCGTGGCAACGCCGACGGGCTGCGCGCCTTGATTGAAACGGTTGTTGACCACCGGCTTGGGATAGATCGCCCAGACCAGCAGCGCCAGGATGCCAAGACCCAGCGCGATCCACACCACCCGCGAGAGGCGCGGATTGTTGCCGCTCCAACGCTTGATCCGCTGCCAGAGCGAGTCGCTGCCGGTTTGCGCGCCCGCATAAGCGTCGCGTGCCGATAGACCCTTGTCGGTGCCTTCAATGCTCATCTTCCAAATTCCATGAATTGACAGCCGCATCGGCCCGCGTGCAGCCAGCCTATGCGAATGTCACCAGCAATGGCGCCCTCTCCAAGGCTTGACCGCACTCTACGCCGCGGCCAATCCATTAGCAGCGACCTAAATTGTAAATTTGTCGAAAATGTCGCCGCCTCTGGCCTCTATTACCGGGGCACTGTATGTACCCGCCTCGTTCCGGTCGGCTGCGAACAAAAGGCAAAGAACGCGTGTTCCACCAGGTTGTCCATTGGGTTTCCACCGATCTGAATCCCTGGATCACGGGCGTCGCACAGGCCCATCCGATCTGGTGCTTTCCCATCGCGTTCCTGGTGGCGTTTTCGGAATCCTTTGTCGGCGTTTCCTTCATCATTCCCGGTACCACCTTGCTGGCCGCCCTCGGTGGTGTGATCGGCGCAAGTGACATTAGTATTATCCCGGCTTGGACAGGCGCCGTGATCGGCTCAATTCTCGGCGACTGGATTTCCTATTGGATCGGATTTCACTATCACCACCGGATCCTGCACATCTGGCCATTCCGCAATTACGAAGATCAGCTGGAAAAAGGCCTGCATTTCTTTCACCGCTTCGGCACCTGGGCGATCTTTCTGGGCCGGTTCCTGGGGCCTTTTCGCGCCACCGTGCCTCTGGTGGCAGGCATGAGCGAGCTGGAATTCTGGCCGTTCCAGATCGCCAACGCGGCCTCGGCCGTCCTTTGGGCTTTTGCGCTTCTCTATCTGGGGATTGAGGGATTTGCCTTGTTTGGACATGTGAGTGCATTCATCCATCACCTCCTGGCCTGACCCAGCCTCGGCCTTTCCGGGAAATTCCCGGAAGATTGCGCTTTGTTAATCCCGAAATGGGATCGCCTCAGCCGCAGGGATTAAAAAAACGCCATTTTGTGCCGGAACGGGCCGGGATCGCCCCGGCGTGCTGGCCCTGATCCTGCAGCCCCTCCAGCCGTAGCTTTGTGCCGTTCGGCTGGACCGTGACCATTCAGGACCATTCTTTTCCCGCTTCGGGTGCGGCTTTCCCCGTTCCGGATCGCGCCGGCGCCGCCAAGACCGGCCGGCCGGCCCTATCCGTCAAGCGCGCGCTCGACGTGATCCTTTCCCTGGCCGCTCTGATTTTATTGCTGCCGGTGTTTGCGGCGATTGCGCTCGCCGTGGTGTGGGATTCCGGAGAACCGGTCTTCTTCCACCAGCGCCGCACCGGCCAGCATGGCAAAGTCTTCAACATCTACAAATTCCGCACCATGCATGTCCTGGAAGATGGCGCCCAGGTCGTGCAGGCCGTCCGCGGCGATGCCCGCATCACCCGCATAGGTCATTTTCTTCGCATCACCAGTCTCGACGAGTTGCCTCAGCTGTGGAATGTGCTGAAGGGCGAGATGTCATTGGTGGGGCCGCGCCCGCATGCCGTCAGCCACGACGAATATTATTCCGCGCTGATCAAGAATTATCACCTGCGCCATGCCGTCAAGCCGGGCATCACCGGTTGGGCACAGATCAACGGCGCGCGGGGCGCCACGCCGCAATTGTCCGACATGCAGACCCGCATCGATTTCGACATTCAATATGTCGAACGCGAGAGTCTGGCTCTGTATTTGCGGATCCTGGCGCGGACACCATTGGCGGTTCTGTGCGGAAGGAATGCGGTGTAATGCGCTCGCTCCTTCGCATTCCCCCTGCCTTCGAAGCGCACCGGGCGCCCGCAAACCACGCCAATGACGCCTATGAGGAAGTGATGCTGGGCGGTATCAAAACCGCTTGCCTGTCGCGCGCTGAACTCGGTCGCATGATGCTGATCGATTGTCTGGCCGCGCGGGAAGCCGAAGGAACTCATCCCAAGCTGGTCTTCGCCCTGAACGGCCACACCATCGCGCTCGCCGCCCAGGACGACAAATTCCGCCAGGTGTTTCAGCGTGCCGACATCGTGCACGCCGACGGCCAGGCGGGCGTTTTCGCCTCGCATATTCTCACCAACTCGCCGGTTCCCGAACGCAGCGCCACCACCGATTTCATTCATGACGCGGCGAAAGTCGCGGTCGAGCATGGGCTGCGTTTCTTTCTTCTGGGCGCCACCGAGGAAGCCAATGAGAAAGCCGCCCGCATCCTGCGCGAAACCTATCCCGGGCTTCAGATCGTGGGTCGCCGGCATGGTTATTTCTCGATCCTGGACGAAGACGATATATGCGACGAGATCAATCTTTCTCAGCCCGATGTGATCTGGGCGGGCCTGTCGGTGCCGCTGGAATATGAATTCGCCGTCCGCAACCGCAACCGGTTAAGAGCGGGCTGGCTGGTCACCTGCGGGGGCTGCTTTCATTATGTCTCGGGCGATTATATTCGGGCGCCTCGCTGGATGCAGAAGGTGGGCCTGGAATGGCTGCACCGGATCTGGCGCGAACCCAAGCGGCTGTTCTGGCGCTATGCCGTGACCAATCCCCTGGCGCTTTTCTGCCTTCTCACACGCACCAGCACGCTGATCCCAGGTGCTTCCATGCCGATCCTGGTGACGCCGGTTCGTACCGCGGCGTGACGAGGGATGACATGGCTGGGCCTCTGACCACTGCACCTGCTCTCGCCCCGCATACCGTTGAATATGGACGGCGGAGCTGGATCGCCGCAGCATGGCGTTACGGCCTTCCCATCGGCGGTCCGGTCGCCACGTCGGGTGCGCATTTCCTGGCTTCGTTGATCTTCGTGCGCAATCTGGCAGCGTCGGAGTTTGGGTTATTCTCCTTCGTGCTGGTGATCGTGCCCTTCTGCATGAGCATCATGGCCGCGCTTCTGGTGCTACCGGTGAACAATGCGTTGAGCGCGCCTGCGGAAGAACGCGCGCGCATCGAAGCCACGTGCCTGAAAATGAATCTGGCCCTGACGGCGCTGGCGGGTGCCGTTCTGTTCGGTTTGCTGATCGCCGCCCGGGCATCGGTACCTGCCGCGCTGCTTCTGGCCGGCTATGGCGCCATCTTCACCTTGCGCTGGTTCGCGCGCAGTTTTTCCTTCGTCAAAGGCCGGACCGGTACCGCGATTGCGTCGGATATCGTCTATGCGGCGGTATTGCTGGCAGGCTTGGCCGCGATGCTGGCCGGACATGCTGTCCAATTGCTTTGGGGCGCGCTTCTAATGCTGGCCGCGGCGCTGGCAAGCCTGTTGCCGTTCGGTGTGCGCTTTTTCCGCGATCAGACCGGCGCAATCGGTCGGGGCCGCATCCGCGATTATCACGGCATTTTCCGTGACATCACCCGCTGGTCCCTGATGGGTGTGGTCCTCACCGAGTTGACCGTGAACGCCCATGCCTATCTGGTGACATTCATCTCCGGTCCCGGCCCCTTCGCGCTTCTGGCGGTGGGCCAGATTCTGATGCGGCCCGCCTCCCTGGTGCAGGGCGCCCTGCCCGATGTCGAACGCCCGGCCATGACCCGCGCCATTGCGGCAAAAGACAAAGCCAGGCGCGGGCGCCTGCTCGGGGATTTCCGCCTGGTGCTTCTGGCGGTGTGGGCGGCCACGGCGATCCTGGCGGCGGCAATCCTGATCTGGGCGCCGCAGCTCTTGTTGAAGAACACATACGCTCCGTCCGAGGCGCTGCTGGCGACGTTCATCACTGGCGCCATCATACTGGTTCGCTGCTTCCGCACGCCGCCCTCCACCTTGATGCAGGCCGCAGGAGAGTTGAAAGCGCTGGCGCATATCGCCACCTGCACCAGCGCGGTCTCGATCCTTCTCACCCTGGCATTTCTGTTGGCATGGGGATCGGTCGCGTCTCTCTTGGGCATTCTCATCGGTGAAATCGTCATCGTGGTGATGTTGAAGCGGACGGTGACGGGATGGGAGGTGCGCCATGGTTGAGCGCGTGATCATCACCATCCCCACCTGCAAGCGGCCAAAAAGCCTGGCCCGGCTTCTGGACGCGATCGCCGCATTGAAGACGAATGCGGAAGTCTCCGTTCTGGTCGCCGATAACGACGCTGAAGCACATCGGGGTTTCGATCTCTGCGAAATTCTTGCTCGTTCCTATCGCTGGCCGCTTCGGGCCGTGATCGAGCCGGAGCGCGGTATCGCCCAGGTCCGCAACCGGCTGGTGGCGGAAGCTTTGAGGAGCGATGCGCAATTCATCGTCATGGTCGACGATGACGAGTGGCCGGACCCGCATTGGATCGCACAGTTCCTGGAAACTCAGAAACAGACTGGTGCCGACCTGTTGCAAGGCTCTGTCGTTTTCCTGCGGGATGCACCTGGTTCCGGTCCCATTCCCGATATCCGTCATCCCACCGGCCCGGCCCAAATGCTGGAAGGTGCGGGCAATCTGATGATCCGCCGTCGCGTGCTGGAAGAGACACCGGCGCCCTGGTTCGATCCCGCTTTCGCGCTTACCGGCGGGGAGGATCGGGATTTCTTCATGCGCCTGAAACAGGCAGGCTTCCGTTTCGGCTGGGCGGACGAGGCGCTGGCGTTCGGCATGATTGCCGCTCCCCGCCACCGGCTGGGCTGGGCCATGCGCCGCGCCTATTCCAACGGCAATTCCGACATGCGGGTGCTGCTCAAATACCGGCGGGGCACGATGCCGATTGCCTTGGAAAGCTTGAAAATCTTGAGCGCGCTCTTGTTGTCGCTGCCGCTGGCCCTCATTCTCGGCCTCAGCCCGAATCACCGCAGCGCGCCACTCGTCATGTTCATGCGGGCGGCGGGCAAGCTGACGGCGATGCTGGGCATGCGCTACAACGAATATGCCCTGGTCCATGGCGAATGAAAGTTTTGCCCTAAGCTATGCCCCGCCGCGCGATGTCTCGCGAAGCGTGATCGCCGAGACCGCTTTCGTCGCGCTTCTGCTGGTGATGTTCGTGGGCCTAAGCCCTTTCGCGCCGCCCGTCTCGCCTACCACTGTCAGCATGTCCGCGCCGGCGCCGGGGGATTCGCTGCGCCAGATCATTTTTCTGGCGATCTTCTTTCCCGTCCTTTTTACCTCGACCCTGCAACGGGGATGGGACGTCTTCCGCGTCGTGCCCTTGGCGCTGATTGCGATGCTGGCCTGGTGTTTCTTCTCCATCGGTTGGTCGGGCGCACCGGACGTGACGCTGCGGCGCGCGGCCTTGGCAGCCATCGTGGTGATCTCGACCATCGCCAGCGTGGATCTGGTCGGGGGACAGCGTGCCTTCTTTCTCTGGCGCATCGTGCTCGCCATCGTGCTGGCGGTGAATTGGCTGTCTATCCCCCTGATCGAGACAGCGGTGCATCTGCCGGGCGAGATCGATCCCAGCCTGATCGGCGATTGGCGGGGCTTGTATGGGCAAAAGAACACGGCGGGCGCGGTCTGCGTCCTGACGGCGCTGCTTTTTCTTTTCAGCCGCAACGGCCGGGGCAACTGGATCGGCTGGCTGGTCGCGGCCGCATCGCTGGGCTTTCTGGTGATGACCAGGTCCAAAACCTCCATCGCGTTGTTTCCCGTCGCGCTGATGGCAGGGCTCGCCTACAAACTCTCCTGGCGCGACAGCCTCAGCCGCGCGATTTTTCTTTGCGGCGCGATCCTGGCGGCCGGTATCGCATCGTTCCTTCTGCTGTTGAACTGGGACGTCATTCTCCGGCTGCTCACCGATCCCGCCAGCTTCACCGGGCGCGCGGAAATCTGGCAGGCGATTCTGGCCTATATGCACGACCATCCTTTGCTGGGCGCGGGCTTCGGCACCATCGCCCATACCGGCACCTTGTCACCGCTGCACAATTACGCCCGGGGCAATTGGGTGGAAACCATCGCCGACAGCCATAATGGCTATCTGCAGATTCTGGCCACCACCGGCGGCGTCGGCCTCAGCCTGGCCCTCATCGCCATGGTGGCAGATCCGCTTGCCCGCTTCTGGCCGCTGGAACCGAAACGCACCGGTTTCAAGGCGCTTCTGTTCGCGATCTTCGTCTTCGTGCTGCTGCACAATTTCCTGGAGACGGATTTCCTGGAAAACGACAACAGCCTCTGGTTTGCCTTTCTGGTGGTGCTGGCCAGCCTCAAGACCCGCGACATTTCCTTAACCCTGCGGCCCTAGAATCAAGGGCGATGGCCACGCCCTTCTTTTCCGTGATCGTGCCGGTGTTCAACCGCGCATCCGTGCTGGGCGCGACTTTGCGCTCGGTGCTGGCCCAGACCTGCCAGGACTTCGAGATCATCGTGATCGATGACGGCTCCGGCGACAATCCCCGCGCGGTGGTGGAAAGCCTGAACGATCCCCGCATCCGCTTCATCCATCAGGAAAACCAGGGCGGCGGCACTGCCCGCAACACCGGCATCAATGCCGCGCAAGGCCGCTTCATCGCACCGCTGGATTCCGACGACGCCTTCCTGCCCCATCATTTGGAGAGCATGAAGGCGTTGCTGGATGGTACTGAGAATGTGGTCGGCTATGCCCGCATCCTGGTCGATCGCGGCGACGGCCGCACCATGCTGAAGCCGCCCCGCGCCATCCGCACCGGTGAAGACATGGGCGAATATACGCTGTGCGAGCGGGGCTTCGTTCCCACCATCACCACCGTGGTCCCGCGCGAGATGGCGCAGCGCGTGCGCTATCATCCCAGACTGCGCGCCGCCGAAGATGTCGATTTCGCGATTCGTCTGGCGCTGGAAGGCTGCAGCTTCCGGATGCTGGAGGAGCCGGGCGCGGTCTGGCGCGACCATGATGATCCCACTCGCGCATCCGCCCGCAACACGGCGGACGAGTTCGGCGCTTGGCTGGCGCAAATGAAACCCTACCTTACGGCTCATGCCTGGCATGGCGGCCACGGCTGGCCTTACGCCAAGATGCTGGCGCATAACGGGCACAAGATGGAGGCCTTGCGCCTTTATCTGACGGCGCTGTTGCATGGTTGTTATCGCCCGCGTCTCAGCCTGATCGTGTTCCTGCAGATTTTCCTGAACGCGGGCAGCTACCGCGCCATCGCCGATGTCGCGATCGGCTGGCTGCGCAAGGCGCCCGGCAACGCAGACCCCAAGCCGATATGATCACCCGGCGCGCGGCCCTTGTTTCCGGCGCAGCCGCGCTGGCGATGCCTGTTTTTGCGCAAACCTCATCCTTACGCGCATTGGCTGCCGATAAAGGAATTCTGTTCGGCAGCGCCGCCGCCAGCTATGAATTCAAGGATGCGGACTTCACCGCGCTTCTGCCCCGCGATGCCGCGATCCTGGTGCCTGAATATGAAATGAAGCGCGACGTGGTCGAACCGTCGCCGGGCGCCTATGACTTTTCCGGCTGCGACGCGCTGCTGAATTTCGCGCAGGCGCGCGGCCTGCAGATGCGCGGCCATCCTTTGGTCTGGCATGAACGCAATCCGCCCTGGCTGGAGGAGGCCGTGCGCACCCGCCGCGATCCGCGCCTGTTGACCGGTTATGTGACGGCCCTGACACGGCGCTATCGCGGGCGTATGCATTCGCTTGATGTGGTCAATGAAGCGCTGGTGCCGCCCGATCAAGGCGCCACGGGCTGGCGCCCCTCTTTCTGGCTGGATGCATTCGGCTCCGAATATCTCGACCTGGCTTTTCACGCGGTACGTGCGGCCGATCCCGCCACGCTTCTGGTCTATAATGATGCCGGCTGCGAACAGGATACGCCGGGCCATGACCTGTTCCGCAGACATGTGCTGAAACTTCTGGACGGCCTCATCAAGCGCGGCGTGCCGGTGCAAGGGATGGGTCTCCAAGGCCATCTCGCCGCCTTCGGACCCAAGGTGAACCAGCAAAAATTGCGTGCTTTTCTGAAAGAGCTTTCGGCCCGCAATCTGGCCATCCTGATCACCGAACTGGACGTGGATGACGAAGGCGGCCCTCGCGACACGGACATCCGCGACCGGGCCGTGGCGGACGAGGCCCGGCGGTTCCTGGACGTGGCCCTGGACAATCAAGCTGTCCGGACCGTCCTGACCTGGGGTCTGACCGACCGCTATCTCGACCCGCCCCTGTCCTGGCGGCTCCGGCTTTCGGGCTGGAGGGGCCGCCGCCTGCCTTACGATGCCCAGCTTCGGCCCAAACCCTTGTATGCCGCCCTGGCCCAGGCCTTCCGGTCCGCCCGGCCCCGCGGCCAAGTCCGTTAAGAAAAGCTTCCCGTTAACCATTCGTCAGGCAGCATTCCGTAGATTTCTCCTGATTTGTGGGGGGCTTGACGCCCGGCCCATGGGTCCCGCGCGGGGAAGGCTTTTAAGGTTCATGACCTATTACCGGCCCATGACAGGCTATGCCCAGGAGGCGCCGGCATTTCAGGCCGCAGATTTCGTCCGCCTGATCCGCATCCGGCAGCCGCTAATCCTGCGCGTCGCGGCCGCGAGCGTGGCTGCCGCCATCCTGATCGCGCTGGCGCTGCCCACCGTTTATTCCAGTTCCGCGGTGGTGATGCTGGATCCGCGCAAGAACAATGTCACCGATCCGTCCCAGGTGCTGGCCCAGGTCGAAGGCGATCCCGCCTCGCTGCAGAATCAGATCCAGCTTTTGTCCTCGCGCGATCTCGCCGAAAAAGTCATCGCCCGGTTGAAGCTCGAGGACGATCCCGAATTCAATCCTGCAATGGCGCGCCCGGGCCTCAGCCAGTTGATGACCGACCTGCGCGCGGTGCTCAATCCGCGCAACTGGTTCGACAATGGCGCGGCCGCCGCTCTGCGTCCGCATGACCGCGTCCTCGACAATTTCGCCAAACATGTGGGCGCGGGCGCCAACGGCCTGTCCACCGCCATCACCGTGACGGCGACATCGCGCGACGCGGATAAGGCGGCCCGCATCGCCAATGAAGTGGTGAACGCTTATATCGCCGACCAGATCGCCACCAAGCGCAATGCGGCGGGCACGGCATCGTCCTGGCTCAATCAGCGCATCCGCGATCTCAGCGAACAGATGCAGCAGCAGCAATCGGCCATCGCCGCCTACAAGGCGGTGCATGGGCTTAATGATTCCGCGCCGGGCTC
>Ga0105240_10009645_pt1 | contig 13652 bp, 14 predicted proteins | sample KBSC54metaG_FD_80426 | JGI IMG/M metagenome (GOLD analysis project Ga0105240, IMG submission 80426) | Corn rhizosphere microbial communities from Kellogg Biological Station, Michigan, USA - KBS C5-4 metaG | ecosystem: Host-associated > Plants > Roots > Rhizosphere > Soil | place: Michigan, USA... | reverse complement strand
TGGCTCGACGTGGCCTGTTGGCTGGCGGTGGGCAGCGCGTATGCCTTGGTGTTCTGGTTCCGCGTGAGAGGGAGCGCGTTGCTTCCGATCGGCGACCCGCGTTTCGAGCAGGGTCTGCATTTCGAAAACATGTAAGGGTGGACGATGGCGAAAGAAATTGAATTGGATCACGACGAGTACAGAGAAGTAGTAGATCTCGAACACCCGCACTCATTCGACCACTCCGAGCCGAATGCGAAGTTCATTCTGCTCATCGGCATTGGCACGTTGATCACGCTGGCCGTGACGGTGGCGGGCATTCAGTTTTATTTCGACGCGACGATGAACAACGAGATCCAAGAGGTTGTACTGGCGCCGGAGAGCCAGTCGTTGCGCGATCTTCATAACAGGGAAGACCTGGAGCTGACGAATTACAAGTACATCGACCGGCAGAAGGGCACGGTGAGCCTGCCGATCAACCGGGCGATGGAATTGTTTATCAAGGAGGCGGCCGAAGACCGCTTCCAATATCCGACTAAACCGGCGCCCTACAAGACGCCGGAGCAGATTGCGGCTGCGGCTGCCGCGGCTGCTGCTGCGGCGGCAGCGAAGGCTCCGCCGGTTGCCGCAGCGGGGGGCGAAGTAAAGTAGTGAAACTCGCGGTTCATCTCGCGTTGTGCATCACGGCGTTGTTCATGGGAACTGCGCTGCCGTTGTTTGCGGCGGATACCGTCCTGCCGGCCCAACTCGAGGGCGTAGGTATTGAAGAACATCTCGGGCAGGCGGTGAATCTGGACCTTACGTTTACCAATGAAAAGGGCTACCAGGTTCCGCTGCGGGATTTCTTTCACAAGGACAAGCCAGTTCTGTTGAACCTGGTGTATTACACGTGTCCGATGCTGTGCAACATGGTGCTGAACGCGCAAACGCAGGCACTGCGCGAGGTTCCCTGGACGCCGGGAAACGAATTCGAGATCGTGACCATCAGCATCAATCCCAGCGAGATGTTCGACGTCGCGTCACAGAAAAAGATGGCCTATCTCGAAAGCTACGGCAGGCCCGCGACGGGCTGGCACTTCCTGACCGACTATCAGGGTCACACGAAAGTGCTGGCCGAGCAGATGGGGTTTCACTATCGCTACGATGAACGCGCCCAGCAGTTCGCACACGCGGCTGCGATCATGTTTCTGACGCCCGACGGCAGGATTTCGCGGTACCTGTATGGCGCTAAATTCAAGCCGCGCGACATGCGGCTGGCTCTGACCGAGGCGTCGGCCGGCAAGCTCGGAATCACAGTCGATCGCATTCTGCTGTACTGCTTTCACTACGATCCACTGTCGCGCTCTTACACATTGTTCGTGACAAACGTGATGCGGACCGGCGGCGGCTTGATGGTTTTGATTTTCGGCTTTATTCTGATTCGTCTGTTCCGGAAGGAGCGTTTAGCTTCTCATCCGGATCAATTGGTGACGGCACAATGACCTGGTTCCGCAATTTTATGATGCCTCTCGAGGCTTCCACGACGGCGCGCGATATTGACGATCTGTACATCTTCATTACGATCATCAGCGTCTTCTTTTTCGTACTGGTCGGCGGGATGGCCATCATCTTCGCAATGAAATACCGGCGGAAGGGCGTGAACGAAATAACCCCGCATATCACGCATCATCTCGGCATGGAAGTCACGTGGAGCATCATCCCGTTGATCATTTGCCTGGTTGTGTTCTTCTGGGGATTCCGTGGATTCGTCCGCGCTAATGTTCCTCCCGGCGATGCAATGGAAATCCAGGTGACGGCGAAGAAATGGGTGTGGCAGTTTGAATATCCGGATGGCACCCGCACACTGAACGACATTCACGTCCCGATCGGCAAGCCCGTGCGGCTGGTGATGACCTCGGAAGACGTGCTGCACAGCTTCTTCGTACCGAATTTCCGAATCAAGCACGATGTGGTTCCAGGCCGCTACACACAGGTCTGGTTCAATCCGACGAAGGTCGGCGTTCACCAGGTTTTCTGTGCCGAATATTGCGGCAAAGGGCACTCCGACATGCTGGCGAAAGTCCACGTGGACGACGACGCGGCGTATGAGAAGTGGCTGCAGGAAGGCGACGAAGAGATGAAGAAAATGCCCCTCAAAGACCTCGGCCAGATGGTTTGGGAGAACAAGGGCTGCTCGACTTGCCACTCGCTCGACGGCACTCGGGGCACGGGCCCGAGCTGGAAAGGAATCTGGGGCAAGCAGGAATTGTTGTCCACCGGCAAGTCGGTTTTGGTGGACGAGAACTACGTTCGTACGTCGATTCTCGATCCGCAAAAGGATATCGTGAACGGTTTTGAAGGCGTGATGCCGACGTTCCAGGGGTTGCTGCGCGAGCGCGAGATCAAGGGCGCGATCGAATTTATCAAGTCGTTGAAGTAGGTGATGTTGTAATAGGAGCTTAAGTTAATTTATGGGTCACACAGTATCAGTCCCCGCCGCGCGTGGCGTCGCTCATGAGGACGTCAGCGTAAACTATCTCACCTACCCGAAGGGTTTGAAGTCGTGGCTGACTACGATCGACCACAAGCGGATCGGCATCATGTACCTCGCGTTTGTGATGACGTCGTTTTTTGTCGGCGGCATCTTCGCGCTGCTGATCCGTATCGAGCTGCTGACACCGAAGCAGACGATCATGACGGCCGAGACGTACAACCGGGTTTTCACGCTGCACGGCGCGATCATGGTGTTCCTGTTCATCATTCCTTCCATTCCGGCGGCGCTGGGGAACTTCGTTTTGCCACTCATGCTTGGGGCTAAGGATGTGGCGTTTCCGCGGCTGAATCTGGCTAGTCTGTATATTTATGTGATCGGCGCGGTGATGGCGGTTTCTTCGATTGTCTTCGGCGCGGTGGATACCGGCTGGACCTTCTACACGCCCTACAGCACGACGACAAGCGGCGCGGTGGGACTGATGGCGATGGCGGTGTTCGTGTTAGGGTTCTCGTCGGTCTTCACCGGGATCAACTTCATCGCGACGGTCCATACGCTGCGCGCACCAGGGATGACGTGGTTCCGGATGCCGTTGTTCGTTTGGAGTATTTACGCGACCGCCGTGATCCAGGTGCTGGCGACTCCGGTTCTGGGCATCACCATGGTGCTGCTGGTGATGGAACGCGCGTTTGGAATCGGAATTTTCGATCCGAAGCTGGGCGGCGATCCGGTTCTATTCCAACATTTCTTCTGGTTCTATTCGCACCCTGCGGTCTACATCATGATTGTGCCGGGTATGGCGATTATTTCCGAATTGATCCCGACTTTTTCACACAAGACGATCTTCGGATACCGCGCCATCGCGTTCTCTAGCGTTGCCATTGCGCTGCTGGGCTTTCTGGTCTGGGGGCACCACATGTTCGTCAGCGGTCAGTCGGAACTGGCGACGACGATCTTTTCGTTCCTCACGTTCTTGATTGCGATTCCGTCGGGCGTGAAGGTGTTCAACTGGACGGCGACCATGTACCGCGGTTCCATTTCGCTTGACACACCGATGCTCTACGCGATTTCGTTCCTGCTGCTGTTCACGATCGGCGGGCTGACTGGAATCTATCTGGGCGCGCTCTCAACGGACATCCACTTGACTGATACATATTTTGTGGTGGCGCACTTCCATTACGTAATGATGGGCGGCACGGTGATTGCGTTTCTGGGCGGTCTGCATTATTGGTGGCCGAAGATGTTTGGCCGGATGTACAACGAGAAGATCGCGCGGATCGGCTGCATCCTGGTTTTCATCGGCTTCAACATGACGTTCTTCACGCAGTTCATTCTAGGAACGCGCGGAATGCCACGGCGGTACTACAACTACCTGGATCAATTTCAGCAGTTGCACGTATTCTCGACCTTCGGTTCCTGGGTGCTGGGCACGGGCCTCATTCTTGCCGCGGTTTCGATGCTGAGCTCGCTGCGAAAACCCTACGACGCACCCCGTAATCCGTGGGGCGGGAGCACTCTGGAATGGGAGACACAGTCTCCGCCAATCGAGCACAATTTCGACCAAGATATGGTCTTGAAGCATGCGCCGTACGATTACCGGCCGCTTCGAGAGGAGACTAGCTTATGAGTGAGCCCGCGATAGCGATAGAACACGGCGGTCATTCGCACGAAGAGCACGATCCGCATTTACAGCATCACTTTGCGACGTACGAGCAGCAATTCGATGCGAGCAAGATCGGGATGTGGCTCTTCCTGGCGACGGAAATCCTGTTGTTCGGAGGACTTTTTGTCGGCTTCGGTCTCATGCAGGGAAAGTTTCCCGATGCATTTTTCGCCGCGCATCATCATCTGGACAAGAATCTCGGCTTCCTGAATACCGTGGTTCTGCTGCTGAGCAGCTACACCATGGTAATGGCGGTCCATTCCGCAAAAACCGAAAAGCGCAAGCAGACGATGATCTTTCTTCTCATCACGCTCACTTGCGCCGCGATATTCCTGTTGGTGAAGTACTTCGAGTACTCGCACAAGTTCCATGAAGGATTGCTGCCGGGGCGCTTCTACCATCATCATGGCGACACGGTGCCGAACCAGTTCGTCTTCTTCAGTTTCTATTTCATGATGACCGGTCTGCACGGAATCCATATTCTCGGCGGGATGGCGGCCATCATTTGGATGTGTATCAAGACGAAGGCTGGCGACTTTAGCAGGACCCACTACACCGCGATCGATCTGGTTGGCCTCTACTGGCACTTGGTCGATCTGATCTGGATCTACCTGTTTCCGCTGCTGTACCTGATTAGCTAGGACGAACATGACCGAAACTACGGAAATTCAAGATCACACACACGCCCACCGGGCGCACGCCGATCACGATAAGAACGCTCCGAAGCTTTATCTGGGGATTCTGATTATTCTGCTGATTTTGACCTGCATCACCGTGGCGGCATCCTATGTTCAGTTCGGGTCCGGGATGGCGAATGTCGCGATCGCGCTGACGATTGCCACGATAAAAGCGACACTGGTAGCGCTGTTTTTCATGCATCTGCTTCACGACCGCCCGATGAATAGCGTGATCATCGTCATGGCTTTCGCGTTTCTGGGTTTGTTCTTAGGATTCGATTATACCGATGTGGCATCTCGCGAGGCGCTGCTGCCCGCGAACCTCAAAGTGGTTAAGCCTGGCGCGCCGACGAGTCCTCCTGGCGCGGCTCCAGGCACGTTGATTCCGGCTCCCGGAACGCCTGGCGCGAATGGAACAACGCCATCGATGACGCCGGCAATTCCCGCTCCGGCCGAAGAGCATCACTAAGGCCTGGGTTCAATCAGGACGGGCACCTTCGTTTCCTGGTCTTTGTATTGGAGCTGGTAAAGCTTCCAGTAAATCCCTCGCAGCGCGAGCAGTTGCTGGTGCGTTCCCACTTCCCGCAGGCGGGCTTTGTGCATCACAAAGATTCGGTCGGCTCGTTGTATCGTCGAGAGGCGATGTGCGATCACGATGGATGTTCGGCCCTCCACCAACCTTCCAAGTGCTTCACGGACGCGCAATTCAGTATCGGTGTCGACGCTCGAAGTCGCTTCGTCGAGAATCAGGATCCGTGGGTCGTGCGCGAGCGCTCTTGCGAAGCTGATGAGCTGTTTCTGGCCCGTGGAAATTCCCTGGCCTCTTTCACGAACCGGGTGAGCCAGGCCGTCACTGAGCGCCTGGATAAAATCCTTCAGATTTACCTTTTCAACGGCGGCTTCAATGGCGGAATCTGAAATCTGGTTCGTGCCGAGCCGGATATTGCTGGCGATCGTTCCCGTGAAGAGATACGGGTCTTGCAGAACGATACCGAACTGGTGGCGAAGTTGACGAATTTCGAACTCTCGGATGTCCACGCCTCCGATGCGGATGTGGCCACGCTGCACGTCGTAGAAACGCAGCAGGAGGCTTGTAATCGTGGTTTTCCCTGCGCCAGTGTGGCCCACGACGGCAATGGTTTCTCCCGGCGCGATGGTAAACGTGACGTCCTGCAGCACCCAGTCTTCGTCGCGATAGGCGAACCAGACGTGGTCGAATTCAATCGAGACCGGCAGTTTCGATATAGGCTTGGTGACCGGCGGACTGACGATCACCGGCGGAGTGTCCAACAATTTGAAAATGCGATCCGACGCGGCCATGGCGCCCTGTAGGATGTTGTACTTTTCGCTCAAGTCCTGAATCGGACGGAAGAAACGCATTCCGTACTGAAAGAAGGCGATCAATGCGCCGAGGGATAACGCTCCGCCGCGAATGCGGAAGCCGCCCCAGGCCAGCAGCAGCGCCAAAGCAAGCATGCCGAAGAATTCTACCGATGGATAGAACCAACCATAGGCAAAGATCGAATCCTTGAACGCCACCATGTGCTCGCGATTGATGTGTTCGAATTCCTCCTTGCTCTTCTCTTCACGGTTGAACAGTTGCAGCACCGCGATGCCGTTGACGTGCTCTTGCAGATAGGCGTTAATTTTGGCGACGGCAATGCGGATGCGCTGATAGCTGCCCTGCACCGCGTGCCGGAACATAGTGGTCAGCAGCACCACAATCGGAAGCACGGCCAGCATAAACGCCGTCATGCTCACGCTCATACCAAGCATCGCGACTACTATGAAGCCGAGCATCAGCAGATCGCCGAGAATCGTGACCAGGCCCGACGTGAAAAGATCGTTCAGCACGTCGACGTCGGTGGTCACGCGCGTGACTAACCGGCCCACCGGATTGTGATCGTAGAACGGAATGTCGAGCTTCTGGAGGTGATCCATGATCTGGCGCCGCAGATCGGACATCGCATTCTGGCCCGTCCATTGCATGAGGTAGGTCTGAGCGAATTCAAAAAACAGGATGCCGATCAGCGTGGCGAGATATAGGGCCGAGATCTGCGTGATTCCGGTCCACGGATCGCTGGACAGATGCGGGTCGAGAATGTTCGGAGCACGCCCGGGATTCGGGACCAGATAGCGGTCGACCGCCAGTTTGGTGAGAAGCGGGCCGGCCACCTGAAGTAGCGAATCGGCGATCAGGAAGACCAGCGAAAGCACGATTGTGCTGCGATAGGGTCGAGCGTATGTCAGGAGACGGCGCATCAAGCGGCCGTCGTACGCTTTGCCAATTACTTCTTCTTCCACCTTTTCGAGTTTACCAATGTAGCCTACTGTTACATTGAAAAGGCATGGATGGACTGATTGTTGTCGATAAACCGGCTGGTTGGACGTCCCACGATGTGGTGAACCGTCTTCGCAGGTTGACCGACACCAGGAAAGTAGGACATCTCGGAACGCTCGACCCGGCGGCGACCGGCGTGCTGCCGATGGTGGTCGGACGGGCGACGCGTCTGGCGCAGTTTTTCAGCCGCGGAGATAAGACTTACGACGGCACGATTCGCTTCGGGCATTCAACCGATACCTATGATGCGGAAGGAACGGCGTCATCTCCACATGTCGATGTGCAGTTCGATGCGGGCGAGATCGAGCAGGCACTCTCGAAATTCCGAGGCATTATCAGCCAGGTACCCCCGCCGGTTTCAGCGAAAAAGATCGGAGGCGTGCCGGCCTACAAATTTGCTCGAAAGAATCAGCCGGTGGAGTTGAAGCCGGTACAGGTGGAGATCTACTCTATCGAGTTGCTGCGCTGCGGCGGCGCCGAGATCGAAGTGCGCATCCATTGTTCGCCGGGAACATATGTGCGAGGCATCGCTCATGATTTAGGACAGGCCCTCGGTTGTGGAGCATGGCTCGAAATCTTGCGGCGCACCGCGTCGGGTGGGTTCGATCTGGCCATGGCACGGACGCTGGAGGATCTCGGCCTACTGGCATCCGAGGGCAGAATCGGCGATGCCCTGATCCCTTGCGCCGACCTGCTTCCCGAGTTTCCCACCGAACAAGTGGATTCGGCTACGGCGGGATTCATTCGTCAGGGCCGCGATTTCCGTGTGTCGCCGTTCCGTGCGCAACTGGATGCCCAGTTTGTCAAAGCGATCTCGCCGGAGGGAGATTTGATCGCCATCGGACAAGCGAAGCTGCCACATTTGTACCATCCGGTGTTAGTGTTGTAAGTTAATTAGTAAACTTTAATCACCGCTTCACGTCGGTTTCATGCAGTTTCCATAGTCTGGATAATGCGGCGCTTCTTGTCGGTTTGCATCCTCGCGTTCATCATGTCCGGCCTCATGCCGGGGCAGCAAGAGGAGAAGCAACGCGCACCGCAAACCACTGAAGAAACTACCTATGAGTTCTTCTCCGGCATAGTTCAACAGCTTCCCGAGGGTCGGCTGACCGTCTCGCGGGCAGTGCTGGGAAAACCGGCCGAGAGTCGGAGCTTCCTGATCAAGGCGGATACAAAAGTGGAAGGCAAACTGAGGGTGAAGGCGCGCGTCACCGTCGGATTCAAGAGTTCGGAAGACGGCGATGTGGCTGTCCGCATCATCGTCCGGTCCCCGCAGAACAAGAAATAAGCTCTACCGTTTGGCAAATTTCCACACAAATCCGCGAGATGGCGAGGCGATGTACATGGAACCGTCCAGGCCAAAAGAGATGAGATGCGGACCGCCGTTGGCGATACCGCCGCCGTCGTCGGGCGGGCTAAACCATTCGACGACCTTTCCCTGGCGATCGATCCGGCTGACCTTGTTCGTGAGAGCGTCGGCCATCCAGAGATCTCCACTTGGCGAAATAGCCAGGCCGTAAGGCGAGCCAGTGTGCCACTCGGTGATGTACTTCCCCTCAGGTGTGAAGATCTGGATGCGTTTGTTTGAACGATCGCCGACGTAGACGCGTCCCTGAGAGTCGAGGACCACTGCATGGGGCAGAACGAATTCGCCCGGACCGGTCCCTTTCTTACCCCATTCGAATAGATATTTTCCGTTCTTATCGAACTTAATGACTCGCGTGTTCTGATAACCGTCGCCGACGTAGAAATCGCCGTTAGGTTGGAAGGCAATATCGGCAACACCGTCGAAGTGGGTGCGATCGTTGCCGTTCTTGCCGGGTGTTCCGATTGTCAGTAACTCTTGACCATCGGGCGAATACTTGATGATGACCATCTTCTTCGCGTCGGTGACCCAAATATTGCCGTCGGGCGCGATCTTAATTCCGTGGGCCATGATGAACCCGGTGCCCCAGGCTTTGTCGAGTGTCCCATCCAGGCGAAGACGAACAAGCGCCGGCTCGCCGCGATGGAACAGAATCACGCGCCCGGCGCTATCGACCGCCACCGCGGACGGGCGTTCGAATTTGACTCCGCCTCCGAGCGATACCGAAGATGGCCATTCGAATCTGCCCGGACCTAGGACAGGCGGCCATTTTTGGACGACTTTCCAATCCGATTGAGCGTGCAAAATGACTGAAGCGACGAAGAGTAAGCCGGCGGATTTCGCCCAGGCACAATATCAGAGTTTCGCGGCAGTTTTCTCGCGCCGCCGCTTGGCCCAGCCTTCCTTGTTTTCCTGGCGTCCCCGGCCGATGGCGAGTGCATCTGGGGGAACCGCGCTGGTGATCACCGATCCGGCGGCGATATAGCTTCCTTCTCCAACCTCCACCGGCGCTACCAGCGTGGAGTTGCTGCCTACGAAAGCCCCAGCGCCGATCGTGGTCTGATGCTTTTTCGCGCCGTCGTAATTACACGTGATCGTACCGGCGCCGATATTGGTCTTGGCTCCGATCGTGGAGTCGCCGAGGTAGGCAAGATGCATCGCCTTTGCGCCCGCGCCGAGGCGGGTTTTCTTTAGCTCGACGAAGTTTCCGATGTGAGCCTCGGCTTCTACGTGGGCGTTCATGCGAAGGCGCGCGAAAGGTCCGGCCGCGGCCTTTTTCTCCAGGTGGGAGTCGTCGATCATCGTGTAGGGGGAAATTTCGACGTTCTCCGCCACGTGCGAATTCTTGATGATGGAGCCCGCTCCAATGACGCAGTCCTCGCCGATCACCGTGGCGCCCAGGATCTGCGTGAACGGCCCGACCACCGTATCCATGCCAATTTTCACTTGCATGTCGATCGTGACGGTTTCGGGCCGTTCGATGGTGACGCCATCAAGCATCAACTGCCGTACCTTCCGTTCGCGAAAGATCTTATCCACCACGGCAAGCTCCAGCCGCGTGTTGATGCCCATGAGTTCATTCGGATCGGGGTGCTGGTACGGGCGGACCTTATGTCCGGCACGGTTGAGGATCTCGACAAAATCGGTGAGGTAGTATTCCTTGGATACGGGATTTGCTTTGAGTTGCGGGAGGTATTTCCAGAGCAACTCCGAGTTGAAACAGTAGATACCGGAATTGATCAGACGCATAGCGCGCTGCTCTGGCGTGACCACTTTCTCTTCGACAATGGCGTCGACGTTGCCGGCCGGGTCGAGGAGGATACGGCCGTAGCCCGTCGGGTCTTCGAGAATCGTGGTGATCAGTGTCGCGGCGGCTCCGGAGCTTTGGTGTTTGTCCACCAGGTCACGAAGCGTGGCCGCGGACATAAGCGGCCCGTCTCCATAAAGCACGATCGTCAAACCCGATTGGTCCGGCACGGCACCGGCGCAAACGGCCAACGCATGCCCCGTGCCCTTCTGTTCCGTTTGCAGCGCGAATCGTACCTGAGAAACAGCAAGTGTGGCCTGCACTTGCGCCGCCTGATGGCCTACCACCACAACCACGCGCTCCGGAGTGGTCAACTCGACCGCAGTATTGACCACGTGCTCAACGAGAGTCAGCCCCCCCGCTTTGTGGAGCACCTTGGCCTTTCGCGAGTTCATTCGCGTGCCTAGTCCGGCCGCGAGGATGACGACTGTTAGTCTTTGATCCATGTTTTGTGTTTTATCGAGATCTCTTTTTGCGCGCTTCCTGAGCCAGACGGATGGCCACGGCGGCAATGGCCCCTGAATCATGCCGTACTTTCGCCGAGACAGTGGCCAGTTCCGCGCCAAGAACTTTCACTCCGATTTCGGCCAGTCCGTCCATATCGTTCTCCACCGGTAGGGCCAGTTGGCGGGCGTAGCGGCGGCGGAGAGGCGCTGGAATGGGGCGCGTATTCACAATCGCGTAATCGATAATGGCCCGGCCCGCATGCTGATGGATAGCGGCCAGATGGTCGGAGGCGCGGAAATCGGTCGTCTCGCCCGGTTGCCACATCAGATTGACGAAATATGCCTTGATCGCTTTCGAGTTCGCGATAGCCTCTGGAACTCCCTTCACAAGCAGGTTCGGAATCACGCTGGTGAAAAGCGATCCGGGGCCAAATGTGATGAGATCCGCATCGCGAATGGCATCGAGAGTTTCCGGAAGCGGCCGGCACGCGCGAGGCTTGATACTGATTTTGTGAATACGAGAACGGCTTTTGCTGATAGTGGTTTCGCCCGACACAACCCGGCCGTTGGCCAATGTGGCTTCGAGGACAACGTTGGCGGACGTGCAGGGATAGATTTTCCCACAACTGGCCAGGACTTCCGAAGATAGCTGCACCGCCTTGGCGAAATCTCCGGTGAGGTGCGTCATTGCGGTGAGAAACAGATTTCCGAAACTGTGTCCTTTCAAGCCACGGCCGGACAAGAAACGGTATTGGAACAGGCGTGAGAGCGCCCCTTCGTCTTCAGAGAGCGCCACCATGCAATTTCGAATATCGCCCGGCGGAAGCACATCGAATTCGCGGCGCAGGCGGCCGGAGCTCCCGCCGTCGTCTGTGACGGTTACAATTGCGGTGATATCGATATCTAAGCGCCGTGGTTCCGGCGCGCGGATCAATTGCTTAAGACCGTGCAACAGCGCGGAAAGTCCCGTCCCCCCACCGATCGCCACAATTCTTAAAGGGCGTTCCCCGGACGGCCGGACACGTCGGCTCATCATTATGACTAGAATCGCACAGCAGCCGCTACAGGTATCGGAAGTTACTCTTCTTCGTAGACCGAGACTTGTTCCAGGTCCTCGGCTTCGAATACCTGACCGCAGTCGAGGCAACGTAAATAATCGACGCCATCCTGACGGGCGAGCATTTCGGTGCGCTTGTGTTCGCAGCCCATAGATTATCACCATTTTAAGCAAGCCGTTTTCGTTGTCAAGCCCTAGTTGTACGGGTGGCTGGGTACAATGCAAGAAATGCAATTCGCCTCGCGTTTTCCCAAACCGGAAGGTGCAGGGTTCTATCGGATGGCGCAGGGAATCCCGGTTTCGAGCCTGGGAATCGGATCGTACCTTGGCGCGATGGACGACGAAACCGACCGGGCATATACCGAAGCGGTGTGCGCGGCCGTGCGTGGCGGAATCAACTTTATCGATACATCACTCAACTACCGGCACCAACGGTCTGAGCGGAACATTGGCGCCGCGCTGCAGCACCTTTTTCGGGAAGGTATCAATCGCGCGGACCTAATCGTTTGCACCAAGGCCGGATTTCTGGTGCCGAATGCGGTTCCGGCGGGTCTATCGCAGGATGATATTGCGGGTGGTATGCATTCCATGGCTCCGGCGTTTCTGTTCGACCAGTGCCAGCGGAGCAGAAAGAATCTGGGGCTGGAGACGCTGGATGTTCTCTACCTGCACAATCCGGAGGCGCAGCTTAGGTACGTCACGCGGGAGATTTTTGACGACCGGCTGCGGCGCGCGTTCGAGCTACTGGAAAACCTCGTCGCGAAGAATCAGATCCGGTTCTATGGCGCTGCGACCTGGGACGGATTTCGTAAGCCGGCGGGCCATGCCGAGGGACTTTCGCTGGGAAAAATCGTGGAACTGGCTTCACAGGCCGGCGGCAAAAATCATCATTTTCGTTTCATCCAGCTTCCGGTGAATTTGGCCATGCGCGAGGCGTTTGCATTGAAAAATGAACAGTCAACGGCAGGTTTGGTCACCACGCTCGACGCGGCAGAGTGGTGTGGAATCACTGCCGTCGCCAGCGCGTCCTTGATGCAGGCGCGGCTGTCGCGGGGGCTGCCGGATGAAGTTTCGGAGCATCTCCCAGGGTTGCAAACGGACGCTCAACGGGCTCTGCAATTTGTCCGTTCCGTGCCCGGCGTCAGGGTTGCGCTGTGCGGAATGAGCCATGCGGCGCATGTGACAGAGAATCTCCGGATCGCTGCCGTTCCAGCTCCGGGACGCAAAGAGTTCCTGGAGATGTTTCAACCGAGCGCTTGAATGTTTGCAGGGTCATCCGAAATTATCGAATGCGGCGAAGATCCTGGCATGCTCGACGCGTCGTTGGAAGCGCTCGAGGAAGGCCCAGGCATTTTCGAGCTTAGCTTACGGGAAGGAGAGCCTTATTTCGGCAAGACGAATGTCCTGCGGCGCCGGCTGAAGCGTCTGCTGCGCGAACGCACTGGGCCGTCTCGGCTTCTGAATTTGAGGGGATTGGTTACTCGGATTGAGATCTGGCGAGCGGCTTCACGCCTTGAAGCCGCCTTGATCCTTTACGAAAAAGCGCGTACCGCCATGCCCGAAACCTATCTCGAATTTCTAAAGCTGCGCATGCCGCCGTATGTGAAACTGATTCTGTCGAACCGGTTTCCACGGACGCAGGTGGTGACAAGGATCAGCGCGGGAAAAGCGCAGTATTACGGACCGTTCCGGACACGGGTGTCTGCCGAACAGTTTGAACACGAGTTTCTCGATTTGTTTCAGATCCGCCGCTGCCCGGAGGATCTCGAGCCCCGGCCCGATCATCCTGGATGCATTTACGGCGAGATGAATATGTGCTTGCGTCCATGCCAGGAGGTTGTGGGTG
>Ga0105240_10009643_pt1 | contig 13655 bp, 14 predicted proteins | sample KBSC54metaG_FD_80426 | JGI IMG/M metagenome (GOLD analysis project Ga0105240, IMG submission 80426) | Corn rhizosphere microbial communities from Kellogg Biological Station, Michigan, USA - KBS C5-4 metaG | ecosystem: Host-associated > Plants > Roots > Rhizosphere > Soil | place: Michigan, USA... | reverse complement strand
TCAGAGGGCGCCGTATTGGCTACCGACATCTCCGCCGAGATGATCGCGTTCGGCCGCGAGCGCGCCGCTGCAACCGGACTCGAAAACATCGAGTTCGTTCAGTCGGATGCGGTGTCTCTGGACTTCCCGGAGGCTAGCTTCGACGCCGCGCTCTCACGCTGGGGGATCATCTTCGAGCCCGACGCCGAGGCCGCTGCGGCTCGTATCCGTAGCTTCCTGGAGCCCGGCGGACGACTGGCGATCAGCTCGTGGGGATCGCCGGATCGTGTCCCGTTCCTAGCGATTCCCATGCGGACCGCGATGCAACGCCTCGGAGTCCTGCCCCCGCCGCCGGGAACACCCGGTCCGCTCTCGCGTCCGACGCCGCAGGCGCTGGGCGGCCTGCTGGAAGCGGCCGGCTTCTCGAATGTGGAGGTGGAGGAGGCCGAGGTCACTTTCGAGTGGCAGTCGCCCGAGGAGTTCACCACCTTCATCAAGGAGATCGCCCCGCCGATCACCGCGATGATCGCTCCGCACCCGCAGGAGGTGCAGGACGAGACCTGGGCCGCCATAACCGAGGCGATCCGGGAGGCGACCGGAGGTGGCGGAGCGGTGAGATTTTCGAACCTGGTCCTGCTGGCCGCCGGACGAGCCTAACCGAGGACCGTCACGGCATTCCGCACCCGCCTGCGTAGGCGACGATCGCCGGACGAGACGCTCGGAAACCGTCCCTTTTGGCGTCATAAGTCCTATTATCAGGGACCGCCACCGACCCGAGCTACTTCTATTTGGCAGGTTGCAAAGGTTGACTTGATGCGTCGTGGCTTGGGTTCAAGCCTGTGGCGTGCTGACCAGTCCGAGGAACACGATCAGTGCCCGGTTCAGCGCTACGAGCTCGTCGTCGCGAAGTCTGCCGAGGCGATCGCTGACGCTGGACCTTGGCACGGTAGTGACCTTGTCGATCATGAGCTGGCTCGGCTGGTCGAGGCCGTTCTCCTCAGACGAGTCGATCGGAAGCCTAATGAGCGGCGCCTCGACCGGATTGGTGGTAAACGGGCAGATCGTGATCGACGCGGTGGCGTCGAAGCGATCATCCTGAAGGATGACGACGGGACGAGGCTTGCCGGTGTATGGCCCGCGCGCGGCGGCTGTGTAGATCTCGCCGCGCGTCACCGAGAGGGCGCTTCTTCGTCCTCGATCTCCCACGGGGAGGAAATCGCGTCGACGAAGGCCTGGTCGTCCGCCTCGCGTTCGCTTGTAGCGACGGCGACCGACTGACGGTGTGCCTCGGCAATGAACTCGGGCGCTCGAACGTCCGGCACCCAGATTTGAAGCGGACGCAAGCCCTGTCGACGAAGGCGTTCGCGGTGTCGACGTACTCGATCACGGGTCGATGGCATACCCAGACGTTACATGTAACGCTGGGGTTCGTCAAGCGGCGCTGCTGGCCTGGCCTCCAGTTCAGGCACTTAAGGCGCTTAAGTGCCTGAAACCTACGACCGCCTGGAGATCGCCCAACCGGCCCCAGTAGACACAAAATCCCTGCAATCAGCGTTTTTAGAGGCGGTAGGGATTATGGCTGCCCAAAGGCATCTGCGGCGGTCCGTCGCTGCAAAAATCCTGCAAATCGGCTGATTATGGACGCGGGCGGGCGAAGACTAAACCGTCGAGCGCGGGTGGAGGCTTTGCGGCAGGCGCTAGCCGGAGCGTCCTTCGACTCGGAGCGTCCTTCGACTAGATGAGGAGGGCGTTCTGCCGCGTCGTCCAACTCGTTGATGTTCCACGATCATCCGGAGCTTCTCGACTGAGAGGGGTTCCTTGGCTCGATGGAGCATACGGTGGCAGTTGGAGCAGACGAGCGCTAGGTCCTCGGTCTTTGTCTTGCGGATGACGCCCCAGGCAAGCGGGATCGTGTGATGACACTCAATGAAGCCCTCGCCCAATGGTCCATATGCCTCAGCGAAGTCAAGGTCGCAAACCTCGCAGAGCAGATGATTTCCACGGCGTAGGACAGCAGCCTTCTTTTTCTTGACGAGTGCGGGGTCGCGCTCACGAACTCGATGAGCACGAAATAGAACACGCCCCTCCACAGCCTCTGACTCGCCCTCCTCTTGCACGAAGCTCATGTCGCCGTCGGCAAAGGTTGTGATCTGGGCGACTGCTGCGGCGAGAGCATCGGGATCGTTTGCAAACCGCTGCCACACCTCGCTCACACCGATGCCGCCTGCCCGCAGACCCCTGCCCGCGTAAGAAGGGTCTGGACCCTTGAAGTTTGCGAGCTTCATGTGGACAGCATTGGGATTCCGGAACCGCCCAGAATCGGGTCGGCTCTCGTGGATCGGGAGCTGGTTGAGGAGTTGGCTCAGGGCTATGACCTCCGGGTCGGAGACCGGGGGCTGACCTCGTCTCAAGTAGAGATCGAGCGCCAGGATCAACTCGTCGTACTCCCACGGCGGATTCCGTGTTGCCTGCCCTTGAGCAAGCCGAACTCGAAGCGGATTATCGAGAACCTCGACATCGACCATCGAGCCCAATACCGCACCGACAAATGCGCTGCGGAAGCCGACAGCGTCAGGACTGATCGGGACCTCCTCGCCGCCCCATACGCGGTCGATCGTCGCCTGGACGTCAGCGATGCTTACGGCCTGACCGCCCGGCGAGCGACCCGTACCCACGCGGACGTTGTCATCGCTGACGGCGAGGACAACGTTTGGTCGTCCGCCGAGCGTTGTGATCGTTTGCCCTACGAGGCTCTGGAGGTATTCGTAGGCGTCTGGGTGGGACACGCGACAAGACTACATCTGGGCATAGCGCTCTAACGGTGTCTGACCGCTGTTAGGGATGGCTATCGCTGCCTCGACGGTTTACACCAGACGCGAAATCTCCGGCGAAATGGAGCTAGCCGGACTCGAACCGGCGACCTCCTGGGTGCGATTCGGGCCGACTGCGAGGCGAGATCGTGTTGAAAGGTAGCGATTTGCAGGTTGTTTATGGGTGCGTCGGATCGTACGCGCTGGGTCGGATTCGCGGCGATTCGCGGGGATTATTCGCGGTTCAGGCACTCGTGGCGGCGAGTGCCTGAACGACGGCCGTAGCCGACAGGGAGTCTTTCGATGTCATGACCATCTACGGTGATGCACTGGGTCACTCGTGCGTCCCAGTTTCCCGCGGCGTGATCAAGCATGGGCGCCCATGCGGCACAATCGCGGCCGGCAATGCTCTCGGTAATGCATGATCGCCGCTCGGAGGAGCGCCTGGTTGAGATTGTTCGCTCGTCGGCACTGTTGATGAGGGCGCTGCGGGCGGCACGGACGGTCGGTCCGCCGGATTGGCTGGTGGGCGCGGGGGCTGTTCGTGACTTGGTGTGGGACCGTCTGCACGGCGTACGCGGCAAGATGCAGCCGAAGGACGTCGATCTCGTGTTCTTCGATCCCACCTCGCTTGACGGTGAGCGTGAGCGGATCGTGCTTGGTGCCCTCGAAGAGTTGGCACCGGACATTGTCTGGGATGTTCAGAACCAGGCGTCGGTGCATACCTGGTATCCGCGAGTGTTCGGGGTTGAGGTCGAGCCGCTTCTTGGTAGCGCCGATGGTGTCGCCACCTGGCCGGAGACTGCCAGTGCAGTCGCGGTCCGTCTGCTGGCGGACGACTCGATCGAGGTGGTAGCGCCCTGCGGGCTGGAGGATCTGTTCGGACTGGTCTGGCGTCGCAATCCGCGACGGGTCACGGTCGATGAGTATCGGCGTCGCATCGAGCGCAAGCAGGTCGCTCGTCGCTGGCCGCGCGTACAGGTCATCGCAGAGCAGGGCTGACCGGTGAATCATCCCTCCGATCGGACGTCAGCTGCAGAGGAAGCTCAGCAAGCCGCCCGGGTGCAGGTGCGGGGCGCGCAAGCGCACGACGAGGCTGCTGTGGTCATGGTTGTGCTGGCCGCAATGGCGACTGGCGCGACGGTGACTATGACTAGCGCCAATCCTCATGCCGCAACGATGTTGGTGTCGAGCGGCTCACTCAGCATCCCGAGTGGGTCCACCGTTACAGCCAGCACACTCACGCTGAGCGAAGGCTCGGTGGTTGGTGCTGGTACGTTGGAAGTGTCTTCGTCGTTTTCGTGGACTGGCGGCGAAATGTCTGGCTCTGGGTCCACGGTGGTCGAGTCGGGAGCGTCTGGCACTCTCAGTTCGGGAGGTTCTCTACGGGTGGCTGGAGGACGTTCCCTTGTTAATAATGGCACTATGACGTTGTCCTCCGGGAGTCTGACGCTCAGGGGTAGCAGCACGACACTGTATAACGCTGGCACGTTCGAGGCAAACTCGGCTAAATTCACAGAGATAGGTTACGAAGAAGCGCTGAGCAAAATTCAAAACAGTGGCGTCTTTGAAAAGAACGGCAGTACCGAAGGAAAGATCGAACCGACACTGGAAAACACGGGCACAGTGAAGGTAAACGCTGGTACGTTTATCATCGCCGACGGTGGTTCGTCTAGTAGCACCTCTGATTGGGTGATCGCCGAAGGCACAACAGCCAGGTTTATCGGCGGATCGTTCGCTCTTGAAGGAGGCAGTTACTCTGTGTCAGGCACGCTCGCGGTTGCTGGCGCGACGGTGACTATGACCAGCGCAAATCCTCATGCTGCGACGATGTCCGTGTCGAGCGGCTCACTAAGCATCCCGAGTGGGTCCACCGTTACAGCCAGCAAACTCACGTTGAGCGAAGGCTCAGTCGTTGGTGCTGGTACGTTGGAAGTATCTTCGTCGTTTTCGTGGACTGGCGGTGAAATGTCAGGGTCAGGGTCAACGGTAGTCGCTTCGGGAGCGTCTGGGACTCTCAGTTCTGAAAGTTACCTGCACGCATCCGGCGGGCGTTCTCTTGTCAATAATGGCACGATGACGCTGTCCGCTGGGGGCCTGTCACTCAAGGGCAGCAGCACCACGCTGCATAACGCTGGCACATTCAAGGCAAACTCGAATAAATTCACAGAGATAGGTTACGAAGAAGCGCTAAGCAAGATACAAAACACCGGAGTCTTCGAGAAGACGGAAGGCACAGAAACGGCCAGGATCGAACCCTACTTTGAAAACTATGGGCGTATCGTCGAAGTAACCGCTCCTTTCCGTTTCGATCACCCCGTTTCGGTCGAACCTCCCGAAACACAGTACGGTTCCCTGAGCGCGGGACTGCAGGAACTGATTCGCATCTTTTGCGGCGATCCGGTGAACTGCGTGACCGGCAACTACACGGAGGCACAGACAGACGTTTCTGTCGGCGGTCGCGGTGTCGGGCTCAAGCTCGAACGAACGTACAACGCTCAGGCCGCCGCCACAGCCACGAGTGCGGGCTCTTTCGGTTATGGCTGGACTAACTCGTTTAGCGACCATCTTGTCGTGGAATCTAGCGCGCACACGGCAACGCTCTACGAAGCGAACGGAAGCATTCTGACCTTCACAGAATCTGGAGGAGTGTTCAGTGCGCCGGCTCGGAGCGGTGACACTCTGACCGGTAGCTCGGAAGCGGGCTATACCGTGAAGCGGTCGAACCAAACGAAGTTCGTGTTCAGCGGCAGCAATGGTCGGCTTGAAAGCGAGGAAGACCGTAACGGCAACAAAACAACGCTGTCCTACAATGAAAAAGGCCAGCTCGCGACGATTACCGATCCGGCCGGACGGAAAATCAAACTGGCTTACACCATCGGTGGGCAGGTCGAAACCGCGGAAGACCCGATGGGCCATGTCGTCAAATACGCCTATGAAAGCGGCAATCTGACAAGCGTAACGCTGCCGGGCGAAACGAGTCCGAACTGGCGCTTCAAATACGACGGCTCGCACCGGATAACGAGCATGATAAACGGTGTTGGCGGACAAACGGTCAACACCTATGACAGCTCGAACCGCGTGACCTCGCAGAAAGACCCGCTCGGGCACACATTGAAATGGGAATACGAAGCCTTCCAGACGAAGATCACCAACGAAGCCACTGGCGCGGTAACGCAGGAGCAGTTCAACAGCTCTGATCTGGTGACTTCGATCACCAACGGGTACGGCACATCCAACGCAACCACAAAGACGATCTCCTACAACGAACATCACGAGCCGACTGTGATCACCGACGGCAACGAAAACGCGACCAAATACGAATACGACAGCGCAGGCAACCGGACGAAGACGATCGACCCGGAAGGCCATGAAACATCGTGGACGTACAACAGTACAAACGACGTGATGTCGATAACGCGGCCGAACGGCGAGAAAACGACGATCGAACGCGACACGCATGGCAACGCCACATTGATTTCTCGTCCAGCGCCTGGGAGCACGACACAGGAAACGCACTTTGAATACAACTCGCACGGTGAGGCGACGAGCCAGACCGATCCGCAAGGACGCAAATCGACCTACGAATACGACAACCAGGGTGACCGCACCAGCGAAACCGATCCGGAAGGCGACAAGCGCACCAGCGCCTACAACGAAGACTCGCAAGAAACATCCAACGTCAGCCCGCACGGGAACGTTGAAGGCGGCGAACCGGCGAAGTACACGACGAGCATCGAACGCGACGCCCAAGGTCGCCCGGTAAAGATCACCGACCCACTCAAACACGAAATCCACTACATCTACGACGCCGACGGCAACGTCACCGCGACGAAGGACCCTAACGGCCATGAAACGAAAACTACCTACAACGCCGTCAACCTACCTACCAAGGTCACTGAACCCAACGGCACGATCACAGAAACGGGCTATGACGGCGCGAACCAGGTGACCAGCCAAATCGACGGCAACAAACACACGACGAGCTACAAACGGAACGTCCTTGAGCGGGTCACAGAAATCGTCGATCCGCTCTTGCGCAAAACGACGAAGACATACGATGCCGCAGGCCACCTGGCGAGCGTGACCGACCCGGCAAGCCGAACCACGACCTACACGTACAACAAGGAGAACCAGCCGACGAAGCTCGCGTACTCCGACGGTGTGACGCCCACCGTCGAATACGAATACGACAGCGACGGCAACCGCACAGCCATGATCGACGGGTCCGGCGAAACGATGTACACGTACGACCAGCTCGACCGGCTGACGAAAACCAAAGACGGCCACGGCAACACGGTCGGCTACGAATACGACCTCGCCAACGAGCAGACGAAGATAACCTACCCCAACGGGAAAACCGTCGAACGCTCCCATGACAAAGCCGGTCGACTGCACAGCGTCACCGACTGGCTCGAACACACCACCAGCTTCGCCTACGACCAGAACTCGAATCTAACCGCCACAACGTTCCCGACAGGGACCGGCGAGCAGGACACCTACGGCCACAACGAAGCTGACCAGCAGACCGAAGCCAAAATGCTCAAAGGCGAAGAAGTTCTCGCGTCGCTCAGTTACACACGCGACAGCAACGGGCAGGTCACAAAGACCATCGCCAAAGGACTCCCCGGAGCCGAAACCACCGAATACACCTATGACGAAAACGAGCGGCTGACCAAAGCCGGCACGACCACATACGAATACGACGCTGCGAACAACCCGACCAAGACACCCGGCAGCACTAACACATTCGACGCCGCCGACGAGCTGACCGAAGGCACCGGGATCAAATACAGCTACGACGAACAGGGCGAGCGCACCAAAGCGACGCCCACAAGCGGCCCCGCGACCACCTACGGTTACAACCAGGCCGGAGACCTGACCTCGGTGTCACGGCCCGAAGAAGGCGAAACACCAAAGATCGAAGACAGCTACGCCTACAACGGCGACGGCGTGCGCGTCTCGCAGACCAGCTCTGGAACAACACACTACATCGCGCTAGACGCGACCGACGGATCGATCGTCAGCGATGGGACCAACAGCTACATCTACGGTCCCGGCGGGATGCCAGTGGAGCAGATCGACGGCGAAAGCAAAGTGCTGCTCCTGCACCACGACCAACAGGGCTCAACGCGGATGTTGACCGGCACGAGCGGTACCGTCGAAGGCTCGATGAGCTACGACGCCTACGGCAACCCCGCAGGCAGCACCGGCACCGGCACAACACCTCTCCGCTACGACGGGCAATACACGAACGCCGATACCGGCCTCCTGAACCTCAGAGCCCGATCCTACGAGCCAGCCACGGCTCAGTTCACGACCGTCGACCCCATCGTCCAGCTAACCCAAGCGCCGTACACATACGCAAGCGACAATCCCCTCACCCTCGCCGACCCGTCGGGCCTCTGCAGCATCAACCCGTTCTCGTCCTCAAGCTGCGTCTCCGAAGCGGCCGGAGAAGTTGTCCACGTCGCCGAAGAACACCCCATCGCCGCCGGAATCGGGCTCGGCATAGCCGCAGTCGCCACCGGCGGAGCCGCGATCGTGGTAGGGGAGGGTGCAGCAGCCATTGGTCTCGCAACGGCATCTGCGGTGGCGGGTGCAGGAGCCGCCGCTCTCGACACGTCAAAGTGCGTGAACGGCGATGCTGCTGCGTGTGTCGGCGCAGGGCTGGGGCTGGCGAGCTTGGGTCTGACTGGACCTGAGCTCACTGCCGGACTCAAGCTTATTGAGGACGCGAGTCTATATCGTGCACTCGCAGGAGCTGGCCTCGTATTCGGGGGTTATGGTTCGCTGTATGACCTCCTCTCTGAAGACCCCTATTTCCTTGAAGAACTGCTATGCTGATCCACCGAGTTCTTTTGCGGAGGAAAAGGATGACTTTTGTTGCATGATAGGGATGAGAAAATGACAGCTAGGGCTGAGGTGAAACGGCTCAACGAACTGCCCACGGCTGAACTTGCGGCAACGATCATGCCGGTTTTTGGGACAGAGGGACCCCCGGTCAAAAAGATCTGGTGGGGAGCCCGAGGCATCGAAGTCTTTCAGATCTGCGATTGGCTCATGAGGGATAACAGCGAAGGATACCGGCGGGCGTGGTTGTGGAAAGCCATCGCGCGCGCCCTTCACCTCCTCGCTGATGCCGGCCTTATCGAAAACGCCCGCCGATGGACGCGGGTGGGGGCGATAGCGGCGGCGTTGCAGCCGACTGAACTCGGTAGGACAGCGCTGGAGGAAGGCACTGTGCGGGAGCATCTAGGTATGTAGTGAGGGTGCCTAGCACTGTACCCGTATGTGGGGGTAAAGAATGACCTTGTTGCTTGATCGTGATGAGAAAGCGGCAGCCAGGGTCGAGGTGAAACGGCTCAAAGAATTGCCTCCGGCTGAACTTGCGGCGGCGATCATGCCGGTTTTCGGACCTGGGGGACCGCCAGTCAAAAAGCCGTGGTGGGGAGCCCGAGGTATCGAAGTCCTTCAGATTTGCGATTGGTTCATGCGGAATCAAAGACGGGGATACCGTCAACGGATGCGTCTGCGGAAGGCCGTTACGCGCGCCCTTCACGTCCTCGTTGATGCCGGCCTTATCGAAAATACCCGCCGGTGGGTGCAGGTCGGGGCAATGGGCGCGACGTTGCAGCCCACTGAGCTCGGTAAGGCGGCACTGGCGGAAGGCACGGTGCGGGAGCGTCTTGGTATGTCGTAAGGGGTGGGGCGCGGCGGTCACGCTCCCGGTCGAGCTTGCGAGAAGGCCAGGCTCGGCAGCCAAGTGGCCGCCGAGCCTGCGATGTTGCTGCGCATCGTCGGCTTACATGGCGCCGACCTGGAGTTCGTCTGCCCGTCGCGCGGTGCGCGTCGGGAACACGAACTCGCCGAAGCGATGCACGAGCCCGGCCTCCGTCAGCCTCGCCACCGCATCGGCTGCCTCGCTGTCCTGGACCTCACGGACAAGCTCGTCGACTGTCCACGGGTACGACGGGCCACAGAGCATGATGTTCAGAATGGTGTTGTCGCGCTGGTCCTCGCTGACCTCCCGCTGGGCCTGCTCGGAAGTCTCTCGGTGGTGGCTGCGATTCGTCGCCCGTGTAAAGCCGGACCAGAAGCAGGTTGACCTGACCAAGGTCAAGGGCGACCTAGATCGGGTGCAGGGACAGATTGACTCTCTGCTGAGCGGTCTGGAAGCGAAAGACACCGAGCGATTCCGCTTGGCGCAGGTGGAAGTCTCGCTGGCCGTCAGGCCGAAGGAAGCATCGGGGTGGCGACTGCGGGAGTGCAGGCTGGGATAGCTCTCACATTCTCGCGCGTCGGATAGGCGGAAATGCGGCCGCGTCGGGACGGACTCCCACCGATCCTTAAGCAAGACGCAGCGGTGGTAGATGCCGTCTCGGCGACATGCTGGCTCCGAGGCTGAGCGGTAGTTGATCAGGCACGCCAAGCTAGTGGCAAGCCTTGGTGAAGGCATCGCGTCGAGTGGTCGACAACGGCAGCATCGTCCTCAACGACCTCACCAGCCCGACAGCCAGCATGATCAGCGGACCACTCAGCGAACCCGGACCACTCAACGGCACCAACGAAATCAGCTTCCGCGCCACCGACACCAACGGACCCGGGATCTACAGCGCCCAGCTCGAAATCGATGGGACCCGCCAACCAGCCACCATCTCCTCACGAGCGTCGTGCTGACCGTGGAGCGGCCGAGCCCCGTCGCGCTCACGATCTCGGCCACGGTCATGTCCGATCGCTCGTCAAGCGCCGCCAACACGACCGGATCAGACTGTGCTCGTCCTTGGCGCTTCGGCTTCCCCTCTCTTTCCCGCATCGCATCAGCTCCTTTTGCTCGCGCTACACCGAGAAGCCAGACGCGATCGGCACGCCGCCTCCCGCACGACGCGCGGGCACGAGTCGTGCGGGAGAATCAGCGGCGCATCGAGGGCTTCTTCCCCGGTGCCAGGCCCCGGGGCGCGTCAACGCCGCCGGGGCCACTATTTGCTTGGACGACGCCGAACCTAGCTCCAAACCCGCGGCAAAGCGAGCCCAGATCGACCGCAAACCACAGCAATCGACCGGCATCCACGTGATCTCAGGCACTAGTGCCCGAGATCACCCCCGATCAACGCCGATCACTGGCACTCCTGCCGTGCCGGAAACCATCGGATTTGCAGGAGCTTCGAAGTATGGAGCTAGCCGGACTCGAACCGGCGACCTCCTGGGTGCGATCCAGGCGCTCTCCCAACTGAGCTATAGCCCCGCGGCCCGCGGGTAGCGAGCGATGGTCTGAGAAGTGTACGGCGATCAGGTCGGCTCTGCCGCTTGGATTGGGCCAGTAAGAGGGGACAGACGGCGGCATCGGCACGGAACTCGCGAAGCCTTCACTAGCCCGGCCTCCGCGCAGTATGGTTTGGGGGCGCATGGGATTGCTCGACGACGCCATCCGCGAGCACTTGGAGCTCAAGCGTCTCAGGGGAGCCGACCCGGGCGAGGTGGCTCGCGAGGAGAACGACGCCCTGGGGCCGGTGCGACGCGAAGTCGATGCGTTGGCGCCCGAGCACGATCCAATCGTCGCCGGTGTCGGGCAGGAGACGGTCGAGATCAACATGGACGCCGAGCTGGGAGGCGAGCCGGAGGCTGCTGAGGCGCCCGCGCCTCCTGCGGGGGGACGAGCGTTCCCGGTAGGGCATCCGGCGCACACACAGCCAAGCGCCGGCGACTCGCTGGAATGGGAGATGCCCGCCGACCGGAAGGCGGACGCCGATGGCGAGGGGTCGGCTGAGGACGAGCAGGAGTCGGGCGAGGAGGCTGTAGAGGACGTACTCGAGGAGACCCCGGACTTCCTACGCGAGACCCCCGAGCAGGACCGTCTTTGGTTCGAGCAGCGCCCGCCGCGGGACTTCGACTTTAACGAGTAGGTCGGCCCCAGTCGCCGGACTGTAGCGGCGGTTGTTTTGACTAGCGGTTGGTGCCCTACACTCGGTGGCCGCGGGGCCATAGCTCAGCTGGGAGAGCGCCTGCTTTGCAAGCAGGAGGTCGCCGGTTCGATCCCGGCTGGCTCCATTATTAGACGCCCCGCACGTGCACGGTTTCCACGGCAGGGCGTGCGCTTGCATCGCCGGTGATCGGCGGTGATCTGGGGCACTCGTGCCTGAACTGCGCTTGCGCGCGATTTGCGCTTTGCGTTCCCCAGGACGTCGAGCTATCAGGTCGAGCCCAGACCAAATAGCGATCGAGCTAACGATCGACTACCTGCTCGGTGCTCGGCGACTGTTTGCCGCCGTCCTCAGGCGGGCGGGCGGGGCCAGTCACGATGCAAGCGCGGCACGTAGGTGATGTCTGTCCGCGACACGCTCGGTTCCGAAGCTGCAGCGCCAGGGCCGGTCGCGACGCAGTCTGCGGACGCTATCCCGCGGCTAGCGGCCGCGGACCCGCCCCTGGCCGGGCCAGTGGACGCAGCCTCGTGAGAGCCGCCGATCGGCCCAGCGCGTGTGCGAGAGCTCGGCGGCGAGGGGGGCTCAGGCGGCGAAGCCCGGCCAAAGGGCGTCGATGACCTGCTCGCTCCAGCCCTTCGGTGGTGGCCCGACCGCGAGCGAGTGGTAGAGGAAGCTGCCCATCAGCGCATGCGATGCAAGCGTGGCGTCGAGGTCTGCTCGCACTTCCCCGCGCTCCTTGCCCCGCTCGAGCGAAGCGACGATCTCATCGCGGCGGGGGACCAGCATCCCCTCGCGGAACTGACGCAGCAGCTCGGGATGCTTGCGTTGCTCTACGAGCAGCGTGCCGGCAAGCTGCACCGTGAATCGCCGCCGAGCCACCTCCAGATGGGCGATCAGATCCTCGCGCGCGTTCCCTGTATCCACCTGCTGCACCCGCGAGCGCTTGTCCGCGATGACCGCGGCCACGAGCTCGGACTTGTCGCGGTAGCGACGGTAGATCGCCGGGCGACCGACCTTCGCCTCGTCTGCTACGCGTGCGATCGACATCCGCGCGTAGCCCTCGTCCAGCAGTAGGCGCCAGGCGGCGTTGAGGATCGCGGCATCGACGTTCTCGTCGAGCGGACGGCCTGCCGCGCGCCCGGTTTGCGGCAGATCGGGTGGTTCGACTGGGGTTGGCATTGCGTTGAGTTTCCCAAACGCGTCCGTCATGACAGCACGTGGCAGCACCGGGCGAGGCGATCGTGGGAGCCGACGTCGTCTTCCGCCCGAATCGCATTACGTTATTGTATCGTAGTATTACGATATGATGTTGTCACGGAAGATGTACGGAAAGCGAGGCCCCCGATGAGCACATCAAACGACAACGACTTTCCGATGACCGCGACGAGCGGGCTTGCGGAACAAGCTGCGCCCATCGTTGCCGGCAGCGGCAACGGCGCGAGCCCGCCGCCGGCAGTGGAAGTCGCGGCGCTCGTCAAGACCTACCCCGGCGGCGTCGAAGCGGTCAAGGGGATCGACTTTCAGATCGCGCCCGGAGAAGTCTTCGGCATGCTCGGGCCCAACGGCGCCGGCAAGTCGACGACGATCGGAATGCTCACGACGACGATCTCCCCCACCGCGGGGATGGCGCGCCTGACCGGATACGACGTCGCGACGTCGCCACTGCTCGCGCGCGGGGTCAGCAGCGTCGTCTTCCAAGAGCCGGTCGTGGACCGTGGTCTGAGTGGAGTCGCGAACCTGGAGCTGCACGCCCGTCTGTGGAACGTGAAGACGGCTGAGGCCGCCAGGCGCATTCCCGAGCTCGTGGAGGTCCTCGGGCTGACCGACTTGATCGAGCGACCGGCGGGCAGCTACAGCGGCGGCGAGCGGCGGCGCCTGGAGATCGCGCGCGCGCTCGTCTCCCAGCCGAGCGTGCTCTTCCTGGACGAGCCGACCGTCGGGCTCG
>Ga0105240_10009642_pt1 | contig 13655 bp, 10 predicted proteins | sample KBSC54metaG_FD_80426 | JGI IMG/M metagenome (GOLD analysis project Ga0105240, IMG submission 80426) | Corn rhizosphere microbial communities from Kellogg Biological Station, Michigan, USA - KBS C5-4 metaG | ecosystem: Host-associated > Plants > Roots > Rhizosphere > Soil | place: Michigan, USA... | reverse complement strand
CTGCCGGTTCTCGTCCTCCGCGCGCTCCTTGCGGCGGATCGCATTGCGCACGACGTGCGCGCCGACATAGCGGATCGGCTCCGGCGGGAAATGGCCGAGCGGGCCGCGCGCGATCGGGCTGCGCGTCCACGCGTTGTCGAGGCCGAGCACGAATGACGACAGGATCTGCCCGCCCATGTAGGTCGGCCCGACGCCGTTGCCCGAATAGCCGAAACCGTAGAACACGTTCGGCGCGTCGTCGAGGCGGCCGAAGAACGGGAAGCCCGTCACCGAGCGATCCGACGGGCCGTTCCAGCTTGCGGTGACCGGCACGCCCGCGAGCGACGGAAAGAACTCGCGCAGGCTTTGCGTGAGCTGCGCCTCGTACGGCGAGCGCCGGTCGAACACCGGCGCGATGCGGCTGCGCCACGAAAACGTATTGCCGCCCTTGCCGAGCATCAGCCGCCCGTCGGCCGTCGTGCGGTAGTAGTAGACGAAGATCCGCGAATCGAGCACCGACACGCCGTCCACGAGTCCGGTCTTATCGAGCAGCTCCGGGCATTTCTCGGTGATGACCATGTCGCTCGACACGACCGCGATCGTGCGCTCGAACTGCGGGAAGCGGCTCGCCATCCACGCATTGATCGCGAACACGAGCTTGCCCGCCGCGACGCTGCCGGACGGCGTGCGCACGACGGCCGGCTGCCCGGGCGTGAAGTCGAGCATCGGCGTGCGTTCATGGAGCCGGATGCCCATCGCGAGCGCGACGCGGCGCAGCCCGCGCACGAGCTTGCCGGGGTGCACGGTCGCGGCGATCGGCGAGTAGACGCCGTCGAGATTGCGCGCGGAACCCGAGCGGCGCGCGACTTCGGCGGGCGGCAGCGGCTCGTAGCTGTGGATGCCGCATGCGGCGAGCGCGTCGAGCACCGGCGCGAGGGTGCCGACCTGCGCGCGCGAAGTCGCGGTGTACAGCGTGCCGTCGAGCCGCAATTCGGCGTCGATGTCGTGTGCGCGGCAGAAATCGGCGATGTGCCGGACGGCCGCTTCCGACGCCTTCACGAGCCGGATCGCCTCGGCTTCGCCGAACAGGCGCCGCAACGTCAGGAATTTCGCGGACCACGTGAGCAGGCAGCCGCCGTTGCGGCCGCTCGCGCCGGCGCCGCACAGGTCGGCTTCGAGTATCGCGATGTCGAGCGCCGGGTTCTGCTGCTTCGCCTGGATCGCGGTCCAGAGCCCGGTGAAGCCGCCGCCGACGATGCAGACGTCGGCCTGCGTTGCGCCCTGCAGCGCGGGGGCGAGATCGCCGTCGTTGAACAGTGCTTGTTCGATCCAGAAGGGTCGCATCGAATGGTTCTTCAGTAAGGGGCGGTATCGTGCACGGCCGGAAAACCTCGCCGCCGCGTGGCGACACACCGCGGGTTGGCTGCGCGCACGGGCACGTGGCCGGGTGCGTCGCGTCGCGTCAGGACGCCGCTCCGGCCGACACACGGCTCACGCCCATCGCCTGCAGCATGTCGGCGATCGCGGCGTTCGCGGCGACGGCGCCCGGAATGCCGGCCTCGTCGAAATGGCCGATGCAGCCGGCGCGGAACGTCTCGACTTCGGTCAGCTTGCCCGGATACGGAATGTAGTCGCGCTTTTTGACCTCCTGATAAAACCGCTTGAAGTCGGAGTTCGGTTCATCTTCGGACTCCTTGACCGAGATGCCGCGGCACGCGGCGGATGAGTCGAGCCCCTCTTTTCACTGCGCTGCTTTGCTTTCCGTTTTCTGCATGTTGTTGACAATCTACAAATCATCAATTTTAATGTCAAGCATCGAAAACACCTCCCTTCGGCGCGGCGCGGGCGCCGACGGCTCAATCCCGTCGAACTGAAAGGAATGAACGTCATGACTGGAACGCCTGTTTCCGTGGAAGTGAACGGCCGTCGCTACAACTGGATGAGCCGGCCCGTGGTGGTGATCTGCGTCGACGGCTGCGCATACGAATATCTGGAAGAAGCGGCCGAGGCCGGCGTCGCGCCGTTCCTGCGCACGCTGCTGAAGCCCGGCACGGCGCTCAAGGGCGAATGCGTGGTGCCGAGCTTCACGAACCCGAACAACCTGTCGATCGTCACCGGCGTGCCGCCCGCGATCCACGGGATAAGCGGCAACTACTTCTACGATCGCGACGCCGGTGCCGAGGTGCTGATGAACGATCCGAAGTACCTGGTCGCGCCCACCGTGCTCGCGACTTTCGCCGAACAGGGTGCGCGCGTCGCGGTCGTCACCGCGAAGGACAAGCTGCGCCGCCTGCTCGGCAAGGGGCTGAAGGGCATCTGCTTCTCGTCGGAAAAGGCAGACGAAGCGAGCCTCGAGGAAAACGGTATCGACAACGTGCTTGAGCTGGTCGGCAAACCGGTGCCGAGCGTGTACAGCGCGGATCTGTCGGAATTCGTGTTCGCGGCCGGCGTGCGCCTGCTCGAGACGCGGCCGATCGACCTGATGTACCTGTCGACGACCGACTACGTGCAGCACAAGTGCGCGCCCGGTACGCCCGGCGCGAACGCGTTCTACGCAATGATGGACAAGTACCTGCAGCGCCTCGACGCGCTCGGCGCGATCGTCGCGATCACGGCCGACCACGGGATGAACGCGAAGCACGACGCCATTACCGGCGAGCCGAACGTGATCTATCTGCAGGAACTGTTCGACGAATGGATCGGCCACGACGCGGCGCGCGTGATCCTGCCGATCACCGATCCGTACGTCGTGCACCACGGCGCGCTCGGCTCGTTCGCGACCGTCTACGTGCCGGCGTCGGCCGATGTCGATGCGCTGCGCGCGCGTCTTGCGGCGGTGGGCGGTATCGAGATCGTGCTGACGGGCGCCGAGGGCTGCGCGCGCTTCGAATTGCCGCCGGCGCGGATGGGCGACCTGATCGCGATCTCGAAGCGGGACGTCGTGCTCGGCACGCGCCGCATCAAGCACGACCTGTCGGGGCTCGACGTGCCGCTGCGCTCGCACGGCGGGGTCTCCGAGCAGATCGTGCCGCTGATCTTCAGCAAGCCGGTCGCCGCCGACGTCACGGGCCGCGCGCGGCTGCGCAACTTCGACATCATCGACATCGCGCTCAACCATCTGCAGTGATGCGCATGCATCCGCAAGGGAACACCCTCATGAACGTCATTGCGGCCTCGACGGCCGTCCGCGAGATTCGTCGCGAAGCACTGCGAATCGACGGCGAACGGATTCACCGGGATGCGGTGATCGACGTGCGCAACCCGTACGACGGCTCGCTGGTCGGCACCGTGCCGAAGGCGACGCTGGAAGACGTGCGGCGCGCATTCGCGGTCGCGCGTGCGTACCGGCCGACGCTCACGCGCCACGAGCGTGCGGCGATCCTGCGCCGCGCGGCCGACATCGTGCGCTCGCGCACTGCCGAGATCGCGGCGCTGATCACGGCCGAGGCCGGGTTGTGCATCAAGGATTCGACGTACGAAGCGGGCCGCGTGGCCGACGTGCTGACGTTCGGCGCCGGTGAAGTGCTGAAGGACGACGGGCAGATCTTCTCATGCGATCTGACGCCGCACGGCAAGAAGCGCCGCGTGTACACGCAGCGCGATCCGCTGCTCGGCGTGATCTCCGCGATCACGCCGTTCAACCACCCGATGAACCAGGTCGCGCACAAGATCGTGCCGTCGGTCGCGACCAACAACCGGATCGTCGTCAAGCCGTCGGAGAAGGTGCCGCTGTCGTGCTACCTGTTCGCGGACATCCTGTACGAAGCCGGCCTGCCGCCGCAGATGCTGCAGGTGCTCACCGGCGACCCGACGGAGATCGCGGACGAACTGATCACGAACCCGGCGATCGACCTGATCACGTTCACCGGCGGCGTATCGATCGGCAAGTCGATCGCCGCGCGAATGGGTTACCGGCGCGCGGTGCTCGAACTCGGCGGCAACGATCCGATCATCGTGATGGAGGACGCCGATCTCGACGAAGCGAGCACGCTCGCGGTGTCGGGCTCGTACAAGAACTCGGGGCAGCGCTGCACGGCGATCAAGCGGATGCTGGTGCACGAAGCGGTGGCCGATCGTTTCACCGAACTGGTCGTCGAGAAGACGCGCGCGTGGTCGTACGGGAATCCGTCGGATCCGTCGGTCGACATGGGCACCGTGATCGACGAAGCGGCCGCGAAGTTCTGCGAGCAGCAGGTGAACGACGCGATCGCGCGCGGTGCGCGGCTGCTGGTCGGCAACGTGCGCGACGGCGCGCTGTATTCGCCGACGGTAATCGATCGCGTGACGCCCGACATGCCGCTGGTGAAGCACGAAACGTTCGGCCCCGTGTCGCCGATCATGCGCTTTCGCGACATCGACGAAGCGATCCGGATGTCGAACAGCACCGACTATGCGCTGTCGTCGTCGGTGTGCACGAACCGCTTCGACAACATCACGCGCTTCATCACCGAGCTGGAAGTCGGCAGCGTGAACGTGCGCGAGGTGCCGGGCTACCGGCTCGAGCTGACGCCGTTCGGCGGCGTGAAGGATTCGGGGCTCGGCTACAAGGAAGGTGTACAGGAAGCGATGAAGAGCTTCACGAATACGAAGACGTATTCGCTGCCGTGGTGAGCGGCGCGTGATGCGGACGCGCCGGCTCGAAGGCCGGCGCGCGGAATTTCCCCCGGCGGGACGCGGCCGCGACGGCCGCCAGGCGACGGTCAATCGCCATCGTCGTGGTGGTGATGACGCCAGCCGCGATGCCAGCCGTTGTCGTGCCGGTAGTAGCGGTAACGGTAGTCGCCATAGTACGGGCCGTAATAAACGGGTGCCGGCTCGTACACGACGGGCGGTGGCGGCGCGTAGTAGACCGGCGGCGGTGCTTCGATCACGGGCCCCGGCACGCCGAAATACACGCCGATGTCGGCACGTGCGAATGCGCTTGCCGACAGGCAGGCGGCCGCGATGCCGAGGGCGCAGGACAACAGGATGCGTTTCATTTGCCGTTCCCTCCGTTCGCGGGCGGCAAGGCCCGCGAGCAATCGGTTCACCTGTCTTCATGGTATGAAGCGTGCGCCGAATGGGTGATACCGCGTTGTCGTTTCTGTAACCGCCGGTAACGAATCGTCGGACGATTGCCGCACTGCATCGCGACGGATTTCGTCTGCGGAATGCGTGGCTGGCCGGCGCATTATTCGACACGCTCATATCGTCAGCGGATTTGTTTTTGCCGGGCATCGGCGCGTCGGTAGAATTCGCGGACTCGGCCGGCCGCGCGACCCGCGCACCGCGAAGTTCATCGCGACGCTCGCGCAACGCGTGCCGGCTTTCTGACGCGATATACGATTCCTGCGATGCTCAGCCCTGCGCTTGCCCGTCGAGCACCGCTGCGACGATCGCCTCCGGCGCATCTTCCTGCACGAGATGGCCCGCGCGCGGCACCCGGATCAATTCGCCGTTCGCGATGCGATCGGCGAGCGCCTGCCCCTGTTCGAGCGGAATCCACGCATCGTCCTCGCCCCATACGATGCGCACCGGAAAGTCCGGCGGCGCATATCGAGCCTCCGCTTCCTCGATGTAGCGCTGGCGCATCTGCGCGATCTGGCGATAGAACGCGGATTGTCCGGCCGGCGTGAGCCACGGCGAACGGTAGATCGACAGCGCATCGTCGCTCAGCGGCCGTGCCACGGCATTGCCGATGTAGGCCGATACGAGCGCGTGATGCGCATACGCCGGCAATCCGCTGAACGCGGCCTCATGCTGCGCGACGTGGCGCACGAACGGCGAACCCTGCGGCGCGATCGCGACCGGGTTCACGAGCGTGAGGTCCGCATACGGGATGCCGTCGAGGAAGTGTGCGCGCAGCACGGTCGCACCGCCGTAGTCATGCGCGAGCACACGCGGGCGCGCAATTTTCCATTGATCCAGCATCGCGCCGAACAGCGCGTTCTGGCGGCCGAGCGACACATCCGCGTCCGGCATGTCGGACTGGCCATAGCCGAGCAGATCGTAGAAGTACACGCGGTGACGCCGCGCGAGCCACGGCGCGATCCGGCGCCACACCTGCGATGAAAACGGCGTGCCATGAACGAGCACGAGCGGTGGGCCTTCGCCGAGCGTGCCCCATGCAATCCGGTGGCCTTCGAACATGAAGCGGTTGGCGAGTTCGAGCATCGGCATCTCCGTGATAACCTGTTTTCGCTGTAAATAGGTTACTCCGGATTGCCCGGACATGAAACCGATAGGTGAAAATAAATGGTTACTCGATACGAGCCTGCGCGACACGCGCACGAATGGGGCGCGGCCGATTTCGTCGGCGGCCATCCGGCGCTCGACTTCCTGAACACGGTGGCCGATACGGGCAAGACACGCGACGAGGACAAGCTCGTCGACTGGCCGGCCGTGCGCGCGTGGGCCGGGAAAGCGGGATTGCTGGCGCCGGCCGATCTGGCGCGGCTTCTGCGTCATGCGCGGCAGGACGGCCCGGACGAGCTGGCGGCGCTGCATCGTTTTCGCGAGGATGCGTACGCCGCGATTGCGCACCTGACGGCCGGGGGCGGCGGCAGCGCCGGTGCGCGTGCGGCGGGCCGGCTCGCCGTCGCGATCCGCGATGCGATCGGGCGCAGCGCGTTCGACGCGGTCGACGGCCGGTTCGCGTGGCGGCCCGATGCGCGCGCCGCGTCGCGCTGGATCGATGCGGCCGCGCTCGGTTTCGAGCATCTGCTGCGCAGCGACGATTTCGCGCGCGTGCGGCAGTGCGGCCGTTGCACGTGGTTCTTCGTCGATCGGGGCCGCGGCGTCGGGCGGCGCTGGTGCGACATGCGCACGTGCGGGAATCGCGCGAAGGTGGAGGCGTTCAGGGAACGGTGAAGCGCGCGCCGTTACGGTTGCCGCGCCGCGCGCGGCCGGCGCGCGAGCGTCATTGAGCGGCTTCGTGCGGCCGATGGTCCGGCCATAGCGTTGCGGCGACGAACAGCCCGGCCGCGAGGAACGGCGCGCCGATCGCGAACAGGATGGCCGTGAGGCCCCAGCGATCCCAGAAGCGGTCGACGACCGCGCGTTCGGGGGTGACGGGGTCGTACAGCACGTTGACCGCTTCGCCTTCGCGCAGGCCCGGATGCGACGACGCCGCGCCCTGGGCGAACGTGATCTGGCGCCCGCTGTCGGTCGTGAACGCGACGATTGCCGAATACAGCGATGTGCGAGCCCGGGACGACCGCGCGTTTTTCGCGATATCGACGACGTGGCCGGTCGAGTGTGCATAGTGGCGGACGATCTGCCACTGACGCAGGCCGGCCGCGCCGGCACCGGCGAGGAAGCCCGTGCCGATCGCGATCGGAATCAGCACGATCGCGATATCCCAGCGGCGCCGCGCCTGCTTGCGTGCGGCGCGGGCCGGCGGCGGGTCGGACGGCCGGCGGCGGCGCTCGCCGGCGATCAGCAGGCCGCCGATCGCGAACGACGCGATGGCGAGCAGCGTGGGCACCGCAACCGGAAACCAGCGTTGCGCGAAATCGTCGATCAGTGCGAGGCGGTCGGGATGGGCGGGGTCGAGCAGGATGTCGACGCTCTCGCCGATGTCGTACGCGGGGACGGTCGACGCGGTATTGCCGGCGATTTCGCGGCGCCGGCCGTCGTTCGCGAGGTAGGCGACGATCGGCCGGTACGCGCGCATCGCGTCGCTGTCCTGCACGATGCGCACGACCGTGCCCGGCGCGCGGACCAGATGGCCGGTCGCGCGGCCGGTCGTGACCGCGAGTACGGCTGCGAGCACGAGCAGCACGACGCCGAGCGCCAGCGCGGCGAGCGCGTCCTTACCCGGCATGACCGGATCCGGCTGGTGCGTCGCGCGGCGGATTCGGGTGCGATCGGGTGAATGACGTGTCCCGACGGACAGGCCGATATCGGCGCAACCAGGCCCTCTGAATGGTCGCGTCTCGTTCACATGCTTCCATGTATGACGTCCCATGTTCTCTCTGTGCCGGCGGGCAAACGACAGTACCTGCGCCGGTCGTGTGATATTTGTCGGACGATTCTAGCGGAAACGGTGCGGAAGGGGCGTGCGGATGTGAGCGCGCCACGAACGTGGCGCGCGGAAATGAAAAAGGCCGGTCAGCTTTCGCTGACCGGCCTTTTGAAATCCTGGTGGGGCGTGAGTGACTCGAACACTCGACCTACGGATTAAGAGTCCGCTGCTCTACCAACTGAGCTAACGCCCCCAACAGAAGAAAGATTATGCATGGGTTTTCAGGACATGGCAAGCCATTTGTGCAAATTTCCTGAAAATATTTCGTCACGCCAACGGCGGCTGTCGACACGGTAACGAGCGGTCGCAGTTTGCGCGCTCCCGGTATGATGACGCCACACGCGTTGCGCGGCGGTCGCGCAACGTTTTCTGGACATTCGAAGATGGACGAAAACGCAGTCCGCGAATTGCTGGATCGCCTGCTGGCCCCGTGGGTCCGCTCGCTCGGTCTGGTCCCCGTGTCGATCGGCGACGACAGCGTCACGATGCGCCTGCCGTTTTCCGGCGAATTCCGCCATTCGGGCGGCGTGATCTGCGGCCAGGTGTTCACGGCGGCCGCCGACACCGCGATGGTGGTCGCGATCTCGGCCGCGCTCGGCGAGTTCCGGCCGATGACGACCGTGTCGCTGAACACGAACTTCATGCGCCCCGTGCGCAAGGGCGACGTGCTCGTCACCGCGCGCGTGCTGCGGATGGGCCGCAACCTCGTGTTCGGCGAAGTCGAGCTGTTCGACGAGGACGGCAAGATGGCCGTCCACGCGACGTCGACCTACGCGCTCGTCAGCTGAGCGGCGCGATGTTCGACCAGATCGTTTTTGCGGGCGGCGGCAATCGCTGCTGGTGGCAGGCCGGCTTCTGGGACGTCGCGCAACCGGCGCTCGGGCTGCGCCCGCGCGTGATCACCGGCATCTCGGCCGGCGCGGCGACCGCGTGCATGCTGTATACGCGCGACGCCGCGTGGGTGATGCGCTATTACGAAGAGGCGCTGCGCCACAACCGGAAGAACGCGTACTGGGGCAACCTGTTCGGGCGCGAGCCCGTGTTTCCGCATTACCGGATTTATCGCCAGGCATTGCTCGACATCTACGGCGAGCCGTTCGCGAAGCTGGCCGAGGCGCCGGAGATCCGCATCGGCGTGTCGCACGTGCCGCGCTGGCTCGGTGCGCGCAGTGCGGTCGCCGCCGGCCTCGTCGCGTACAACATCGAGAAATACGTGCGCAAGACGCTGCATCCGACGCTCGGGCGCGCGCTCGGCTTTCGGCCTGAATTCGTGCGGGCGCAGGCCTGCACGCAAGTCGACGAACTCGCCGACCTGATCCTGCAGTCGTCCTGCACGCCGCCGTTCACGCCGGTGCTGCGCCGCGGCGGCCGGCCCGTGCTCGATGGCGGGATGGTCGACAACGTGCCGGTCGACGCGCTCGACGCGTCGCCGGGCGACGTGCTGGTGCTCGTCACGCGGCTGTATCCGCGCCCGCAGATGTTCACGGTCGCGCACGGCGACCAGCGGCGGCTGTACGTACAGCCGTCGAGCAAGGTGCCGATTTCGAGCTGGGATTACACGAGCCCGTCGCAGATGCGGCATGCGTACGACCTCGGGCGGCGCGACGGCGAGCATTTCCTCACGCGCGTCGGTGCGATGACAGGCGGCCGCGTGGCCGCCTGATGGCGGGGAATGGAGCAGGGGCCGCGCGGGTGCGCAGCCCGCGCGATCAGCGCTTGCGGATCGGCGTCAGCGCTTCCGGATTGGCGACGCTCGACATGTCGCCGTCGTCGAACGCGAGGATGTTCCTGAACGCCGCACTGAAATAGAGCTCGTAGCTTTCGCGTTCGACATAGCCGATGTGCGGCGTGCAGATCACGTTCTCCATCCGCAGCAGGCTGTAGCCTTGCAGGATCGGCTCGCTCTCGAACACGTCGATCGCGACCATCCCCGGACGGTTGTGCGACAGCGCGTTGACGAGCGCGTTTTCCTCGAGCAGCTCCGCACGGCTCGTGTTGACGAGCAGCGACGTCGGCTTCATCCGCATCAGGTCTTCCTGCTTGACGATCCCGCGCGTGTCGTCGTGCATGCGCAGGTGCAGCGACAGCACGTCGCTCTGCTCGAACAGCGCCTCGCGGCTCTCGGCGGCCGTGTAGCCGTCGGCGCGCGCGGCTTCGAGCGAATGCTCGCGGCCCCAGATCAGCACGTTCATTCCGAACGCCTTGCCGTAGCCGGCGACGAGCCGGCCGATCTTGCCGTAGCCCCAGATGCCGAGCGTCTGGCCGCGCAGCACCTGGCCGAGGCCGAAGTTCGGCGGCATCGCCGACGTCTTCAGGCCCGACTGCTGCCATGCGCCCTGCTTCAGGTTCGCGACGTACTGCGGAATGCGGCGCTGGGCGGCCATCACCAGCGCCCAGGTCAGCTCGGCGGGCGCGACCGGCGAACCCGTGCCTTCGAGCACCGCGATGCCGCGGTCGGTACACGCTTCGAGGTCGATATGGCTCGAGACGCGGCCGGTCTGGCTGATCATGCGCAGGTTCGGCAGCTTGGCGAGCAGTTGCGACGAAATCGGGGTCCGTTCACGAATCAGCACGAGCGCCTCGACTTCCGCCAGACGGCTTGCGAGCTGCCCCAGGCCGCGCACCGTATTGTTGAAGACCTTCACGTCGTGGTCGGCAAGCATCTCGAAGCAGTTCAGCTTGCGGACGGCGTCCTGGTAGTCGTCGAGGATGGCAATTTTCATGGTGAACGGGTGTCGCGCGTTGAAAGCGGCAGTGGCGGCGGCGCACGTCGCGCACCCGTCCCGCCCGGCCGGGGCCGACATGATGCTACGTCGGCCGCGTTCGTGGTGTCTTTTTAACAGGTTGTTACGCTCCGCCGCAATTGGCGGCAGCCACACCCGGCGCCGCTTGCGTGCGGTGCGCAAGGGTGCGCTGTTGTGTCGCATCAAATACGTCCTTCCTGATTCGGCCGCTTACTCGACGAGGTTCACCCAATTGTTGCTTCAATCAGAATAGTTGGATCAACTATCCGCAAATGGCGAGGATTTTTGACTATTTTTATCGTCAACCGGTGCCTTGTTGAGCAACTCTGCATCATTTCCGCTGTCGTAGGAGAATTACGCATTTGCTTCATCTTTTTGAAGTTGTAACAGCGGCAGGAGTCGTTTATGGATCATTTGCAGTCGATGCGCGTGTTCGTCAAGGTTGCAGATCTCGGCAGTTTTGCGCGGGCCGCGAGTGCAATGGATATTTCCAACGCGGTCGCGACGCGTCACGTCGCCGATCTGGAAGGCCGCCTCGGCACGCGTTTGCTGAACCGCACCACGCGCAGCCTTTCCCTGACGGAGTCGGGCCAGGTCTATCTGGAGCGTGCTCGCCAGATCCTCGATGAACTCGAGGATGTCGAGCAGATGGTCGTTGCGCGCAATCACGAGCCGGTCGGCACGCTGCGCATCGTCGCGCCGGTCGTGTTCGGCCTGCATAACCTCGCGCCCGTGTTGCAGACGTACACGGAGAATTTCCCGAAAGTGGTGCCGGATCTCACGCTGGTCGACCGGCAAGTCGATCTCGTCGAGGAAGGCTTCGATGTCGGCATCGTCGTCACGCGACAGATGCGCAGCGCGAGCATCGTCACGCGGCGGCTGACCACGGGCTGCATGACCGTGTGCGCGACGCCGAGCTATCTGGAGAAGCACGGCGTGCCGACCCATCCGGAGCAGCTCGTCGCGCACCCGAGCCTGAGCCTGCCGGCCGAATACTGGGGCGACGAGCGCGTGTTCACGGGGCCGGACGGCGAAGTGCGCGTGCGCCCGACCAACGTGATCGTCGCGAACAACACCGCGATGCTGCGCCAGTTCGCGCTGCTTGGGATGGGCGTCGCGATCCTGCCGAGCTACCTGATCGGCAGCGACATCGCGCGCGGCGCGCTGGTGCGGCTGCTGCCGGATTTCCGGCTGCCGCAGGTCGAAATCAACATCGCTTACCCGAGCCGGCGCCATTTGCCCGCGAAGGTGCGCACGTTCATCGACCACCTCGTCGAATATTTCAGCCACTCGACCGATGCGACGATCGGCGAGCAGTGGGCTGCGCAGGGTGCGACGCTAGCGCCGATCGGCGTAGAGACGCGTGCGGAGCAGCCCGAATCGGCCGACCCGAACCTGTCGCCGCGCCTGCCGCGTTCGACACGCACGCGCGTCGCGGTGCCGTCGCCGCTGTAACCGCGCGACGGCCGGGCGGCGGTTGCCGCCGGCACAAAGAAAAAACGCGGATCGAGCGATCGATCCGCGTTTTTTTATGGCTGCCTGCCGGAGCCCGATGCGCCGGGGGAGCCCCGGCGACCTGGCCGTTACGAGCCCGTCTTGCGCGCCGTCGTCTTGCGGGCGGCGGTCTTCGTCGCTGCGGTCTTGGCGGCGGTCTTGCGCGCCGGTGCCGGTTTCTCTTCGGCGCCTTCCGTCACGGTTTCGGCATCCTTCGTCGCCGATTTTGCCGTCTTCTTCGCGGCAGCGGCCTTCGGTTCCTTCTTCTCGAACTCGAAGCCGATCTTGCCGTCCGGCTGCTTCACGAGGAACGCCTTGAAGTTGCGGCCCGTGCGCGACGACTTGAAGTTCGGCAGCAGGTCCGTACGGCCGTCGGCAAGCAGCTTGCCCATCTGCTCGCGCGTGATTTCCTGCTGCAGGATCACCTTGCCCGAGCGGAAGTCGCAGGTCTTCGGGTTGGCAACCGAGTGCTCGCACACATAGCTCATCCCGTGCTCGAACACGCGGCCCTTGCACTTCGGGCACGCGCCGACCGGCTCCTGCGCGGAGAAGTCGGGCGCTTCGCCTTCCTCGCCGCCCTGGTCCTGGCCGAAATCGAACTCGAGCTTGTAGTTCTTCGTCTCGTCGTCGAAGGACAGCTTGAGGATCGCCGAGAACGGGCGGCCCATCTTGCTGCGGAACCCGGACAGCGGACCGATTTCCTTCTTCTGCAGCAGCTCTTCGACTTCGGGGATCTCGAACTGCCGGCTGCCCGGGATCTTCGAGATCGAGAACTCGCACTTCGTGCACGCGAAGCGGCGGTAATTTTCCTTCACTTGGCCGCCGCAGTTCGGGCACGGCGTCTCAAGCGTCGCGTAGTCGCCGGGAATCGTGTCGGAATCGTATTCCTTCGCGCGCTTGACGATCTGCTGCGTCATGCGGGCGATTTCCTGCATGAACGCGTCGCGCCCGAGGTTGCCGCGCTCCATCTGCGACAGCTTGTATTCCCATTCGCCGGTGAGCTCCGGCGCGGTCAGCTCCTTCACGCCGAGCCCGCGCAACAGCGTCATCAGCTGGAATGCCTTCGCGGTCGGGATCAGCTCGCGGCCTTCGCGCAACAGGTATTTCTCGCCGAGCAGGCCTTCGATGATCGCCGCTCGAGTGGCCGGCGTGCCGAGGCCCTTCGCGGCCATCGCCTCGCGCAGCTCGTCGTCCTCGACGAGCTTGCCCGCGCCTTCCATCGCGGACAGCAGCGTCGCTTCCGAGTAGCGTGCGGGCGGCTTCGTCACGAGCGCGACGGCGGCGATTTCGTCCGTCTTCACTTTCTCGTTCTTCTGCACCGGCACGAGGTTCGCGTCCGCGCCTTCGGCGTCGCGGCCATACACCTGCAGCCAGCCCGGCTCGACGAGCACCTTGCCTTCGGTCTTGAAGTGATGGCCGGCGACTTCGGTGAT
>Ga0105240_10009641_pt1 | contig 13658 bp, 8 predicted proteins | sample KBSC54metaG_FD_80426 | JGI IMG/M metagenome (GOLD analysis project Ga0105240, IMG submission 80426) | Corn rhizosphere microbial communities from Kellogg Biological Station, Michigan, USA - KBS C5-4 metaG | ecosystem: Host-associated > Plants > Roots > Rhizosphere > Soil | place: Michigan, USA... | reverse complement strand
TGGATCGAATCGTAAACATCGCCATCAACCAGCAGGAAGCCGCCGAGTACCTTCCCTCCGGGCACGTACGCATAACCAGTCACGTTGACGACGCCCGTTAGCGTGTCATTGGTTTTGGGGCTCGTCATATCGCCGACTGGCAGAGGCACAGCCGTGTTCTTCACGCTGAAGGTCACGGGTATCGCAGGCAGCAGCGTTACGCGCCCTGTCTCATCGCGAACCCGGATCTGCATCCGATGCAGGCCGTCGGGCACTGGCACGACGCCGGTCCTGGTGTTCAGTGTAAAGCGGAAGCCAATGGCCGGGCAGTTAGGCGGCACCGGCTTGAGCGTGGCACAGATGTCGGAGCGGGTGACCCCGTATGTCGCGGCGCCGTAGGAAACATCGTCAATCAGCATGTCAACGCCCGTGATCCTCAGATCGTCGGCGGCGGCGTAGCCCGAGACCACTGCGCTTCCGGATATCGTGTCCCCTTCATTCAGAGACTCGATTTTGCCGTAAGGAAGCCGGCCTGGTCCCGCATCCACCACGAAATTCACAGGGGTGGAAGGGAAGTCGAGCCAGGCTCCGCGTGTATTCGTGACCCTAACGACAAGCGTATGGGCTCCCGGCGCGATTGCGCGTCCGGCCAGGTCGAGGGACGCTGAATATCCGATGTTCGGGCAACCTGCAACGTTTTGTTTTTGGCAGAAATCGATGCGGGAAAGTCCGAGTGTTCCCCGGGCTTGTTCTACGCGGTCGATAAGAATGTCTACGCGCGACACGGGGGCGCCCGGGTCCCAGGCAACGCCCGCGACAGTCATAACGCCCTGGACGTGTGCGCCATCCGCGGGGGTATCCACAGTGCCGTTGGGATAGCTGGGCGTGTCTACGGGCGCATCGAGCCGCACGGCGTTGTTGGTGTAGGAATTCAGGGTGAACGGCTGACTGAAGACGTCGTGGCCGTTCGAGATGCCGACGGTTGCGGCGGCGTTGCAGCCGGCGCCGAACGTGAGTGCCTGTCCGATTTCGGCGTTGCCCGTTCCGTAGAGAAACAGGATGTTGCCGTCTGACGAAAGAGTGGCGGCGAAGTTAACGGGATTTCCCTTACCTCCGGCGCTCGCCGCCTGGTTGAAAGTCTCACCGGCCCAGCGCACGGTGAACGTACCGGGAGTGCCCGGCGCAGCCGCTGTCTGGCTTGTATACACGCCTTCACTTGCCTGAGCGCTTCCGGAAGATGTTAGCTGGCTCCAAAGAGGCGCGATGGTTTTCGATATGCGAAGCGCTGACGTATCGGTACATGGCGAGAGGCTTAGCACTGCACGGTCGAAGAACAGCGCGCCGTTTTCGTCGACTGTGGCCGAGGTAAATTTGCCATCGTAGAAAGGAAACGGGAAGGGCAGGTCAACCCGTGTGTTCCCTCCGCTGCCGAGCGAGAGCCGGTGCTCTCCGGTAAAGGTAAGCGGCTTGGGCGCGGTGTAGAACGCGGTATAAGCAGGCATGGTTTTCGCGGTTGCCACGATCAGTTGTGGAGCGCCATTGGTGTCCTGATCCACGTAGTAGGCGTTGATGAAGTCGCCAGGCGTAATGTTCAGTGAACCGTTCTGCTTATTGACAATATTGCCGCTGGTCGCGATTGTGCCGATGTAGAGGGAGCCTGTGTGAGCGAGTTGCAGATTCTCCACGTCGCCCGAACCGCTCGTGAGTTGGATCAGCACTGAGGGCTGCGAATAGTTCGAGTCCTGGAGAATCACGCGGACCGGCTCGCCGATGACAAACGTGTCGTCGTAGAACTTAAGTCGTCCGGTTGCGGAGGGCATGTCGAAGGAAGGGACAACGTGCGCCGTGTCTCCGCCTGACGTGTAAGCTACAGCACCGAGACCGCGCTTCGCAAATGCCGCCCAGAGCTGATCCTGACTGGCGCCTTTGAAGTCCACGCGGTCGGCGAGAAGAATGGCATCGCGCATATCGACCATGGAGGATGCGGGCGGGGAGAGTTTCATGCCGTCGATGACGAGCAGGCGAATGCGCCTTCTTCCTTCCGGATCGCCGAACTGTTTGATCAGGTTTGAGCGGGCTTCCCAAAGTGCTTCGAACCAGATCTCGCCATCGGCGTGGACTTCGGGGAAAGGCATCACCTGGCCGAGATTGGCGAAAGTCAGCGGGTTAGCTGTGAAATCGGTGGTATAGGGCCGGCTGCGGAAGTCGCCCACGCCGAACGTCTGGTCGAAGTATTCGGCAGTGGGATAGTATCCGTCGGGCGGCGCGCCGGCGGGCAGGGTGTATTCGAGGCCGAAGAAGTCGCTCCACGCTTCGCCCATGGAGGCTCCCTGGAAAGTTGTGTAGACCTGACGGGCGAGGCGAGTGCTCACACCGTGCGTGTACTCGTGGATGACGATGCCTGAATCGAGTGAGCCGTCGGTGAAGAGATTGGCCGGGGGCAAGGCGTCAACGGGACCCGGGCGACCGATGAACATCGAAATCTGCGCGGGCGCACCGTCATCGTTGCGCCGGGTTGTGAAGAATGAGTTCAGGATTTGGGCGCTGCTTCCGATGACCGCGGCGCCGTAGTGGGTATAGCCGAACATAGCGTCGCCTTCTGTGCCGCCGCGACCGAAATTGTAGCTCTGGAAGTTACCGGCGGCCTCGTCGAATCCGGCGGCGTAGTGCATGTCATGAGCGCGATTTACCCAATAGAAAAGATTCACGTTTACCGCGTCGCGAAACAGGGTGGGGCTGGGGGCACCGGCGCCGAGCATGAGTGGAAAGCTGAAATCTCCGCCGGGCGCGGTGGTGATATCTGGCGTGGCGAGAAATGCGGTACCGGTTAGGTTTTCACCCACGACCGTGTTGTTTCCAGTGGTTGAGTTGTTCATGACCCAGCCGTTCGGAGAGGCTTTGGGATCGCCGGATAAGTTCTGCAGGGTGCGGTCGACCAGCGGAGGCGCGGCGGTGAGCAACGTGCCGGGCCTGGGATTCGGCTGCGGGCTTGTTCCTTCAAACACGAGTCCTTTGGGGGCCGACTGAAACAGAGTGAGCGACTGGTTCGACAGGGCCGTTTGATTGTCGTTGTCTATCACGGTTGCGTACCGCCTGACGCCGTCGGAGGCTGTTACGTAGAACAGCCATGCTGGTCTTAGGACGCCGCGAACGGCATACCAGACTGGTTCGCCTTCCACGTCTTCGGCAAGTCCTGGTGAGGTCAAGCGAATGGCGCCCTGTTTCTCAGGCCGGCGAACGCTGGTAAGCGGGTTGAAACCCGCGGCCAGTTTCGGATCGACTGTTCGCACGGCGGCGCGCGCGGCGCGCAGGGAATCTGTGGGACCGGGCAGCCCGACATCCTCTGGAGGCGCGTTGAACAGAACTCCGCCGGAGTTCAGGACCTGACCATCGCGGTCGATGTTTATTGTCCATTCCGCGTTGAGCACATCGATACCGTCGAACTGCTGTTTGTAGATCAGGTGGGTTACGCCGTTGTGTTCGGTGCTGTATTCCCGCGCAAGATAGGTCCCCGATATTCCCGGCGCATCCACCCCCATCTCACTTGCGGAGGTCTGCAAATATGTATGGCCGATATCGCGCGGGGCGGCAGAACTGGGTTCAGTGAGCGTTCCGGCTGGATTGAACTTGTGTGTCGGCAGGGGCTGCGCCTGGGCATAGATTACTGCGGCGCCGAACAAAATGAAGCAGGAAAGATGAGCCTTTATTGTCATATATTGTCCGAAATAGAAAAGCCTTCGTAGGATATCAAGACCGGCGGCGGCCGGTTACGCTACCGGAAGGAAGAACAACCGCGGTAATAGGAACAAGCCGCTTCGAATGCATCGCCATGGCTCGCATCTGGCCCCGTCGAAGTCACTCGACGACACGTCGGCACGTCGCTCGCAACGCGAGTCACGCGACTTCCGCCACGGGCTGCCGGCGTTTGCGGAAAATGCGTCTGTCCCCTTTTTTAGTATTTGGTTAGGAATGCGGCTATGCTGGGTTCCTGGGTGGCTTTGTTGGCGATGCACAGGTCGATGCTTTCCAGCACCTGGGTCAGAGTGCGCCGCGCGCCTACGAATTTCCCGACGCGCGGTTCTAAAAAGGTCTTCAGTTCATCGCGGGAGGCGGCATCACAGAACGATTCGCCGGCGTAGGGTAGGACTGAACCGAAATCAAAACCGCCGCCGGTGGGCATTTTCGATACGACCTGATCCCAATTCGCCTTCAGGAAGTTGAGAGACATCTTTCTGGTAAATTTTTCCATCTGACCGCTGAACAGGACGCCCTCACCTTCAATGAACGGGATTCTGCCGTCGAGGAGCGCTTTCATGGCCGCATCGATAGCCGCCGGGTCGCGGAACCAGGTCAAGCCCGCTAACAGAGCGCGTCGAACCTGGCGATCTTTGGTCCTGGTGAATTCGGCGATTATGCGTTCGAACACTGCCTTGTCGCCGTAGTATGCGGCGGCGCTGAGAACGGAGCCGAGCATATTGGGATCGATGCCGGAGTGGTCAGTGAGCCACTTATCAGCCAGGGCCTTCGCCTGAGTGGCGAGCAAGTCATCGCCGCCGAAGGTGGCTATGGGACGAACGAGTGCCACGCGGAGAAGCCGGGTATCGTCGGAGTCGTCCGCTTTGGCGGTCCAGCCGAGTTCGCGCGCGCGAGCCTGAAAATTCTTGAGGAGAAAGCGCCGGTAGTTCGGCATGAGGTTATCGGGCACAAGGTCGGCACGGGGGCCCATGGCGAGATTCATGGCTGTCTGGAGCACGTAACGTTCGGGATCGTTATGAAAGGTTTCGACGAGGGCAAGGGAATCCGCGGCGGAGAGTTTTCCCGCCTTCGCAAGGGCCTGCGCGTTGCCCATTAACTCTACGCGCTCACGGGCGGAGAGGCGCTGTTGCACATCGCCGGCGGTAAGGGCGGCGAGGAGGTTACCTTTGTACTGAACGCGGTAATAGCCGTTGGCCTTATCGTTCGCTTCCACCCAGGCTGGACAGCCGTTCGCGGCAGTGAGCTGGACGGTTTCAGCGGGCTGGCCCATGAGCATGCACTGACTTTGGCCGGTGGTTCCGGTTCCGTAGCGAACGCAGAGAGGGATCTCCCAGGTTTGTTTTTCGTTGCCTTTGGAACCGGTGGGAAGAAAGCGCGACTGTTCGAGCTTCAAAGCGGCTTTGCCCGCGTTGCATTCGAGGGCGACGGAGACGACGGGCACGCCCGGCTGGTTGAGGAAGGTGGAGAAGGCTTTCGTAATGTTGCGCTTGCCGGAGGTGCTGAGAGAATCGAGAAACTCGGCGGCGGTGGTGGCGTGGAAAGCGTATTGTTTCAGGTAACTTTGGACGCCCTTGCGGAACTCCTCCGGCCCCATCCAGTTTTCAAACATGCCGATGACCGAGGCGCCTTTTTGGTAGGTAATTCCGTCGAAGGCGTTATTGATATCGTCTTTCGAAGTGATCTCCTGACGGATTTTACGGACGGAGACGAGACTGTCTTCCGATTCCGCGCCCATCATTTCATTCACGTCGGCGACGCTGGTGTGCCACTCGGGCTTCCACTCGGCGATTAGCTTGCGTTCCATCCAGGTGGCAAAGGCCTCATTGAGCCAAATGTCATCCCACCAGGCGGTAGTGACAAGGTCGCCAAACCACTGGTGGGCAAGTTCGTGCGCGGCGGTAGTGGCGTAGCTGCGCTGCCGGGCGATGCGATCGACTTTGGGGTCGGCGAGGATGATGGTCTGTTCGTAGGTGACCATGCCGACGTTTTCCATGGCTCCGAAGCCCGCGGTATTGGGGATGGCGACCTGATCGGCCTTTTCATAGGGATAAGGTATTCCGAAGTAGTCTTCGAGGCGGTTAAGGATTGTGGCGGTTACTTCGGCGGCGTACTTCGCTTCGCCGGTTTTGCCTTTGGGGACCACGATGCGGACGGGAACTCTGTTTTTGCCGGCGACACCGGCGCTGACGAATTCAAACGGCCCGACCCCGAAGGCAACGAGATAGCTGGGCAGGGGCTTGGTCTCTTTAAAGACCAGCGTCTTACTGCCCGCTGAATGAGTTTCGGACGAGACGGGGGTATTGCTGATGGCGGTGCTTTGTTCCGGCACGCGCAGGGTGAGCTGCCAGGGAGTTTTGTAGACCGGCTCATCGAAGCAGGGGAAGGCGGCGCGGGCGTCCGTTGCCTCGAACTGCGTGTAGAGGTACCAGTTGCCGCTTTCCTGCTGGCGGAAGATACCGCTGCTGTTTTTTTGTTCAATGACGCCGGTGTAGGCGATGGTTGCATTGGCTGCGCCCGCGGGGAGAGGGGTTTCGAAGTGTAGGCCTACGAAATCACTGCCGCCGGGGATGACAGTGGCTTTGTTCGTCTTACCGCCGGAGGTGAGGGTCGCCGACTGGATGGTGATTTTTTCCTGGTTTAGCCAGAGAGTTTGGAGGGGTTTTTGGATGTCGAGGGCGATGGTGATAGCGCCGGAGAAATTGGTTTTGGCGGGATCGAGGGTCAGGTCCGCGCGGTAGCTCTTGGGGGAGACGGATTGGACTTCGGAGAGGCGCGTTTTGGGCGGGGCGTCGGCGGCGGACAGGGTTAGGGCGGCCAAGCCGGCCAAGGTGAAGGCGGTTAGGAAAAACCTGGGACACGAGGGTATGCATCTGCGGTCAGCGGCGCCGGACTCCGTCCGGTGGAGCGGCTGGCGCATGCCGAATGCGGCTGAAGCCGCGTGTACCAGATCTTGTAGCATGAGTGATTTTATTGTAGCGGGGCTAAGGGGTGGCTGTTTGCGGTGTGGTGCGGGACCGGTGGGGCGTGTTGCCAGGCAGGATTGCCCGCCGATGTTACGCGGTGTAGACTAGGGTTTTGCGTTCCCCGACGAATGCAACAATTCTGATTACCGGAGCCGGGCGTGGCATCGGCAAACGGCTCGCACTTGGTTTCGCTCAGGCTGGCTTTCGGGTCGGACTTCTGGGCCGTAATCAGGGCGAGCTGGACTCCACCAAACTCGAGATAGAGCACGGGGGCGGAGCTGCGCTTAGAATCCGCGCGGATGTCTGCAAGTACGACGAAGTTACGGCGGGCGTGGAGAAGATGACGTCGATGTGGGGCGGCGTCAACGCACTGGTAGCGAATGCCGCGGTGCAGGGACCGGTGGGGCCGTTTGCCGAGAACCGCCAACGCGATTGGGGCGACGTTTTTGCCACGAACGCAATTGGCGTGTTTAACTGCTGCAGGGCAGTGCTGCCGCAAATGATTCAGCGGCGCAGCGGAAAAATAATCGCGCTTTCCGGAACCGGCGCTGCTTCACCGCGGGCTAATTTCGCCGTTTATTCGGCGAGCAAGGCTGCCGTTGCGCGGTTTGTGGAGAGTGTGGCGGAAGAGGTTCGGGAACACAACGTGCAGGTTAATTCCCTGATGCCCGGGCAGGCTTATACGAGCATGACGGATGAGATTCTGCAGGCGGGCGATCGCGCGGGATCGGCCGAGGTGGATCTGGCCGAACAGGTTCGGATCACAGGCGGCGTTCCGCCGGAAAAGCAGATTCAGCTGGCGTTATTTCTGGCTTCCGAAAGATCGAATCACATCACCGGAAAGATGATTTACGTGCAGGACGACTGGAAGAAACTCGAAAACGAGAACTGCCGGCCGGATGCCTTCACGCTGCGTCGACATTTGAAATAATATTCGCGCGGCTACAATAACAGGGTGCGACTTCTCTCTTTTTGCGCTGCCTTTGCGGTTACCGCCGCTCCGGCGTTTGGCTGGGGCTGCGAAGGCCATCAAATGGTGGCGTTAATTGCCCGGGCTCACCTCACGCCGGCGATATCGGCGGCTGTGGATAAACTGCTGAAAGAGAATCCGCTCGATCCGAATCAAAAGCGATATTGTCAGGATCGCCCGTCAGACCCGATGGCCGATGCGGCTTCATGGGCCGATGACATGAAGAGCATCGACAAGACTTTTGCGTGGCATTTCGTTGATATTCCTTTGGGCGTGAAAAGGGGCGAGGCGGGGAACCCCGACATCATGCAGTGGTGCGAAAATATTGGACCTTCGGTGGGCGGCAAGGACCGCCCGGGATGCCTGATTACCGCTATCGAATATGAGTGGCGGGTTCTTCGGGATTCCGGTCAGCCCGCGCCGGACCGCGCGAAAGCTCTGCGCTATCTGGTTCACTTTCTGGGCGACGAGTCGCAGCCGCTGCATGACACGGACAATCACGATCAGGGCGGCAATTGCACGCGAATGACGTTCTTCACCAACGAGCGCCCGGAGAATTTGCACGCCATTTGGGACGAGAGAATGATCGGACGCGATCTGGCGATGCGCAAAGTTTCTCAGCAGTATTATGCGGGCGGAGTGGATCAGGAGTTCGCGAAAAACTGGACTAAGTGGGGCGAATCGAAGGTGGACCCGGTCGCATGGGCGTGGGAAGGCCATGAAGTGGCAAGCCGCATCACTTACGGAAAACTGAAGCCGCAGATTCCGGTTGCATCGCCGGCCCTGGGGCAGGTTGACAAGGATGGCTGTAACGTTGGGCGCGCCACGGTGGAAGCGATGCACATCGTAATTGGCGAAGAGTATTTCAATGCGGCAATTCCGGCGGTTCGCGAGCAGCTTGCGAAGGCCGGTTATCGAATCGCAAATCTGCTAAATCAGGGCTTTTGACAAGTCCGTCACCACATTTTTTTCAGCAGCGCTTTTGCTTCTTTGAATTCAGGGAAAAGCTTCTCATGGGCCTTGAACTCCGGGGTGTGGACACACCGGCGGGCGCCGGAATGATCTACCGGATAATGCAGGTGCAGCATTTCGTGGAACATCACGTAGTCGAGCGCAAGGCGGGGAGCGCGGGGGTCATCGAAGATCCGGCTGATCATGATCATGTCGTGTGAAGGATCGAAGTGCCCCAGACGCGTGCGCGATCTTACATGACTCCACCCCAGACATGGCCTGGCCATCATCCCGCCGAAGTATTTCCCGTTCAATTCTTCAAATACTTCCTCGAGATTGTGAACGGCGCCCTGCGACCCGAGGTGAACTTTCCTGCCGCGGCTCTGGCGCACCAGATTGATGCGTTTGCGCATATCCTTGCGGTTCAGATAGAGCCTGTAGCGATGTTCGTACTGGCGCGCGGCGGGCTTTCGGTATAGCTTGCCGAGCAGGATGTGAGCGAGAGCTTCGGTGACGGGGGCGGGCGCGCCGTGCAACAGATCTGTGACCCGAACCGTAATCGCGCCGTTTTCCAGACGCGCATGGCTATCGGCGTTCGCGAACTCTTTGTACTCCACGTCGATTCGCGGCAGAGCGGTGCGGGGGCGAATCTCGCGATGGACTCTGGTGAAGATTGCAGCGGGCGTTTCGAAAAACAGCGCGCTCGCAACATTAACCGGCGTGAGGAATCCGAAAGCCTCCATGATGTTTACGTAACGGGTCTCAGAGCGAGCCGCACACCGGCGCCGGGCGGGACCGCGGGCAGGAAAACGATGCCTCCAGGATCGGCGCTCTGTTCGAACATCTCCTCATTATCGATTTCCACGTGATATGGCTTGAGCGGTTCCAGCCCCACGATGAAGACGTCCACGCCGGGTTCGGGAGGAGGCGTGGCGCCCGGGGGCAGGGCTTGAACTGGCTCGTCCGCGGGCGGAGCTTCGGCTTTGTGCCGGGGCACGTTAAATTTCTTCGCATCGCGCCCGAAGAACACGGCAGCTTCTTCGATATCCATTGGCTCGTGGGCGAGCGTCGGGTCCACGCGGGTGACGCTTCCATTTGCGAAGAGCTGCAGCTGATCGTCGAAGAAACCGATCCAGGAGGCGTCGTCTTCCCAGGAGGAGCGCACGAAAAGCTGGCCACCGATGGAATCGTGCTGGGCCAATGGAACGTGGTAGTAACTGAGGCCGGGCTGGTAAGGGTTCGCCCAGAGCAACTCGTGCGCGATGCCCGCCGTGCCGCGCATAACGAAGCGGTCATTCATGAGGAAGCCCTGAAGCAACTGGGTCTCCGAAGCGTTGGCGTCGAATGCGACCATCGCCAGTTCAGCCGCGCGGGAAAGCACAGCTTTGTTCAGGTCAGGACCGCGCTTATCGATCTGAATGTCGGCGGGAATGCGGTACTCGTTTTCCGAAGCCGGAAAGGGCGGCGGGTAGTGCGCCATCAGATGTATGAGCGGGTAATCTCTGAACCATGCAGGGTAGGTGTCGCGGAGATCGAAGTTGATGTTATCGCGGAGGGCGTGCATTGTTTCGATCAGCGCGGAAGCATCGGCGTTGGGAACATGTGCCTTTGCGGACCGGAGCGACGCGATAAAACCCGTCCAGAAACCATCGAAGAAATCGGTGAGAACTTTTTCTGCAAGGTCAGGCTGCGTTTCAGAAATTGCAATCGCGGCAAGCACGCGATCCCGTGCCGCGGGAAGGGTCTTCGGCGCAGCGCCTTTGATTGATCTTTCGAGCTTCGCGGAAATACGGGTTTGGTCGGTTCCTGCGAACAAAGGAGCGCACCAATCGGCAACCAGAGCGATCTGGCGTATGTCGGCGCCAGGGCCAGCCGCCCAGGCGATGGCTTTTTTGCCCGCGGCGGCATCCTGCGCGATCTGGTAACGAAGAGCGGCGGGCCAACCGGGTTCATCGAATGGCGCATTGCCGGTCCAGAGAACTTCGAACTGTTCCCAGCGAAGGGACCGGCGTTCGCGCTCGCGACGCAGCAATTTGAGGCGCGCGGGCCGCAGGAACAAACGGGGAGCGTCGGAGTAAACTCTGAAGCCATCGGGCCGGTTAAGCGGTTTGTCCGGCTGGTTTTGGGCGAGCAACCGCACGGAAGGCAGACCGAGTAGGGTGAGGCAGGCCGCGCGGCGATTCATGTTCGGCAAAACCTGATTTTACCGTGTTCGCAGTCATATTCGAAAACGCCTGAATTCGCGAACGCGGGTATCGACTAAACTTTCTCTGGGGGATATTGGATTTGGCTCGTGGACGCGTTCTGAGGTTGTTCATCGGTAATATGGCATCGGGCAAGACGCGCCATTTGCTTACGGAGATCGACACCCTGCGCAAGTACGGCAATAAGAAGATCGCCGTGTTCAAGCCGCGCACCGATACGCGGAGCGGGATGAATACGATTAAAAGCCGTAAGGGCGATGAGGATTTGGCCGAAGAGATTCTGGCCACGCATCCGCATGAGTTGTGGCCGATTCTGCGCGCGAAGGAGTCCGATGCGGGTTGCCGGTTTCAGGTGATTGCGTTCGACGAAGTACAGTTTTTTCCGAGGACGTCTGGCTTCTTTCAACTGGTGAAAAATCTGCTGGAAGATGGGTACGATGTGCTGGCTTCGGGGCTGGCGTTCGATTTTCGCGGCGAGCCATTCGGGTCGACGCCGGATCTGGCGCTGCTGGCGGAAGATCGGTGCATGTGGATGACCGCCTATTGTACGCGCTGCGGCAGCCGCGCCCTGTACCCGCAGCGCATTATTGACGGCATACCCGCGCATTACAATAGTCCGCAGATTCTGGTGGGGGGCGATGAGACTTATGAGCCCCGTTGTGACGACCATTTCATTCTGCCGGGGCGTCCGCTGAGCGGGCAGGACGACGCGTCGCCGCAGCTGCCGATTTGGCCCAAGGCGCAAGAGGCAATCTAGAGCTATGGCTGCGCTGGCGGATCCGAGTCCGCGACCTTTGGAGATCCGGGAGCTTCGGCATTTGAGTGCGCGCGAACTGGAGCCGCTTCTGCTCGAAGAGACTGTGGAGTGGGATCAGGAGCTTGACTGGGATTTCTCGAAATCCGCCGAGCTGGTGCGGAAGTTTGCGGATATGCGGGCGCTGGGTGGCGCGGCGCTAATGGACCGGGGGGAAGTAGTTGGATACGGCTACTCGGTTCTGGAGGACGAGAAGGGGCTGATTGGCGATGTCTACGTACGCCCCGGCTGGCGCCGTCACGATGCGGAGATTCGGCTTTTTCGGCTGATGCTGGATGGTTTGATCGCGGTGCCTCAGGTGCGTCGCATTGAAAGCCAGTTGATGCTGGTGGAGCCAGAGGTCGCAAAAGGTTTGCAGCGCGAGCGGTTCGTGCGGCTGTTCGAGCGGGTTCTGATGCGCTACGATTTTGCCGCGAAGTTCCCGCCGACACGAAGCCGGCACCTCAGCCGTTTTCGCATTGAGCCATGGGGCGAACAGTTCCACGAAGCCGCTTCGAACGTGATGGCCTATTCGTATCACGGGCACCTGGATAGTCAGATTAACGATCAATATCGGACATTCGACGGAGCTTATAAGTTTCTGCAGAACATCGTGATATATCCCGGCTGCGGAGAGTTCTGCCGGAATGGATCATTGGTGGCGACGGATCTGGACACGGGTTGGGTTTCGGGCGTTATTCTGACGAGTTTCGTCTCGCCCGAGGTGGCGCATATTACGCAGCTTTGCGTTTCGCCCGGAGTGCATGGATTGGGGCTGGGTTACGAACTGTTGCGGCAGGCGGCGGATGCTTTGCACGCGGAGGGCGCGGCGCGGATCAGTCTCACGGTGACGAGTGCGAACACGGGGGCACTGGAGATGTATCGGAATTGCGGATTTTATGAATTGCGGCGGTTCTTCGCTTACGTTTGGGAGCGATATTAGTCATTTTTTGGCTGCGAGGTCGCGGGTGCGTCCCGACCGATCGCGATCGCCGGATCACGAGAGAAGAAAGTTGGTGCCGGACGTGGTGATGTCATCCAGCACGTTCAACAACTCGTGGCCGGAGTTGAATTCGTAAAGCGTTGCGTTTGGGTGGTTCGCCACAAACTCCCGGGAGAAGGAAACCGGGACAATGTCGTCGTTAGTGCCGTGATAAATGCGGGCTGGCTGCCGGAAGTCTGGATTTGCGGGGTAGGCCAACGCATCTTCATAAAGCTGGAAGCTCAATGGCCTAAGCGCGTTGTGGCCGTAGTGGAAAAAGTCCATCGTTCCGGTCTCTTTCCATTGACTGAGCTTCTTCGCACCCAGCAGTGCGGGCCATCGCAGGGTGAAGCCAAAGGCAGGCGCCAAAAGCGCCAGACGGTCGATTTCGGGGTGAGTTGCCGCATACAAGGCCGCGAGATAGCCGCCCATGGAAGAACCGATCAGACGGGCGGGCTCACCACGCAGCAAACGGTCAATCACGGAGAGTTGGGAGGAAATCGTAAGGTGCTCGAAATCACCTTCGGCCAAGTCTGGAATTTCCAAATGGATGCGCTGGACCTTTAGTGCGGCTCGGAATGCCTGAGCCTTTCGGGATGTGGGGCCTGAAGCAAATCCATGCAGGTAGGCATATCTCATAAAACATTGATTTTAAGCCGCGATGTGGAAGCATATACGGAATTGTCGAGAATCGCTTGCGAGTCTGCGTACAGGGTGCTAGACTTCAAAAGTACCCGAAAGACAAGCGAGCCCGAACAACGGCTTCCCGAACATGCGGTACGTTGCTTGCCAAAGCGATTCTCGCATGTTAGAGTTTTAAGGTACGAGTTCAGTTCTAGAGTACAAGTTTCAAGGATAGGTAACAAGCTGTAGGGTAGGGCAATCTGCTGGAATCAGTTCCCGCGAGTTCCGCTCGAAGTAGTTAACAGCCTTCCTGGTAGTTCTTTTCACAAAACGAAATTCAAGGCGATCCGAAAAGGGATTTGGCTTAAGGCCAATGTAAGTTCCCTGCGCCGCGTTCACGCGGTGAGCTTTGCGAAAGCGGGCGGAAAGATCGAGA
>Ga0105240_10009634_pt1 | contig 13663 bp, 9 predicted proteins | sample KBSC54metaG_FD_80426 | JGI IMG/M metagenome (GOLD analysis project Ga0105240, IMG submission 80426) | Corn rhizosphere microbial communities from Kellogg Biological Station, Michigan, USA - KBS C5-4 metaG | ecosystem: Host-associated > Plants > Roots > Rhizosphere > Soil | place: Michigan, USA... | reverse complement strand
GACACCATGAAGACAGCGAGCCAGGCGTATGCGAACCGGCGCGTGCGCGTAGCCGGTCGCACGGGTGCCGCGCTGCGCAGCGCGCGACGCACCGCGCGGCGCGCTGCTCTCTGCGCCGCTCCCAATGTGCCGGCGGGCGGAATAGCTTGCGTGTCGGCAGGCATCACTGAACCCCTCCCGGCGTCGAGCGCATGGCGACCACGGATCTGAAGCATCTCGCGCGGTTTCTGCTCGTACCTGCGGCGCTCACGCTCGTGGTGGTCGTGCTGTTCATGCATCCGCCCCACGCGGCGACGTACGCCGAGGACGGCGGCGAAGTGGTGCGGCTCGCGCGAAAGGACACGTTTCTCCACCGCGTCATGGCCACGTTCGGCGGCCCGTCAGGCACGATGTGGTACACGCCCGCGGGTCCCCGGCTCGGGCTGCGCCTGCGCGCAACCCGTCTCACGCCGGCCCGGCGCTACATTCTGGAGCTCGACGTCGACAGCACCATCTACGATGTCGCAAGCTATGAAGCGGACGCCGACGGTCGCATCACCGCCGACACGGCGCTCACGGAATTCGCCGAGGGCGTGTGTGTGGGGCCGAACTATCATGCCCCCCGTCCTCTGCAAGGAACGCACACAATTCGCTTCTGGCTCAAGCGCGATGGCAACGCGCCATCCGGTACGCAGCCGACCCCCGCCGGCGCCGCACCCGCGGCCCTCCCCTGCCACGGCAATGGCGACGGGAAGTATGACTACGTGCTGCTGGAGGAAGCGCCGGCCCGGTATCAGTACCGCGGTCAGTAGCCTGGTCGGGAAGCGGCGCGCGGCGCGCGCCTGCGTCACGCCCGGGCCACATCCCCGTGTCACATTCCCCACGCCCCGCTTTCACCCACGACATCCCGTTCCCGGATCTCATCGGAGTTTCCCAGATCGTCCTGGAACATCTCCGAGGCCTGCTGCCCCAGCTCCCGATCCTCGATGAGCGCATCCAGCTCGTAGTTGATGGACACGCCCAACGGATTGAAATCCGTTGAGCCCACGCGCACCCAGCGATTGTCCACGACGCTCGTCTTCGCGTGCATCATGACGCCTCGCCACTCCCAGATGCGCACACCGTTGCGCAGCAGCCGGCGATAGGCGCGCCGGGTGAGCCGGCGTACCCAGGGATGATCGGACTTGCTCGGCACGAGCACGCGCACGTCCACACCGTCACGCGCCGCGCCCGCGAGCGCCTCGATCTCCGGGAGCGAGGGGACGAAATATGCGCTGGCGATCCAGATGCGCTGCTGCGCGGACACGGCCTGGAACTGGAAGGCGCGCCCCACGCGATAGCGGAGCGGCTCGCCCTCGACAATGCCGACGACTGCGCCAGGCTCGATCTCCGGATCGATGTCCACGCCGTGTGTGGGCGACACGAGATAGCGCCGCCGCCGGCGAGGCTCGCGTTCGCCGCCGGCGCGCCGCCACATGGCCTCGAACGCCTGCGTCATGTCCTGTGCCGCCGGCCCCTCGATGCGCACCGCGGTATCCCGCCACGGGGCACTCTTGCGCCGCGTCATCCCGCCCGACCACACCTCACCCAGCCCGATCCCCCCGGTCACGCCAACCGCATCGTCCACAACCAGCACCTTGCGGTGGTCGCGCGGCAGGAGCCCCAGCCACGGCGTGAGACCCGGCCGATTGAAGATCCGCAGATCCACTCCCTCATTCCGCAGCCCGCGCCAGAACGCGCGCGGCGTCTCGCGGCTCCCGATCCAGTCAGCGATGAGCTGGACGCGTACGTCGCGGCGCGCCGCGGCAATGAGTGACTCGCTGAACCGCCGGCCCACCGCGTCGTCCAGGATCATGTAATTCTCGAGCAGGATCGCGCGCTTCGCCCCATCGATCGCCGCGATCATCGTGTCGAACGTGCGCGGGCCGTTGCGCAGCAGCTCGACCCGGTTTCCACCCGAAGCGCCTGCATGGGCGATGCGCCAGAGTCCGCGCGCGAACGACGGGCCGCGCGCGGTTACTGGATCAACGACGCGCGGCGCGGCGGGCACGACCGGTGCGACCGGTTCGCTCGCCGTCGTGGGCCGCGTCACGGCTGGAAGCCTGGCCATATCGGCCTTAAGCTACTGCTGCCTCGCCAAGCCGGGCCAGCATGCGCCCGGCCCCTTCGACTCCCGCATCAGGACCATGCCTCCCACCCGCTCACCGCTGGACCTCGATCACGACAGTATGCGCCGCCTTGGCTACCGCGTGACTGACGTGGTGGCTGACCACCTCGCGTCGCTGCGCGAGCAGCCGGCGTTCACGTCCATCACGCGCGATGCGGCCCACCAGCTCATTGCGTCGCCCCCGCCCGAGCGCGGCACCGACTTCGACACCCTGCTCGACACGCTTCGCACGCGCGTGTTCCCGCACGCCGCGCGCGAGCCGCATCCGGGTTTCATCGCGTACGTGCCGAGCTGTCCCACCTTTCCCGCCGTGATGGGCGACTGGCTGGCGACCGGCTTCAACTTCTTCGCCGGCGTGTGGCCTGTGGCCGCCGGCCCCAACGAAGTCGAGCTGGTGGTGCTCGACTGGTTCCGGCAGTGGCTGGACATGCCGGCCGGTGCCGGCGGCATTCTCACGACCGGCGGCTCCGGCGCCAATCTCACCGCCATGATCGCCGCCCGACACCAGGCCGTGGGCGACGATGCCGCACGCATCGCACGGCTCTGCGTGTACATGTCGGACCAGACCCACTCCTCGGCCATCCGCTCCGCCTGGATCGCCGGAGTGCCGCGCGCCAATGTGCGACTGCTTCCATCCGACGAGCACTTCCGGCTCTCCATCCCCGCGCTCGAGGCGGCACTCGCGGCGGATCGCCGCGCGGGGCTCATTCCGCTCGCGGTGGTGGCCAACGGCGGGACTACGAATACGGGCGCCGTGGATCCGCTCGGCGACATCGCGGATCTCTGCGCGCGCGAACGCGTGTGGATGCACGTGGATGCGGCCTACGGCGGCTTTGCCGTCCTCACGGACCAGGGACGCACCGCGCTCACGGGAATCGGGCGCGCCGACTCGGTGACCGTGGACCCGCACAAATGGCTCTACGTCCCCTTCGAATGCGGCTGCCTCATGGTGCGCGAGCCGGCGCGTCTCAAGGCCGCCTTCCAGATCTACCCCGACTATCTCAAGGACGCCGAGAGCGTGGGTGAGGAAGTGAACTTCGCGGATTACGGCGAGCAGCTCACGCGCTACGCACGCGCGCTCAAGGTGTGGCTGAACGTGAGCTACTTCGGTGTGAGCGCGCTGCGCGATGCAATCGCCTACAGCATGTCGCTGGCGGAGCACGCCGAGCGCGCCGCGCGCGCGACGGGTGTCATGGAGATCATGTCGCCCGCCACGCTCGGCATTCTCTGCTTCCGCCTGCACCCGCGCGGCACGGACGATCCCGCGGCGCTGGACGAGCTCAATCAGCGCGTCAACGCAGCCGTGAATGCATCCGGGCGCTACTTCATCTCGAGCACGCGCATCCGCGGCGCCTTCTCTCTCCGGATCTGTCCCATCGGCTTCAGAACGCGCCAGGAGGATGTGGAGGGGGTGGTGGGTGTGGTGGCTGGTAGCTGGTAGCTGGTGGCTGGACTCCCTACGCCCTACCAGCTACCAGTAACCAGCCACCGCCGTTCAACCAGCTACCGCCCTTGCCCCCACCCCACTCCCCCGGAACATTCCCTCAATGCTCAACATCGACCTGACGGGCCGGCGCGCGCTGGTGGCAGGGGTGGCGGATGATGGTGGCTACGGCTTTGCGATCGCGAAGTCGCTCGCGGAGGCGGGCGCATCGGTCGTCGTCGGCACATGGCCGCCCGCGCTCAACATCTTTCTCAATCTCCTCGAACGCGGCAAGCTCGACGAGTCGCGCCGCCTCGCCACCGGCGGCATGCTCACCTTCGAGAAGATCTACCCGCTCGACGCCGCCTTCGACACGCTCAGCGACGCACCGGAGGAGTTGCGCGCGAACAAGCGCTACGCGGGCACCGGTGACTTTTCCATTGAGGGCGTTGCGCATCATCTGGTGGAGGATTTCGGCGACCATCCGCTGGACATTCTCGTACATGCGCTCGCCAACGGACCCGAGGTGAAGCTGCCGCTCATCGAGACGAGCCGCGCCGGCTATCTCGCCGCGCTCGGCGCGAGTGCCTACTCCATGGTGTCCATGGTGCAGCGCCTCGCGCCCCTCATGCGCCCCGGCGGCGCGTGCGTCTCCCTCTCGTACATGGCCAGCGAGCGCGTGATTCCCGGATACGGCGGCGGCATGTCGTCCGCCAAGGCTGCCCTCGAGAGCGATACGCGCGTCCTCGCGTACGAAGCCGGCCGCAGGTATGGCGTGCGCCTGAACTGCATCTCGGCGGGCCCGTGGGCTTCGCGCGCCGCAAGCGCCATTGGCATCATCGGCAAGATGGTGGAATACGTCTCCACCAACGCGCCCCTCACGCAGCCGCTGATCCCCGCCGAAGTCGCGGCCGCCGCGACCTTCCTCTGCAGCCCCCTCGCCAGCGGCATCACCGGCGCCACGCTCTACGTGGACAAGGGGTATCATGTGATGGGAATGACTGGTGTGTAGTGGCTGGTCGCTGGTCGCTGGACTCCCCACGCCCTACCAGCGACCACCTACCAGCGACCACCTACCAGCGACCACCGACCACCGACCAGCGACCGTTGTAATGCCCCTTCTCCCCTTCCCCATCACCGAAACCACGCTCGGCAACGGGCTGCGCGTCATCGTGGTGGAGACGGGGTTCCCCGACATCGTGTCGCTCCTGATTCCCGTCCAGACCGGTTCGCGAAACGAAGTCGAGCCGGGGAAGACCGGGTTCGCGCATTTCTTCGAGCACATGATGTTTCGCGGCACCGAGCGCTATCCGCCGGACGCCTATCAGCGGATCCTGACACGCGCGGGCGCCCGGCAGAACGCGTTCACCTCCGACGATTTCACGAACTACCACATCACTTTCTCGCGCGATGATCTGGAGCGCGTGCTCGACATCGAAGCGGATCGCTTCCAGCATCTCCACTACTCCGAAGAGGATTTCCGCACTGAGGCGCGGGCCGTGCTTGGCGAATACAACAAGAACGCCGCCGATCCCACGGAGAAGCTCTTCGAGGTCATGCGCGATCACGCGTACACCACACACACGTACAAGCACACCGTGATGGGCTTCCTGCGCGACATCGAGGACATGCCCAACCAGTACGCCTACTCGCGTACCTTCTTCGACCGCTGGTACCGTCCCGGTTACGCCTCGCTCATCATCGCCGGCGATGTCACGCCGGAGGCCGCCATTCCGCTCGTCGAGCAGTATTGGGGCGCGTGGCAGCCGGGCCATTACACGGCGTCCATTCCCAGGGAACCCGACCCGTCGGCACCCGTGGCGGCGCACGTGCCGTGGGACACCCCCACGCTGCCGTGGATCACCGTGGCGTTTCACGGACCATCCTTCCGCGCGACCGATCACGTATCCGCCGCTGCCGACCTGCTCGTGGACCTCTGGTTCGGTCCCACCTCCACGCTGTATCGCCAGCTCGTGGAGCAGGAACAGCTCGCCGACCAGCTCTTCGCCTTCAATCCGCAGAGCGTGGACCCGGGACTCATCACCATCGGCGCGCGCGTGAAGCAGATCGCCGACCTCGTACCGGTGCGCGATGCAATTCTGCTGGCCGCCGCGCACGCGCGCGACGCGCTGGTGACCAGTCGCCGGCTCGACCACGCGAAGACGCATCTCCGCTACGAATTCCTGCGCGGGCTCGACAACACCGAGGCGATCGCCGCCGCCATCGCGCACTACGTGCACTACGAGCGCACCACGGAAACGCTGGAGGAGCTCTTTCACACGCGGTCACGCATCACGCCGCGGGATCTGCGCGGCGTCGCGCGCACGTTCCTCACGAACGAACGACTCGTGATGACCACGCTGTCGCACGATCCGCTGCCTGACGCCATGCGCGCGCAGCCCTCACTGCCGGAGTCGCGGCCGCGCCGGGCCGCACGCGGTGCCACGGCGGGAATCGTGGTGCAACGCGCGCTGCTCCCGCAGCTCGAGGTGAGGCTGCTCTTCACCGTGGGCTCCGCGCACGATCCCGCGGGCCGGGAAGGACTCGCCGCGCTCGCGGCCGCGATGATCGCGGACGCCGGATCGCGCGAGCTGCCCATTGCGGGCATCCGCGAGGCGCTGCACCCGCTGGCCGCCACCATCGAGCGCCAGGTGGATCGCGAGATGACCACGTTCATCGTGCGCGCGCATCGCGACACCTGGGCGCGCTGCGTCGACGTCGTGTTGCCCATGCTCACGGCGCCCGGACTGCGCGAGGAGGACTTTGCCCGCCTGCGCGATGCGCAGCGCCATGCACTGCTCGAGGATCTGCGCGCCAGCAACGAGGAGGAGCTCGCCAAGGAACGCCTGCAGGCGAACATCTTCGCGGGAACGCCGTACGGCCACCCTCCGGCCGGGACCGTCGCCGGTCTCGATGCCATCTCGCTCGAGGACGTGCGTGCCTTCATCGCGACCCAGTTCACGCGCGCCAACCTCACCACGGGCGCCGCCGGCAATCTGCCCGCCGCATTCCTCACCCGGCTGCGCATCGAGCTTGCGGCGCTGCCCACCGGCACCGTCACCGCCGCGCCCGTTGTTCCGGTCGCGCGGCACGACGGCCTGCGCGTCGAGATCATCCGCAAGGAGACGCGCTCCACCGCCATCTCGCTCGGTCACCCCATTGCGGTCACGCGCGCGCATCCGGATTTCCCCGCGCTCTGGCTCGCCCGCGCCTGGCTCGGCGAGCACCGGTCATCCGTGTCACACCTGTATCAGCGCATCCGCGAGATCCGCGGCATGAACTACGGCGACTACGCCTACATCGAGGCCTTCCCGGGCGGCATGTTCCAGTTTTTCCCCGACTCCAATCGCGCACGCCACCATCAGCTCTTCGAGATCTGGCTGCGGCCGGTGCTCCCGGAGCACGCACACATGGCGCTGCGCATCGCCCTCCACGAGCTGCGCGCGCTCATCACGAACGGGCTCGACGCCGGCGCCTTCGAGTCCACGCGCGAATATCTCATGAAGAGCACGCCGCTGCTCACGGCCTCACAGAGCGACAGGCTCGGATACGAGCTCGACGCGCGCTGGCACGGCATCCCGGGCTTCACCGAATGGCTGCGCGGCCGCCTCGCCGCGCTCACGCGCAAGGAGGTGAACGACGCCATCCGCCGGCATCTCTCCGGCACCGATCTCGACGTCGTGATCGTCACGCGCGACGCCGAGATGCTGCGCGATGCGCTCGTGTCGGACGCCGTCTCCACGGTGACGTACGATTCGCCCATGCCGGGGGCACTGCTCGACGAGGATCGCATGATCGGCGCCCTGCCGCTCGCCATCGCGCCCGAGCACGTGCGCATCACGGACGTCGATGCCGTCTTCGCGAGCTGAGGCATGGTGATACCCGAGGTGTTGGGCGATCGTCCTGATATGGTGCAGCAACCCCGAACGTCCACTCACCGTCGCCACATCGCGCGCTGGATCGCGCTCGCCATCGCGGTCATCGCGTCGCTCGCCGTCGTCCGCGCCGCCGGCCACTTCAATCAGACCTTCGACGAAGGCGCGCACGTCGCGTCGGGCATCGAGTGGTTCCAGTTCCACACGTACAGCTACGACCCGCAGCATCCCCCGCTGGGACGCATTGCCATCGCGCTCGGCCCCTGGCTCTCCGGCGTGCGCGGCAGTCACCTGCTTACGTCATGGGAAGAAGGAAACCGGATCCTGATGGATGGCAGTCGCTACGCGCATACACTCGCGCTCGCGCGGCTCGGCGTGCTGCCCTTCTTTCTGCTCCTCCTCGCGACCGTGTGGGTGTGGACCCGGTGGCGCTACGGCGAAGCGGCGGCGCTGCTGGCCGTGCTGCTCACGGCCACCGTATCGCCCGTGCTCGCGCAGGCCGGACTGGCAACCACCGACATGCCGCTCGCCGGCACGCTCTGCTTCGCCTGGTACGCGTTGCTGCGCTGGCTCGAGCGGCCGGGACGGCGCCGCACCGCGCTCCTCGCGCTGGCGTTCGCGCTCGCCGTCACGAGCAAGTTCTCCGCGGTGCCGTACTTCTGCCTTTCCGCCCTGTTCGTCGTGATGTGGCGGCTGGTGTTCGGCGACCGCGCACGTGCCGGCGGCGATGCGGCCGGGCCCGTCGTGCGCTGGCGCTTTGCGAACCTTGGCGCCTTCGTCGTGCCGGCCGTGCTCGGTCTCATCGGCGCGGGCATCGTGATCTGGGGCCTGTACCGCTTTCACGTCTCGTGGGCGCACGGTGGTCACATTCCGGTCCCCGCGCCGGAACTCCGCGCCGGGCTGCAGCAGCTCATGCAGCACAACGCGGGCGGCCAGGCGGCGTACATCTTCGGCCACATCAACCGCAGCGGCTGGTGGTACTTCCCCCTCGTCGAACTGCTCGTGAAGGCGCCGCTCGCGCTGCTCTGCCTGACCGCGCTGGCCATTGGCGTGTTCGCGCGCGACCGCGGTGCGAAGCTCGACTGGCGCGAGGTCGCACCGTTCCTCGCCGTGGCGGCGATCCTCCTCACCGCCATGGCGGGCCAGATCGACATCGGCGTGCGACACATCTTTCTCGTCTATCCACTGCTCGCCATTCCCGTGAGCGGCGTCATCGTCGAGCTCTGGCATGATTCGGCGCGACAGCTCGAAACGCGTACGGCGCTCACCGTGCTCCTCCTCTGGCAGGTGGCCGCGTCGGTCCATGCCTATCCTGATTTTCTCGCGGACTTCAACGCGCTCGCGGGACGCCACCCGGAACGCGTGCTGGTGGACAGCAATCTCGACTGGGGGCAGGATCTCCGGGTGTTGTCCGACACCCTCGCGGCACGCCACGTCGCCTCCGTGTCACTTTTCTACTTCGGCAGCACGCCCGTGGGCGCGGTGCACCTCGCCGACACGGTACGCCTGGGCGGTTCGGCCCACGCCACCGGATGGATCGCCGTGAGCCAGACGTACCTGCAGGGCGACTACGTGGACTGCTTCACCTGGCTGCGCAGCCATCAACCGGTCGCGCGCATCGGTTCGTCCATGCTGCTCTACCGGATTCTGCCGGACACGGTGCCGCGCCTCCCTTCCGGTACCGTTGCGGTCACGTCGAGCATCGAGCCGTACGGCGTACCACTCGGCACCACGGAGCGACAGAATCTGATCTGCCAGCAGCCGCGTGTGCTCGTACGCGGCGGCACGGCGGCGTTCGAGCCGGCGGTGGCGCAGGAAGGCGACGAACCGTCCGGCGCGACGTCCGGTACACCGGCCAGCGCCGCGGACGCGCGCAACGCGCCCGCCGCGGTGAGCGCCGCGATGCTGCTCGATGCGCCGAATGACGCAACGAACTGGCTCACCTATGGCCGCGACTACACCAATCGCCGCTACTCGCCGCTCGATCAGATCAGTACGGACAACGTCAACCGGCTCACACTGGCCTGGGTGCATCAGCTCGAAACGCCGCCTGGCGGCCAGGAGAGTTCACCCGTGGAAGTGAACGGGACGCTGTACTACACGGGTCCCTTTGGCGCCGTGGTCGCCGTGGATGCACGCACCGGCGCGGAGCTCTGGCGGCACCAGCACAAGCTTGCGTCGGTGCCTACCTGCTGCGGCGCGAAGAATCGCGGCGTGGCCGTGTACGGCAACGTGGTGTACGTCAGCACGCTCGACGATCACGTGCTCGCGCTCGACAATCGCACGGGCAGCGTGCTCTGGGACGTGCAGACCGCTGATCCCGATTCGTCGTACTCCATGACCAGTGCGCCGCTGGCCGTCGATGGCCGGATCATCGTGGGCATTGCGGGCAGCGACTTCGCCATGCGCGGATTCGTGGACTGCTACGACGCGCGCACTGGCATGCGGCTCTGGCGCTTCTATACCATCCCCTCGCCCGCCGAAGGCGGTTGGTGGGGAAAGTGGTCACCCACGACGCCGGAGGGCGACAGGCTGCCGCGCGACATCGCGCAGGAAAAGCGCGACAGTGCACGCTACGCCGATGCCTGGAAGCTTGGTGGTGGCGGTGTCTGGAACACCCCGTCGTACGATCCGGCGCTGCACATGATCTACTTCGGCGTCGGCAACGCCGCGCCCAACATGGATGGCTCGGTGCGGCCGGGCGACAATCTCTACACGGCGTCGGTCGTCGCGGTGGACATCAATACCGGCACGCTCAGGTGGTACTACCAGGAAGTGCCGCACGACCTGTGGGACTACGATGCCTCGAATCCCACCGTGCTCTTCGACGTGACGGTGAATGGCGAGCGCGTACCGGCAGTGGCGCAGGCGGGAAAGGATGGCTGGGCCTACATCCTGGACCGGCGCACCGGACAGCGCATCCGTCGCACCTCGCCGTTCGTTCCGCATGAAAACACCTTCGCGGCGCCCACCGCCGCGGGCACGCGCATCATGCCGGGAATGGGCGGCGGAGCGAACAACGCGCCGCCGTCGTTCTTACCGCTCACCGGGCTCTTGTACATCGCCGGCATCGTGGAGCCCGTGTCCTACACGCTCGCGCCGGAACCGCTGGTGATCGGTTCGAAATATCAGGGTGGGAACCACTACCCGCTGGCACCGGCCACGGGCACGCTCACCGCCATTGATGTGAACACCGGAGAGGTGCGCTGGCAGACGAAGACCGCCGAGCGCATGCTGGGCAACGGCACGCTCGCGACCGCGGGTGATCTGGTGTTCTACGGGGAGCAGCAGGGCGTCTTCCACGCGGCCGACGCCCGAACGGGAAAGATCCTCTGGACAAGCAATACCGGAGGGCACGTTCGTGCGCCTCCGGTCACGTACGAGGTGGATGGAACGCAGTACGTCGCGATTGCCGCGGGGGGTGCGCTCTTCTCGTTCTCGCTGCCTGCCGACGCCCGGCGCTAGAAGCCGGGCGTCCTGTAGCGGTCGGCTACCAACCGCCTACCAACCGCCTATCAACCGTCTACCAGCCAGCACGCGGCTGATGCGACGTTCCCGCGGGCGAGCCGTGCACCGGCATCGGCATGATGATGCCAATGGGCATGGTCGTACGGCCGTGACCGCGCGGGTCGCAGTTGTCGCCATCGACGACGCCGCCGCGGAGAATCACGCCGATGATCGAGCCAATGCCGCCCACCGTTCCGTGGGTGCCAGTGCCGGCTGAGGCGATACCCGTGCCGGCCGGATAGGTGACAGGATTGGGCGTGGGACGCGGTCCGACGACCGGTGCTGGCGCCGCGACGGGCGCGGTAACCGTGGGTTCCGGAGACGGCGCGGGAGCGACCGCCGCTACCTGCTGTACCTCAGGCTTTGGCGAGGGCCTGGCCTTGGGCGCGATCTGCTTTTTGGGCGTGCCCTTCGAGACCGCCGCCTTGGGCGCCTCTCCGAGCTCGACCGCGGAGACGACCTGCTGCGGACGATACTGCGACGAGGCCAGGTCCGACGTGGGCGCCGACGCGCGCTGAAGGTCGCCCTGCAGGGCGGGGCTCAACCCGGCATCACGCGGCTGTGCATCGCGACCACAGGCGACCGCCATCAACGCCACCGCGCCAACTGCCAGTACTTTCACTGCATTCATGGGCTCCTCCTCGTGGAACCATCCCCCAAGACCCCGCGCCGTTCACGGCACCGCTTTCGCTGGAGACAGTCGCAGGCGCTGTACTAATTGCATCTCTCGCGCCATGGTTCCACCCGTAAAAACCGGGGTTGGCGGCCGTTTCCGTCCACTTCGCGAGACGACGGGTGTCCCGCCATTCGTACACCAGGGAAATCGTACATGCCTATCATTCACCGCCGCGCGCGCGTTGTCCATGTACGCCGTGGGCGCGGCACGGCTATCAGCGCCATGCTCGCGTCTGCTTCGCTGGTTCTCACGGCTTCCTGCCAGACACCGCCGTCGGGCGCGCGATCACTCTCGGCAGCCCAGCGCGCCGCCATTGCCGATACGGTGAAGCAGACCATGATCGCCGCCTGCAATCTCTCGGGCGGCAACGTCGTGGCGCGACTCATGAGTCTGTACCCCGATACCGGACAGATCATTTCGGCCAGCGTCGGTCACATCACGACGTCACGCGACTCGCTGCGCCAGAACATTCAGACGTTCTGGACGAATGTTGGACGGAACATGCGGGACCCCAAGTGGGAATGGACGTCGATGCACGTAGACGTCCTCGCGCCGGACGCCGCTGCCATGACCGCCACTTATTCGATTCCGCACCTGACGCCGACCGGCATGCGGCATGTGATCGGCGGCGCCTGGACCGCCGTCTTCCAGCGCCGCGGCAAGCGCTGGGTGATCGTACAGGAACACCTGTCTGATCTACCACAGTAGCTGGTAGCTGGTCGCTGGTTGCTGGACTCCCCACGCCCTTCCAGCTACCAGCAACCAGCTACCAGCTACCGCCGTTCAACCAGCCACCAGCTACCAGCGACCAGCAACCAGCGACCAGCAACCAGCGACCAGCAACCATCAACGGCCCCAATCCTGCTGCATGACCGGTGAACACAGCAGCAGGGTCCGATGAGTGACTCACGTGTCGATTTTCCCGACCGGCGCACGGCATGGATGGCGACAGCCATCGCGGCCACGATCGTCGCTCTCATCTTCGCCGGTCAGAGCTACCTCTATCAGCGCATCCTCGGCCACACCGCGCCCGCAGGCCAGACGATCGCGGTTGAGCTCGTGCGCTGGTATCTCTGGCTGGCGCTCGTTCCCCTCATCGCGGCGACGATCCGTCGTCTGGAACGCACCGTCGCCCGCACGCGGCGGCGCCTGGCGCTGCACGGTTGCGCGGCGCTGGGCTTCGTAGTTGCTCATGCAGCCATTACCACGGTCGTGAGCCGCGCGATCGAGGGTGCCGGGATTCCTCCCGATCTCTCGTTTCCGGAACATGTCGCCACGATGTGCGCGGTGGATGTGCTCGTCTACACCATGATCGTCGCGCTCTACCACGCCGCGGCGTATCACGAGCGCTACCGCCAGCGCGAGCTGTTCGCGAGCCAGCTGCAGGCGCAGGTCGCGCAGTTGCGCCTCCGCGAGATGCGCGCGCGGCTGCAGCCGCATTTTCTCTTCAACTCGCTCAACACCATCTCGGCGCTCATGCATACCAACGTGGATCAGGCCGACGCCATGCTCACGGCCTTCAGCGATCTCCTGCGGTCGTCGCTTCGCGCCAGTGAACGCCAGGAGATCCCGCTCCGGCAGGAGATCGCCTTCGTGCGTCGCTATCTCGACATCATGGCGCTGCGATTCGGCGGCCGGCTCACCGCGAATGTGCAGATCGACCCCGCCGTCGTGGATGCGCTCGTGCCGAATCTCCTGCTGCAGCCGCTCGTGGAGAACGCGCTCCGCCACGGCATTGCGCGCCGCGGGCAGGGCGGATTCGTCGAGGTCCGCGCGTGCCGGCTGGATGGAGACCTCCAGCTTCGCGTGCTGGACGACGGGCCCGGATTACCGGCCGAATGGCAGGAGCGCCACAGCACCGGGCTCGGCCTCCGCATGACGCGCGAACGGCTGGACACGCTCTACGGGTCGCGGCACCACATGGAGATCGGCAATCGCGAGGGAGGCGGAGCACAGCTCCTGCTCACGATTCCGTTTCGGGTGGCGCTCGAGACGAGGCCCGCCGCTTGAATGGTCATGTCGCCCGCACCACTTCG
>Ga0105240_10009633_pt1 | contig 13663 bp, 9 predicted proteins | sample KBSC54metaG_FD_80426 | JGI IMG/M metagenome (GOLD analysis project Ga0105240, IMG submission 80426) | Corn rhizosphere microbial communities from Kellogg Biological Station, Michigan, USA - KBS C5-4 metaG | ecosystem: Host-associated > Plants > Roots > Rhizosphere > Soil | place: Michigan, USA... | reverse complement strand
TCAACCAGCAACCAGCTACCGTTGTCAACTCACGGCCTCCCGCCCTTCAGCCACACGGGCGCGGGATCGTTCGCGAGCAGGCGTACGGCGCTCGCGGCGGCGGTGATGAGCGTCGTCATGTGGTCGAAATCGATGCGACTCACCTCATCACTCGGCTCGTGATAATCGTCGTGCAGATCGAAGCTGGAGAGCGTCTGGGCGGGGATGCCCCGCTTGGCGAAGGCGATGTTGTCGCTGCGTGCGAAGAAGTGCTGCGCGGGTCGTCTGTCGGCAACGATCGGCAGACCGGCCCGGGTGAACATCGCGCCCATCGTGGAGCGCTCATAGCCGGTGAGCCAGCCGTGTCCCGGCCCACCGGCCAGGCTGTCGGGCCGACCGATCATTTCGATTTCGAGATTGGCTTCGATGCTGGCCAGTGGCACCACGGGATGCGACACGAACCAGCGGGTGCCGAGCAGGCCGACCTCCTCACCGGTGGTCGCGAGGAAGACCACGGTGCGTTTGAGCGGCGGACCATGGGCGAGCGCGCGCGCGATCTCGAGCACCGCCACCGTCCCTGACGCGTCGTCGTCCGCGCCGTTGTAGATGCTGTCGCCGTGCACGGGCTTGCCGACGCCCAGATGATCGTAGTGCGCATCCACGAGCACGACGGAATCCTTCAGCACGGGATCGCTGCCGCGCAGTACGCCGACCACGTTCATCGCGGGCACGTGATGAAAGCCGTCGGGGAGCGTGTGAAAGTTGTCCAGCAGCACGAGCCAGGAGTGGCGGCCGTTGCCATCGGCGGCGCCGACAGGTACATGCTGCAGAAACCCGCTGTCGCCGGCCGGCGTGAGCCCCGCGGCCTCCATTTCGCGCGCGATGAAGCGCGCCGCCATGACGGCCCCTCGCGATCCCGTCATGCGCCCCTGCATGGAATCGTCGGCCAGCGCCGAGAGCTGTCGCATGATGTCCACGCGCCGCACGACGCCGGGCGTCGGGTCCGCCTGTGCGCGCACGATCGCCGCCGCGCCGAGCAGCAGGGCTGCAGCGCCGGCGACCAGCATGCGAGTCATGATCGCACGCCTCGCGCGATTGTCGGATCAGCCACGCATGCTTCCAGCTCCGGTGTCATCAGCGTGCCGACTCGCACGCCGCCTGCCCGCGCGCACCGGGCACGACTACTTCGTCGAGTCCGGATACAACGACACCTGCACGTAGTTCCGCGTGTCGAGATAGGTGCGCGCGGCGTCGCGCAGGGAGGTGACGCTCAGACTGTCGGCCTGCGCCGGGAAATCGAGAATGCTGTCGAGCGGCCAGCCCGACTGCTGGTAGGACACGATGTGCGCGAGCCAGAAGCCGTTCTGCCGAACCGCCGTCTGGCGCTCGCGCAGCTCGGTCTCGCGCACTTTCTTCACGTCCGCCGCCGCCGGCCCGCGCGTTCTGAGCGTGTCGATCGTCGCGAACACCGCCTGCACGAGCTCGCGCACGTTGGCTGGCGAGGAACCGAAGTCGATCGCCAGGTAGAAGCGCGGCCGCGGAATGCGCGCCGGATACGGCGTGACGGACACGCTGTACGTCGCGCCGAGCTGCTGGCGCAGCCGCTCGCGCAACTCGATCTCCAGGACGTCCGCGAGCGCCTCCATCTGGTAGACGTCGTGCTGGGTGTACTCGAAGGCACCGGTGAAGGCGATGCGCGTCTGGCTCTTCGGATCCGATCCCTTGCGCACGTCGCGCGTGATCACGCCGCGCGGATAGTCAATGCCCAGGTCGCGCCAGTGCTCGGCCTCGTGCGTCGCGGGGAGGCTCGCGATGTAGCGTTCGACCAGCGGCTTGAGCTTCGTCGTGTCAATGTTGCCGACGAACACGAACGTGAACGCGCTCGCGTCGGCAAAGCGCGCGCGGTAGAATGCCAGCGACGCGCCGAGATTGAGACTGTCGAAGGCAGCCACGGTGAGCGGGCGCACGCGCGGGTTGTGGCGCGAGAGCGTGGCGCTCACGGTGTCGGCGAAGGCCGCGGACGGACTGACATCGCGATTGGCGAGGAGCGCCTTCATGCGCGACCCGAACGCGTTGAATGCGGCCGTGTCGGCGCGCGGCGCGGTGAAGTACAGGTAGATGAGCTGGAAGAGCGCGTCCGCGTCGAGCGGCGAGCCGCCGCCGTAGAGACCGTCCTCGTACAGGGTGATGGACGAGCTGATGCCGACGGACTTGCCCGCGAGCGCCTTCTGCAGCGCCGAGGCGCTGAAGGTTCCCACGCCGCTCGTCTCGACCGCATCGCTCGCGGTGCGTGCCGCGAACGCGAGGGAATCCGGCGCGATCGACGTGCCGCCCGGGCTGTACGCGCGGAACAGCAGCTCATCGTCCTTGAACGTGGTGGGCTTGAGCAGCACGTGCACGCCGTTCGACAGCGTCCACGTGGTGACGCCGACTTTCGCGTCGTGCGTTTCAGTGACAATGCGGCCCGGGTCTGGCTGCCGCGCCACGAGCGGTGCATTGGACACGGAGTCCACGTACGCGGCCACCTGCACGTGGTCCACGCTGTCCGCCAGCGCGAGCAGCGCCGCGTCGCCGGGCACGGACGCGCTGTCCTTCGATGGTGCACTCGCGACGATGGTGCGATCACGGAGCGAGAGCCAGTCGTGCGCGACGCGATTCACTTCGCTGAGCGTGATGCCGGGGAGCAGGGCGCGAGTGAGCCGATAGTCCTGCGCAATGCTCGGAATGGGATCATCGTCGAGAAAGTTGTCCACGTATGTCTGCACGAAGGCATCCGAGCTGGTCTTGTCGCGCTCTGCATACGTGTTCTCCATGCCACGCAGAAGGTTCGCCTTCTGGCGTTCGAACTCCGTTGGCGTGAACCCATGCTCCTCCACGCGCTCGGCCTCGGTGAGCACCGCCCCGAGGCCGCGCGAGATGCCGCCATCCTTTACGAGCGCACTCAGGACGTACGCGGCGCGGCTGCGCACGATATCGCCCTGCGTGGAGTACGCGCCTACGAATGGTGCATCGGAGCGCTGGGCGATCTCCACGAGGCGGTCGTTGAGCATGCCGCTGTAGAGCGACTCCACGAGCTCGCGCCGGTAGTCGGCCACGGTGCGCTCGTGTTCCACCGGCATTTCGTAGTACTCGGCGACGGTGGAGTTGGTCGCTTCCGGATCGGTGGTGACGGCGACGCGCGTGAGCGTGTCGGAGGGAACGGGGAAGATCGTGCGCGGGCGCTCGGGCCTGGGATTGGTGAGCGGCGTGAAGCGGTCGCGAATGAGCCGCTCCACCTGCGCGCCGTCGAAATCGCCGACGGCGATCACCGCCATGAGATTGGGCCGGTACCAGTCGTGGTAGAACCGCACCAGCTCGGCGCGTGATGCGGTTTCGATGGTGTGCTTGTCGCCAATGGGCAGGCGTGTGGCGTAGCGCGAGTTGGCGAAGAGCACGGGGAACTGCTTGTCGCGAATGCGCTGCGCGGCGCCGCGGCCCAGCCGCCACTCTTCAACCACGACCTTGCGTTCGCGCTCGAGCTCGGCGGGATCGAAGGTGAGCCCATGCGCCCAGTCGGACAGAATCTCAATGCCGGTGCCGAGCAGTCTCGCGCTGTCGGTCGGCACGGTGAGTTGATAGATCGTCTCGTCGAATCCGGTGGACGCGTTGAGGTCGGCGCCGAACCGGACGCCCGTGGATTCGAGATAGCTGATGAGCTGCTGCCGCTTGAAGTGCGTCGTGCCGTCGAAGGCCATGTGCTCGATGAGATGGGCGAGGCCGCGTTGCGTGCTGTCCTCGAGGATCGAACCGGCGTTCACGACCAGGCGCAGTTCGGCGCGCTTCTCCGGCTTGTGGTTGACGCGGATGTAATACGTGAGCCCATTGGGGAGTGAGCCGATGCGCACGTTGCTGTCCACCGGAATGGGCGCGGTGAGCGGCGGTGGCGCAGTGCGCGAGGTGTCCTGCGCCGCGAGTCGTGTGGGACGCGCGGCGGGCAGCGCGAAGAACAGGGCGGCCAGCGAGGCAGCGGCGCGCCACGGGAGAGCACGGGACATGGCTACTGGTGTGGTGATCGCGGCGCGCTGGTGCGCCGCGCGCAGATCATTCGTCGTCAATACTTTCGGCGTGCACGTCCGCGGTGCCGGACGGCAGATAGTTCACGAGGATCCGCATGGAGTGGCAACAGACCTGGCAGTCCTCGATGTAGTCCTGCGCGGTGCCACTGCTCGGATCGAGCGCGAGCGTGTTCAGCTCACTGCAGTACGGGCAGGTCACGCGCGCCTCCATGTCCGTAGAGCCGTGATCCGATGGGAGGCTGTCAGGGTCATCAGTCGAAGACATGAGTGAAAGTTAGCGACGGGGAGGGCAGGGGGCAGCCCATGGGGCGGCCCCCTGCTATCATTTTCGGGCACCGCGGTGCAAACGGTCGCGAATCGCCGCCCATTCATCCGCCGCGGAGTCAGGCTCTTCCACGAACACCACGTCACACTGCCGGGCGTCCAGCGCATGGAGCGCGGCATACAGCTCGCGCGCGTAGCCGGCCGCATCCGCTGGCATCGGAATCGGATGGGCCACGGGTGCGGGGAAGGGGCCGAGCAGCAGCGCACCCACAATCCTGCCCTGGCTCGTCAGTTCGCCCGCAAGCCGGGCTGCCGCCTCCCGCTCCGTCGCGGCGAACGGCCGCAACTCCGCGCGAGGGGCGTAGTGCCGCTCGAGCATTCCCGGCGCCGGGCGTGGCGCGCTGCCTTCCGGGTCTTTCTCCGGAATTACGAGCGACCCGAGCACCTCGCGAAGCTGGGCCGCGGAGATGTGGCCGGGCCGCAGCAGCACCGGCTCGCTCCCCGACAGATCCACGACTGTAGATTCGATGCCAACCGTCGTGGCCCCGCCATCGAGAATGAGGTCCACGCGATCACCGAGCGCCCGCTCCACGTGCGCGGCGCGCGTGGGTGAGAGTTCGGTGAACCGGTTGGCGCTGGGCGCGGCAATGGGCAGGCCGGCCGCACGAAGGAGGGCGAGGGCCACAGGGTGCGCCGGGATCCGGACGGCCACCGTATCCTGCCCGGCAGTCACCACGTCAGGCACGATGGCCGTCCGTGGCAGGACCAGCGTGAGCGGTCCCGGCCAGAAGAGTCGCGCCAGGCGATCGGCGGCGAGCGGCCAGTCGCGGACAAGCTGGCGCGCGGCGGTCGCGTCGTGCACGTGCGCAATGAGTGGATTGAAGGCCGGACGGCCCTTGGCCTGGTAGATGCGCACGACCGCCGCCTGGTCCAGCGCGTTGGCACCCAGTCCGTATACCGTTTCGGTGGGAAACGCGACCAGGCCGCCGCTCCGCACAATGGCGGCGGCGCGGGCAATCCGGTCCGGCTCCGGGTTGGTCGGGTTGACGGTGACGATCGGCACAGTGCGTCCGGCAGGGTTCGTGTTAATGTATACCGGACTTGACGCACCACCCGTGCCGCTCGTCTCACGGGGAAGGCTGGTGGGCGACGCTGGTCCGCGCGCAACTTCGCACATCGTTCCGGGTATTCTCACACGCATGTCCGCTCGTCTCCGCAGACTTCTCTCGCTCACTGCGCTCACGCTGCTCGCGGCGTCCTGCGAGCGCATCTCCGTCGGTTCGGAGATCGCGGGCGAGCTGCATCGCGGACGCGATTTCGCCGCCGCGCTCACGGCACACGGGCGTGACACGACCATCACGGCGGACAGTACGGCCACGGTCGTCGCGCTGGCGTACCTCGAGCGGCAGCGTCTCGGACTCGGAAGCCCCTTCCGGCTCATCGATGATGCGCTGAACGATCCCCGCGTGGCGGACTCCACGCGGCGACCGCTGGCCTGGGCGCTGCTGGCGCGCACGCTGGATGGCGCGGGCGATGATGTCTCGCCGCTCGCGCTCGACGCGCTGGGCGTCCCATCGCCGTTCAATACGCCCGCGGGAGGGTGGGCCCATCTCCGCCTCATCGAGCACGCGGTACGCGAGACCGACAATCCACGAGCCGGCGAACTGGCCGTGCGGCTGGCGTACACGCTGGCCTCATCCGAGCACCTGCTGCGCGCGGATGCCCCGCGCGTCGCGACCGCGGCGGCGGCGCAGGTCCGCGATCGGGAGCTGGCGCGAGCGGACGCGCGCGAGCTGCTGCGCGCCGCGTGGAAGAGCGGCGTCGATCCGCTGGTGCTGCTTCCCCACTGGCGCACCGCGCGTCGCTTCGCCGTGGAAGCTCCGCTCATGGGAACGCTGGACCGGGACACGCGGCTCGCCGCCATGCAGCTCGTGCCCCAACTGCTGAAGGACATCGAACATCTCGGCGAGCGCGACGATCACGGGGAAGACACGCGCGGCGAGATACTGAGCGAGCGCTCGGCCCTCGCACTGGCTAGCGTGGCCGGTCGCGCCGATGCGCCGCCGGAAGCGCCCGTGGTGGTGACGCTCGCCGGTGTCGGCGGCCGGCTTCTGGGCAGCGCGATGCTCGACAGCGGCATGCGTGCGGCGCGGGAACAGTTCGTGACGCGCTCGCGCACCGAGGAGTCGCTCGCCGCCGAGCACGCACTCGTGCTGTGGCGGGCGCCCGGCGTGCGCGTGGAGCGTGCCACACTCATGGCGGCCGTCGCGCTGCGTGCCTACGCGCAGGCCGCCCCGTGGTTCCCCGGCGATGGTGGCCCGACCGACCGCGAGCTGGTGCAGCGCTACGGCCTCGCATCCGTCTCCTTCGACCCCGGCTTCCCCGAGTCGTGGAAGCCCTACTATCGGAGCATGCTCGCATCGACGCTGGATGACATGCGCCGCGTGCTGCCGACACTCGATGTGTCGGGGCTGCACATACAGTTCGGTGAGAGTCCGATGGGCCGCACGGCGCTCGCGATGCACGATCCACGGCGCCGCGTGCTGTATCTGCCGCCCGCCACGTCCGCCGGCGCGATCGCGCACGAACTGGCGCACGACGTGGACTGGCAGGCGGCGCAGCGACGCGACGCGGTGCGCGGCGACTATGCGACGGACCGCGCGGTGCGCGACGCGGGGCAGGGGATGCTCGCCGTGTCGATGCGCGGACTGGCGGCCGCGAGCGCGGGCGCCGCGGCGTACCCGGAGTCCTCGCTGCCGCCCAGTCGCCGTCCCACCGAAATCTTCGCGCGCAGCATGGACTGGCTCATCGCGGCATCGCTGGCGCACGAAGGGCGCATCAACGGCTACCTGTCGTCCGTGCAGGACGGCGTGCTCACCGGCTACGTCTCCGTCACGGCGCCCGACGCGCGCGGCGATGCGGGCGTCGCGCTCGTGCATATCCTGGACGACGTCTCGCCGCTCGCGCCCTCACTGCGGGCGTGGTATCTGTCGCGCTTCGGTCCCGGGCGCGCGCCGGAGCCGCGCGAGCTCGTGGATCGTATCGCCGAGGCGCCGCTCGACCTCACCGGCGCGGACAGCGGAATGGCCGTGTCGCGACTCCTCGAGCCGATCCGCCAGATGCGGGACTCGCTGGCGGCACTCGTTCTGGACTCGCACGCGTGCGACGCGGATGATGCGGGGAAGCGCGGCCAGATGGAACGCGCGGAGCTGCAGTTGATCGACCTCGCGGCGCGGGCGCGCACGCGCGGCGTACTGCGGCGGCACGGCAGCGTGATTGTCGTGGACAGCGCCTACGCGCTCGTGCCCGGCACGCGCGACGATACCGCACCGTTTGCGCATGCCTGCGCGCGTCCCGATGTCGACGCGCCGTTCATCACGGCGGCGCCGGCGCAATGAGCGGCACCGGCACCGTGAGCACTGCCCGGCTGCCGGCGCAATGAGCGCTGCCCCGCTGCCGGCGCGCCTCGAGCTCGAACAGAACGTCGCCATTGAAACGCCCGAGCAGGTCGTCATCTCCTATTCGGTGGCCGGCGTGGGATCGCGGGGCGCGGCGGTGCTGGTGGATCACCTCATCATCGGCCTCACCGAGCTGGCCATTGGGGTCGGGTTCTACCTGGTGACTGGAGGCTTCCCGCAGACGGCCTCGGCCGCGGATGCGGGCGCGGTGTACTGGCTGGCGGCGGTGCTGGTGCTCGTCTCGTTTGCGTTCGTCTGGGGCTATTTCGTGTACTTCGAGGGTGCGTGGGACGGCCAGACGCCTGGCAAGCGTCTGCTGCATATCCGCGTGGTGCAGGATGGCGGCTACTCGGTGAGCTTCGCCGCGTCCGCCATTCGCAATCTGGCGCGGCTGGTGGACATGCAGCCCGGCGTGTCCTATGGCGTGGGCATCGTGAGCGCGGGGCTGTCGAAGTCGGGGAAGCGGCTCGGCGACATGATGGCGGGTACGTTCGTGGTGCAGGAGCACGTGGACCGCCGGGCCGAGTTGCCTGCGGCGCCCGAAGCGGAGTTGCCGGCGCCAGCCATGCTGACGACCGCGCTCAGCGCCGACGAATACGATGTGCTGCACCGGTTCCTGGAGCGCCGCGCGACGCTCACGCCGGAGTTGCGCCGCCGGCTCGGCGACCAGTTGACCACACGCTTCGTGAACGCGCTCGGCGGAATCGAGGGCTCCGGCATGTCGCGGCTTCTCCAGTTGCACGCGCGCGAGACGGCCGCGCGGGCGCGCGGCGTGGCGGCGCGCGGCGCGATCGGTGCCGCGCGCGAGCAGCAGGCCATCGTCGCACGCGGCGCGGAGCGCTGGCACGCATTCGCCAGCGAGCTGGCCGAGGTCCAGCGCCGCGGCCTGCGCACCATGTCCGAACAGCAGGTGAGCCATTTCGTGGCGCGCTACCGCGAGGTCGCGACGGATCTTGCGCGCCTGACGACCGCGTCGCAGGGTCGCGAAGTGGACTCGCTCTTCCAGTTGAGCCGGCTCGTGGGCGCCGGACACAATCTGCTCTATCGGAAGCGCCCGCTCACGGGCCGGGCCGTCGCGACCTTTCTCCTGTCCACCATACCGCGCGAGCTGCGCCGCTCGCTCGTGTACATCCTGGTGGCCGCCGCGTGCATGTTCGGCCCCATGGCCATCACGTACCACGTCGTCATGACGGATCCGGCTACGGCGGCGCGACTGCTGCCGGCGACGATGATCGACCGTGCCAACGAGGGAGTGGCGCGCGCCAAGCGCGGCGACCGTACCTACATTCCGCTCTCGTCGTTCCAACGCCCGGTCATGGCGAGCACGATCATCAGCAACAACGTGCAGGTGGTGTTCGTGGCGTTCGCGTTCGGCATCACCGCGGGCGTTCTCACCGTCGTATTGCTGCTGTTCAATGGCGTGAGCATGGGCGCCGCGATGGGCCTGTACGCGAGCCGGGGCATCTTCTCGCAGATCGGCGAGTTCGTAATTCCGCACAGCGTGTTCGAACTGAGCGCCATCTGCATCGCCGCTGGGGGCGGGCTGCTGCTCGGCAGCGCGCTGCTCCTGCCGGGCGCGCTCACACGCCGGGAAGCACTCGTGGTAAAGGGCAGACGCGCGGTGCGGCTGCTCGCGGCCGCCGTCATCATGCTCATCTTCGCGGGCACGATCGAAGGGCTCATCTCGCCGCGCACCGACATTCCGTTGGGCATCAAGTTCGGCATTGCCGGACTGTCCGCGCTGGCGCTCCTGTCGTACGCGTCGCTGGGTGGCCGCGGGATGAACGACGCCGGTTCCGGCGAGGAATTCGGCTACAGCGACGAACGCGCCTTGATGTCCAGATAGCGATTGATCACCGCCGGCGTCATCACGTGCGGTGACACGTCGAGCACCGACACGCCGGCGCGGCGCATCCGCGCGAGCGCATCCTCGCGGGCGAGCACCAGCTCTTCCGCAGCCGCACTCTCGAAGAGCCGGGTCCGTGACGCGCCCGCGCCGGGCCGCGCCGCCTCCATCAATTGATCGTTCCGCAGGGCGACGACGAGCAGGAGATGCCGCGCGGCGCTGCGCGCGGTGAGCGCGATCAGCGACTGCGATGCGCGCGCGTCGATTACGTCAGTGAAGAGCACGATGAGCGACCGCTTGCGATGCCGTTCGCCGAGCAGGCGGAAGGCCGCGGCATAATCGGGCTCGGACATCGTGGCCACGGCGGGGATGAGCGCGCGCCGGATGCGCTCGAGCGCGTCGGCGCCGCGCGAGGCGGGCACGAACGCGCGCACCTGATCATCGAAGAGCAGCAATCCCACTTCGTCGCGCGACTGCACGGCGACATCGGCCAGCAGTGTGGCCGACGAGAGCGCGTACTCGAAGCGCGGCAGATCGCCGGAGATCTGCGTCATCATGCGACCCGCATCCACTGCGATCATCACAGTCTGTCCCTGTTCCACCGTGTACTCGCGGCTGATGAGCTTGTGCCGCCGCGCCGTGGCCTTCCAGTCGATGCGGCGCGGGTCGTCGCCGCGCACGTACTCGCGCAGGTTGCTGAACGTACTCCCCTGGCCGCGACGGCGGACGCTGCGCACCCCCGCGTCGCGCAGCCGGTGGTGCAGTGTGAGCAGCCGGTAGCGTCGCACGCCGGTCATGGATGGCGTCACCAGCACGGTGTCGTCCGACTGGTAGCGGAGCGCGCGCTGCACGAGTCCCAGGCGCGACTGCACGCGAAGCGCGATCGGACCAAGCGGCCAGAGGCCCCGCTCACGCCCCGTGAGCGCAATCGGGAGCCGCAGTTCGCGGTCCGACTCGAGGCGATGCGGCGGGCGCGCGAGTGCGGTCACCGCCGGCCGCTCACCCGGAGGGCGCACGGCGCGCGGCAACTGGTCGAAGACACGCACGGTAAGGGGAGCGCGCACCCGGGCGCGGAGCACGTAGCTGCCCGCGTCGTCGTCGCCAATGCCGAGCGTGGCCGGCACGGTGCGCTCCACGTGCACCTGCCACGCCGCCGGGATCGTGAGCGCGTCGAACAGCAGAACGATCATGAGGAGCGCCAGCACCGGCAGCGCGATGGCCACGAGATGCTCGCGTCCCGCGACGATCCAGACGAACGCGCTGAGCGCCACGACGAGCGCGAGGCGGCGCGTGGGAAGGTACCCGCCGAGCGATGAACGCCGCGCGTATGCGAGGGCACGCGCCCAGCGTGTTCCGCCGGCCGCCACCGCCGCGTCGGTCATTTGGGCGCGACCACGCGCGTGAGTACGGCATCCAGCACGTCGTCGCTTGATCGTCCTTCCACTTCCACTTCGGGCGCGAGCACCACCCGGTGCCGCAGGACAGGAAACGCGTAGTCCTTCACATCATCGGGCGTCACGTAGTCGCGGCCCGCCATGAGCGCGGCCGCGCGCGCCACGCGAAAGAGCGCCACCGTGGCCCGTGGCGATCCGCCCAGCACCAGCGCGGTGTCCTCGCGCGTGGCCCGGACCACGGCCGCGATGTACTCCTGCACTTCCTGCGCGACGCGCACCTGGTCCACCATGTCTCGCAGCGCACGGCAGCTCTCCGCGTTGAGCACGGGTTCCATCGCTATGCTGCTGGCGCGCTCGGCGTCAAAACCGCTGGCGTAGTGATTCAGCATGGTGAGTTCCGCATCGAGCGCCGGATACGGCACCTTGATCTTGAGCAGAAAGCGATCGAGCTGCGCCTCCGGCAGCGGGTACGTCCCCTCGTACTCCACCGGGTTCTGCGTGGCAAAGACGGTGAACAGGTCTCCCAGCGAATGGGCGACCCCGTCCACCGTGCACTGGCGCTCCTGCATGGCTTCGAGCAGCGCCGCCTGGGTCTTGGCGGGCGCGCGATTGATCTCGTCGGCGAGCAGCAGGTCGGTGAACACCGGGCCAGGATGAAATTCCGCCGCGCTGCCGCTGTCGCGCAGAATGGCAATACCGGTGATGTCCGATGGCATGAGATCGGGGGTGAACTGAATGCGCCCGAAGCGGGTATTGAGCGCGGCGGCCAGCGTGCGCACCAGCAGCGTCTTTGCGGTTCCGGGCACCCCTTCCAGCAGCGCGTGTCCCCGGGCGAGAAACGCCACGAGCGCTTCATTGATCACCGTGTCCTGTCCCACGACGCGCGACGCGACCGCGGCGCGAACGCGCTGCACGGACTCGGCGACCTGCTCGGCTGTCATCACTGGGAAAATGTCCTCTCGATGTGGGCCAGTGCGGCGCCGACGCGAACCCATGCGGCGCGAGGAAGTTGAGGATCGTCGAGCGCCGTGCGCATCAGATCCAGATCCGGCGCGAGCGCCGGTGCGCGCACCGCCAGCAGCGACAGGTACGCACGGTCATCGAGCGCTCCCGTCGCGCCCAGCGGATGGCGGCGGCGCAGGCCGCGCACGAGCCGCTGCGTGGCGAGCCGCGTGGCGTCCACCTGCTCATAGGCGCGTGACAGCGCTCCCACGTGCTCGAAGGGCGATCGTCGTTCGATGGAGCGGCGCGCGACGGGCGCGATGGGACGCACGCTCAACGCCAGCAGCAGAATCAACCCGGCCACGCCGAGCTGCAGCGCGAAGCGGCCCGGTGGCGTGTGCACGAGCGCATCCCGTATGACCGCCGGCAGGGGCTCGCCCTGCCCGAAGCCCTGGTGATACTCGTCGAAGACGATGGGACGATCATGCGCCGGATCGAGCCGTTCGAGCAGTCGCACCATGAGCACTGCGCCGTCGTCATAGCGGAGCGCGCCGTTCGCCAGGAAGTTGAGGTCGGACACGACAATGATGCTGCCGCGGCCGAACGCGCGCTGCGCGATCAGCGGAACCTTTTGCGCGCCGTACATCGCGCGAGCCAGCGTCTGCATTCCCGCCGGGAAGCGCGGCTCCGAGTCGGCGCTGTCACGGGACACCGGGCGCAGGTAGGCCCCGAACCGAAGCCCCGGCGCATGGGCCGCCCGGGCGACGCGCGATTCCTGTTGCCAGTGCATGCCGGGATACTGTACGGAATCCGCATCCAGATCGAAGGTGGGACCGGATTGCTTCACGCCGAGCGAATCCGTGAGCGGTCCATCGGATGGAACTTCCACGAGCGCCGACGCGCCGCGGCGCACCGCGTCCAGCAGCGCACCGGTCTCGGTGGCGCTGGGGTCGACCTGCGGATCGAACACGAGGTACACCGGAGTGGTGTCGAGCGTGGCGTTCCAGGGCGCCCGGCGGCGCGCGGTGCGCCAGCCCAGTTGGGCGATCACCTCGTAGAGCCCGCGCATGCCGCTCAGGCCCAGCGCATAGGACGAGTGCCCGCTCGCGCGATCTTCCGGCTGAGTCGGCCGGCGGAAGAACACCGCGGCCAGCAGCAGCAGAGCGATGATGGGGAAGATGGTGCGTGGCCCAAGCCACCGATCGACGCGCCGCTCAGCCATTCGGCCTCACGATGGGCATGGCGAGTGCGTGCAGTCGCACATAGCGGTCCCTGTCGCAGTACCCCACGCCGTAGATCACGGATTCGTACGACCGCGCGAACTCGCGAAAGCGATCGAGCAGGGAGGACGAGCGCGATCGCAATTCGCGCGCGTAGTCGCCGATGGTCTTTGAGGGATGCAGACGGATCTGCTGCTGCCGCGCGGCAGCGTCGAGCAGCGCGGCGTAGAGTGCATGGGCCGCGTCGGTGAAATTTCCCGTCGCCGCCAGTTCGTCGGCCGCGATCCAGGGATCCTGACCCCAGCGGTTGCCAGCCGAATCCCGGCGCAGTCCCTCGGCGCGCATCCGCGAGCGCTGATACATCAGGTATCCGGCCCGCGCGATGATGGCGACGAGCGCGAGCGCGAGCAGCGCGACGACCGTCCAGAAGACGGGCGACGAATGCGGCGTGCTGTGCAGCAGATCGTGCAGCAGCGCCAGCAGGCGATGCCACAGATCGACGATC
>Ga0105240_10009632_pt1 | contig 13665 bp, 13 predicted proteins | sample KBSC54metaG_FD_80426 | JGI IMG/M metagenome (GOLD analysis project Ga0105240, IMG submission 80426) | Corn rhizosphere microbial communities from Kellogg Biological Station, Michigan, USA - KBS C5-4 metaG | ecosystem: Host-associated > Plants > Roots > Rhizosphere > Soil | place: Michigan, USA... | reverse complement strand
TGAAGGGATGCGCGGGATCGCTCAGATCGTATGCCGTTAACGATTCGGGAAAGATGCGGATCTCGAACAGCCGCTTGTCCTGCATCGCGATCGGGCGTGGAAACCCATACAGGAAGCTCACCTTGGGGCGAACGGGAAGCTGGCTCGCTACCACCGGATGTTGCGGGTTGACGAGATCGATCGTGGTCAGATAAGACGGCGAGGAAATATACAGATACGCTCCACGCCGCAGCATGCGTACCGGCGGCGAGCCCTCTTCGATGCCGGGCATGGGCGCCCGCATGCGATCGATCGTCACTGAGTCCAATTGGCGCCTGGAAGGCACATCGAAGGTGAGAAGGCTGCACACTCGATCGCGCGTGACGCCGATGTAAAGGAATGCGCCGTCGATCACCGGAGCCGATACGTAATCGCCAGGACGCTCCGAACCCAGATCGATCGAGTCCTGCAACCCGCCGGGTTTTACGATAGCGATTTGAAAGACATCGGCCGGAAGCTGCTTCTTGTGCCCCACCAGGAATACTGCGCCGTCCTGCATTGCGACGCGATCAGCATTCCAGTCCGACGAACTGGTCCAGAGCGGAACCGTCACCTCGGCGATTTGCCGGGGCCGCGATGGTTGTGTGAAATCCAGAAATTGGACGAGGTGGTCGTGGCTCACGGCCACCAGGCTGCCCTCGGCGACGATGTTGGAGGAACCCCATTCACCGGTCGGCTGAAGTTTCCAGGAGCCCACCGGCGTCAATTCGGGAAACCGGTGCGCCGCCGCATTCGCCGACGCCACAGCCGCGGCAATCACGGCCCCCGCAGTCACGGTCAGACTGAGGTTTCCCATATACCTCTCGGGTGAACGTTTCAGCAGCGCGGCGGAACCGGCAGTGACCAGCAGCGCGCCGAGCGAGAACACTGCTCCGGCCATTCCCGAAAGCCAGGCATTCTTGGCCGCTTCCACCAGTCCCCCGGTACCATCAAAGAAGGGCAGCCAGTAGACGAAACCGGAAAATGGCGCGAGATCCGCGAACGCAAGCGCGGTCGAAACGCCGGTGATGACCACGACAGCCGCAAGCGCCGCCGCTTTCAGCGAGCGGTCCACCATCACGGAAAAGAGTAGAGTCAGGGCATACAGAAACCAGAAACGAGGCAGCAGCGCCGCCAGCAATCCTGCGAAACTCACCTGTTCGCGAATGGCGCGGAGGCCGGTATCCTGCATGAAATTTGGATCCGCGAAGCTGAGCGCGACGATGCCGGTCAGCAGGGCCGCCAGCACGACACTGCCGGCGAGAAACTTCGACCACACGACAACGCCCGGCGAAACCGGCCGCACGCGTAGAAAATCCAGAGTCCTGCTATGCCGTTCGCCCGCGACCTGCCCCACCCCGAGGCCGATTGCCGTAGCCGCGGCAGTGAGCGGCATCAGCACTTCCATCCACGTACTGACGAAACTGCCCGCGAACACCTGCGTCAGCAGCAGTATTTCCAGGCCGCCGGTCAGCGCGACTCCAGCCAGCAACCATGCGCGAAGGTCGCGCATCTCTTTCCAAAGGAGGGGTCTCATGCCTGTTCCTTTACGCCGACCGCTTCCACGAAGCTTTCTTCGAGGCTCAGTCCGGTACTCCGCTTGAACTCCTCGACGCTTCCCGACCGCACCAGCCGGCCACGATCAAGGATCACCACCTGATCCGCCACGCGCTCGACCTCGTGCAAAAGGTGGGACGAAAATAGCACCGTGCGGCCCTCCTGTTGGATCAACTGGATGATGCTTTCCAGAAAATCGCGCCGCACCAGTACGTCGAGGCCGGTGGCCGGCTCGTCAAGGATCAGCAGTTCCGGGTCGCCGCCCAGCGCGAGCGCGAGTGCCAGTTGCGCCTGCGTGCCGCGTGAAAGGTGGCGGACCTTCTGCTCGCGGTCGATGGCGAAGCGATCGAACAGCTCGTCGACACGGCGGCGGTTCCACTGCGGATAAAACTCCGCCGTAAATCGCGCCAGCTCTCTCACCTTCATCCACTCGTACAGCACCGGCGATTCGGAAACGTAGCCGACGCGCCGCATGAGAGCAGCATGGTCGCGGCGGCTGTCCAGGCCGAGCAGGGTCACGCTGCCGGCTGTGGGGTCGAGCAGGTTCATCATCATGCGCATGGCCGTGCTCTTGCCGGCACCATTGCGACCCAGGAAGCCGCAGACGCTGCCCTGCGGGACTTCGAACGTCAGATCCTCCACCGCCAGACGGCGTCCGAATCGTTTTGAGAGTGCTTGTACCGTGATGGCGGGCCGGTTCATGCCGATTTCTCCTTGATCCCTACAAGCCGCTTCTCGACGAGTTCCCGGACCTGCTTGCCGCTCAGTCCAAACTCCGTGGCAGCGGCCAGGGCTTTGTCCAGTAGTTCGCCTACGGCGCGAATGCGATGCGTTGTGCTCAATGCGATGGCGTCCGCGGCCACGTAAGTTCCGGCGCCTTTCCGTTTACAGAGGAACCCATCGCGCTCGAGCTCCAGATAGGCGCGCGCCACCGTGTTGGGGTTGATGAGATGTTTGGCAGCCAGCGCCCGCACCGACGGCAGTTCTTCGTCCGCCCGCAGGGCGCCTGCGGCGATCCAATGGCGCACCTGCTCCGCGATCTGCAGGTACATCGGGATGGGGCTCGCGGGTTCGAGTTTGAGATGCACCAGCCGGCTCACTGTATCGATACTGCGATACAGTCGCCGGCAAAGCTACCCTCTCTTTTGTTAGTGGGGCGGGAAATGTTTGGCGGCAATGCCCGAGGCTATACCGGCGGCCGCCGCTTATGCCAGTCGGTTTTCGACTGGAAATCTTTCCCAATCGACAGCAGCACATTCTCGGAAAATGGTGCGCCCACCACTTGCAAGGCCACCGGCAAATTCCCCGCCATGCCACAAGGCAGCACGAGCGCCGGCAGTCCGACCAGATTGCCCGCCGGAATGATGTTCTGAAATCCGGGAGGCGTGCCTTGCGCGGGCTGGGCGCTGCCGGGCGCGGGACGATCCAGCGGCTGCTCGATCTTAGTAGCGGGACCCGAGCGGCCCGGCGTCACCAACGCGTCCACGTCCGTGAATAGTTGCGCGAACGCCTGCTGCATCAGCCGCCGCAATCGCATGGCCTTCAAATAGTCTTTGGACGGCACTTCCAGGCTGGCTTTCAATCCCGCGATCTGCATCGGGTCTGCGAGTTGATCGACTTTGCCGCTGGTGATGAGCGGCTCGAAGATCGAGCCCTCCTCGGCGGCGAGAATCGTCGATAGCGCCGGTCCGTATGGAAACTGCGGCAGCTTCACTTCAACCAGAGTCGCGCCATTCTGCTTCACCACGTCGAGCGCGGCTTGAAATGCCGGACGCGCGGACGCGTCGGCGCGATCCGTGAAATCGACCGCCGCGTACCCGATCTTCAGGTCTTTCAGAGGACGCGCGTATTGGGGCGTGTAGTAGAAGCCGCGGCCCGCCGACCCCGGATCGTTGCTGTCCTTGCCGGCGATGACTTGCAGAATGAGGCCGCAATCTTCGGCGCTGCGAGCGAATGGACCCAGCTTGTCGAGAGTCCAGGAGAGCGCCATCGCGCCGTGACGGCTGACGAGCCCGTAGGTCGGCCGCAGCGCCGTGACGCCGCAATAAGAAGCGGGGGTCACGATCGAGCCGGACGTTTCCGACCCGATGGCGAAGGGCACCAGGCCCGCGGCAACGGCGGCGGCCGGCCCGCTGGAAGATCCGCCTGACCAGCAGGTGCGATCCCAGGGATTGAGTCCGGGACCGAACAGCGATGCGGCCGCGGTCCGATAGCCTCCGCCACCCGCCAGTTCGACCATAGCGAGTTTGCCGGCGAGCACCGAGCCCACCGACGACAGCTTTTCGATGACCGTGGCGTTGTAGTCGAAGATCTGCGCGGCATACGGCTTCGCGCCCCAAGTGGTCGGCTGACCGGCATACGCCAGCAGATCCTTCACGCCATATGGAATGCCTTGCAACGGACCGCGCAGGCGGCCGCGCTTGATGTCCTGATCGACGAGCTTCGCCTGCCGCAAGGCCTGCTGCAGCAGTGTCAGCGCGACCGCGTTGTAGCGCGTACCCTGCTGCTGGAGTCGATTGACGAAAGCGCGAGCCAACTCTTCGGCGGAGATTTCCCGCGCGGCAAGTTTCTTGTTCAACTCCGGAATCGTTGCGAAGAAGATTTCGTTTCCAAGATCGGCCATATGCGCCTCACGCTTTGAACTGGAAGGCCGGTTCGACGTCCATGGCCACGTCCTGGCGTGCCAGAGCGTCGGCGGAGGCTTTGAGGCGTGCGCGCGCGGCCGCGAGTTCATCGGCGGGAGCGGCAGGTGCGGTTGTTTGCGCGATGGCCGCGGCGGCAGGTGTGAGAACAGCGGCGAGTTCCCGGCGCGTGAACTTCATACGATACAGCTTACTCCATTAACAAAATTTTTCTTGCAGACCCACTGCATCGTGGGGTATCCTACTCAGGCTGGAGGACAACACCGATGAACGCCAATAGTCGAGGTTCGCAATGCCTCGCTGGTGCGGCTTCTATGAAGCACCGCATGCCGGCGTTGGTCGGGCCTGCCAGCATCTGGGAATATAGCTCAGTGGGTAGAGCAGCAACCTGTAAGGTTGCCGGTGGCAGGTTCGACTCCTGCTATTCCAACCACCGTCTGAACAACGGTTCCTTGCCAACGAACTAGCCGGGCTCCGTCTCCGCCTTCGTGGGGTAGCCTCTGGGCCGCCTTACCGAGGCAGCGATTTTTCGGCTTGCGCTCTTTCTGAAACTGCCCGATTGAATCGTCGTGCGCCAGTATGGGCTCGGCGGATGCCGGTCTGGCTCTGGAAAGAGCCCGCCGCGATGTCGCGAGGCAGGCCCGGCCGGTTCAAACAACGTAAACCAGCAAACATGTAAAAACAACGAGGTGATTTTATGTTCCGCCGCATTTTGGTAGGTGATAACGAGCGCGCCCTGGTGATCCGCAAGAAGCGCCTGTCCGACATTCTCGGGCCGGGCGAATACTGGATGTTCACGCTGGGCCAGAGCGTCGAGGTGGAGTTCTTTAACGTGAGGAGCCCGCTGTTCGCCAGCGACTGGGCCGACGCCATCGTCAACCGCCATGCCGATCTGGCGGAGCGCTACTTCACCGTGGTGGAGACCAACGCGTCGCAGGCCGCCGTCGTGTACCTGGACGGGAAGGTGTCGCGCGTGACGCCTCCGTCCAAACGCGAACTCTACTGGAACGCGTCCCTGGCTGTCACGTTCGAGTTGATCGACGTTGCGGCCGAACCGGAAGTGCCGGCCCGCTTGATGGCGCCGCTCGCGCGTCTCGGGCGCGAGTCCGGTGTGGCGTTCGCTATGGTGGACGAAGGAAAGCGCGGTTTGCTTTTCCTCGACGGACGGTTGGTGCGCGAGTTCGGCTCCGGCACGTACGGCTTCTGGACGTTTCTGGCGGCGCCGCGCGTGGACGTGCTGGAGACGCGCCGCCAGATGCTGGAGGTGTCCGGCCAGGAGATCCTGACGAAGGATAAGGTCACGATTCGTGTCAACATTTCGGCCATCTACGAGGTGACGGATGCGATGGTGGCTCGCAAGACGGTGAAGGACGCGAGCGAGTATCTGTACCGCATTCTGCAGATCGCAGTGCGCCAGACGCTCGGCAAGCGGACTCTGGAAGAGGTGCTGGCGGAGAAGACCGATCTCGACGAAGCAGTATCCGCCGAGGTCCGCCGGGAGATGGAAGCTTACGGTGTGCGTGTCGGCGCGATCGCGCTGAAGGACATCGTGCTGCCCGGCGACATTCGCGAAATCCTCAACCAGGTAGTGGCGGCGGAGAAGCAGGCGCAAGCCAACCTGATCCGCCGGCGCGAAGAGACGGCGGCCACGCGGTCGCTGTTGAACACGGCAAAGCTGATGGAGGACAACCCTCTGTTGGTTCGCTTGAAGGAACTCGAGACGCTCGAAAAGATTTCCGAGAAGGTGGACAAGATCACTGTGATCGGAGGCATGAACGCGTTGATCGATAAGACCGTGACGCTGCGGGCTGATTGAAAAACCCGCATAGGCCACAGATGGACACAGATGGAGTTCTTATCTGTGTTCATCTGTGGCTATTTTTATTTATGTTCCAGAGCTTCGGCGGCGGCTTTCAGCATGACGGGGCGGGGAGCCGATTCGCCGGTCCAGATTTCGAATTGCCGGACAGCCTGCTCGATGAACATGTCGAGGCCGGGGATCACGGTCTTGCCTTGTTCACGGGCGCGCTGCACCAGAAGCGTTTCAATGGGATTGTACACCATGTCGAATACCACGTCCGCCGGGATGTGGCCGTTGAAAAAGCACTCGTTCACATGCGGGAACATGCCGAGCGGAGTGGCATGCACCACGACATCGAAGTGACGCTGCTCGAGTTGATCGCGGCCCAACGCTTCCGCTCCGCAGACTTTCGCCAGCGCGCGAACGCGATCGGCGTTGCGGCCCACCAAAGAAACTTTGGCGCCCGCATCGCTCAGCGCGCAAGCGGCGCCACGCGCCGCACCGCCGTTGCCCACGATCAGAACAGACGCGTTCGGCAGTTTGAGAACGCGGGAAAGCGGACCGGTCACGCCGGCTGCGTCGGTATTGGTGCCGCGCCACTTCCCTGCCTTGCGCCAGACCGTGTTGACCGCGCCGATCCGCTTGGCCAGGGGATCCACCACGTCGAGGTAGCGGATAATTTTCTGCTTGTGCGGAATGGTCACACTGAAACCGGATAAGGGCAGTTTGGCGGCCATCGAGAAGAAGTCGCGCAGGTATGCCGGAGAAACGAGAAACGGCAGGTACACCGCATCCACGCGCCGCGATTGGAAGGCCCGATTGTGAACCGCGGGCGAGATGGAGTGCCGGATCGGGTCTGCGATCACGCCGAAGATTTTGGCGGACTTCGCCAGCTTTTCCACCCGGTACAGATGGCGCAAGGAGCGCGCGCTCACCTGACCGGCGGCCGTCCCGGAGGCAAACATGGGCGCGGCGTACGTGTAGATGCCGCCGAAGACCGGGGACAGGACGCGCGTAGGAAAGCCCAACTCGCCCATCGCCAGCACGACCAGTTTGTGTTTGGGGAGCGCCTTCGCGGCCGCGAGAACGCGGACGTTATCGGACGGCTTCCGCGCCGTGGTCACTAGCTTATAGGCGTCGGCCTGCACCTTCATGACGCGGCTGATTACCGTGTCCATCGGCGGCGTCGCTTCGAAGTTATGGTACGAAACGATAACTTGGGTGCGGCCGCGGAACACGTGCAGACGCTCCTGGGCGACTTCCGCGGTTTCGATTTCGATATCCACCGCGTGAGCCCCGGCGTCAATGGCCCGGTCGAGAATGGCCAACTGCTCTTCGATGCTGCCGTTGAACTTGCCGTGGTTCTGGTGGCGGCGGCACGTGGCAAGAATCAGGCAGTCGGGGAACTGCTCGAGAAAGCCGCGAATCGCGGCGGCGCCTTTCGCTGGTTGGTCCAGGAAATCCAAGCGGAATTCCAGGAACAACTCACCCGCCTCAGCCTCCCGCCGGGCATGATCGAGCAATGTTTGTATGTCTGGCAAGCCCAACGCAATGCAGATGCGCGGGAGCGACCTTGTCTGGGCCATTTATTTGCTTAAAAGACACCCCAGAATAGCACAGGGATGCCGATTTTCTGCGGATATTGAGGAGCTATTAAGGTTGGTTAGTCTGGATCTGCGGACGGGCTTTCCACTCGTCCAAAATAGCCGCGGTGAACCGGGTGCCGGCGCGTGAACAGCCGGCTTCATATAACTCGCTAATCTGGTCAAGCGTCCGGATTTCGCCCTCGGCTTTTATACTTATCTCTTCCGGTAAGTGGTTTCGCAGCAGAGTGAGATCCTTGAGTGTGTAGCTTGCCGGTCCGAATCCAGTCGAGGTACTGACAAAGTCCACTTCGGCCCGCTCGCAACAACCGCAGGCGATGATCTTGAGATCGTCGGCGAGATATGCGGTTTCGAGAATCACCTTCAGCAGGGCGCCTTCCCGGTGGCAGGCCTCGGACATCTGCGTCAACTCCGTCTGGACGTGCTGGAATTCGCGGGAGAGCAGGCTGGGAATGCCGATGACCATTTCCAATTCGCAGGCCCCGCGCCGCAGCAGATCGCGGCCTTCATACAACTTGACGGCCGTGGTTTGCGAACCATGCGGGAAGCCGACGACGCAAGCCGGCTTAACCGAACTGCCATGCAACGTGCGGACCGCCAGGTCGATGTCGCAGGGCCGCACGATCACGCTGGCGATACCGTAGCGTTTCGCCGTTTCCAGCGCCCGCAGAACCTGCGACGCCGAAAGATCGGGCTGAAGGAGCGGTTGATCGAGAAAAGCGGCGAAATCCTGATAAGCGGCCAGCGGCGGACGAGGGTCGGGAGCCACTAACCCCTCTTCTTTTTACCTACGGTTTTGGGAGACCCACCGGCGGAAGGCGCCGGACAACGGAGACCCAGGGCGAGAATTTGGCTGCACGCCTTTTCGGCCACATCCGAATGCGGATAGCGATTGATCACTTCGTCAAATTCACTTTTGCCCTGCGTCCGCTTCCCGGCCTTCACGAGACAGAGGCCCTTGTAATACATGGCATCCTTCGTCCGGGTGTTTTCCGGGTATTTTTCGAGCACCATGTCGAACTCGTTGGCGGCGGTCTCGAACTCGCCCTGCGAATAATGGATCTGGGCGATCGCGTATTGGGCCAGGGGAGCACTCTCGTTGGTGGGGAAGTATTTTAGAAAATCGCTGTACTCTTGCAGTGCAATATCGAGATGGCCTCCCTGGTGATCGTTTTTCGCTGCCAGGAAAAGATCGCCGGCATTCATCTGCGGCACGGTCACGGCCGCTGACGGCGGAGGTCCGCCCGGCCCGGGGGGAATGCTGCTGCCGCTGCCCGGAGGCTGAACCGCGGGCGTTGCCATTACTTTTACCGCATTGCTGATATCGGTAAGCTGGCTCTTCAATTGAGAGACCATGGAATTCAGATCACCTATGGCCTGCGTGACCTGGCGGAAGTCGTTGGACATCGAGTCCATTCGGCTAGACAGTCCGACAACCGGCGCAACGACTTTTTCCTGTTGATCCTTGAGACTCTGCTGAATGCTGCTCTGAATTACGGCAACGGCGGTATTGGCCCGGTTCGAGGCGTCCAAGGCTTGCTGCGTCAGCACCGTGATCGCGGCAAAGTTCTTGTCCTGCGCCTGTTGCAGTTGCTTCATTTGTTCCTGCAGCTGGGCGATATCCCGCTGCAGTTCCTGAATTTCTTTACTGGCCGCGGGCGCGCGAAGCGGAGTCACGGTAATGACTGTCGCGAGCAGCGCTGCTGAGACTAAACAGCGTCGGAACATATGCAACTCTCCTCATGGTGAGCGGAGGTCGCCGGTGCCGGCCACCCCCGCCAACCCTCTTCTTCTATCCTACTGCCCTGGCGAGAGATGTACGCGCCGGTTTTTCTGCCAGCAGGACTCGTTACCTTCCGTACATTGCGGACGTTCCTTGCCGTAGCTGATGGTTTTCAGCCGGTCGGCAGGTACGCCAAGCTGCTGCAGGAAGTCCCTCGCGGCAGTCGCACGGCGGTCTCCCAGTCCGAGGTTGTACTCGGCGGAACCGCGCTCGTCGCAATGGCCTTCGATCACGATGACCGAACTCGGGAAGTCCGCCAGGATCGCCTTAATCGAGGTGGCATCCTGGGTCAGGGTAGCTTGGGCATCCCCGCGAATATCGCTCCTGTCGTAGTCGAAATATGCGTCCTGCACATCCGACGCCATACGCTGCTCGAAGCTCACCTTGGGGGCTGCAGCCGGCGGGGGAGGCGGAGGAGGAGGAGGCGAACTGACGGTCACGGTGGCCGACGCATTGACTGAACCTCCTGGACCGGTGGCGGTCAGGACGTACGTGGTGGAATCGGCGGGCGAAACCTGGCGGCTGCCGGTATTCTGCACGGTCCCGACACCCTGATTGATCGAGACACTGGTGATATTTCCTGAAATCTCCCATCGCAGCGTCGAGCTCTGCCCGCGCTGAATGGAGCTGGGTTCAGCCGTGAACTGCCCGACCACGGGCGCGCTCGCCGGTGGCGCCGCCGGAGCTGTGACCGCCGGAGCTGGTGGCGGGGGTGGCGGCGGTGGCGGAACTTTCTTCTTGCATCCCGCTGCGAACATCGCCAGGGAAACCGCAAGACAGATGGCTGAAACCTTTCGTTTACTGAACATGAACATCGCCTCCTGAAACTCGCTTACATTCCCCATACCGGGGATGAATTAACACCCTGTTTGGTAATCTGCTGCGGCTGCGAACCATCGGCCAGCATAGTCCAGATCTGCTCGGTCCCTGTACGGTTGGACATGAAAGCCAGGTGGATGCCGTCAGGCGCCCAACTTGGGTTCTCGTTCTTCCCTTCATCATGGGTCAACTGATTATACGAGCGAGTTGTCACATCCATGATAAAAATATTAAATTTTCCAGCAGCAAATCCGCGGGTCCAGGCGAAGGCGATCTTCTGACCATTGGGATGCCACGACGGGTTGGCCGCTTCGCCCGTGCCATCACTGAGCCGCTCCACGTCGCCGCCATCGATGTTCATCTTGTAGACCTGCTCAGGGCCGGACCTGCCTGAGGAAAATACGACGTCGGCGCCGGTCTTGGGATTCACCTTGGGTTCCGCATCGATAAAAACAGAACTGGTCAACGGCCGCACACCGCTACCGTCCAAATTTGCAATAAAGATCCGGCAGCACTTATCGGTTCCCGCCGTGGACATAAAGACGACCTGCTTTCCATCGGGCGTGAATGAAGGCTGCGAGTTCATCCGAGTATTCGGGTTGTAGAATCGCAAATCCCGCGGGCGCAGGTCCACTGAAAATACAAATATATCCCATTTGAAGCTGCGGTTGCTACTAAACGCAATCTTCGTTCCGTCGGCTGATACGGCGGGATAAAGCGATGTGATACCGAAACGCGTCAGTTGCATCGCGTTTCCGCCGTCGGGATCCATGCGCCAGATTTCCGAGACGGTGCTGCGAGCGCTTTCCCGATGCACATAGTAAATATGAGTCCCGAACATCGACTTGCCGCCGAATAGCGCAATGATGTCGGTGGCGAATTCGTGCGCCGTCTTGCGCGCGCCTGCCTCATCCACCGAGGCCAGATAAGTCTTGCCGAGCATTTGCGCGCCGCTCACGTCGGGCTTACTCGCGTCGAAGAGCCAACCGCGCAGCACGAAGACGCCGTTCTGCACGGCCGTGTAGCCGAAAGCCAGATAGTTGGCGCTCAACGGCGGACTCGACCAGTCGGCGATCCAGTGTCCGCCGCCGTTGGTCGGCTGCGGAGGAGGCGCAGGCCTACCGCGTTTCGGAGCGGGTGCTTGCTGGACGGGCGCAGGAGTTACGAAATCGGAAGGCTGCTGCGGAGTAAAGACCGGCATCATGCTCTTGGAGACGAGCTTGAGCTGACCCGATGCCGCGACATCGGCGGCGAGCGTCTCGTTGAATGCCGCCATGAATTTTTGGGCATCCCCGGCTCCGCGAAAATCGGGGATCGCGATCCTGGGTAGTTCCCCAGTCTTGCTGATGTTGATGTTGATATCACCCCGCTGTTGGGCCGCCAAAACCATCAACGCCGCGGACGCGGGAACAATCAGCCATAGAAGTTTTTTCATCTAACGCCTCAATTCAAACCTTAATTCCACGTCGGCTTCGCTTTTGGGAAAGCCCGGTGGCAGCGGCGCAAACGGCGCGGAGTTGATGATGGCATGCTGGGCGGAAAGATCTAAAGAAAGAATCCCGCTGCTTTGCGTGACCTTGGGCGAACCCGGCGCCAGTGAGCCGTCTTTGCGGATGGTGAACATCACTACGACCTGCGGCGCCGTGGAAAGCCGGGGATCCACAGTATTGGTTTGCCAGTTGGCGGCGATCTTCCGCTGCAACAGGTCGGCATACCAGCCGAATTGCTGGCCAAATGGAGAGGCCGTGCCGATCCCGATGCCTCCCGCGCCAGGCTTGGCGAACATCGGACTGCTCAGTGCCTGGCCCACATTGCTGTACACCTGGTTGTCCGCGTAATTCTGCTTTTCGCGGAACTTGTTCATCGGCGGTTCAGGCGCGGTCTTGTGAGCGCCCTTGCCGGCGATCTTAATTGCGTCCGGCGGCGGCGGGGCAACCTTCGGCTTGGGCGGCGCCTTCTGCTTAACCTTAGGCGGCGGAGTCGGAATCGACGATTCGGTGGGATTCGCGACCGGATTCATCGGCGCCTCCCTTTGCATCATCGGGATCGCGCCCGTAACATTGACCGCCACCGCGCCGAAGCCGCCTCCATTCGGTGAGCCGATTTGAAAGTGAAAGTGCGACTGCAGCGCCGCGTATCCCAAGAGCGCCCCGGCGACTCCCACGTGGAGAAGGATCGAACCGGCGAACCATTTCGTCAGCGGCTCCTTCTCGTCGAAAGTGTCCAGCCGGGCGGTCATAAACTACTTCGCGCCTTTGGACGCCGAGTCCTCAGGCTGGGTTACTACATTGACCTGGAACTTGGCTTCACCGAGTACTGCCAGAACTTGCGCCACGCCATCCCAAATGGTCTGCCGGTCGGCGCGGACGTACACACCGGTCGCCTTGGGAAACTGCGCATGAATAGCGGCGCCCAGCTCGTGGTAATTGACAGCCTTGCCATTCAAGGTGATGTCGCCGGTCTTGGTCATCGTGACGACCGGCATCTCTTGCGCGCTGTCCTTGACGACCGCAACCTTGGGCACGTCCACTTCGATGCCGAATTCCATGACGTGCGCCGTCAGCATGAAGATGATCAGCAGCACCAGCACGACATCTACGAAAGGCGTGACGTTGATTTCGGCCAGGCTGCCGGTACCGCCTCGCCGCCTGCGCGACCCGTGGCCGCCTCCGCCATTGACGGACATTGCCATAACGTCATTCCCCGAAACTACGTTCCGCCATGTTCAAAAACTCCATGGAGAAATCGTCCATGCGCGCGCCCAGTTCGCGAATTTTCTGCCCGAAGATGTTGTAGAAGATGGCCGCCGGAATGGCCGCGATGAGTCCGATGGCCGTGGAGACCAGCGCTTCCGAAATGCCGGGGCCGAGCGTGCGCAAACTGGTAGCCCCCTGCGTTCCCAGTCCCTGAAACGCCTGAATGATGCCGAGCACGGTACCCAGCAGTCCGATGAACGGAGTGACCGAGGCCGTGGTCGCCAGCTTGTCCATATTCCGTTCCAGTTTGGCGATCTCTTCGCTCACTCCGATTTGCAGCGAGCGATCGACGGCCAGTTTATTGGTTACACTGCCGCGCGCTTTCACCTGGCGCTCGACTTCCTCGTAGCCGAAGTCGAAAACCGATACCAGCGGCGATGGGCGATACTGTTCGCTCGCCACCATGACGGCGTCCAGGGCCGGAGCCTTACGGAACGCACGCAGGAATCGCGCGTTGGTCTTGCGCGCTCCGCGAAGAGTCTGCCACTTCGCGAAAATCACGGTCCAGGAAAAGATGGAGAAGCCAACCAGGATCCCCATCACAACCATCCCGGTCGGTCCGCTGTTCCGGACCATATCCAGAAGATCTAGTTGTTGAAGGAAGGCAAAGGGAGCTGCGAAATTCAATCCGTCTCCTATCTTCAAATCTATCACAGAGACGGTTCGAGACCCGCGAAAGACTGTG
>Ga0105240_10009631_pt1 | contig 13665 bp, 11 predicted proteins | sample KBSC54metaG_FD_80426 | JGI IMG/M metagenome (GOLD analysis project Ga0105240, IMG submission 80426) | Corn rhizosphere microbial communities from Kellogg Biological Station, Michigan, USA - KBS C5-4 metaG | ecosystem: Host-associated > Plants > Roots > Rhizosphere > Soil | place: Michigan, USA... | reverse complement strand
CGCGACGCCCGACGCCCATCTGGACTGGTCCCCCGTCCCGGAGTTCGCGCACATCTTCAACGGCTCGTCGGTGATGATCCCCTATGTCGAGCATTACCTCAACAACGTGATGCGCGCCGTTCAGGCGGACCATTGCGCCGGCGATCCCGCGCTGGCCGAGGAGATCGGCCAGTTCATCCGGCAGGAGGCGACCCACGCCCGCTATCACCTGGCGTTCAACAAGCAGATGTTCGATGCGGGGTACGAGGCGCTGAAGCCGCTGATCGCCGAAACGGTCGCCGAACTGCAGGCGATGCGGGAGACACGCTCGCTCGCCTTCAACGTCGCCTATTGCGCGGGCTTCGAGACGACGGCGACGTTCAGCGCCAAGTATCTGATGGAAACCTGCGATATCTATTTCCGCGATTGCGACAGCTACGGCGCGAACCTGCTGCAATGGCATGTGGCGGAAGAGTTCGAACATCGCGCGACCTGCCACAAGGCGTTCCACGCGGTGTCCGGCAGCTACGTCATCCGCGTCGCCGGGCTGGCCTATTCCTTCTGGCACATCAAGCGCACCTTCGATCGCGCCACTCGCGTCGTGCTCGCGCGCCATCGCGCCGGGATGAGCGCGGAAGACCGGCGCCGATCGATCCGCACGCAGAAGCGGCTGGAACGGCGGCAGATGCGCTACATGCTGCCGCGCATGATCCGGCTGCTCAGCCCCTTCTACGATCCGCAGAAACTCAGGGTGCCGCCCCGGATCGAGGCGGCGCTGGCATTCTACCGCCGGGCCGATCCGATCACGATCAGCTTCGCCGACGCACAGGGCCAGCCGACGGCGGCTTGACCCCGATTGGGAAGCTAGCGTACGATCATCCCCGAGAGGAGCGAGGATGACCCGGCAGATCGACGTCAACAAGGCCGTCATCGCGCGCTTCTTCGCGACCGCCGGCGATGGCGGCGACGTGCTCCCCTTCCTCGCCGACGACGCGACCTGGTGGGTGCCCGGCCACTGGGCGCTGGGCGGCACCTACCGCAAGGACGAACTCGGCCCGGTCTTCGATCAGGTGCTGTCGCTGATGGAGGAGGCGCCCCGCTTCACGATCCACGCGATCACCGCCGAGGACGACCGGGTCGCGGTGGATTGCGAGGGCGAAGGCCGCTTCCGGGACGGCACGCCGTATCGGAACACCTATCACTTCCTGTTCCGGCTGCGGGACGGCGCGATCGTCGCGGTCAAGGAGTTCCTCAACACCGCCTACATGAGCCAGACGCTCGCCGACCAGCTCGCCAGGGCCGAGACGGCGACGTGAGCATCCTTATCCCCCTGCGCGCGCCCTGAGCGCCCTTCCCCAAGAGGATCCCCATGCTGCTGCACGAAGATTATCCGCATCCCGTCCCGACGCGCGCCTGGCTGCGCTGGAAGGAGAATTACTTCTGGGTGTTCATGGATCCGGAGCGGGACATCTGCTGCCTCGCCCATTGCACCGCCGAGCCGACCTTCGATCGCGCGTTCGCGTCCTTCACGGTGCTGCACAAGGGCAAGAAGATCGGCGGCGGCGCGGAAACGGCGATGCCCTCGCCCTTCGCATTGTCGCGCGATCTCACCTACGGCGGGCTGCGTATCCAGTTCCTCGAACCGCAGAAGCGCTTCCGCGTCACCTTCGAGGACGAGACACTGTCGGCCGAGCTCGATTTCACGGCGCGGATGCACCTGTTCGATTTCCTCGCCTGCACGGACGTGAATCCGGATCAATATTCGGTCTCCGAGAACACCGCGCTCGCCCGCAACGAGTTCCGCCACCAGGGCCAGTGCCTCACCGGCACCGGCCGCATCGCGTTCAAGACGGGCGAGTTCGCCGGCACCGCGATCGACGTCGAGGGCTCGGGCTATCGCGACCACAGCTGGGGCATGCGCAACGACCAGCTGACGCTCGATCACAACTGGTCCTTCTTCAACTTCCCCGGCATGGGCTTCCACCTGTTCACGGTGCGCAACACGATCCGCCCGGAAAACCGCACGTGGGAGGGCTATCACGCCACGCCGGAAGGCAATCAGGTGATCCGGACGCTGGAGATCGAGAGCGTCGGCAAGGGCGCGGAGGGCATGCCCGAGACGGTGACCTACCGCGCGACCGGGGTGGACGGCCAGCTCTTCACCCTGGTGGCGGATGTCGGCAACGCCTTCGCGCGCCTGCCGCTCCATTCGCAGAAGCCCGGCAGCAAGGTGTATCTCAACGTCGAGAATATGTGCCGCGTGCGCTGCGAGGAGACGGGCGAGGAAGGCCTCGCCAATGTCGAGATCGGCGCGCTGGTCGACGCCTGAGGGACGCGGGAGGGAGGGCAGAGATGAGCGACGATCCTCCCTTCTTCCGCATCGAAATCGCGGATCACGTCGCCACCATCACCTTCGATCGTGCCGACAAGCTGAACGCCTTCACCCGCGCGATGGCGATGGACCTGACGGCGCTGATCGACCGCGCCGACCGGGACGACGCGGTGCGCGCGATCATCCTGACCGGCGAGGGCCGCGCCTTCTGCGCGGGCGCGGACCTCTCCGGCACGGGCACCTTCACCGGCGCCGATGGGCCCGACAGCGGCAATTTCCGCGATTTCGGCGGCTTCATCACGCTGCGCCTGTTCGATTGCCAAACGCCGGTGATCGTCGCGTTCAACGGGCCGGCGGCGGGCATGGGCGTCACCATGGCGCTCGCCGCCGATTACCGGATCGCGTCGACCACCGCGAAATTCGCCTTGCCCTTCGTGCGGCGCGGCATCGTACCCGAATCCTGCTCCAGCTGGTTCCTGCCGCGCCTCGTCGGCCTGCCACAGGCGCTCGACTGGATGCTGAGCGGCCGGACCTTCGGCGCGGGGGAGGCGCTGGCGGCGGGGCTGGTGCGATCGCTCCACGCGCCGGACGATCTCGCCGATGCTGCGCAGCATATCGCGCGCGAGATCGCGACGCAGGGCGCCCCCGTCTCCGTCGCGCTCACGCGCGGGATGCTGTGGCGGATGGCGGGCGCGGCGCACCCGATGGCGGCGCACCGGATCGAGAGCCGCGCCCTCGCCGCGCGCTTCGGCACCGCCGACACGCGCGAGGGGATGGCGAGCTTCCTCGAGAAGCGCGCGCCGCATTTCGAAGGCCGCGTATCGGCCGACATGCCCGCCGATTTCCCGTGGTGGCCGCGCGAAGATTTCTGACAATCGTCTAGACTTTTTGGCCACACTTCGCGGCAAACCGCGCCGTTATGCCGCATCCCGGCCCGGTTCGGGGAAATCCCCGCGCACTCCGCTTGACGATATGTGAATGCCAGCATACGGTCAGTGGGCTTACTAATTGGTTGCGACCGATACGGGCAAGGACTGGCGATCGTTCACAGAAGCGACGCCCGGCGAAAGGATGCGGATGATGGCACACCCCGAATTCCAGGCTCCGAAGCCACGCCTCGCCCCGTGCATCGCGCGCGTTCCGCGCGGCTGATCCGCGCCGCCCAAGCGGCCCAGAATTCAGGAGGGGAATATGATGACCCGGACGTCCAGCATTTCCGATTTCGGCCTCACGGCCCGCACCCGCTTGCTGCTGGGTTGCGCGACGGCGCTTGTCGCCGCGGCGCCGGCCTTCGCGCAAGACGCCCCGGCTCCGGCGGCCGCGCCCGCCGCGGCGCCCTCCGGCACGACCGGCCTGCAGGAAATCGTCGTCACCGCGCAGAAGCGCGCGCAGAACGTGCAGGATACGCCGCTTTCGGTGACGGCCGTTTCGGGCAACAGCCTGGCCGCCAAGAGCGTCGTGAAGGTCGAGGATCTGAGCCGGATCGATCCGGCGCTGCAGATCGGCCACTCGACCGGCGTCGTCACCACCTTCATCCGCGGCATCGGCAACCCGGTGACCACGGCCGGCAACGAAGCCAGCGTCCCCGTCTATATCGACGACGTCTATTTCGTCCGCGCCTCCTACCCCTTCTTCGCGCTCGGCAGCATCGATCGCGTCGAGGTGCTGAAGGGGCCGCAGGGCACGCTGTTCGGCCGCAACGCCTCGGGCGGCGTGATCTCGATCTACACGCGCGATCCCGATCTTAACACGCCGGAATTTTCGGGCAAGGTGGGCGGCGCCAATTACGACACGGTCTATGGCCAGGCCTACGTCAACCGGCCGCTGACCGACACGCTGGGCTGGAACCTCGCCTTCGACGGCAATCGCCAGACCGGCGGCTGGGGCATCAACACCGCGACCGGCGAACCGACCTTCCGCGAGCATCATATCAGCCTGCGCAGCAAGTTGCTGTGGGAGCCGACCGACTCCACGAAGATCAAGCTGATCGGTTACTATGAGCGGGCCCGTAACGAGCAGGGCATTTACGGCCGCCCCTTCCCGGGCACGGTGGGCGGCTATCCCGACGGCCTGCACAACGGCTTCCCGACGGTTCCGGGCTATCCGCCCAATGGCGGCGTGCTCCCCACGGTCGGTTTCTACGACGAGTCCACCGCCTTCAACCAGTATGACCGCTCCCGCGGCTACGGCTTCTCCGGCCGCCTCGATCAGGGCCTCGGCGACTTCGCGGACTTCGTGAGCATCACCGCGATCCGCCGCAACAAGGAGCTTTACGCCTCGTCGGGCGACTATGATCCCAGCGATCAGCTCCGCTACAATCTGAACGTGCTGGATCACCAGTTCTCGCAGGAATTCCAGCTCAAGTCGAAAGCGGATTCGAAGCTGACCTGGATCCTCGGCGGCTATTACCTCAACGCGCTGCAGGGCTTCGACCCCACCACCATCCACGGCATCGGTGCCGAGGAAGTCGGCGTGCGGGGCGTCAACCTGTACGGGCAGGAGCGGATCAAGTCCTACGCGGTGTTCACGCAGGAAACCTATCCGGTCACCGACACCACCAACATCACCGGCGGCTTCCGCTACACGATCGACAAGATCGCCGGCATCGGCCAGACGATCACGCAGCTGACCACGGCCATCCCCGGCGTCACCGACGCCAACGGCTTCCTGCCCGCGACGCTGGACGGCGACTTCGCCTCGACCACCAAGAAGCCGACCTGGAAGATCGGGTTCGATCACCATTTCGATCGCCACGTCATGGCCTATTTCAACTATAGCCGCGGCTACAAGGCGGGCACGTTCAACACGCTGCCGCTCGACTCCCCGGCGCTCAAGCCCGAGGTGGTCGACGCCTACGAAGTCGGCATGAAGACCGAATTGTTCGATCGCAAGCTGCGCCTGAACGTCGCCGCTTTCTGGAACGACATTTCGGATGCGCAGGTCCAATCGCAGCGCAACGGCCTGGTCGCGCTGATCAACGCCGGCTCCGCCCGCACCCGCGGCTTCGAATTCGATGCCAGCGCGGCGCTGGCGCCGGGCCTGACCGTCGATCTTGCCGGCACCTACCTCGACGCGAAGTTCACGAGCTTCAAGAACGCGCCGACCTATTGCCCCTCGCCGGTCGTATCCAATGCCCAATGCGCCGCGATCCTGGCCGCAAGCGGCGCCAGCCCCGCCGTCATCGCGTCGATCGGCAACGGCAACATCAACCAGATCTTCACCGACGCGACCGGCAACCACATGCCCTATGCATCGAAGATCAAGCTGAGCGGCGGCATCAACTACACCACGACGATGCCGGGCACCGGCAAGTTCGAGTTCGACGGCTCGGTCAACTATCAAAGCAAGTTCAACTGGGACTCCGACAACGTGATCAAGGAGCCGGCGCACACCTTCGTGGACGCCTCCATCCAGTTCAATCCGGAGGCGCTCAGCAATCTCGGCTTCCGCCTGTGGGCGAAGAACCTCACCGGCATCCACTACAATATCGCCTATTACGCGCAGGCGTCGGGATCGGCCTTCTCGTCGGCCCCGGGCGCGCCGCGCACCTTCGGCGGCGAAGTGCTCTTCAAGTTCTGATCGGCAAGGGGGCCGGAAGGCGGCGGGATTCGTCCCGCCGCCTTTTGCGTTTCGGGCGAACCCGGGAGCCACGGCATGAAATACTGGCTGCACCTGCACAACACACTGCCCGAGGATGCGGTGGAGATCGCCGTGCTCGCCGAGCAGCTGGGCTTCGAAGGCGTGCTGGGCGACGATCACTGGTTCATGCCGGCGGCATCGGACAATGCCGATCCCAACGAGCGCGCGGTGCTGCCGTGGGATTACAACTTCCCCGACATGTTCGTCACCGGCGCCAGCCTGCTCGCCCGCACCACCACGCTGAAATTCGGTTCGTGCATCATGGTGCTCGGCAACCGCACCAATCCCTTCCTCGTCGCCAAGCAGTGCGCCACGCTGGCGCGGGTGAGCGGGGATCGCTTCCTGCTGGGCGTCGGCATCGGCTGGATGAAGGAGGAATATGACATGGCCGGCGTCGACTGGTCGACGCGCGCGCCGCGCATGGCCGAGATGATCGACATCCTGCGCAAGCTGTGGGGCGAGGGCCCGGTCAGCCACGAAGGCGCGCATTTCACGTTTCCGGCCACCTACGCCAATCCCCGGCCGAACCGGCCGATCCCGATCTATATCGGCGGCATCGCCCCGCCCGCCCTCAAGCGCGCGGGCCGCATCGCGGACGGCTGGATGGGCATGACCTCGAAGCTCGCCGACCTGCCCGCGCAGATCGCGCTCGTCCAGGAGGGGCGCCGCGAGGCGGGGCGCGAGCACGAGCCCTTCGCCTTCATGTGCGGTCTGGCCCGCAACGACGACGGCTCGCTTCCCTCGCGCGACGATTATGCCCGGGCCGGGGAGATGGGGATCACCACCGGCCATGTCGGCCCGGCCGAGCATGCGCTGGGCAAGCCCTACCTCACGCTCGGCGAGAAGAAGCGCTTCGCCGAGGATTTCGCGAACCGCGTGATCAAGTAGGGGCTGCTGCTTTCAGAACCACCGTTTGCTAGCGCGAGACACTCCCACGCCTCACCCCTTCATCTGCTCGTCGAACAGTTCGTGCCAGTGCTGGATCAGGCTTTCCTGATAGGTGCCGAGCCGCGAATGGGGCGCCTTGGGGTCGGCCGCCTTGATGCCCTGCTGGATCAGCGGCATGTTCGACATGTCCTGATCGAAGATGTGGGCGAGGAACTGGAAGGCCGGCGCCTTGTCGACGATCTTCTCGCCCAGCCCGATCTCGATCGGCGGGGACGAAGGCGGCCGCTCCTGCCCCTCGGCATAGGGCACCAGCATCCGGACATCGAAATAGGAGAGGTTCGGGTCCGTCGCGTGCGGCGTGAACTGGTAGACGAAGGGCACCGACTCCGCCATCCAGAAGCAGGCCTGCGGATACATGAAGTACAGCGTGCTATCGATCAGCACCGCGTCCGTCGCATCGGTATCCCGCCCATAGGCCTGCCGGTACGCCCCCCGCGCCCAGTCGCCGATCTGCGCGCGGACGTCGCCCGCCGGATCGAGTTCCGGCAGCGGGAAATCCGGATAATGCCACATGCCCACCGCCTGCGCGGCGGCCATGCCCGCCGCCACCGTGGTCGCGTCGGCATCCGCGTGCATGCTCGGCACCACGGAGGGCACGGCCTCGCGCCCGATCGCGCCGTGCGGGGTGGTGAAGATGTCGTATTGCGACTGGCTGTCCCCGGTGAAGGGCACAGCCTCCGGGTGTGTCGCATAGACGTGGTAGGATTCCTGGAACGCCTCCTGGCTGGTCTTCCAGTTGGCGGCGATCAGCTTGCGGAAGCGCGCCTTGGTGGTGCGCGTCTCCAGCCCGTAATCCTTGAAATGTTCGGGCAGGATACCGAGCGATTCCTCCAGCGGCGCGGCATCCGGATCGGCGTTGATGAACAGGAAGCCGCCCCAGCGGCCGATCTTCACCTCGGGCAGCGAGGCGTTGGGCCTGGTGAGCTCCGCGAAGTCCCAGTGGCTCGGGATCTTCTTGAGCCGCCCGTCCACGTTCCATTCCCAGGCATGGTAAGGACAGCGGATCGAGCTGCCCGATTCCTTCTGCGTGCACAGCATCGTGCCGCGATGCAGGCAGCTGTTGTGGAAGGCCTTGAACGCGTCCGGGCCGGACCGGATGATGATGTAGGAGAGCGGGCCGACATCGAACGGCACGCGATCGCCGACCTCCGGAATATCCTCCTCGCGCGCGGCGTAGAGCCACTGCTTCTTCCAGATCCGCTCCAGCTCCAGCCGGAAATAATCGGGATCGTAATAGCGTTTGTAGTCGACCTGCTTGTTATTCGGCTCATAATCGCCGCGCGCCTTCATCGCGTCGCTCTCGCCCGCCGAATCGCGCTTCCACAGCTCGGCCAGCACCGGCCGTTCGGCATTGCCGTAGCCACGCTGCACGTCCCGTGTTCTGGTCGCCATCACCGTCTCTCCATCCGCCGCCGGTTGACCCGGCGACTCATCCGTATGTCACCATACCTTTATAGGGTCGCGCCGGCCGCTTGTCACGGTTCAGCCGAGCGTTTCGCACGCCATCCGCGCGATCTGCGGCACCCGCTCCTGCCGGTGGAGCATGACGCGGCTGGAGGCGGTGCCGTCTACGGCGCGCTTGAGGATGCCCTGCACCATCGCGCCATAGCGGAACTGCGCGAAGGCGAGGTGGAACCGCATGTCCGGCAGCGCGATGCCACGATGCCCGGCGTAGCTGGCCAGATAATCGCCCATCTCCGGAATGCCGAGCGCGGCGCGGTCCGCATCACGGATGCTGGTGGCGGAGCCGTTGGGATCGGGAATGTCCCACCACGGCCGCGCGTGATGCGCGAGATCGACCAGCGGATCGCCGATCGTCGCCATCTCCCAATCGAGCACCGCCAGAACGCGCGGCTCGTCGGGGTGGACGATCAGGTTGTAGAGGCCGTAATCGCCGTGGATGAAGCTGGACGGGCCCTCGGGCGGCAGGCGCTTCGGCAATTCCGCGATCAGCCAGTCCATGTCCGGGATCGGGACGAGCGCGGATTTGCGATAGATGTCAGACCAGCGCGCGAGGTTGCGCGCCGTATAGCCCTCCCGCCGGCCGAGATCGCTCAAGCCGATCGCGTCCACGTCGAGCGCGTGGATGCGCGCCAGCACCGCATTCATCCCGGCATAGAGCGTGGCGCGATCGGCGGGCGTCATGCCGGGCGCGTCAGCTTCCCAGAACACCCGGCCCTCGACGCATTCGGCAATGTAGAATTCGGAGCCGATGACGCTCTCGTCCGCGCAATAGAGCCACGGCCGGGGCACCGGGATGCCCGCCGCGTGCAGCGCCGCGATCACGCGATATTCGCGGTCGATCTGGTGCGCGGTCGCCACCAGAGTACCCGGCGGCTTGCGGCGCAGGACATAGCGCGCGCCCGGCCCTTCGAGGCGATAGGTCGGGTTGGACTGCCCGCCCTTGAACTTCACCGCCTCGATGGCGCCGTCCATGCCCGGCAGGCGGGGGCCGAGGAAGCGCCGCAACACATCGGGATCGAGCGCCAGATGCGTGGGCGGTGCCTCGGTGCCGCCGAAGATCGCCTGCCGGTCGGCCATGCTCATTCCTCCGGCGTGATCCGCCCGTTCACGGTCCGCTCGTAGCAGCCGTAACCGTTCACCGAGCCATTGAGCTTCAGCGTCACCGATTGTTCCAGCAGCACCAGGGTCGGCTCGTCCGTGTCGGACGTGTAGACGCCGACATACTGATCGTTGGGCGAGGTGAGCGAGGAGTAGCTGTTGCTGGTGTAGGCCACCGTCTCGATGTCCAGCCGGCCCTTCTCGTAGGTGATGCTGAACGAAATCGGCTCCTCGTCCCGCGTCGCGTCGTCGCAGCGCCAGCCCATCTCGAGCTTGCCCTCGTAGAGCCGGTCGCCCTCGTAGACGACGGCCTCCGAGAAGACGACCTTGCCGTCGTGCCGGGTCATCGCGTCGAACAGCAGGAAGGAGATGCCGTTCTCGAAATAACCCTGATGCCACTGGTGGTTGAGCAGTCTCTTGTTGTCGCGGGGGCCGAGGCTGTGGTCGCGGTTGGCGATGGTGTCGATGTCGAACCGGTCCTTGCCGACCTGCAGCCAGCCGGTGACGCGGCCGATCTGCTCGATATGGCCGGCGGGCAGGAAATCCTGCAGCCCGCCGACCTTGTGGAGATCCCAGATGTCGGCATCGGATTCGAAGGTCAGCTCGTAGGTCATCGGCGTGCGCGATCCTTCGGCCACCAGCCCGTCGCGCATCGATTGGGCGGGCACGCGGCGCACGCCGCCGGCATAGGAGTAGGTGAGCTTGCGCCCCGGCTCGATCACGCGGATCGCGTAATGCGGGCCGCCCGGCCCGTCCTCCGCCGCGCGGCCGTTGCCGATCGCGCGGTTGCCGACGGTGGTGCCGTCCGGCAGGCGGACGATCGTCGTCTCGCGGAACATGCGCAGATCCTTGCGCCAGCGGCCGAGGTGCAGCCAGAAACCGACGCCGGCCCTGGGATCGTCGCCGGCGAGCAGGAAATTCTCGCTCCAGTTGGGCGTGTCCGGGAACGCACCCTTCCAGGGGTAATCGTTGACGGGCGGAATCGGCATGTCAGGCAGCTCCGGTTCGGGGTTCGCGATATTGGTCGAGCTCGATGCGGGCGATGGTGCGGTTGTGGACCTCGTCCGGCCCGTCCCCCATGCGCAGCATCTGCATCCGCGCGAAGGCGAAGCCGAGGCCGAAATCGTCGCACAGGCCGGCGGCGCCGTGCGCCTGCACCGCCATCTCCGCGACCATCCGGCCGATCCGCGTGGCGGCGACCTTGATCTGGGAGATTTCGCTGCGGGCTTCTTTGTTGCCCACCGTATCCATCAGGTGCGCGGCGTGCTGGGTGAGCAGGCGCGCCATGTTGATCTGGGTGCGCGCATCCGCGATCCGCTCCTGCCACAGCGACTGGCTGGCGAGCGGCTTGCCGAACGCGACGCGGGAGAGCAGGCGGCGGCAGGTCTGCTCCAGCATCCGCTCGCACTGGCCGACGATCCGCATGCAATGGTGGATGCGCCCCGGGCCCAGCCGCCCCTGCGAAATCTCGAAGCCACGCCCTTCGCCGAGGATCAGATTCTCCTTCGGCACGCGGACATTGTCGAAGATCAGCTCGGCATGGCCCTTGGGCTCGTCGTGGAAGCCCAGCACCGAGAGCGGGCGGAGGCGGGTGATGCCCGGCGTGTCGACCGGGATCAGGATCTGCGACTGCTGGAGGTGGCGCGGCGCCTCCGGGTCGGTCTTGCCCATCAGGATGTAGATGCGGTTGAGCGGGTGATAGGCGTTGGTGATCCACCACTTGCGGCCGTTGATGACGTAATCGTCGCCGTCGCGCTCGATCCGCGTCTCGACATTGGTGGCGTCCGACGAGGCGACGCCGGGCTCCGTCATGCAATAAGACGAGCGGATCTCGCCGGCGAGCAGCGGCTTCAGCCAGCGTTCCTTCTGCGCCTCGCTGCCGTAGCGATCGAGCACCTCCATATTGCCGGTGTCGGGTGCGGAGCAGTTGAACACCTCGGCGGCGTAGATCGCCCGCCCCATGATCTCGGCGAGCGGGGCGTAATCGAGGTTGGAGAGGCCCGCGCCATTGTCCGAATGGGGCAGGAACAGGTTCCACAGCCCCTCGGCCTTCGCCTTCGCCTTCAGCTCCTCGACGATCGGCGGCTGGCGGAACTGCTCGGGCCCTTCGTGCAGCTGTCGCTCGTAGAGCGCTTCGTTGGGATAGACATGATCGTCCATGAAGGCCTGCAACTGCGCCTTCAGCGCCTTCGCGCGCGGGCCTGGCTCCAGCATCCTCGCATCCTTCGATCTGGTTATCCGGAATATCGTCATCTAGCGTACTGAATGGAGAAGGCGCCCGAGTCAATCGGATCGGCTACGGCCGGCCGCCATCCACCCGGATCAGCGTGCCGGTGGTGAAGCTGGAGCGGTCGCTGGCGAGATAGAGGATCGTCGTCGCGATCTCGCCCGGCTCGCCGAAGCGCTTCATCACGGCGGGCGTGGCCGCTTCCTTGTCGGCGGGCCAGTGCTTCGCGACGTCGGTGCGGAAGGAGCCGGGCAGGATCGCGTTGACCCGCACCTTCGGCGCATATTCGAAGGCATGCGCGCGGGTGAGCGCGTTGAGCGCCGCCTTGGCGCCGGCATACGGCCCGATCTCGGGCGTCGGCCGCACCGATCCGGTGGAGCTGATATTGATGATGCTCCCGCCCCCGCCCGCCGCCATCCGGCTGCCGAACAGCGCGCTCAGCCGGAACGGGCCCTTGAAGTTGAGCGCGATCACCGCATCGACCAGCGCCTCCTCCGTCTCGGCCGAGGAGGGCGCGACCGGCGACATGCCGGCATTGTTGACGAGGATGTCGATGCGGCCGAACGCGGCATAGGCCTGCTCCACCATCGCATCGATCTCCGCCCAGCGCCCGACATGGCAGGCCAGCGCCAGCGCGCGGCGGCCGATCGCCCGTACCTCGTCCGCCACCGCCTCGCAGGCCTCCAGCTTGCGGCTGACCACGATCACGTCGGCGCCGTGCGTGGCAAGCGCCAGGCAGGCTTCCCGCCCCAGCCCACGACTGCCGCCGGTGACCAGGGCGACCTTACCGGTGAGATCGAAGGCATCCGCCACGTCAGGCGTTCCGCGCGGTCAGGCCGCCATCCACCGGGATCACCACGCCGGTGACGTAGGAGGCGGCGGGCAGGCAGAGGCTCACCGTCATGTGCGCCACCTCCGCCGGTCGGCCGTAGCGGCCGAGCGCGGTGCGGCGGCGCGCGAAGGTGTCGCGATCGGCCTCGGGGATGCGCCTGGTCAGTTTAGTGAGGATCGGGCCGGGGCAGACGCAGTTGACCGTGATCCCCTCTCGCCCCAGCTCCACCGCCAGCGCGCGGGTGAGGCCGACCACGCCCGCCTTGGCGGCGGCGTAGGCGGTGTTGCCGCGCGTGCCGCCCAGCGCCTCGGTGGAGGCGATGTTGACGATCCGCGCCGCGTCCGACGCGCGCAGATGCGGCAGGGCGGCGCGGATCAGCCGCTGCTGCGCGGTGACCAGCAGATCGAGCAGCCGCGCCCAGTTCGCCTCGTAGCCCGGATCGTCGACGGCCATGCGGGCGCTGATCCCGGCATTGTTGACGAGGATGTCCAGCCCGCCCCAGGCCGCGACCACCTCCTCCACCACCGCCACGATGCCGGCCGCATCGGTGACGTCGAGCGTCCACGCCCGGGCGCTCTCCCCGATCGCGGCCGCCGTCGCCTGCGCGGCGACTCCATTGATGTCGGTAACGGCGACACGCGCCCCGGCCTCGGCCAGCAACCGCGCCGTTTCCCGGCCCATGCCGTGCGCCGCGCCGGTGACCAGCGCCACCCGGCCCGCCAGCGGACGCCCATCCGATTGCGCCATCCTGCCGATCCTCTCGGCCGCAACTGGTACGCTTCCTATCTTCTTCGGGTCAAGCCGAGAATAGGGTATGGCATATCGTGTGCTGGCGTCCTATTACGGGAGAAACAGCATGAGTCCGGGAGAGGGACGTGTCCGATACCGACTGGAACAGCAATCTCGGCGGCGGCTTCGGCCTGCACAAGCCCGAGGACGAATTTTTCCACGGCACCGGGCCGGAGGGCGATACCCTCACCGAGACCTGGTACTGGAATTTCCACGTGCCCGAAGCGGCGATCAACTGCTTCGCTTATTGCTGGGTTCACCCCAACCTGAAGGTCGTGAGCGGCGGTTGCTTCCTCTACAAGGGGCAGAAGGAGCATCACCTCCAGGCCGAGATGTTCGATTACCGCACCTACATGT
>Ga0105240_10009630_pt1 | contig 13665 bp, 17 predicted proteins | sample KBSC54metaG_FD_80426 | JGI IMG/M metagenome (GOLD analysis project Ga0105240, IMG submission 80426) | Corn rhizosphere microbial communities from Kellogg Biological Station, Michigan, USA - KBS C5-4 metaG | ecosystem: Host-associated > Plants > Roots > Rhizosphere > Soil | place: Michigan, USA... | reverse complement strand
CTTGGCGACATCCTCCAGCCGCACCTCGACCTGGTTGTTGGCTTGATAACCGGTAACGCGCGGCGCCTGGCCGTTGCCGTTGGCATATTGCGGCGAGATGGAGAAATTCGACGTCTGGATGTCCTTATCCGGAATGCCCTGCTTCTTCAGGGCCGCCAAGACGTCCTGCATGCGGGCGGTGTTGGCGGAAAGCGCGGCCGCGGCGGTGGGTGCCTGCGCGCTGACCCCGGCTGACAGCATGGCCGTGTCGGGAACGGCGCGGGCTTCACCATGACCGCTCATGGTGATGACCCGAGGTGGGGGCGTGGTTTGCGCCGTCACCAGCTGGGGCGCGCAAAGGGCAAGGGCCAGAGCGGGGATGGTCCACAAGCGGGATTGCATGAAAATCTCCTTCCAAATCAGCCGGATGATGCCGGGGCTGCAAGGCGGAACTAGGGCAATTGATGATTTCGTCCCGCCTGTTATACCCGATGCGGGAGGGCCTGTAGCTCAGTTGGTTAGAGCTGACCGCTCATAACGGTTAGGTCGCAGGTTCGAGTCCTGCCGGGCCCACCAGCACTTGATCGTCGCAGTTCGCCGACGTTCACCGATGTACAGAATTTGATATCTACCTCAACGGGTTGTGTTCGCAGTCGTTCAGCAGCGTTCGTGGCGAGCCAGAAATTTTGTTGGTATGATTTTTCGGAAATACCAACATTTTCTAGATCGATACCAACATAGCTCTGACTGATCTAAAAGTGCGTGCGCTCAAGGGCAAAAGTAGGCCCTACGCTATGACGGCGCTAGCCAGTACGATGACAAGTATTTTCAGAATGCGAGAGTTGCACCGCGACCGCTTGGCCAATAGAAGCCATGCGGCCTACGAGTTCCGCAGCGAAGGGGAGGCACTACCAGATTGTCCTGAAATTGAAACTCGTGGTCCTCCAGAGCAACCTGTCTGATCATTATAAGACAGATCTGCGGCGGCGCGCTCTATTTACTGCTCGGTAAGCATTGGGTCGAGAGAATGCTGCTTGACAGCGAGGCGTGCCATGGATCGTCTTATCGATATTGAGGACGGCTGGGCCACACCTCCCACCAGCAGCCCCCGACTGAATGAACTATATCGATATTGGATGGAATGCCGAGGAACGCGCTCGCGCCCGTCACGCGGTGATATCCGGCCAGCCGACTTGGTTCCCATCTTGCGCCACGTCTTCCTTGTCGATGTGGGAGGGAATGAAGACTTTCGGTTCCGGCTTGCAGGATCCCATTTTACCGAAAATACGAGGCTGCCGATGGCCGGCTCATCTATCGCTACGGTATTCCCAGCGCTGTTTTGCCAGGAGGTGCGCGACGCATGGGGTCGCTGCGCCCGCCAGTCAGTCCCGATGCTGGGCAGGGGACGTTTCTGGATACCACAGCGAGATTTTCTCAACTGGGAGGGTGTCGTCTTGCCATTGAGTGAACCAAACCAGCCGGTCAACATGCTATTTGGCGCAATCGAGTTTCTGGCTCGGCTTTAGCGGCCACCCACGCTGAATTTCCACAACTAACATCTAACTGTTGTCAGCTTTCCCGACAAAGTTGACATGGGGTGAGCGTCGACTCTGTGGCAGTCATTGCTGGAAAGCTGACATGGCCAGGGGTCCACTTTCTTGCCGTTATACGAAAAAAGGCGGACATCCCTCGCGGCCGACACATGTGCTTGAATTGGATCTAGCCTGGAAATGGGGTCTTGAATAATTTTTGACTTTTTCTATCTCAAACCAGGCCAATACGGCCAAGAAAGGAGCTTTAGAGGAGAGACAGATGCTAGCGAAATTTCGCAGGCAGAGTGCCATTTCAACCCTAACTTGTTTATTGCTTATGGCTGGCGCAGCAGGTTCTGCGCGAGCCCAATCTCCCGATCCCTACGTTAGATGCAGTTTCTATCCCCAAGGGACGGGCTGTGAACAGGTCTATCAGCAGGCTCTCCACGATATAAGCCCAGGTGCAGCTTCGGTGCGTAGCGCCTTCGAGCAAATATGCGCGCTACCTGAAACCTGAGAATGCCGGGCTTACTGAGAGCGACAAGAGTTATCTCGCTCAAAACGGCATCCGGTATTTTGAGCTTAATAAGGATAACCTCAAAGGTCTGCACAACGTCATCAATGACCCGGTTCTTGCCAACGATGCCGAGGGGAGGCGGACGGAGGTAAACGCTTTTGTCGCCCGCGCTGTGCAGGCAGAGCTTTACTGTGGGACGAGTGGCTGCCAGGAAAATCAGCAACCGTCCAGTTGATCAAAAGGCGGCATGAAGGCCGTCCAGAGCAAACTGGACGGCCAACGCCGCAAGAAGAACGCCAGAAATCCGGCCCACGACGTCCGACCCGGTCTTTCCCAAGAGATCCATAATCCAATCGGTCGTGAGCATGGCGACCAAGGTCAGGGCCAAACACAGCGCCAGGACTCCAATGATGGTGCCTCGACTTTCCCATCCTTCCACTCTCCCCATGAGCAGAACGATAGCGGAAAGGCTTCCGGGCCCGGCGATGATGGGGAACGCGAGCGGAAAAACGGCGATGTCACCCGGAAGTTCGGCTTCGCGATGTTCGCCTTCGCTGATGGAGGACAGCCCGGATTTCGAAAACGTCAGGGTAAGCGCCTGCAGAAATAGCAGTAAGCCACCGGCAATCTGAAAGGCTGGCAATGACACATGCAGGAGAGCCAGAAGGATGTTGCCCGCCAGTGCGAATATAAGCAGGAGGGCGCTTGCGACTATGATCGCGCGGACCGCCAAGCTGACACGATGGGTTCTATGGATTCCGTTTGTGAGGCTGGCGAAAACCGCCGCTGTCTCAATGGGCCCAACCGTCACCAACAGCGTGACGAACGCCGACCAGATCTGAAGCGGTCCGTGCATAGCAATTCCTAAGCAAGGTCACGTCCTGGTGCGATCTGCATGCCACTGATTTGGCACTGATCGGGTGATCCCATCGGTCTCATTGTCGAGGGCCTGCAGTGCCCGCAGGATGTGATCGAACAAAATTGGTCCCGGCGTTCCGGGCATCCACCGAAATCCAGGGCGGGATTCAACAGCACAGGCATCCGAAGCCCAAAGAGACAGGATGGCCCGCTTTTTATCCGCGGATAGGCTTTTATTGAATAACACCTCGCAAGGGTGGACAAAATCTGGAACCAGCAAGGACTGATCGAGCAACTGCTCATTCATGTTCATCTCCATGAATAAGGCAGCGGGCGTGGCAAGCGGCCTGATCGCCCGCTGCGTGGATCCGATTCCCTTTAAGCGGCTTTACGTGCCTCCGAGGGGCTATTGATTTCACTGCCAATGGCTATCCGACGCGGCTTCATGGCCTCGGGGATTTGGTGTTCCAGTTCAATAACCAGAAGGCCATCGGACAGTTTGGCTTCCTTGACCACGACATGTTCAGCAAGGCTGAACTGGCGGACAAAGGAACGGCTGGTGATACCCCGGTACAGCATATCTCTCGATTTTTCGGTTTCCGCGTGTTTCCCGCTCACGGTCAGGACATTGCCTTCCGCTGTAACGGCTAGGTCTGATTCTTGGAAACCGGCGACCGCAAGCGCTATGCGATAGCGATCTTCGCCAGCTTTTTCGATGTTGTATGGGGGATAGCCGTCTGCTGCATCCATCTGGCTGAGAGAGCCTAGCTGGTCGAGCAGGCGTTCAAAGCCAATGCTGGAACGGGTAAATGGTGTCATATCAAACGTGTGCCTCATAACCACATCCTCCTTTTGAGCAACACGGGTACGAGGGCTCAAAGCCCGGCCAAGCCATAAGCGCTTGGCAGCATTGACCTAAATTTGGGCTCCAAAATTTCAAGGGCACCTGCAATTTTTTTTGCAGCCCTCCCTTGGCTTCTTGGGCTCTGCCGCCCGGGGCGCCTCGCCCCTCGTTGGTTATGCTAGGCCTAGTCAACCGCCGAAAGGCTATCCCAGCTCCGGAAGGCGAAGGCCAATTCACCCCCGCCACCGCCGACCCTCCGGTGCGATAGATGCGGGATGGACGGCCAGGATCACTGGAGGCCGGACGGCACATTCCTCCGGCTGTTCTCAATCCCCAACGAGAAGGGCTGGGGTAGACCAAGGATTTATTGCGAAGGCTGCTTGGAGCGGATGGCAGGGATGACCCCCAATGTCTTTCCGTGATCCAGGCGGCCAGCGAACCGAATGTTGCGAGACGTGGAACTCGGGCCGGAGTTCCACCGTATCAAATCAGACAATTAATCAGACAAACGCAATTTGTAGGCGTAAGGTTAGACGTCGCCGTTCCCGGGCGCTTGAGAGACATAGGCTCGGCAACTTAACGCCGTCAGTGCTCCCCATCACCACGGAGGGAGCAGCAACCAATGCGCTGTTATTTTTATCGAGGCGGTCACATCACCGCTGTCGTTGAGCTTAATAAAGCGGATGGCGACGATGGCTGTATTCGCTGCGCCCAAAACCTTTTTGAAGCTCACGCTGACGGCTTGCCGCCCGAAGGATTCGAGGTTTGGGATGAAGCGCGGCTCGTATTTCAGTTTCCGCTGGAAGCGCAGGCAGCTCAATGAATATTCAGCCACTAGGATTGAGACATAAGCTCACCGCGCCTGTCGCGTGCCGCTGCGGTCAACAGGGCGTGGCCATCTGGGAAGAGAATGTCTTGAAGACTACGCGCGGCCACCAATCCGAATTGTTGGAGGTGTCCAGTGGCTTCTACATCCGCATCAATAAGAAGGATGGAAGCACGGCGGAAATCGGCTGTGACCGCTGCGAGCGAACGGTGGGCATTAGCCGTTGGCGCGTCCGTTCAGAGATAGCACCGGCCTTGGCAGAGGTGTGCGCACGGAACGAACATTGAATGTGCGGTTTAAGGGTCTGAAGCATTCTAAAAGGAATACGCCATGCCCAATCAAATTGAACGTGCCGACAAGCTAGACGAAACCCAAAAGGGTGGCGGCCCGGCCTCGCAAGGTGCGGGCGATACCAAAGGCCAGCAAGGCAGCCCGGACGGTGGGAAAGGCGGCAAAGAGGGAAGTCAGGTGGGGTCTGTCGGCTCTACATCAATGGATGATGCCGGCAACAGCCGTGATTCAAATAAACCCGACAACAAGACCGCAAAGATAAACGAAGCAGGTGGCAGCAAATAATTCAAAGACAAAGCCCAGCGAGCAGGGTGAGTCAGGAAGCCCGCTGGGCAATGCTTCGCAGGTATCGGATGAACCTGCGCAACCTTTAACGCTGGGATGGACCTTTAGTCTCATCAGAGCACTATTCAGAATGAATAAGTGCTCATTCGCAGTATTCATTCGGTAATTTCAGCGAATGGTACGTGTTCGCACTCAGAGAAATTTTTTTCGCGGAGGAACAGGCAATCCGCGCTGGGCTTACCCATACGAAGGGCTGCAGCACACAAGGATTATCATTATGACGAACAATCAAAGCGGCCAGGGTCAAGGCTCTGGACAGCAGGGTGGCCAACAAGGCGGACAGCAGGGCGGCCAGCAGGGTTCTGACCAGAACGATAAGCAGGGCCAAAAGGGCGAACAGGGCGGCGAAGGTGGCACCACCAGCGGTCAGAAGCGCAGCGGTGGAATGGACGAAAAGAGCGGTCAGGAGAGCGGCACTCAGAAGTCCCGCTAATCACTGACGAAAGATTGAGGCCGGACCGCCTATGTTGGTTCGGTCTTTTTCTTTTTAAGCCAATCGCTTTTGCACTGGGACTTTCACTCGCCCGACGATATTGCCTGCATCGTCTGTGATTTCGATTGCGCAGGCAGAGACATTCGATCCATCTCTGATGGCTGCAAGTGAAAGGTCATCAGCACTGGCATACGCTTCGGTTCGCGCAGCATCGAAATTCGGCAACTCCATTCCCTCTTCGTCAGGAATGACGTTCCATCCATCGCGAATATTGAAATGATAGCGACTCAAGCAAACACCCTGTCCAGCCGAGGCATTCGTACCATATGGGACGGACCGCAAAAATCAGCCAAAGGCTGCAAGTGAGTAAGTGGCTCAACTCGATTTTTGCCGGAAAGCAAGCAAAGGTCTGAAGCTGCGGAAAGTTTATTTGCGCCGATGGCTAGCTGATTTACGTATTTTTGGACTCGCCCGGGTATCGAGTTGAAGTTAGTGATTTGGGAATGCGTCAGACCGAGGCGCGACCTGTCGGGCGATCAGACTGCTTCTCGCGGCCCAACAAGCTGGCTCGTTGAGGCTGGATTATGCGCGTGCCTTATTGAAACCTTGGTGCCCGGATTTTCACCCGTGACACTAATGGTGGCTCCTAATTGCTTGGCTAGTGACTGGACAATACTGGTGCCCAATCCCGCCTTGCTGGTCGGTTGCTTTGACATACCCACTCCATCGTCCGCCACTGACAAAGTCCAATTCGCCGCTTGAGATTCATAATCAACCAATATCTTACCCTTCCGGTCATCAGGGAAGGCATGTTTTAGCGCATTGATCACCAATTCGGTGACAATCAGTCCTAGACTGACGGATGTATCGGCGGTTGTGACGCCATCATCCGATCGGACTTTGAGTAAAAGTTGATCGTGGTTCCGGATCATTGACGCGCCGATACTGTCACACAGTGTGGTAAAATATGGTCGCAGCTGGACGTCACCCACTGAAGATGCCGCCAATTGCTGCTGAAGTGATGCTACCGACATAACCCGCTGATGGGCGTCGTATAGATGTGTGCGGGTTTCCTCTGACTGTACTTTCCGTGCACTTTGCATGAGAACGCTGGCTATAATCTGAAGACTGTTCGCGACCCGATGGTGAAGCTCCTGGAGCAGCACTTCCTTGTCTTTGATAAGGTCTTCTTTGATTTTCTCGGCAATCCTAGCTTCGGTTGTGTCGGATACCGTCAGGATCAGCCTGACATCAGCGTCTTCGGAATAATCAAGTCTAGCGGCGTTAAGGACTAGACACCGAGGGCCACGGCCCGGGCGTACAAGTTCCATCTCGTAGCCTTCAACTTCGGCGAAACCTGATGCAGTTGCTCTAAGCAGGGCTGCGAGTTGAGGCATATCCCACTCCCCGTCCCCCAGACCGACCAGAGAGCGGCCTGCAACTTGCCCAGGTTCAATCTGAAATGCTCTACAAAATGACTTACTCGCCGCGATCACGATGAGATTGCCATCTAGCAATAGGAGCGGCGCATTAGAGGATGCGACAAGTGCTAGGGCCAGATTTTTCGCAACCGAAGTTGGTAAGGGCGTGGGAGCCACTGGCTACCGCTTTCTGAAAAACCGGAGGCTTTCAAACCGAACGCCGTGTCCCGGAAACAAGCATAATAAATTTGAGGGCCTGAATTGAGATCGTATCTCGATTAAGCGGCCTTCTTAGCTTGAGTAAGTGGATCCGCCGGTGGCAGTTGGCCTAAAAGCTCGCGAAGAGCCTCAATGACATGCTCTGGGTCGTAAGGCTTGCGGATAAATTTCCCACCTGGCGGCAAATCGTCATCGTTTGGGGAGATTAGCCCTGACGTAACAATGATGTGGATGGGCGGCCATCGACCCCTTACCATTCGGGCTAACCTCATGCCGTCCATTGTCCCGGGCATATTAACATCTGTGAAAATGGCGACGATATCGCTGCGATTTTCCAGAACGGACACGGCGTCATGGGCGTTGCTGGCCTCTATAACCGTAAATCCCGCTTCTTCAAGTAACTGGACCGCCCCCATACGAATGATGATCTCGTCCTCGACCACCAAAATCACTGCGCTTTGAGCCATTTATTCCGTGCCTTATCAATCGCTGGCGCGGAACGGTTGAATTATGAGAGGAGTTCGCCGTTGATGAAACGCCCGAGATTCACATTCGGGCGCAGGAATGAAAAGGTATTCACGTCTTTAGAATATATTCGTGCAGTTCTGTTTTATATCGCGTCGCAGAGGCGTGATCGTGGTGGCGCCCTCTGAGGCTGATCAGAGGCCTGACTTCGCCGGTCGGCTGCCAGTGACCTAGCGTGCCCGGGCAAACATCATGCAGATCATGCCGTCCGAACTTGGGGCCCAGCCATCGGCTATGCGCTCGATCAGCTTTAGGCTAGCAAGTCGTGCCAATAGAGGTTCGGAAACAAGGCGCCGGTTAAGGACGTCGTGCAGAGCCTTCAGCTCCGGGGCGGTGAGGCCCGAAGTCGAGGGTGGTGGCCGCCGGGTTCCGGTTGGCATGGCAAGCTCCATTTTCCGCTTGGTTGGAACGAGCGAAAACTGCATCCGATCCAGCCAGTCGTCAGTCCGTGCCGCTGCCAATAGAGCGGCGCAACTGCACCAGGAAGCGCCTCCGGGTTCCGAATGCCCACAAGCAGGCAATGGTTGCAAGGCAAGCGGAAAGCCAAAACAACAAGATTGTAGCGTTAGCGATTGGCACCAGCCAGCTTGGAGAGGGAAGCGGACTTCGGTCGAATAGAGCCTCTATCGCCACAAATAAGACCGCTGACAGCCAGAAGACGACGGAGAAAAATGCAGCGACGCCCAGCGCGGCGCCCTCACGAAACTGCATTGCTATCGCCATATGCCCGTCTAACAAGCTGCGACCGTTAGCTTAGCAGCCCGGCAGCGGCGGATTATGACGAAAGATTGGACCCCGAAGAAAACTTCGGTGCGGTACTGAACCGCGCCAAAGGGAACTTATCAAGAGTGCGGCTCCCAAACCTGTTCGGCGCGGGCCCCCGTATGAGGAAGAGCATACTTTGTAGCGTTTCTTTGGAAGTAAGTTTGCTATTGCACCACCTCCGCGCCGTCGCGGCGCAGAGTTTTCACGTTGAGAGACTCAACGAGTGAAGGGCTGGAAATTTCGGAATCGCTCTCACGGATAAAGTGACTATAAGGAGGAGGGGCCAAGCCTTCCCTGGTACATCGACGCCCGAGGCACTTATGACGAATAATTTTCATTTTGGGCCTAATTCTCCCCACCGACAACGCTTCCTTGAGGCGGTTCTCGAAAGTGCCACTGATTATGCGATCATCGCGATGGATCTCGATGGCCTCGTAACCATGTGGAATAGCGGTGCAGAAAAGATATTGGGGTGGAGTGAAAAAGAAATCTGCGGGCAACCGGCCAGTGTATTTTTTACCCTAGAAGATCGCCAACGGGGCATTCCTCAAGCGGAAATGCGCGCCGCCCTGACTAAAGGTTTTGGCAGCGATGAACGTTGGCACCTAAAAAAAGACGGCTCATGTTTTTGGGCCAGCGGCGAGATGATGCCGTTGAAAGATGAGGAAGGAACCGTTCGTGGTCTTATTAAAATTCTACGGGATCGGACCGAACACCGCCAAGCTGAGGAGCGCCAATTTCTGCTCAATCAAGAACTGGCGCATCGAGTAAAAAATACTCTGGCAGTTGTTCAGGCTATATCTGCCCAGACTTTTCGGGGCGAGGGATCGTTTGCCGCAGCGCGGACCTCCTTCAATGACCGCCTTATAGCGTTGGCGCGCGCCCATGATGTCTTGATGAACGGAAGCTGGACCGCCGCAAGCCTCAGGGCTTTGGTCGATGGAATTGCGGTCGTACGCGGGCAAGGCGACGAAAAACAGATCCAGGTGAGTGGGCAGGATGTTACATTGGGCCCCCGAGCGGCACTATCATTCGCGCTTGTGCTTCATGAGATGGCTACAAACGCCGTTAAATATGGTGCGCTTTCAGCGTCGGCTGGTACAGTTCAAATTCGCTGGGCGCTTATTGGAGAGTCGGAGGAAGCTCGTTTATGGTTTGAATGGCGAGAGCAAGGCGGTCCTACTGTGAAAGCGCCGGAGCGCAAAGGATTTGGTTCGCGTCTTATCGAAAGCAGCTTCCACAAAGGGCCCGGCGACGAGATTACCTTTTCGTATTTGCCGGATGGCGTGAAATTGACGCTGGGTTTCAATCTGAAGAAACTTCAGGGCGCTGAGAATTTCCCGACCCATACGGTCAACAAGGCATCCAATTTGCCGTAGCAATCTGGGTGGCTCCATTAGCAGCACCGACCCTTGGAACAATTTGGCGAAATGGCCCTGCGTCTAAGTCGCGGGAACTCGACGTTCATGTTGGATGGCGAAGTTAGCCGGGCGTGGCGGGCCGCTGAGCAGACTGTACTTCCCTTTCCTCTCCATTGGCGAGCGGTGTACCCTCGACACGGTTGGGAAGATTTAGGGAAGGAGATCCTGGCTGGCCGCCCCCGGTGCCGCCTTGTTGCCCCTGAGGGTCAATAGGGCCTTTTCCCGAACTGTTTCCGACTTGGTTGGGACCGGGGCGTTGCTGCGTCCGATCATGTGGCCCTGTCATTGGCGCTGGTATAGCAAACTCCCCCTCGGGATTCTTGGTGTCGCCCTCGGAAATTTGTTGAAGAGGAATCCGGGGTCCTGCCATGGCGTTGGCGAGGTCTGCTTCAGCCTTTTCCCGCACCGCTTCATAAGCTGTGTCAAGGCCCACCGCCGTTGAGGCCGGTTGCACTGCGATTTTATCCTTTAATTCGCTGGTCATGGCCCGGTTACGTGCGAATAGGCGCTAAGTTGCACGCTGAGTTCGTAGGGCTTCTTGACGATATGGAATCTCGCGTGGTCGCAGCCCGCATACCTTCCTCAGAAACAATAGAATCTGGGTTATGGCGGCCTTCAACCCGGGTTGAGAGGGCGAAGCTCAAATATATATCCGCTGGCTGAGAGAAGAGGCCGGAACAGGCCTCGCGCTCATTCGTTCCTTTGGTCCAAAGGAGCTCTCCATGAGACTATCCACTGCGCTATTGTCATGCGTCGCAATCGCAACCGCCGTTATGGGATCTAATCAGGCCTTTGCGGACAGCCCCAGGCACTTTTTGCAGAGCGCCCTTCAAGGGGACAATTCCGAAATGATGCTAGGCCGTTTAGCAGCTGATCGCGCAAGAAATCCCCGCGTTCGGGATTATGGCAGGATGCTCTCTTCCGATCATCACACCGCTCGCGAAGAGATATTGCAGATCGGTGCCCGAATGGGGGTCAGACGTAATCGCGATTTGACCCCTGAAGCGGTGGAGGAACGTGACAAGCTTCAAAACATGGAGGGCCGTGAATTCGATCGCGAATTTATTCGCTATATGATCGACGATCACAGAAAAGATATTGCGGACTTCAGAGACGAAGCCAGAGAAAATCATGGGCCAGTCAGTGAATTGGCCGCGCGTCAACTTCCGACCCTCGAAAAGCACCTCGACATGGCGATGGAATTGGATCGGCCGCGCGATCGTGGACCTATGGACCCCAATTCTCGCGACGAAATGCGAGGCGCCCCTCCTTATCGGAGTTTCGATCGCAATCCAGGTCCAAATGATCGAGAGATGAATCAGCAAGGCGGGTATGGAGCTGACCGCAATGGTGTCAACCGCTAACGATCGCCGGCACGACATCATCTTGGTGGCCGCGCAATTCACTCCTAGCGGCTGAGCCGGGCGGCCCCCCAACAATACAATGATGCCGCAACGGGTTCAGTTGTCGGTCAGCGCGAACTCCACATTCACTCCGCGCATCAGTGCGTGGTGAAAATTGCGGGCGCACAAAATTCGCCGCTCACCATTTTTATAGTGCTGAAACCCGATCGCTCGCCGGGTGCAAACGCATTGGTCTGGTAACATGTCCGCCAATTCCTGCCACCGAGTTGCTATGATAAGCCATCTCCGCCGGAGTTCTGGATTATCTGCCTCCAGCGCGAATTCCATGGATCGGTGCGCATAGTCTTCGCATAGCAGCTTCTTGGCGCGCTCCCCGATTATGGACGAACAACTTTGGAGCATGCCTCACAGACGATCTCGCTGCGGCTCAAATCCTTCTTGTGAACGCGAGCGTAAAATCCACCCCTGATGCTAAGGAGTTCGCGCTTGGTGCCCCCAAGAAACTTCTGCTCATTGCACGGTCCCGACCTTGCCGCGCCGGCAACGAAACGGGAGAATGAATGTGTTGCAGTTCTTCGCGGTGTATCGGAAAACCTGTTGATCAGCGGACATGCGCCCCCCTGGTCAAGATTCGGGAGCGCGGATGGCGTTCAAAAACCGCCCCAAATGTCTCTCAAGCGCCAGAACGCTAGCGACACATCCCCAACGATCTGAAAGACTGTTTGTATCCAATCAGACACCGAATGTTTGTATTCATTCGGACCCAAAAGGCTCTCGAGGCCAGAGTCGGGCGCGGTTTTTGGGTGGCCTAGCCGATACCCAGCCATAATTGTCGAACCGATCTCGCCGCTGCGGGTTCAAGTCCTGGCTGACTCACCAAACTGGATTGCGGCCTACTAAAGCACGCGCGGCCTGAAGACAACTTTGCCATCAAAGGGGACATGGACACAATTACCAATAAGTCCCGGGCGTGTCGCTGTTGTAGCCGAAAGTCGCCCAGGGCCAACCACTCCGCAAATGCGCTGTTCGACAAGTTACATCTGGTCTATCGCTTTTAATCCGCTATCGCGCTGCGACGCGGTCAGATGGCGGTGGAAGATAGGCGATGCCGCCGGCTGCAATTTGGGCGGCTTCGAAAGACAGCGCAGTGAGCGCGGCCAGGCAATTATCCCTACCAGGCGCCACCACCAGTAGAGCGAACCGCGCCGCCACCAGCGGGCTGGCATAAGATGTGCCGCTCGCCAGGCAATAGCCGCTGGGTAGTGCTGCCGAGCGCACATTCACGCCAAGTGCCGCAAAACGCGCCGCACTGCGGTTGGCATCAAGCGCCAAATGATGCGCTGTGTCGGCAGCGGTCACGCCGATAACGCCCGGATAGGCGGCAGGAAAGTTGGGCGGCGCCGCCGGTCCGTCATTACCGGTCGCGGCCACCAACACATGGCCACTACCGACGAACGACTTCACTGCCGCATCGAGCAACGCGTTGGGCGGTCCCGCCAGACTGATATTGACGACTGCGACATTGTTTTCTGCAAGCCAGTTCAAGGCCAGGGCGATCTCGGCGGCGCTACCGCCGCTGGGCTCACCACTGAACACATCGGCTACATAAACGGTGGCACCGGGCGCATAACCAGAAAAACCTTTATCAGTGCCCGCCAGTAGCGAGGCGATGGCGGTACCATGCGCTGATGCCGGTGCGCTGCCGCTGCCGGCGAAATTGCGGCTGATAATGCGTATGGTGGCCAAGGAACTGTGACGTGTTTCGACGCCGCCATCGATCATGCCGATGCGAAGCGCCTGCGTGGCGGTTGGCGGCATAAGCAGGTCGGAAGCGTTATTGCCGCTCGCGGATTGGGCACCAGTAGGTGCACCACCGGTCGGATTGTAGATGTTGGCATAATCATACGTGCCCGCCGGATCTGCCTGGCGCAGCGCTGAAAGGGCTTGGACTGCATCCATGCCGTCCGGCGCGGCGAGAACGGCGCTGGAAAGGTCGAGGGCGCCCAATTGATCCTGCCGCACGATGCGAAAATTCAGGCGTCGTGCCACGGCCAGGCTTTCCGGCGTGGGCGATACCGCCAACACCTCGCCTGCCACGATGGGCAGGCCACGCTCATCGCGGCCGAGAAGTGCCTGACCCAGCGGTCGTCCGACAATGTCGCGCCCCGCGGTGGCGGCGAGGGCGTGCAAATCCTGGGTAAGGCCGCTTGCTTCATTGCCGACCGCGCCGGTCACAACCGGCGTCACCGTGGATAGGGGCACGCTCCCGGGATTGGAGAGGACCGGCGCTGGCGCAGAAACCGACGGCGCCGCTATGCGCCCGGG
>Ga0105240_10009628_pt1 | contig 13666 bp, 9 predicted proteins | sample KBSC54metaG_FD_80426 | JGI IMG/M metagenome (GOLD analysis project Ga0105240, IMG submission 80426) | Corn rhizosphere microbial communities from Kellogg Biological Station, Michigan, USA - KBS C5-4 metaG | ecosystem: Host-associated > Plants > Roots > Rhizosphere > Soil | place: Michigan, USA... | reverse complement strand
CTTCCAACTTATCTAACATACCTTTATCTTCTTTTTGATCCCATGCCTGACATGGGCTTGCAAACCTACATCAAAATGCGAAAATTTAAAGCAGACTATTTGTTTACAGGCAAGGAAATGGCAGAAGAAGGGTCCGTACTGGTAACAAATGATCAGGGCGCCGTTGAAACCATCCTTCCCGCCGCCGAGGCAGGGGAGAATATAGAATCGCTGGCAGGGCTCCTGACACCCGGTTTCGTCAATTGCCACTGCCACCTGGAACTATCGCATATGAAGGGGGTATTGCCCGAAAGGACAGGACTGGTGGATTTTTTACTTTCTGTCATCCGGGGGCGGGGCGTTACTTCCACAGGCAATTCCCCGGGTTCTCCCGGCTCCTCACCCGCCGGTATCCTGAACGCCATCACCGCCGCCGAGGACTCCATGCTGCACAACGGCATCGTAGCCGTGGGGGATATCTGCAACACCACCCTCACCCTCCCTCAAAAGGCGCAAGGCCGCCTGTTCTATCATAATTTCATAGAGACCATGGGGTTTATCGAACACACCGCCTCCGACAGATACGCAGCCTCTCTTGATCTGTTTAAGGATTTCGCAGAGGCCTATACCCTGCCCATCGAGGCGAACTCCCTTGTGCCCCACGCCCCCTACTCCGTCTCCCCCCGGCTGTTCCAATTGATCGCGAACTTCCCGGGGAATCATCTCCTCACCATACACAACCAGGAGTCCCCCGCCGAGAACCTCTTTTCCCAGACAGGCCAGGGCGATTTTCTTCGCCTGTACCAGGGGTTAGGGCTGGATACCTCCTTCTTCAAGGGCTTCGGGACAAGGAGCATGGCCGCCTACCTCCCATATTTCCATCGCAACCAGACCCTCCTGCTCGTACACAACGTGGACACTGCCGGGGAAGACCTCCAGTGGTGGAGCGAATGGCGCGATAGTCAAAACAGGCTCAGCCCTGACGCTCCTCGCACCCGCCCCGATAACCCTGGCTCCCACAACCCCGGCCCCGATCAGGCCGGCCCCGGTACAGCATCCAGAGGCGTCCCCAATATCTTTTTTTGTCTCTGCCCCAATGCCAATCGCTATATCAGCGGACAGCTCCCCGATGTAGAGCTGCTCCTGCGCCACGACTGCGACATCGTCCTGGGCACCGACAGCCTCGCTTCCAATCACCAGCTGGATATACTCGAGGAAATGAAAACATTGCAAAGCTTTTTTCCGGATCTATCCACCGCAACCTTACTGCAGTGGGCGACTTCCAGCGGAGCTAAAGCCCTGCAGCTCGACACCGTGCTGGGAAGTTTCGAACCCGGCAAACAGCCCGGCGTAGTGCTGATTGAGCATATAGAGGAAGGCAGATTCTCCCGGCAATCCAGACCACAGCGGCTGGTATAAGGTCCACAACAAATGGTCCCGACAGGTGCCGGCACCCCTTCGTCAAAATGGTCTGGGCGCAGTTCCAGGTCACACGCTGGTAATAGTCTGCAACACCCCCAGCGTCTTCATTTCCCCGAAGTCAGGCACATGAAGGGCATAAAAGTTCCGGTAGGCCAGCAATAGATGACGGCGCGTCTCCTGGTTCAGCAGCAATTCGCTGAGCTCCCCCGGCTGTCTTACCCGCAACAGCTGAGAAGTGATATAGGCATAGTTGCCCTCCAAAAAATGCAGGTGTGATGGATATTCATCTACGAATACCCCTTCCTGTAAGTCCAGTATCTGATGCTCCTCCGACCAGGTGTCCTGGATCCGGAAACCAAAAAAGCCCGCCAGGTGCAGCGTGAAGAAAAGAGGGAAGTTCGCCAGCACCGGCCCCTCCGCCTCGTCCAGGTGAATAAAAGCGTCTTCAATAAAATAAAAAAGGTCCGCATTGGGTTCGGGTTGCTTGAGACATTTCTGCAACAGCTCCACCATGAACAACGCCACCGCATTTTTTATCACATTGAAAAAAATATGCCGGTAGAGATACCCCCATTTGAACTCCCTGATCCTGTGCAGATGCTTCAGGTCGTTGTGATAGACTATAAGATCCAGTATGGCAGCGGGCTGAAAAAGATTTGCCTTACCCGGCCCTTTCTTGGTAGAGGCCCTTACCCCATTGACCAGGTAGGATTGTACACCAAAAAGCTCCGTATAGATAGTGACGATGAGGCTCGTCTCCCCATATTTCACCGTCCTGAACACCATACCTTTTGTCTTATGCAGCTGCATATAATTTCGTTGTCCCGATCGCCCTGATTGGCCGGCATTGATCGCCCCGGTTGCCCCGGCCGCTCTGGTTGGCCCGGCCTTATTTCCCTATAAATACGATCCTCGTCGCCATTTGTTCATGCCGGCTGACATCACTGACCAATACCAGATAGACACCCGTCGAAACCCTCCTTCCTCTATAATCTCTCCCATCCCATATCGCCTGCCCGCCCAACGCATTCGTTTGATAGACCAGCCGTCCACTTGCCTCCGTGATCTTGACAATAGCCCCATCCACCAGACCCCGGATGGCGATCGTCCCCGAATAGCCCGGCGGCACTGGATTGGGAAATACCAGCACGTTGGAATTTTGCTCCCCCGGCTCCGTTGCCGTGCTCCGGAATGAACAAAGCCCCGCTGTAGTGGCAAAGAACACTTCCCCCGTCTGTGGATCGATGGCAATGTTACGAACATCATTGCTTAGCAGCGGCGTACTGTCCGCCGTAAAATGATAAATGACCTTTTGCGCGTCCGGGCTGATAAGCCAAACCCCGCCCCGGGTGCCCACCCATTTCCTGTCCGCTCCGTCCACCGCAATGGCCTGCACGGTCTGCCCGCTAAAAAGATAGCCCGCAAATGCGTCGAATTGCACGATAGGCCATACCGCATCACAGCCGGAGGCGCCAAACACCTGCTGGGTACATTGTATCACCCCGATGCCATTGCCCGTCCCGACCCAGATAAATCCGCTCTTGTCCTTTGCCAGACAATAAACATGGTTGTCCGGAAGATTGCCGCTACCCAGCCCCGACCGATAATATTTCCACTGGTCGTCCGAAGTATTGTCCAGCACGGCGCCCGGGCTATAGCAGAACACCCCGTTACCCCTCGGGCTGACCATCCACACCTGGCTATAGTCGTCCGCCAGCACCTGTGAGACCGCATTACCCGGGTGCGAAAAAGGGATCGCAAAAGAAAGCCACTGACCATTCGCCTGCCTCACCAGCAGATCATGCGCCGCGCCATAATTGGCCATCCAGCCATTGCCATCCTTGTCGAATGCAATACCGCTGACCCTGTACGCAGTGGGATCATCCAGCGCAGCTCCCACAGCCGAACCCGCCGCATACACCGTAAACCTGTCCCCCGGCCTCATCTCCAGCACCCCTTCGCCAAAGGAGCCCGCCCAAAGGCTGGAATCCCGTGGATCATACCCAACGGCGTCAAAGTCGAATATCCCCTGCAATGTCGGATAGGTATTACTGTTATAATTGGTCCATCCATCGCCATTCAGCCGGTAAAGGCCATCATGATTATGAAGAGCCGTCCAGTTCGTATCTGCTCCTCCCGAGGCCACCCACAGCACACCCGCCGCTCCCGGCCCGGCCGCAGGGTCCTGGTGTATCGTCATAGGACCCATTGCCAATCCAAAAGGAGAATTGGGGATATACCCCTGAACCTGGTCTCCGGAGGAACCCCAGCCCGACAGCCCCGTCAGCGAATCCGCCACCCATGCCTCTCCTTGTACCAGCACCGCCTGGCGGGGACTCCGCAGCGCACCCGGGGTCTGTAATATTCTCTCCACCTGCCCCGAACCCGTCAGTATCGTTACCCTGCCGCTGTCGGATAGTTGCTCGCAGACCAGCAGCCTGTCTTCCGCGACAGATATACCATGGATAGAAGCGTTGCCCGTATAAAAAGGACTACTCCCCAGATCCGTCAACAGCAGCACCGAGTCGTTCCGAAGACCCAGTATCTTACCGTCCAGCGTAACCACCTGCCCATAGGCGCCGCCATCGCTCACCAACGTCCAATTATGATAATCCGCCAGGTCGGGAGAGCCCGCAGGGGCCTTCTTAAGCCCTTGCGAAGTAGCAGCATAAAAATAATTCCCGTCCGTAGCAAGGGATTGCACCGCAAGCGTGTCCCCATTATCCCCGATGACATAGGTATCTTTCACCTCGTATTTATTTTCATCGAGAACGATGATCCCAAGACTCGTAGATAAATAGACATAGCCGTTATAAGCCAGCGCCTGGTTGATCGTCTTGTCACCCACCAGGCTCGTACGACGTATGTCGGGAATATTGAAAACTTTGGTGCCCGAAAGAATATCGATATTGCTGTTGGTGTACGCAATGGTAAGCTTGTCCCGCTGCGCATCATAACACATAGCGCGGACACCCGTCTCGCTAAGCCCCTCCGTCTTGCTCATACGGTGGATGCTGTTGTCCGTATTGTCTACCCAAAAAATGCTGTAGGGCGTAGCGCAATATATTTTGGACCCCGCGCCCGCCACGGCAATAGCCTGATGATAAGGCAGATGGTCCCGCCAATGACCAATGACAGGGGTCTGACCCTGACCAGCCAGGCGGTCTGAAAGAATAAAACAGATTAAAAATAGCAGTCTTATAGTCATGCCGGGACCAAAGTTACCGGAACAAGGTTAAAACCATCCTCCCTCCGCTGGAATTGCCGGCAAAATACCGGACCTTCGCACCACTAAAATCACAAACAACCATGTGGGAATCGCTCGCACGCCTGGTCCTTAAATTCCGGTTACCTCTCCTCCTCATTCTCCTGGCCGCCACCGCCTTTATGGCCTATCATGCTTCCAAGGTCAAATTGAGCTACGACTTCAACAGCAGCATCCCCACCGACAATCCCAAATACATCGCCAACCTCAATTTTCGCAAACAGTTTGGAGATGACGGCAACCTGCTCGTCGTTGGCGTACAGACAGACAGCCTTTTTAAAAAGAATATATTCAACGGCTATATCGCCCTTGGCGACTCATTAAAAAAGATCGCTGGCGTGGACGACGTGCTGAGCATCCCTATGGCCATCAATCTGGTAAGGGACTCAGTCACCGAAAAGCCCCGGACAGTTCCCTTATTCCCCCGCCACCCGGATTCACAGGCCGCTATCGACAGCGGCAAAGCCATTTTCGAGAGTCTTCCTTTTTACAAGGGGCTGCTCTATAACGCAGAAACACATACCTGGCTGATGGCAGTCAGGGTGAATAAGGATGTGATGAACTCCGCCCGCCGCATCATCACCGTCAACGCCATCATAAAAGAGGTCCGTGCCTTTGGGACATCCTATGGACTGGATATGCATCTCAGCGGCCTTCCTCTCATCCGGACCGTCATGGCGCAAAAGGTATCCCGGGAGACCACCTGGTTCCTCCTGGGGTCCGTAGTCCTGTCCGCCATCATCCTGCTCGTCTTCTTCCGCAGCGTCGGCACCATGCTCCTTTCGCTGGGAGTGGTCATCGTCGGGGTGATCTTCAGCCTCGGCACAATGGACCTCCTGGATTATAAGATCACGCTCCTGAACGCCCTGACCCCCACCTTGATGGTCGTCATCGGTATACCCAACTGTATCTACTTCCTGAATAAATATCACACCGCCTACCGGGACACGGGAAATAAGCACGAAGCACTGGTCCTGATGGCGGGCCGCATGGGAGTCGTAACCCTGTTTTGCAATATCACCGCCGCCATCGGATTTGGCGTCTTTGCATTGACAAGGAGCGCCATTCTGAACCAGTTCGGGGTCGTGGCCGGGATCAATATCATGGCCCTCTTCTTTATCTCTTTTATCCTGATACCCGTCGTCCTCAGCTATCTTCCTTCCCCTAAGGAAAAGCATACCCGTTATCTCGAGAACAGATGGCTGGCAGCCCTCCTCCGGAGATTGGAAATATGGACCCTGCACCATCAGAAGACCATCTATGGCGTCACCTTCGTATTGCTGGTCCTGGCCGTAGCAGGCATGTTCAGGCTAAGGTCCGAAGGATTTATCGTGGACGACCTCCCCCAAAAGGATCCCATCTATAAAGACCTGAAATTCTTCGAACATCACTTCAAAGGAGTGATGCCGCTGGAGATCATTGTGGATACAAAAAGAAAGAATGGCCTGCGGATCAATAGACTGCAGATCCTCGACAGCGTGAACAGCCTGTCCCAATATATAGCGTCCCAGCCCGAGATGGCCCGGCCATTATCGCTGGTGGAAGGATTGAAATTCGCCCGGCAGTCCTACTATGGAGGCGACAGCGCCCAGTATGACGTGCCCAATTCGCTTGACCTCCCCTTCCTCGCGTCCTACCTGGAAGGAGGAAAAGGCGACACGTCCGCAAAGACAGGCGATTCATCCAAAAAAAGGGGCGCGGGCAATCTGAATCAATTATTAAAGAGCTTTGTGGACAAGGACCAGGAGCGGTTGCGCATCAGCGTGAATATGGCGGACGTGGGCAGCGCCCGCCTGCCCTTCATCCTGGATGATCTGGAAAAAAAGACCCATCAGCTGTTCGATACGACCAGGTATCATGTCGAGCTCACAGGCACCAGCGTCACTTACCTGGAAGGCAGCAGCTTTATCATCAAAGGGCTGAAGGATAGTATTCAATGGGCCTTTGTGCTCATCGCCATCTGTATGCTCCTTCTTTTCAGGTCCATGCGGATACTCCTCTGCAGTCTTATTCCCAATGTCATTCCCCTGATCATCACCGCAGGCATCATGGGCTGGGCCGGGGTCCGGCTAAAGCCATCCACCGTCATCATCTTTAGCATCGCGCTCGGCATCGCCATCGATATCACCATACGATTTCTCGTGAATTACAAACAGGAATTCAATGGCCCCGATGGTAAAAAGGCAGATGCAGAACGCACCGTCATCGACACCATCAACAAGACAGGCATCAGCATCCTGTACACCTCGCTCGTGCTGATCGCAGGATTTGTCATCTTTTGCTTTAGCGATTTCGGAGGCATCTTCGCGCTGGGCTGGCTGACATCCCTGACACTGGTGATCGCCACCGTGACGAATCTCGTGTTCCTGCCCGCGCTGCTCATCACGCTGACGAAAGGCCGCAAGGTCGCCGGCACGAAAGAGTAATACGGCCTAGCCACCAGGATCACGGACCCACGCAGAGGTTCCCTACCTGGTAACAGTTTCCCGCCCCCTGGCCCGCCCTAGATCTCTACGAGCCCGTTCTTGATGGCGAACATGACCAGCCCTACCCTGGTGCGCACTTTTAATTTCTCGAAAAGCGTATTGCGGTAATTATCTACCGTGCGGGGACTGATGAACATTTTATCCGCAATGTCCTTGTAAGTCAACTCCGAGCAGATCAATCGGAGGAATTCTTTTTCCTTGTCACTGAGAATGACAGGCTCTTCCGGATTGCCCAGGTCCTTGTGCAGACCACTGATGATCTTGCCGGAAATATATTCAGAGAGGTAGAAATCCTTTTTCATAATGGAGTCCAGCGCCACTTTCAGCTCTTCAGGCTCGATATTCTTCATGATATAGCCCTTGGCGCCCAGCCGGAGCATACGGATGATCGTATTTTCATCGCTGGACATGGACAACGCAAGAACCTTTATCTGGGGATAGTTCTTATGGAGCCAGCGCACCGTCTCATACCCATCCATATCCGGCATGTTGACGTCCAGCAGGATAATATCCGGCACAATATGCTGGGTGATCTTGGCCTTTATTTCTTTTCCATTGTCTCCTTCAAACAGGACCGAATAATTTTCGAACGAATCGATCAGCTTCGCCAATGCCTTCCGTAAAAGACTGTGATCATCAACAATGCCTACCTGTATTTTCTTTTGTGCTGCGCTCATAAACAATTTATAAAGCTTCCCTTTCCAGGGGCAATTCCACCTTTATAACAGTTCCTTTTCCAGGTTGACTCTGAATAGTTATCTCGCCACCGATGAGGCGGGCACGGTTTGTCATACTTTTCAGGCCTATACCGCTGGATGAGGAAGCCTGTACCTGTTTCTTCTCCGGGTCAAACCCCACGCCGTTGTCCTCAACCTGCAGCTCAAATTTATCATCAATCAGGTAATTTACAGCAATTTTTACGTGGGTGGCTTTAGAATGCTTTAAAATGTTGTTCATCATTTCCTGGAACATCCGGAAAAGGAATATAGCCCGTTGACCCTCAAGCGGATACTCGTTACCGGTCACCACAAAGCTCACCTCTACCAATCCCGTCCGCCGGAGACTTTCCACGTCAAATCTGATGGCTTCCACCAACCCTATCTGGCTGATCCTGTCCGTATGCAGGCTTTTCGTAAGGTCCGCCATATCATAAATGATCTTATTCAACATCTGGCGACTGTTCTGAACACTCTCATAAGCCGGATGACTGGCCTCTAAAGGCAAAATGGACAGGGACAGCTTTACCACCGACAATACCTGTCCGATGTTGTCATGCAGCTCCTGCGCAATCGTCTTGAAAGTTGCCTCCTGGATCTCCAACTGGCTCCGAAGCAATTCCTGCTCATATTCCTGCCTGATACGTGTTAATTGCTGTTCCTGACGATGCTGTCTTTTCTGATATAGGAATAGAAGGACCAGGATGAAGCCGACCAATAACAAGGCCAGCACCATTCCCAGAAGGATTATGACGTAGAGTTCCTGACCCTGACCCGGCATAGAAAGGCAATAGTGAAAGATGAATATAAGAAAACATTCAGCAATATGATAATTACCTGGATGTTTTTCATAATGGGTTTCGAAGAAAGAAAATTCAGGAGCCCATAGATGGGGAAACTACAGGTATAATAAAACAGGAGACCCGCACATATCCAAAAAGCAGGTTGCCGGACCAGTGTGACAGAATAAGACTGTTGAAAAAGCTCAAAGAAATAATAGAAGCAGCTGACAGCGATAAGCAGACAGCCAATGGCGTATGTTATAGAATTGAAGGAAGTTGTTTTTTGGATAAAGAGAATATTGAATATTCCAAGCAATAAAAATATGCAGGCGGCAAAAAAAATGATCTTCTTCAGCCGGACACTTCGGATTATTTCCCTTACGGCGTACATATAGAAGAGAAATTCTATACAGGCAAAGGAATTATACAATATATAGGGCGCAAGTCTTGAACTTTTATGAACCTGCAACCACCTGGCCCCTAATTCCACTATGATAGTCGCAAACAGCAGTATAGGGAACAGCCGCAGATAACGCTTGGCGTCTTTTTGAAAATACGCAGTCAGGCTGGTTAAGAAGCTGATGATGATCATTGTAATATAGATACCTGCGAGCATAGGTCACTAAAGTAGCAGAATTTGCCGAGATAAAAAAGGAGGCCTGCTTAGGCCTCCTTTTATACGTGGTTCTTATGGTTATGTGTTAAGTAGATATTATATCACATGTAATCCCTTTTCTTTGTCGGCTACCATTAAGGCCCCCAACGTAATAGTGGTAGGAGGTACAGGGTTGGTCGGATTCGGGGGGAACCCCAAATTATAAGCCAGCACTGTATGACTGCCATCCCGTTCGATATAGATATCCTTAGGCGCCATGTTGCCTGCCTCATCCATTTCGCCGGCAGTAGCTACCAGAGCGATGGTCATTTTGCCTTCCATGCCAGGTCTGCCGCCTTTTTCCCCATAGACGCCAAAACAGACGCGAATGCCATCAGCGCCATGAACTTTTGCGGTCTGTATAAACTCTTCCAGTTCATCGGCTGTCCACCAAAGGCTTAGGGTATCTTCTTTTCCAATACGCTCGGAATTCTGCATCCACCGTTCCTTTTTATAATTCCTGATAAGGTTATCAACGTGCTCTGTGGTTACATACTTGCCAACAGTCTTTACTAATTTTTTCTCAGAAGTGTTCATGGTTTGTGCGTTTGAATGTTTGAAGAATAATTTGCTTTCGTAAAAGTATTCCCCAAGTCTCTGAGAGACTACGCACACAGGCGTCACAATCAAGTAATTATGAATTAGTATTATTTATAAGCTAAAGGGGATCAAAGACTCAGGGAGGAAATATTACAAAAAAAACGTTTTTTCGTCAGGAAAAAAACAGTAAAACAACGAGGGGTAGGGACGTAAAAAAACGTGGTCAAAACCCACGTATAATACGCAATAAAATACCGTCTTAAGTTTTCACTCCGAAAACTTCCATATCGGAGATTTTGTCTGACATTAGTAAAGAGGTTCTTCATCGTCCCGTTTTTACAATTTGATATCCTTAGATCGTGTCCAAAATCCCCCTGACCACCAAACTATTATGCATCAGCAACAGCATACATAACCATTAACACCTTATCCTGTTTTTATTACAGCGTGTATGGGTATGTATGCTGATGTTTACACATGAGGACCTTCACCCAGAGGGGTCGAACCTGCTACCTTTGCTTGCCCCGAGTGCTTACCGCTGTTACCATTCAAGACTTCCGGGTACCCATCTGTCCATCTACCGGCAGGCGGGTAATCCCGGAGTGTTGTTAAAAGAATATCCCACCACCTTTCCTGGTTAGATAGATCCACCACGAACCACCGGCTCGTCCCAGCGCTTTTTTCCGTAAATTCGCGCCTTCCCAAGGCGGCCACCCGTCCTCCTGGGGACATTTATATAACAACACAACAGCCCAATCAATGAACAAAAAGATCAAATCTGCGCTTATCTCCGTTTTCTATAAGGACGGCCTGGACAACATCGTAAAAAAACTACACCAGGAGAGTGTAACGATCTATTCCACAGGAGGTACGCAGCAGTTCATTGAAGCCCTGGGCATACCCTGTACACCCGTGGAAAGCCTTACTTCCTACCCCTCCATACTGGGAGGAAGGGTCAAGACCCTCCACCCCTCCGTCTTCGGAGGCATCCTGGGAAGAAGGGACAGACCCACCGACCTCGAAGAAATGGCTCGCTACCATATCCCCGAAATAGACCTCGTGATCGTAGACCTCTATCCTTTTGAGGAGACCGTAGCCTCCACCACCGACGATGAGGCCATTATTGAAAAGATAGACGTAGGAGGCCCCTCCATGATCCGGGGCGCCGCCAAAAATCATAAAGACGTGGTTGTCATAGGCTCAAAGAACGAATACGCCTACCTGGAACAGTTGCTGGACCAGCAAAAAGGAACCACCACCCTCGAACAGCGCCGTCTCCTGGCCGCCAAGGCATTCGAAGTATGCGCACACTACGACGTGGTCATCGCCCAGTATTTTACCGCCCCCGGCAAGACCTACCCCGCCCCCGAGCCAGAGTTCTTCCTGGAGTCCATTCCCACGCCCAAATCACTCAGATACGGTGAAAACCCCCATCAATCCGCCCGTTTTTATGGCAAGCTGGAAGAGCTATTTGAACAGGTAAATGGTAAGGAATTATCATATAATAACCTGGTGGATGTGGACGCCGCCACCCAGCTTATCCAGGAATTCTCGAATACCCCGGATGCGGTTTTCGCGATAATAAAACACACAAATGTTTGCGGAATTTCTATCCGCCCCACGTTAAAACACGCATGGGATGCCGCCCTGGCAGGCGACCCCGAAAGCGCATTTGGAGGCGTATTGGTCTGCAATATGCCCGTGGATAAGGCCACGGCCGAAGCCATTAACGAGATCTTCTTCGAGGTCCTCATCGCCCCCGCCTTTGACAAGGACGCCCTGGAAGTGCTGCGTTCGAAGAAAAATCGCATCCTCCTCCGTCAAAAGGCCCGCCTAACCCCTTCCTTCCAGTACCGCAGCCTCCTCAACGGGACGCTCCAGCAGCAACAGGATGAAGGCAATTTCATCGAGTGGAAAGAAGTGGGCGGCCGCACTACCACCGACGCCGAAAGAGAAGACCTGGCCTTTGCCAATATAGTATGCAAGCACCTTAAATCGAACGCCATCGCCCTCATAAAAGATCGTCAGTTGGTAGGCAAGGGCTGCGGACAGACCAGCCGTATCGATTCACTGCGGCAGTCCATCGTCAAGGCGGAACAGTTCAAGTTCTCTCTGAAAGGAGCCGTACTGGCATCCGACGCATTCTTCCCCTTTAACGATTGTGTACAGATAGCGCACACGGCAGGTATCACCGCCTTCATACAGCCCGGAGGTTCCATCCGCGACAAGGATTCCATCGACTATTGCGTGGAGAATAAATTGGCTATGGTCATAACTGGCCAAAGGCATTTTAGACACTAAAATGCCGCCGCCAGCCGGCCAGGCTGGCCATCATTAGCCCCGCCAGCATCCGCAGGATGCGGTACCACTGCGCGCCATGCGGCACCAAAACAATCCGGCAAATTTTCACGCATCCCAGAACACTTCCTCTTTGAGAAACAACGCATACAAATTCTTCCAATCAGCGAACTGCGGATCATCGCCAAGGAATGTATTATGCCAGATGGTGATCATGAGCCCATTGACCTTCCGTATCAGGTGATAATAATGCATGAGCTCCTGCATGGCCTGCGCCGGGCTGTCATGCTGCTCATAAAAGGAATTGGCATCCATAAAACAAAAAGGAAATATCCGCAGCGATGTCTTCTCCTCCTTCTGCAGATCATACCAGTAAAAAGAAGACGCCACCGAAGCCCGGAATCCATTTATACTCCCATAACCCATGGAAAAATCCTGCTGGATGCCATGCTTTATCAGTAGACGATAAGTTCCCGGCAGGGTCATCCGTATATAATGCTGCCGGCTGCGGGTCACCTCCATTTCGGTGATATTTTCCATCCATTCTATCTCTTCCTTTAACAGGCCTTCCCTATCCCCCGCCTGCCAGGACGGATGGATCCCCACCCTGCACCCAAACGAATGATACCGGACCAGGTCCTGCAACCCCTTCCCCTCCGGAGATATATTCCTGTCGACCCCCCTTTGCTTTCCCGCCGCCAGAAAAAAATAATAGGCACGTAGCCGGCAATAGAGGTGCAACGAATCCAACCATTCGTACGCGTCATAGGGATCCTTAAGCCTCCCCCTCAGCACATTGACCCGTTCCCTGGCTTCCGCCCACCGCCCCTTCGAAAGGCTCCGCAGAAATCCACCCAGATTCCTCTTCCACCCCTTATGCAGATAGGAATACGCCACATCGATATCATAAGTGGGAATGAATTTAAAAGATGGGTAACGAAAGACCATCTTGGGGAATTTCTTCCCCAACGCCCCCTTGAACTGCTGCAACCACACATTGATAAGGGGGATATCCAGAAAGCCTTCCTTGAAAGCCAGCGACTGCGTATGATCATAACGGCCATACTCATCCGGGTCTGCCGGAAGATATTCCTCATAACGGCTGATGAGATAAAAGGAAGCAGCGAAAATATCAAAAGGGAAATCTCCTTCCGTCGGGAAAAAAGCCTTATGAAAATTCAGCTCAAAACATTCGATGTCCTGTGCGTGTATACCTTCCTGATATAACAGTGGAGTACTGCGAAGAAAGAATTCTATTTCGTCTATATCCGTATCAGAATAATTGAGACGTGGTCCCGGATGGAGTGTATAACTCTCTTTATCCGACGTCAGCGTAATAGGCTCGTCAAAGAGCTCCCTGCCGATAAATTCGACAATATACTGCAGACGAGGTGTAATATGAGGGCTATATAATAAAAGCATACAGATCTACAGAACGCACCGTCTTTCGGACATGCTCACCCTCTTTCGGCCTTCCATCTTTCATTAAAGGTCTTGGGAGAAAAATCGAGCTCGGCGCGGTG
>Ga0105240_10009627_pt1 | contig 13668 bp, 15 predicted proteins | sample KBSC54metaG_FD_80426 | JGI IMG/M metagenome (GOLD analysis project Ga0105240, IMG submission 80426) | Corn rhizosphere microbial communities from Kellogg Biological Station, Michigan, USA - KBS C5-4 metaG | ecosystem: Host-associated > Plants > Roots > Rhizosphere > Soil | place: Michigan, USA... | reverse complement strand
GCACGGCGGTCACCGTGCCGACCGCCATCCCCAGCCGGTGCGCCAATTCGCGATGGGTGGGCAGCCTGGTCCCCGGCTCGAGCGCGCCGGACCGGATATCCCGCCGCATGGCGGCCAGCAGCCTGCCCGTCAGCGCTCCCTCTTCCTCGCCCAGCGTCGGCTTCCACATCGCTTGTCTCATCGCCCGGCTCTCATTGCAGATTGTCCGCAGGAAAACAGCAATATTGTCATAATGACAATATCCAGATTGACTCATAATTATACCAGATACAAGTTGCCGCCCGTTCTGGATCAATCGAGGAGGTTTGCTTGGAACAGGATTCGCCGTGGGCGCCGGATCGCCGCGCCTTTCTGAAAAATAACGGCGTCGGCACCAGCGTGCTGGCGCTGGGACCGTTGCTGGCAGGCTCCGCCGGCGAAGCCGCCGCGGCCGCGGGGAAATTCGATTTCGAAACCCCGCTCAACCGGCTGGGTACCGACAGCGTGCATTGGGACCAGCCCCTGCGCGACGAGAAGATGACCAAGATCGTGGCCGCCATGGGCGTGGCCGACATGGATTTCCGCTGCGCGCCGGTGATCATGGCTGGCCTCGCCCAGCGCATGCGGCATGAGAATTGGGGCTATCTCGATGAGGACGCGCCCGGGCCCGAAGCTTTCCGCCAAAGCATCATCGACTGGAACCATCGCCGCCACGGCATCGCTGTGATGCGTCCCGATAATATGGGGCTCAGCACCGGCGTCCATACCAGCATCGCGGCGGCTTTGCGGGCCGTGGCGCCGCCAGGCAGCAAGGTGTTGATGACCACACCGTTGTACGGCGATTTCTATGCCGATCTGGTTTTCACGGGCACACACCCCACCGAAAGCCAGATGATTTATACCGACGGCAAATACCAGATCGATTGGGATGATCTGGAGCGCCGCATGACGCCCGACACCAAAGCCATGATCCTTTGCAATCCGCAGAATCCCACCGGCAATGTCTGGACCAAGGCGGAATTGATCCGGATCGGTGAGCTGTGCCTCAAGCACAAGATCGTCGTGCTATCGGACGAGATCCATGCCGACTTTGTCACCAAGGGCCATAAATTCACCGCCTTCAGCACGCTCGACAGCAAAGAGATCGTCGCCAACAGCATCACGCTGAGTTCGGCCAACAAGAGTTTCTCGCTGCCGGGCTTGCCGCTCGCCTGGTTCTTCTCGACCAATCCGGTACTGTTCCAGCGCATGGCGGCTCAGGATCGGCCGGATATGAATGTGCTGGGCCTGGCCGCGCACCAAGCCGTCTATAGCGGCGGCGAGCAATGGCTCAACCAATGTGTCGATTACATCGACGCCAATCACGATTTCGCCAATCAGTACATCAAAGCGAATATTCCGATGCTGAAAGTCGGCCAAAAGCCGGAAGGCACTTATCTGGTCTGGCTGGATGCGGCTGCGGTGTCAGAGAAGATTGGCGCACAAGCACTGGCGGATGCGGAAAACAAAAAGACCCAGTCCATCAGCCGCTGGACCGGAAGGACGACTGTGGTGACGCCGACCGACATCCTCAGCCATTGGTTCGCCAGGAACGCTTATGTGAAGCTCAATCCCGGCACCACTTACGGCAAAGGCGCCGCCAATGGCATGCGCATGAACATCGCCACGGCGCGGCCTGTCCTGAAGGCGGCGTTGGAGAGCATGGCGGGCGCGCTGAAAAGTCTCGCCTGATCCGCCGGTCTTTCCCATCTCGGCAAGGCCGGGATGGGGAGGCTGACACCGCGCACAGCCCTTGTCGGTTGTTAAAGGGGTAAGGTTAATCCGGTAAACGCCCCGACTTTACAGCTTTGTAAAGTTCTTCCGACGACATTCCGACTAAGCCTAGTTGGCACAGCGTTTTCTGGCGAGAAATGGGGCTCCTTAAGAATTTCACGTCCGCAGTGTTGCCGCACGCGGCTCTGGGCGCGGCTTTGTCCGCGAAATCCTATTTCCGCGCACGTGCCACGCTACCCGGCTATCTGACTCAGATCGAAGAGGATTTTCCGGATTTCCATTTTCAAGAGGCCAAGCTGGTCGATAGCGGTCTAGAGAATGTTGTCGTGATTCTGGACGAGGAATGGATTTTCCGCTTCCCGCGATCGGACGCGCGACGGCTTGCCTTTGCCCATGAATTGCAGCTCCTGATGGTGCTGCGGCAGCGGACAGACATCGGCTTGCCCGACTATCGCTATGTCGCATCCGGCGCCCGCTTCGGCGGTTATCCCATGCTGACAGGCGAACCGCTCAATCCTAAACGCTTTCGCGCGCTGGATCCCGCCGGTCAACGCCGCGCCCTGAATCAGTTCGTGGATTTTCTAAGCGCCCTGCACGGTCTTTCCCCCGCCAAAGTGCTCGGTGGCGTCAGACCGCGCCACATCAGCGCTAAGGGCGAGTTCGCCGCTGCCTATTTCGAGCGGCAGCGTGGACCACTTGCCCATAAGCTTGGCCGGACTCTGATGCGCCGGATCGACCGTTTCTATGCCGCCTATGCGGAGCCCCAGCCCCATCCCGAACGCATGGTTCACGGCGACATCGACGATCACCATGTGCTGCTGGACGAGCGCACCGGAAAATTGGGGATCATCGATTTCGGCGATGCCGCGCTGGGCGATCCCGCCGCCGATCTCGCATTCCTTTTCTCGCTGCCGCAATGGGCGACGCAGCACGCCCTCGCCCGTTACGCCTTCGGCGCGGACGATCCGGGCCTGCCGGAACGGGCGAAGTCCCATTCCGTGCGCTTTGCAGTCAGCCGCCTGTCGAATTGCCTGCAGCATGTGGGCTATCCGCGCATCTTCGCGGATACGGCCGCGGCCCTGGAAACGCAGCTGGAGCTTCTGACAGTTTGAGGGGCGTCAGACCGCCGCGCTGAAGCGCGCGATCTGAGGCCTGGCACATTCTCTGATCTGGCATGTCCTGATAGAGCGACATCAGCGGCTGCACATTTTCCGTTTCACCCAGAACCAGCACGCCGTCCGGTGTAAGCACGTCCGCCAGCCTCTCCAGCACCGAAAGACGCTGGCTGCGATCGAAATGCATCAGCACATTGCGGCACAGCACCAGATCGAGATCGTCCAGCCAGCCGAAAGAATCGAGCAGGTTGAAGACGCGGAAGCGGACCATGTGCTTCAGCCGCTCCGACACCAGAAAGCCTTGCTCCTGCGGCGCGAAATAACGTGCCACATCCTCTTCCGAAAGGCCGCGCATCACTTCGAACTGGGAATAGAGCCCCGCTTCGGCCCGCCGGATGGAAGCCCCCGACAGATCGGTGCCGATCAGATCCACCGTCCAGCCTTGGAGCGGCAGCGCATCCAGCAGGATCGCCAACAACCACACTTCCTGGCCCGAGGCGCATCCCGCCGACCAGATGCGCAGGCGCCTCTTGCCGCTTCGCGCCGCCATCAAGGCGGGCAGGATCTCGTCCCGAAGCCGCGCGAACATGGCAGCGTCGCGGAAGAAGGAGGTTTCGCTCACCGTCAGAGCTTCGAGGACGGCCCCAGCCAACGCCTCATGCCCCAGTCTGAGCTGCGCCACCAAGGCGGCGCCATCGCGCAAGCCGAAACGCTGCGCCAGCGGCTTCAAGCGTTCTTCCAGTTTGGCGCCCTTGCCGTCGTTGAGCGCAAGGCCGCCCATCCGGCGCGCCAGCCGGGCGAGGAACAGAAAATCCTCGTCATGCATATTGGACTCTTTTTGGTCGCGGTTCCGGACGGAGTTGCCTAGCGGCAGCGTCATGGCAACGGAAGTCCACTTTTCCTGGAACCGCTCCTAAACCGGCTGCCCCAGCTCGACCAGCTTGGAGCGCAGCGAGGCGCGGTCATAGGGCTTCATCACATAATCATCGGCGCCGGCGGTGATCGCCTGGGCGATCTCGTCGGGATCATTCTCCGTCGTCGCGAACAGGATCACGGGATGCGAGCCGTTCTGCTGGCCGCGCACGCTCTTGATGAATTCCAGACCCGGCATGGACGGCAGGTTCCAGTCGAGGAAGATCACATCCGGCATCTTGTCGCGCACCGCGCGCAGCGCCGCCATGCCCTCTTCGGCTTCGCCGATGTCGAATTTCAATTCCTCGAAGATGCGGCGTGCGACGGTGCGCATGACGCGGCTGTCTTCCACGACCAGACAATGTTTCATGACGGCACCCCCGCCGGCGGCCAAAAGGGCTGCCGAATCGAGGGCACTCTAAGGGCGGAGGGGTAAACGTCCGGTTGCAGATATCCGGAGCATCGGCCAGGAAAAGTGCGCAGGCCCATCAGGGCCGGAGCGGTTTTGCATCCGGCCGTGCGACCAGGAAAAAGGGAGCATCGGCCAGGAAAAGTGCAGCTGGCGGCGCGAAATTCTCAATGACGGCTGCGGTTTTCCGTAGGCTGTGCGACCATCAATTGAGTTAACCACCGCTAATTTCTACGGAACCTTCCGCTATCTTCACGGCCAGAGCGGCATTCACTGCTCGGGAAAGCTTATAAGTGAGATAGGGCTGGATGCCCCTAGCTTCCACCGGCCCTTGGAGTTGCTCGCCGCGCAGCGTGCGCTCCACCTCTTCCGGCAGACGCGCCACTTGCCCGGTGGCCGTGACCTTGAAGCTGGGCGCTTTGGCGTCGGCCCCCGCCACCACCGTGACCGAGCCGCCGCGCGGCAGGCTGTCCGCCCCCAAAAGCGCCGCGTTCATCAGCAATTTGGCCCAGTCCTTGGCCCAATAAGCATGCGGCACCTGCCAGTCCAGCTTGACCTTGCCGCCTTCCAGAAGGCCGGTGACCAGACGGCCGATTTCGCCCAGATCAAGCTCCGCGCCCGCCGATCCGGCGGCGCCAAAGGCGATCCGCATGAACTGGATGCGGGCAAGCGCCTGATTGGCGCTGGAGGTGACCAGCTTCAGCGCATCCTCGCGCATGGCGGCATCCCGTTCGTCTTCCAATACTTCCAGGCCGTTGACCACCGCACCCAGCGGCCCGACCAGATCGTGGCAGACCCGGCTCACCATGAGGGCCGAAAACTCGATGTCGTTCATGATTCTATTTCTCCCCCATCTGTCTGCCACGGCCGCAAGCGGCCTAGCAGACATCTTCCCCCGTCAGCGGCTCCGCCGCACGGAGGAAGAAATTCCGTGTTCTCCATCCGCCACGCGGGCAAGCCCGCCACCGCACATCTTCCCCCGTTACGGGCTCCGCCCGACGGGGGAAGAAATTCCGTGTTCGCTGCAACCGAAGCCTGTGCCAGTTAAGCCATGGTTTGCGAGTGGTAAAGACGCATGGAGGGGATTAAGGAATTCTTAATCGCGGGAGCGGGAACTCAGGCTGCCTGGCGTTCTTTGGCCCGGTCATTTTCATATTGCGCCTGCAGGCGCCCGACCTTCCAGTCCATATAGAGGTTCAGCAGGCGGCGCGCCGCCTGGCTGAGGCGATAGCTTTTCCGCACCACAGGCATTTTGCGGATGATGGGCTTCACATAGCCCTCATTGTGGCGCCAGCGCAGCGAATTCGGATCCAGGAATTGCGCGAATTGCCCGCTGCGCTTGAGGCCCCATTTCTGCTGCAGATGTTCGAGGCTCTTCAGCTGCCATTGCGGCGACCAACGCAGCAGGAAATAGGGCATGTCATCCGCCGTCATCGGATTGGCGCGGCTGGGAAAGACATAGGTGACTTCGGACGCCGGTTCGAAGACCAGCCGCCCACCGGCCTTGAGCACGCACATGCTGAAATCGATATGCTCGCGGGTGGCGTAAAGCTCTTCGTCGAGCCGGCCGATCTCCTCAAAGAAGGACCGCCGCACCAGCAGGCAATGGAATTCGCAGACATCCGTATCCTGGCGCCGCAACTGATCGCGTACCCTCGACAAGGTCGCTTTGTGATGCACCATCACATCGACCAGCTCGCGGTCGCCATGGGTCGCAGTGAAAAACGCTTCCTTGTCGCCGGAAAATGTCCCGGTCGCCTGATGCACGCGCGCCGTCTGGGGCTCGCCTTCGCAGATCAGCGGCGCCACGCCGGCGGCCGAAGTTTCATCGGCGGTCTTGACCAATGCGCCCAGCCAGCCCGGCGAACAGATCACGTCATTGTCGATGAAAACGATATAGTCGGTGGTGCTGGCGGCCGCGCCCAGATTGCGAGCCTCGTTCGGCGTCACAAACCGGTCGCGTTGGATGACGCGAAACCCTCTTTTGGCCGATTCCGCCTCAAGCCATTGTGAGAGCCAGTCCGGCGACCGGGCGTCGATATAGACCAGCTCGAAGGGGATATCGGAGGATGCGTAGATGCTTTCCAACGATTTCTGGGCCATCCCGAAACGCTCACGCGGACTGACAACAATGGTCACGCGGGGGCTGCCGCTCATACCTGTCATGGAATCGTCCCTCATCTGCCGTGCCGGCAACTGCCCCTTATCGCACGAGCTTCATTAACAGCGGTTAAGAGGCACACAACGGAATTTGCCTTGAATACTTAACTTGAGCCGGCGCGCTTGCAGGAATTCGTGCAAGCCGTCTAAGGAGATAGCATGACAGATCGGGCCATCCGGCTGGCCGCCATCGCGGCGGAGGCGGGCGAAATCGTGATGCGGCATTACCGGGCCGGCGCCGCCGCCCGCTGGAAGGATGACCGCTCGCCTGTCACTGACGCGGATGAGGAGGCGGAGGCTTATATCCTGGCGGCGCTGGCTGAGGCCTTCCCGGGGGTGCCGGTGGCAGCCGAGGAGGCGGTGGCGGCGGGCCGGGCTTGCGACCCCTGCGCGCATTTTTTTCTGGTCGATCCCCTTGATGGCACGCGAGAATTCCTGAAGCGCAATGGGGAGTTCACCGTCAATATCGCCGAAGTGAAAGACGGTGTGCCGGTGGCGGGCGCGGTCTATGCGCCCGTCGTGTCCAAGCTCTATTTCGGGGGGCCGGCGGGCGCCTTCGAAGTGAAGGCCGATCCTGGCAAAGCCATCGGCAAACGCGCCGCGAAACGGATCCAGGTGCGCACGCCGCCGGCCAAGGGCTGGGTGGCGGCCACCAGCCGCAGCCATCCCGATGCGGAGACCGACGAATTCCTCAAACGCTTTCCCGTAGCCCGCACCATTGTGGCCGGTTCGTCCCTGAAATTCTGCCTGGTGGCGGCGGGCGAGGCCGACATCTATGCCCGCGCCGGCCGCACCATGGAATGGGACACGGCCGCCGGTCATGCCGTGCTGCGTGCGGCTGGCGGCGACGTCACAAGCTGGGATGGCTCGCCTTTCCTCTATGGCAAGCGGGGCTTCGCCAATGGCGGCTTTGTGGCGCGGGCGCGAATTACCTGACCCACACAGTCCCTGGCGCAAGGGATTTTATGGCCTGAGCAGGAGCGTCCCCCGGAGCGTGCGACCAGCGGAGGCGCGACGAACTCAGGACATAAAGACCTGCGCCATTAAATGTCGCGGTTGTGGCGCGAGGAGTAAAATACCAACGCCATCAATCCTGCACCGACCAGGAAGGTGACGAGCACGCCAAGAATCATGAACACCCAGCCCAGCGGCGAAATCTTGACCCCGCTGAGCGCATTCCAGCTCACCACGGCATACCACACGGCCCAGCCCAGCAGCCCCACCATGACCACAATTGTCGCGGCGCCGAAGGCCGAAATCCCTTGCTTGTCATCCGCCATGGCAGCGCCTTCCTTCAATTAATATGTCTGAACGCGGAACCCGCTGTAAAATTGCCCAAATCTCGGCAAATCTTGCAAGGAACTGATTCGCGAAAGGGCGTTTCCATGAACCGCAAGGAATTTCTCGCCGGATTGGCTTCGCTGGCGCCGGGCATGCTGCTGATGCCGGGCCAGGCTTTGGCCGATGTGGGCGACGACGCCAAATACACCGCCAACGAGATCACTCAGGCGGGCGCGGATTTCTTCGGCATCACCACCGAAGCGATGGCCAAGGCGGTCGAGCATGTCTTCGCCGATCTGGGCGAGCCCGATGCCTATATCAAAGGCGATGAAGGCTCGGGCGCCTTCGTGGTCGGCCTGCGTTACGGTTCCGGCTATCTGGTGCGCAAGACCCGCGATCCCCGCATGGTCTATTGGCGCGGACCTTCGATAGGTTTCGATGTCGGCGGCAACGCGTCGAAATGCTTCACGCTTTGCTACAATCTGCGCGACGACAAACGCCTGTTCCAGCGCTTCCCCGGCGTCGAAGGCAGCTTCTATTTCGTGGCAGGCCTGGGCGTGAATTATCAGCGCTCCGGGGGCGTGACCTTGGCGCCGATCCGCACCGGCGTGGGCTTCCGCGCCGGAGCCAATGTGCACTACCAGGCGTATTCGGACCGAAGAGACTGGTTCCCTCTATAGACGCTTGTCTTTTGGCCGCTAGCGGCGTCGCGCGTGCTCACGTGCATGCGCACGCTCCGCGCGCCGCTCCTGGCTAGCAACCAAAATCCTGCGCGTCATTTCATCAGCGTGCTTATTTCTGCTCGTACGTGCCGACACCGCAGACATCATCGCCCGCTCTTTCTACAAAGGCGACTTTTGGTTTGATCAGTTGCGTCGCGGGATCGAGAAATTGGTAGTGCACTTCGGCCGGGCTCTCTTTCTGCGCCGCGTCCAGAAATGATTGGCCCAGCTTCTTGCCGGACGCATCCTTGAGGATGTCAGCCGACTGACCGATGAAAGAACGGAATTCACCGTCCGCCACCAACGTCTTGTCCGGCCCGATGCAGAACACATAAAGGCCTCGGTCGGAAAATGGCGGCTGGTTTTTGTTAAAGGCGTCCAGCGCGGCCTTGCGTCCATGCTCTTTGTAGAACGCTACCGCCTTGACCAGCATCGCTTTGGCGTCGGCGGGCGTGGGCGCATCGGCGGCGAAGGCAGGCGTCGTGAACATCAATCCGGTCAGTAACAACGATCCACAAACGCGCATCCAAACTCCTTCATGCTCAGCACATGCCTTATAGCGCGGAGCGCGTAACCGGGCCAATCGCATGTCTCACCGCGCAGGATTTTGATGCCTGAGCAGGAGCGGGCGCGCAGGATTTTGCGGGCTGGGCAGGAGGATCGCGCGGAGCGTGCGATTAGCACGTGAGCACGTCCGACGCACCCAGCACGCAAAAGACAAGCGCCTTTCCGTATGGCTTTACGCCTTGGCTTCGACTGTGCCTTCGACCGTGCCGGCAGGCGCGGGCAAATAGAGCAGCAGCGCGGCGGCGACATAGATGGAGGAGAAGGTGCCCACCACAATGCCGAACATAATGGGGGCGGAAAAGTCGAACAACGCCGGGCCGCCGAAAATCAACAACGGCAGGATCGAGATCGCTGTCGCCACCGAGGTCAGGATGGTGCGGGTCACCATCTGATTGGTGGAAAGATTGATCAGATCCGGTAACGCCATGCGCTTATATTTACGCCTGTTCTCGCGGATACGGTCGAACACCACCACCGTGTCGTTGATCGAATAGCCCGCCAAGGTCAAAAGCGCCGCCACCGCGGTCAGGGTGAAATTGAGTTGGAATACGGAGAACAAGCCCGCCGTCACCAGCACGTCATGGCCGGTGGCGACGGCCGCGCCGATGCCATATTGCCATTCGAAACGCACCGCGACATAGATCGCGATCAAGACGATGGCGATGAGCGTCGCCTTGACTCCATCGGCGAACAATTCACCGCTCACTTTGGGACCCACCACGGTGGTGTTGCGGATTTGGAATTCCGAGCCGAGCTTAGTCCTGATCGCTTGCGCCACAGCCTGATCAGCCGCGTTCTGGTCCTGGCCCGCCTTGACCTGCTTGGGCTGAATGCGGATCAGGACGCAGGAATTGGCGGGCCGGTCGCATTCGCCGCCACCGTAGAATTGCAGCTGGGATTCGCCGAAGCCCAGCGCGTTGATCTCGTCGCGCAAAGGACCGATATCGACCACATGCGCCGCCTTGGCCTCCATCAAGACACCGCCGGTAAAGTCGATGCCCAGATTGAAACCGTGCCAGGCGATGGAGACGATGGAAATCAGGAGCAGTAGACCATCCACCGCGAAGGCAAAATAGCGCATACCTACGAAGTTGATATGGGTGGCTTCGGGAATGAAACGCAGCAGCGGCATCGGCTTCTTTCGGACGGTCAGGAATGCGAGGGCCGGAACTTATAGACCCGGGCGGCCCCGAACAAGGCCGCCGGTTTTCCAGGCTTTTCGGGGCCTGTTCCGCCTTCGGTCGCGCCGGATTAGATTTGGCCGCAGGCAAATGGGGAGGCGGTGATGCGCTTGGGTCTGGTGGTGGTGTGGATGGCGATGACGGCAAGTGTTGCCGCCGCCGCTCCGAGCAAAGTGATCGACAATGACGAAGTCATGGTATGGGACGTGACGCTCAATCCCGGCGAACAAGGTCCCGCCACGCCCAAGGATATGGACGCAGTGGTGATGTATCTGGAAGGCGGCACCGTCAAAAGCGAGGGCAGTGTCCGCGGTGAGACCAATGATCGCAAATTCGGCGATGCCGTCTTCATTCCCAAGGGCAGCAATGTCCGCGACACGCTGGTCAAAGGCGCATCGACTCAACAGAAATCCGCACATCAAGTCGTGGTCTGGCTCAAGAATGTGAAACCCAAGACCATCGCCAATCCCACGCAATATCCCACGGCCTGGCCCAGGCCGGGCGCGGTGAAGGCGCTGGAGAATGATCGCGTCATCGCGTGGAATTACAGCTGGATCGAAGGGCGCCCCGCACCGATGCATTTCCATATCCATCAGCAAGTGGTGGCGGAACGCTATGACGGCGCCATCAAGACCATTACGCCCGACGGCAAGGTTTCGGTCGGTCCCACCAAGGCCGGCGAAATCCGATTCACCGAACCCAATCGTCTCCATTCCGAAGAATGGGACTCGGGCAAAGTCAGCGCGGTGGTTCTCGAATTGAAGTAGCGCGCGTCAGGGAACATGACACAACACGCGCTCCAATAGGAGCGACGACCAGCAGAAGTGCGGCGGCGACTCTGAAATCTCGATGACGTCCGGTTGCCGCTACGCTGCCGCTAGGCAACCCGCGTCCGGGCGCGCGACCCAGAATTAGTGATCCCGATGCATGCCGCTGCCGTGAACATGGTTGAAGCCATTGGCTGCCGTTCGCTGGAAATGATGGCCTTCGTCGCGGTGGAAAGTGCGGTCGCTGCCGCGAAACCAGAAGAAGCCATCCGTGCCCCAGTAGCCGTCATCGAAAGGGCCGTAATAGCCGTCGTAATAACCGTCATAATAATCGCCGCCCGCAACTGCCACGCCACCGCGGATCGGCACCCGGGTTTCGCAGCCGGCAAGCAGGGTCAACGCCGTCAGCAGCAACGGGGGTCTGCGCATGATGGTCTCCCATGCCCCTTCTGGTGTCCCTTCCTGAAACAAACGCGCGATGGGCAGCCTGGATGCCTTGGGGAATGGGGAGGGTCTTTTCTCTCGCCTGCGATCCTGCTAGTTTATAATTGTTCTAAATCTGGTTCCCATCCCCATTGAGGTTTTCCATGGCCAAAGACAGCAAATCCACCAAATCCAAGGGCGCCGCCCGTCTCACCACCCAAACCGATCTCTCCGGCAATGCCGTGCCGGAGATCGCCGAGGCGCTGAATGGCTGCCTGGCCGATGCCTTCGCGCTTTATCTCAAGACCAAGAATTTCCACTGGCATGTCTCGGGTCCCCATTTCCGCGATTATCACCTTCTGTTCGATGAGCAGGCGGCGGAGGTCTATGCCACCACCGACGATCTGGCCGAGCGGGTGAGGAAGCTGGGCGCGAAGACCATCCATTCCATCGCCGAGATTTCCAAGCGTCAGAGCATCAAGGACAATGACAAGGACTTCGTCTCTCCCGCCGAGATGCTCAAGGAGTTGATGGACGACAACAAGACCATCATCCGCAACATGCGCAAGGCGCATGAAGTGGCCGACAAGCATGACGACGTCGCCACCGCCTCGATCCTGGAAAACTTCATCGACCAGGCGGAGAAACGGAACTGGTTTCTATTCGAAGCCAGCCGCTAGTTTTTACCTCTCCCCTCTATGCGCTTCGCGCCGGAGGGGAGCCGAGCGGCCAGAACATGTGCATGAGCACGAGGACGCCGATGCGATCAGCGAACATAGTTGATGGCGAAAACCGGTGTGACGAGCGCGGTCGCGTTACGGCCTGCGGCGAATATCCTTGCCCCCACGATTATTCCAAGCGTGCTGCTCCAATTATATTCTACGGCCGGTGCCAGAAAGAATGACTGGCTCACGCCAGAATTCATGACAGACGGGGTCAGCCGGCCCGCCGCCGTGGAAGGATATGCCCCTTCGACGCGGACATTGCCGTCCTGCTCCAGCCAGAAATCGATCGCCGCCACCCAGTTCCGGCTCAAGCTATATTCGAAGGCGAGATCGCCATACATGGCGGAACTTGGGCGCGCATGGCCAAGAAAGCCATAGGACGTTCCATAGACGCTGGCGTCTCGCAAGCCGACGCCACTCGCCAAGGCGTAAGACAAGTTCAGGCGCGTGCGCACAGCCCGGCCGTTCGGCAGCCAGAAGAAGGTCTGTGAGTAAACCGACAGGATCGTCGTATAAGTGCCCGCGCCAAACCCATCGCTCGGCCGGTTCAGCTTGTCGAAATTTCCGATTGGAAAAGTCTCCCCGACATTGAGCGAGATTGTCGGTATCCAGTCCCCTTCGTGAAATTGCGCGAGTTGATACTGTCCTTGCAGGGTCCAATCGCCCAAATTGAGGCTTGAACTGCTTTTTCCAGAGCCAGCATCGTCATAACCGAAGCGGGGAATGAGACCCACGGTAAAGTCGTCGGCAAGCCCGTAAAGGAGGTAGGAAAACGAGCCGAACTCGTTCGCATCCGCGGCGGGATGCGAGTGCCCTTGTGCATCGAGGTGCTTAAAAGGCTTGGAGTCGAAGAAATAGGGCTCAAAGAGAAAATGGCCCTGGGGAAGCGTCCCCGCATTGGCGGCAAGCAACGGCCCCGTCCACCAAGCATCGTCGAGCGATTGTCGCAGCGGCATCCCATCGCCCGACTGGACAGTTTGAGCCTGGCAATTTCCGGAAAGAACGGAAATCAGAATTGCGAAGATCGGGGCAAGAAATTTCATTCGACGCTCATTCGACAAGGTGACAATCGTCTCGAGAGCGGCGCACGGATGCGCGCCGCCGCCCGTTTTGGCGATGACGGAAATGCAAGCTTTCGCCCGCGCACTTGCGTGGCTACCCGCTCTGGTAGATTCTCAAGTGGACAGCCTCAATGACCACTTTGGGACCAATCGATATGACCACTATCGCGCGCCACGCCAGGCGAAAAGGTTCAAGCTTCTTTCCACCCATCGCGTTGGATGCTCACGGAGCGGCTCCGATCTATCGGCAATTGTACGACTGGTTTCAGAAAGCCATCGTCGAGGGGCGGTTGCGCCCCGGGCAGCGCATTCCCTCGACACGAGGCCTGGCCGCGGAGTTGAAAGTATCTCGGATACCGGTGCTGACCGCTTATGAGCAGCTCTTCGCTGAAGGCTATCTCGAGACCTTCAAGGGGGTCGGAACCACAGTCGCCGCGTCCATCCCACGGCTGGAAACCGTACCCGCCAGCCGGATCAATCGGACCGCGTCCGGGCAAACACGCCCTCCAAGGCTCGCACGGCGGATGAAATTGGCGATAGCGACGCCCGTTGCGTCCGTGCCGCCGCCCGGCGCGGCGTTCGGATCTTGCCAG
>Ga0105240_10009626_pt1 | contig 13669 bp, 13 predicted proteins | sample KBSC54metaG_FD_80426 | JGI IMG/M metagenome (GOLD analysis project Ga0105240, IMG submission 80426) | Corn rhizosphere microbial communities from Kellogg Biological Station, Michigan, USA - KBS C5-4 metaG | ecosystem: Host-associated > Plants > Roots > Rhizosphere > Soil | place: Michigan, USA... | reverse complement strand
CACCTCGGCGCCGAGCGCGCGAATCGCGGCGGCGGCCTCCTCGCCATCCTTCTCCTCGCCGACGAAGTTGATCGCGACCGCCCTCGCCCCGCGCCGCGCGACCTCTTCAGCGATCGACCGGCCAAGCCCCGTCGAACCGCCGGTCACGATCGCCACTGCGCCTTCGAAATCCCGTACTGAGGTCGTCATCGCATCTTCCTCTCATCAGCGGCCGCTCGGCCGCAACTTATCGAACCGTCTTGTCGGCCTTGCGCCGGCCGAACAGCATCCGCCGTTCCAGCTGCGGTCGCTGGGCGCGGTAGAATGCCGCCAGGAAGGCGCGCGGATCGGCGACCGGCTCGGCCCAGCCGATGCGCTGGACGATCGCCGCGGTGACCGTGTCGAGCGCTTCCTGATGGTTTTCCCGCAACACCCTCTCCAGCGTCTGCAGCTCGAACTCGCCATAGATGTCGAGCTGGGCGTCGGTGAACCTATACGCCGGCGGCGCGCCATCGGATGTCGCGCCGAGATCGGCGGCCAGCGTCTGCGGGCGCGCGCGGATCACCCAGGTGCCGGCGAGCAGATCGCCAACCCGCAGCCGATCCTTGTTGAACAGCGGGAAGAACAGGAAGACCGCGGCCCAGGCGAAGCCAAGCAGGTTGAGCCAGCGGTCGGCGCTGCCTTCCGCCGCGCGGGCGCTCAGGAACGACAAGGGCAGGAAAACCTCGATCTCACGCATCAGATTGCGCGCGATGACAGCATCTGCGGTGAGCCGTCCGCCGTCGCGCGCGATCACCCGCAGGCCCGAGATGCGCTTGCCCGGCGTCGCCGCCCGGCCACGCAGCTCGAAGCCGATGAAATAGCCGTTGCGCAGCACGAACCAGCCGATCAGCCAGATGATCGCCAGCGCCGACAATCCGTTGGTCGATCGGCTGACGCCGACGACGCCGAACAGCCCGAAGATCACGAACAGGGTCAGCGCGATCAATGCGAGAATGATGAACACTGCATCGATCATGAAGGCCGATGCGCGCTGGCCGGCATCGGCCAGCACGACCCCGAGGTCGAGCCCCTCTGGCGTCAGCAGCCGGCGCCGCAATGAGGCCTCGCGCGCGACGTAGCGGCTCGCTGCGACCTGCTCAGCCACGCCGTGCCTCGCGCGGGATGTAGAAGAACAGCAACCAGACCAGCAGCGCGAAGCCGCCGATCGCATAGCGCGCAAAGCTGTCGGTGATCAGCTGCCGGCCGAATCCTTCGAGCAGTGCCGCGACCGAAAGCATGACCACCACCCCAACCATCACGGTCGCTGCGGTTCGTCCCGCTTCCGCCGCCGCGGCCAGCCGCGAGGATTCGCCGGGAAAGGCAACGCGCCGGCCGATGTGAAATCCGGCGGCGCCAGCAAGCACCATCGAGAAAAGTTCGGTCGTACCGTGGATCGCAAGCCAGCCGCCGAGCTGGCCGCCGATGCCGTGGGCGACATAGACCTGCATGAGCGCACCGGCGATGCAGCCGTTCATCGCGATCAGCAATGCGGTCGGCACACCAAAGGCGAAGCCCAGGGCGAAGGCCAGCAAGGAAACCTGTGCATTATGGGTGAACAGAAAGGAGGCGAAGACCGACAGTCCGTCCTGGTTTCCGGTATGGACGAGAATCCTCTGCAGGGCGGCGGTGCTCGCGGTGGGGCCGCGCACGACGGCCTCGTCGGGACCCATGATCGCGGCGAACCAGCTCGGATCGGAAGCCACCAGCAGATAACCCGCGAGCATGCCGCTCACCAACAACGCGAGCGACGCCAGCGTCTCGCGCCACAACCCGCGCACCGCAGCCGGCCAGTCCGTGGCGAAGAATTGGCCGATGCGCCGGAGCAGATCCGTACGGGTGCCGTAGACGATGAAATAGGCGCGCAGCGACAGCGCCTCGAGATAGTCGAGCAGCGCGCGATCGAGCGAGGTCGCCCGCGCCACCGAAAGCGACGACAGCGTCGCGCGATAGAGCAAGGGCAAGGCGAACAGATCGTCATCGGACAGCGCACGCACCGACCGGCGCTCGACCCGGTCGACGATCTTCTCGAGCCGCAGCCAGTCAGCCTCGCGTTCGGCGCGGAACCGCGCGGTTCCCTGGGCGAGCTCGCTGCTCACAACAGATCGCGCTGCTTGATGTCGAGATAGGCGTTGACCAGCGCCGCGCCGAGCTGGTCGTAGGGCGCGACGATGATATGCGCGCCCATGCGCTCGAGGCGGGCGATGACCAGTCGGCGATCACGCAGCAGCGCGGCGGCGGTCACCGCGCGCGCGACCGCATCGGAATCCGCGGGCGGCGCATCGGCAAATCCGTCGAGCTCGGTGTCGCGCGGCAGGACGAACAGCACGAGATGGCGCTCGATCAGATGGCCGACGGTGCGCAGCATCAACTCGGCGCTGGTCGGGTCGACGAAATCGGTGAACAGGATCACCAGCGACCGCCGGTCGAGCCGTCCCGCCAGCGCGGTCAGCGCGAGCGTGTAATTGGTCTCATCCTCAGAATAGTCGAGCTGCGCGGCGAGCGCCTGCAACTCGCCAAAGGCGCCGGTGCCGCTGAGCGGTCCGGCGGCGACGCGCGGCTGGGCGTCGAAGCCGAAGAGGCTGATGCGATCGCCCATCTTCAACGCAACGAAGGCGGCAAGCAGCGCCGCGGCGACTGCCCGGTCGAGCTTGGCGAGCCCGCCGACCGGCTCGCTCATCAGCCGGCCGGCATCGATCGCCAGCACGATGTTGTTGTTCGCCTCGGTGCGATATTCCTTGGCGATCAGCCGGCCATGGCGGGCGCTGTGCTTCCAGTCGATCGAGCGCCGGTCCATCCCGCGGTTGTAATCGGTCAGCGAATGGAACTCGCTGCCGGCGCCGCGCTCCAATTGGGCGATCATCCCGGCGACGGCATCACGGCGGAACAGCCGCACCGCTTCCTCGCGCGCCAGGCCGATATCGGGGGTGATCGCGATCGTGCGGTCGATCACCTCCTCGCTTTGTTTCCAGGCGAGGCCGAATGGTCCGCGCCAGCGTAGCCACAGCCGCTCGAGCCGGGCGGTGCCGCGCCTGCTCGCCTGGAGATCGAGCGCGATCTCGCCGGGCTCGGCGGTGCGACGGCTCTCGCCGGTCAGCCGCTCGTCAAGGTTGAGCGCCACCTCGATTGTCCCAGGCGAGACGCCGGGGAAGCGGGTATTCAGCCGGATCGCCACCGCGCTCCCGACCATCGCCGTCATCGGTGCGACAACCGTGCCCGCGACATCGCCGCGGCCCGCCCCGGCCAGGCCGTCGACCAGTGTCATGGCGATCACCCCGAGCGTCCAGATCAGGCCGAGAAACCACAGCGACGGAAACAGCAGCGCGATGAGAAACGCCGGCAGCGCGCCGGCAGCGGCCAGTGCCGTCGCCCGCGCGCTCGGATAGATCACCGCGGGACCTCGGTACGCTCGACCAGCTCGGCGACCAGCTGCTCGACCCGCAGCCCTTCGATCTGCGCGCTCGGCGAGAGGATCACGCGGTGGCGCAGCACCGGCAGCGCCAGCGCCTTGGCGTCGTCGGGAATGACATAGTCGCGCCCGTCGAGCGCCGCCCGCGCCCGCGCCGCGCTCGCCAGCATCGCCGCGGCGCGCGGCGAGGCGCCCGCCTCCAGCCCGTTATGCTCGCGCGTCGCGCGGATCAGCGCGACGATATAGCGCACGACCTCGTCGACCAGCCGGATCGCCGAGACCGCGGCGATCGCCGCGTCGATCGTCGCACCATCCGCCTGCGGGGTGATGCCCCACTCCTCGATGCTGGTGCTGCCCATGCGCACGCCATGGCTGGTGACGATCGCGATCTCCTCCTCGGCGCTGGGATAGTCGAGCCGATGCTTGAACAGAAAGCGATCGAGCTGCGCTTCGGGCAGCGGATAGACGCCCTGCTGCTCGATCGGATTCTGCGTCGCGACGACCATGAAGCGCGGGCTCAGCTGATGGGTCGTGCCGTCGAAGGTGACCGAGCGTTCCTGCATCGCCTCGAGCAGCGCCGCCTGGGTCTTCGGCGGGGTGCGGTTGATCTCGTCGGCGAGCAGCAGCTCGCAGAAGATCGGGCCCTTGGTGAGGACGAAGCTGTTGGTCTGAAAGTTGAACAGATTGGCGCCGATGATGTCGCCCGGCATCAGATCGGGGGTGAACTGGATGCGCGCATAATCCAGCGCCAGCGTCTTGGCGAAGCAGCGCGCGATCAGCGTCTTCGCGGTCCCCGGTGGCCCCTCCAGCAGGATATGGCCGCCGGCGAACAGCGAAACCAGCAGCAGGTCGATCGTCGTCTCTTGCCCGGTGACGGCGCGGGCGATCTCGCGCCTGATCGCGCCGGCCAGTGTCTTCACCTCATCGACTGTCACGCGCCCAGGCTCCTTCGCCAATGATAGAGTGCCCGCGCCGCATCGGCGACGGTGGTCGGTGTCTTCGCATCGCGGGCGTCCGCGGCGAGCTGCGTAAATCCGGCACGGTCGGCAGGACCGGCCCGGTCGAGCAGCGCGTCGAGCTCGGGCTCCGCCAATGGCGGCGCGTGGATCGCGGCGGCGGCGGCATCGCGGGTCAGCGCGACATAGGCCTCGCCCATCCGGCCGCCGCGCCCTGCCCGGCGGATCAGCCCGGCGGCATTGTCGATCAACGCCGCCTTGCCGAAGGGCAGCGCGCGCGGCTCGTCGCGCGCCGGCCCGAAGCGGCCGAAGGCGTGCAGGCCGGCGAGCAGCGCCGCCGCGAGGATCGACAGGGTCAGCGCGAGGAACGGCGGCACCAGCAGCGTCTTGAGCAGGTTGCGCGTCTGGCCAAAGCCATGCAGCGTCAGGTCGAAGGCGACTGGGCCATCGTTTGGCCGCAGCCGTTGGATGATCTGCACCGCAAGTGCGGCGGTACGCTGGTCCTTCAGCCCGTGGTTCGCCATCAAATCCGGCTCGGCGAGGATGAACATCTGGCCGTCGCCGGTGCTGGCAAGCACCGGCGCGTTGAATCGCTGGATCAGCGGCGTCATTGGCGAACCGGCCAGCCATTGCACGACATTGCCGACGGCAAATTGTCGCGGCTTCTCGCCCTTCTTGGTCACCGGCGGTTTCGTGCTTTCGACGTGGAGCGGTGCGAGCGCGCTGAGCAACTGCTGTGCCGAGCCGGTGTCGAGGCCGAGCCGCTGAACCCAGCCGGGATGGCCCTCAAGCGGCATCACCGCCCACTTCGGCAGGATATAGAGGGTCGGCTTGAACTTGCGCAGCTTGGCGAGGTCCTTCAGCGCATTGGGGTCGGTGGTGGACGACAACGTCACGATCAGCAGACCCGAGCGAACGATCCCATCCTCGTCGCGCACCATCACTGTCGGCGTTCCGACCTCGTCGAGCAGCTCGACGATGCCGCGATAGCCGGTCGCCGCGGTCGACAGCGGATGGGCGCCACCATCACGACCGCTCTGCAGATCCGGGGCATAGGCGAGCAGCACGACGAAGGCCGCCGCGGCCAACAGGCTGGCGGCGACCATGATGATGACCGTCCGCAGGCTGAACGGCGAGGACTGTGCCGCCGTGTTCATCGCCAGCTCGCCGCCAGGGCGAAGTCGGCATAGGCATTGCGGCAGGCCTCCCAGCCGGAGGCGTCGACCGACCGGCCGCCGAACAGGCTGGTCTCGACCACCCGGGCGATCGCGGCAAAGGCGTTGCGCGCGCGTGCCGGCATATCGGGTGTCTCGGCGAGGTCGCGCGCCGTTACCGACGGGCGGACAAGGCCGGGATGGCGCTGGGTGATATCCTCGACGCTGCGCTGGAGCAGCAGATGCGTCGCCTCGGCATAACGCCCTTCGCGCGCGAGCCGTTCGGCATCTTCGAGCAGGGCGCGCGCCACATCCTCGCTTGGCCGCCAATCCTCGCTGTCCTCGGCCGCAGCCCGGCGTTGCCACGGCAGGCGCCAGCGCGACCCGGCGAGCTCGCGCAGGATCAGGAACAGGATGATCGCGCCGCCGATCCCGGCCAAGGTCCAGAACACATAAGGAAAGACCGGCGCGATCCAGCGGATGAACTCGGCCAGCGGCTTGAGCCAGGCCGGCGGCTCCGGCTGAACGAAGGTCGGCAGGTCGAACTGGATGCTGCTGTCCGCCAGCAGGTGGCGGTGCGCTTCGGCTAGTCGTCCCGCCTCGGTCTCGGTCATGCGCCCCCTCCGACGGCTTACTGAACTGAGCTTTCCCCAGGCGCAAGCTCATCAAGGTGACAAAAGCAGCCTGAGATGACAGGCTCGGGACCAGCGGCGCCGGGGGCGGTGCCGCTGGCAGAGGGGGAGCAGGATGGCAACAGTCGTTCCGCCGGCAGGCAATTTCGAAATGGGCCGCGTCTTTGGTCGCTCGCTCGAGGTCGTCGGGCGAAATCTCGTGCTGTACATGGCGCTCGCGCTCGTCCTGGTCGGGCTGCCGACGCTGATTTTCCAGCTGATGATGCCGCTGGCCGGAGACCAGGCCGCCCTCGGCGAGGCGCTCCGGACAGGCAGCATCAGCCTCCCGAGCTTGTTCGCCACTTTCGCGATCGGTGGGGTCATTGGCTGGATTTTCCGCAGTTTCCTTCAGGCAACGCTGGTCCGCGCGACGATCGAAGATCTGAGCGACCGCCGGCCGAATTTTGCCGACTGCATGAGCACCGGGCTGACGCAGCTGGTGGCGGTCATCCTCATCGCAATTGTCGCCGCGGTCGGAATCTTCTTCGCCTGCTTCCTGCTGATCGTCCCCGGCATCATGCTGGCGATCGCCTGGTCCGTCGCGATTCCCGCGCGGGTGGCCGAGCGCAGCGGCGTCTTCGACAGCCTGTCGCGCAGCCGCGCGCTGACCAAGGGGCATCGCTGGAAGATATTCTTCCTGCTGCTGATAACCGCGATGGGGATTGGCATGGTTCAGGGCGTCGTCGTCGGAACCTTCAGCAGCTTCGGCGTGGTCGCCGGCGCGGTGGCCGCGGGCGTGATGGCGGCGGTCACCGCCGCGGTCATGGCGACGCTGGTCGCGACGATGTACATCGAGCTGCGCACGCTGAAGGAAGGCACCGACGTCAGCGCGCTGGCGTCCGTCTTCAGCTGATCCGGCTGACCGGCGTCAGCCGGCGGCGACGGGCGCTGCCACCTGGCTCTGCGTCGCAGTCAATTGCGCGGCGGCGTTGGTGAACAAATTGCGCGGGTTGTCGATCAGGATATGCTCGATGTCGCGATCCGACACGCCGAGCTTCTTCAGCTGCGGCACGACATAGTCGAAGATCCGCGTCAGGCTCCAGTTCGGCGCCATGTCGACCATCATCGGCCCGATCCGGCCGAGCAGGCAGATGACATGGTCGTGCGACACCAGGATCTGGTCGCGGTGACCGCTCTCGATCAGCTGAATCAGATTCTTGATGCGGGTGTCGTCGGGCAGGACCATCTCCAGGCCGAAGCGGTCGAGGCCGACATAGGCGCCGCGCTCGGCGATCGAGCGCTGATAGTCATGATCGTCGCGGTCTCCCGAATGGCCGATGATGGTGCAATTGGCGCAGCCGCCATGCTCGAGCACGGTGTCGAGCTGCTCATGGCCAAAGCGCGAGTCATGCGTATGCGAGACAATCGGCACGCCGGTCAGCCGCGAAGCTTCGGCGGCGATCGCGGTCATCCGCTTCTCATAGTCATTATTTGCATAATCGGCGCCGGCGGCAATCTTGACGACGCCCGCCTTGATGCCGGTCTCGCCGACGCCCTCGGTGATCTCGTGGACGTAGAGCTCGAGGATCGCCTCGGTCGGCAAAGTTCGGAAGGTCGAGGGAATGCCATCCGCCTCGGTGTAGACACCGGTGGCGAGGATGATGTTGTGGCCGGAGCGCTGGGCGACCTCGGCGACGAACTCGACGTCACGACCGAGATCCATCGGGCACGGATCGACGATCGTGTGGCAGCCATGCGCCTGCATCTCCTGCAGCTTGTCGACGCAGCGCGCGATAAGATCGGATCGGACGTATTTCGGCGCCTTGAGGTCGAAGTGCCAGCCCGGCCCGCCGACATAGATATGCTCATGGATCAGCGTCGGCCCCATCTTCGAGAAGTCGAGGGTGCCGGTGGCGGTCTGCGCGGATTGCATGCGGTCTCTCCTGATGGGGCCGTTCTGGCGCGGCGCTATCGATCGCTTCAGGGAAGCATGGCACGGCGCCCTTCCGCAAGCGCGGATTCCGCACGCGCTTCGTTGACAGCCATCCGCCCGCCATGGCTCAAGGGGCGAAACAGAGCGAGGGGATGGCTGATGGCCGACGGTGTGCAGCTGCAGGCGCGGACGGTTCCGCATCCGGCCTCGGTCAGCCAACGGGCGCGGGACGCGCTGGCCTTCATGGCGGCCAATCCGCGGCCGGTCCGGCCGAACAACACCGATCCGGTCGCGTGGAAGGCAGCGACCGCGGCGGCCGACGCCAACATCGTCGCCATGCTGGCCCCCCGCTGCGAGGGATTCGATCTCGAGCGCGACGAGATCACGCTGGGCGGCGTCCCGACCTATGTCAGCCGCCCGCCGGCTGCGCCCTCGGACCGGGTCTATCTCGACATTCACGGCGGCGGACTGACCTCGGGCGGCGGCGAGGCCTGCGGGCTGATGGGCCTGCTGGCGGCAAAGCGATCTCGCGCACTGACCTATTCGGTCGATTACCGCATGCCGCCCGACCACCCCTACCCGGCCGCGCTCGACGATTGCATGGCGGCCTATCGCGCGCTGCTCGAGCAGTTCGAGCCCGGTCATATCGTCGTCGGCGGCGCCTCGGCCGGCGGCAATCTCGCGGCGGCGCTCGGCCTGCGCGCCCGCGACGAGGGCCTGCCGGCGCCGGCCGGGCTGGTGCTGCTGACGCCCGAGGTCGATCTCACCGAATCGGGCGACAGCTTCGAGACCAACCGGTTCGTCGACGTCATGCTGCCGCAGGGTCTGCCCGGCGCGAACGCGCTTTATGCCGGTGGCCATGATCTCGCCGATCCCTATCTGTCGCCTTTGTTCGGCGATTTCACCAAGGGCTATCCGCGGACCTTCCTCCAGGCCGGGACGCGCGACCTGTTCCTGTCGAACACGGTCAGAATGCACCGCGCGCTGCTCAAGGCCGGCATCCCCGTCGAGCTGCACATCTTCGAAGGCATGCCGCATGGCGGCTTCGGCGGCGCGCCCGAAGACGAGGATCTCGACCAAGCGGTACAGAACTTCGTCGCCTCTTGCTGGCACTAACCGGCAGCGCAGCGGAAATTCACCAGGATCGGAAGGCAGAGCAGCACCGCATGGCGCACATTCACTTCATTCATATCTACGTCGACTCGCCGACCACGCACATCCAGAGCACCTGGCTGAGCCCGGCCGACCGCCAGGGCACCGGCCATGGTACGACGCGCTATTGGCAGGATCTCGCGCGCACGCTGGAACGCGGCCGCTTCGACGGCATCTTCATCGCCGACATCCAGTCGATCGAGCCGGAATTCGCCAAACAGGACATCGCCTTCGGCAGCGGCATCCCGCGCCATGATCCGCTGATGACCCTGCCCTCGATGGCCGACGTCACCGAGCATCTCGGATTCGGTGTCACCCTCTCGACCGCCGGCACCGCGCCCTATGCCGCAGTGCGCCGGCTCGGCACGCTCGACAATCTCACCGGCGGACGGCTCGGCTGGAACGTCGTCACCAGCTACCAGAAGAGCGACTATCTCGCGCTCGGCATCGATCAGCCGGATCACGATCTGCGCTACGACATGGCCGACGAATATCTCGAGATCTGCCGCCGGCTGTGGGACGCCTTTCCGCGCGACGCGATCATCGCCGACCGCGACAAGGGCGTGTTCGTCGACGTAAACAAGATCAAGCGGGTCGAATTCGCCGGCAAATTCTTCCGTTGCGAGGCCTATCCCGTCATCGAAAACTCTCCGCAGGGCCGGCCGCTGATCTTCCAGGCCGGATCCTCGGGCCGCGGCGTCCGCTTTGCCGCCACCCATGCCGATGCGATCTTCGCATTGCAGCCGACGATGGAGGCGATGAAGGGTTATCTCGCCAATGTCGGCGAGGCGGCCAAGGCGGTCGGCCGGCCCAATCCGAAAGTCTATCTCGGCATCCAGCCGTACATCGGCGGCACCGAGGCAGAGGCGCAGGCGCGGCTCGATTTCTACCGCGACCGCATTCCGGTCGACGTCGCGCTCAACCGGCTTGGCGCGGTGCTCGGCATCGACTTTCGCGGCATGGACGTCGACCGGCCGTTCGACGAGCTGAGCAGCGATGCCGGCTCGCATGGCCTGATGCGCGGCCTGGTCGACTGGGGCAGCGGCGCCGCGCCAACGATCCGCGACGCCGCCTTGCAGATGTCGATGTCGAGCACCATGCCGCGGCTGGTCGGCACGCCCGAGCAGCTCGCCGACCGCATCGAGACTATCTGGCGCGAGACCGGCTGCTTCGGCTTCGCGCTCAGCCCCCATGCCAGCCCGCAAAGCGCAGAGGAGTTCGTCGATCAGGTGGTGCCGATCCTGCAGAAGCGCGGACTGATGCGCACCGACTATGCCGGCACGACCTTCCGCGAGAACCTCAACCAGCCGTGATCCTCCCACGCGAAACCCAGACGCATTCGGCGGTCGCGGATCACTATGATGATCTCGACGAGATCTATCGCGGGCTGTGGGGTCTCGATGTGCATCACGGCTATTGGCGCACCGGCCGCGAAACGCCCGACCAGGCGGTCGCCGCGCTGAGCGAGCTGGTTGGCGGCGAGCTGGCATTCAAGCCGGGCGCGCGGCTGGTCGACATCGGCTGCGGCTATGGCGGCACGGCGCGCCGCTTCGCCGATCGCGGCGCGGATGTCATAGGCTTCAGCCTGTCGCAGGAGCAGATCGCCCATGCCCCGGCGGCATCGCGCGTCGAGCTGCGCTGCGCCGACTGGCTGGCGAATGCGCTTCCCCCCGACAGCTTCGACGGCGCCTATGCGATCGAAAGCTCGGAGCATATGGCCGACAAGGAACGGTTCTTCGACGAGGCGCGGCGTGTGCTGAAATCGGGTGGCCGCCTGGTCGTCTGCGCCTGGCTGGCGAGCGACCGGCCGACCGGCTGGCAGATCCGGCACCTGCTCGAGCCGATCTGTCGCGAAGGCCGACTGCCGTCGATGCTCACCGCCGGCGAATATCGCGACATGGCGGCGGCCGCGGGCTTTCGCTGCCTGCGCTATCGCGACATCAGCCAGTCGGTCGCGCGGACCTGGTCGATTTGCTTCCGCCGCTTCCTGCGCGCCATGGTGATCGATCCGGCGATGCGACGGCACATCCTTGCCGCGCGCAACCGCATTTTCGCGCTGAGCGTGCCGCGCCTGATTCTCGCCTATCACACCGGCGCGATGCGCTACGGCGTGTTCACCCTGACCGCGGAGAGTTGATCGCGGACGGCGTCAGCTGAACGCCCAGCGCAGCGTTCGCGCGATCCCCGAGGTACCGGCGCGGACCAGCGGCCGGGCGAGGCGCGATTTACGAAAGCCGTGCATGCGCCGCGCCCAGTCCGGCAACAGATCGACCGCAGCACCGAACGTCAGCGCCTGGACCGGCGCCACCATCATGTGGCTCGAGCGTTGCTCGAGCACCAGTCGCGCGACCTTGTGGGTGCGCTGCGAGACGGCGAGCTCGCCGCGCATCGACTCGATCAGCTGGTTCGCTTCGGCGCGGCTGCGCGGCACGGGATCGGCGCCGAGCGCCTCGGCGATTCGCACCATCTCGGCAAAATAACGGTCCTGCTCGCGCAGCGGCATGTCGGGCTCGGCATAGCGGATCCAGGCATCGAGGAAGCTGGTCGCCTCGGTGACATGGACCCAGGCGAGCAGATGCGGATCATTCGCCGCATAGGGCGTGCCGTCTGGCAGCGTGCCGACAACCTTGTCATGCACCGCGCGCACCCGCGCCATCGCCCCTTCCGCTTCGTCGCGCGAGCCATAGCTGGTGAGGCTGATGAAGCGCGCCGTTCGGCGCAGACGGCCGAGCATGTCGCTGCGGAAATTCGAATGGTCCCAGACGCCGGCGAGCACCGCTGGATGGAGCATCTGCAGGAGCAGAGCGGCAACGCCGCCGACCATCATCGTCGTGACGTCGCCATGCACCCGCCAGACCACCGAGGCGCGGCCGAACAGGCCATCATCGCTTCGCACCACCGGCTTCTCGCCGCGCGCCTGGTCGTTGAACACCGCGCGCACCTGGCCGACCATCAGCCGCTTGGCCCGTCGGGCGAGCGGTCCGGTGCCCATGGCAGGCTGGCGAGAGGTCGTCGACGGGGCCATTGCGGCCATCATAACGCCCAAACGCAGCTTGCGCCCAGAGAAGGCAGATCACGGTTGCCGCATCAAGCGAACGGGTCCAGAGCCGCCGCTGGGCCCTCGTGACGGGCCAGGAGCGCAGACCGATGACGATCCCCCCGCGTGATCAGAGCCGCCAGGCGAAGGCGCGGGCCGACTTCTTCCGCATGGCGCGCTGGATCGTGCTGGTCGGCGTGATCATGGTCGCCGGCGCCCTGTTCATTCTCGCCCGCCAGGGACTGGCCCGGCCCAGCGTGGTTATCGGCACGATCGGCGGCGTGTTCTTTTCGATCCTGCTCGGTTGCGGCCTGTTCGCCGCCGCCTTCTTCAGCGACAAGAGCGGGCATGACGAGGCAGCGAGCCGGACCGGCAAGGACGATCTCGACCGGCGCAGCTAGGAACGCGCGATCAGTGCTTCACGAAACGCCGCCATGCGGCCGACCGCCTCGTCGAGGACCTCCGGCTGCTTGGCGAAGCACAGCCGGATGACCGAGCGCAACGGCTGCTCGGCATAGAAGCTCGACAGCGGAATCGAGGCGACGCCCGCCTCCCTCACCATCGCCAGCGAGAAGCTGCGGTCGTCGACGCCGATGCCCGAGGCGCGCAGATCGACGCAGAGGAAATAAGTGCCGGTGCCGGGCAGCACGGCAAAGCCGGCTCCGGTCAGCCCGGCCGCCAGCCTCGCCCGCGACGTGCGATAATCGGCGCGCATCTCCTCGAACCAGGCCGCATCCTTGGCGAGACCGAAGGCGACCGCCTCCTGCAGATTGGGCGCGGTGGTGAAGGTGAGGAACTGATGCGCGCCGGCGACCCCGGCAAGCAAGGCCGGCGCGGCAACGACGAAGCCGACCTTCCAGCCGGTCAGGCCGAAGATCTTGCCGGCCGATCCGATCTTGACCGTTCGCTCGGTCATCCCCGGCAGACCGATCAGCGGGATATGCGGATGATCGCCGAAGACGACATGCTCCCAGACCTCGTCGCAGATTGCGATCGCGTCATGGGCGACGCACAGCCGGGCGAGCGTGGCCAGCTCTGCTTCGTCGAACACCCGCCCGGTCGGATTGACCGGATTGTTGAGGACCAGCAGGCGGACACCGTCGTTCAGCGCCTCGGCGATCGCCGGGAGCGGCAGGCGCCAGTCGGGCGGCTCCATCCGCGCGAAGCGCGCGCGGCCCCCGGCCTGCCGCACCAGCGGCAGATAGGCATCGTAGAGCGGCTGGATCAGCAGCACCTCATCGCCCGGCGAGACCAGCGCCAGCAACGCCGAGGCCAGCGCCTCGGTCGCCCCAGAGGTGATCAGGACATTGTCGCTGGTGACCGCCAGCCCCTGGAAGCGTCCGTAATGGTCGGCCACCGCCTGGCGCAGCCGTGGCGTCCCCCGCATCGGCGGATATTG
>Ga0105240_10009625_pt1 | contig 13669 bp, 12 predicted proteins | sample KBSC54metaG_FD_80426 | JGI IMG/M metagenome (GOLD analysis project Ga0105240, IMG submission 80426) | Corn rhizosphere microbial communities from Kellogg Biological Station, Michigan, USA - KBS C5-4 metaG | ecosystem: Host-associated > Plants > Roots > Rhizosphere > Soil | place: Michigan, USA... | reverse complement strand
CGCAAAAGCGCAATCGCTTTTTCCACGGTGCAGAGGCGCACCCGGTCGCGGCCGATATCGCCGAAGCGGTACTCTCGCACGATCACGTTGCCGGTACTGCTCGCGGCGCCGATATAGACTAGGCCGACGGGCTTGCCTGGGCTGCCGCCGCCGGGACCGGCGATGCCTGTCACGGCCACGCTGAACTCGGCGCGCGCATTTTTCAATGCGCCTTGCGCCATGGCGCGGCATACCGGTTCCGATACCGCCCCATATTCCCGAAGCAATGTTTCGGGAACACCCAACAGATCCTGTTTGGCTTCGTTGGAATAGGTAACGAAACCGCGTTCCATGACATCCGACGAACCGGGAATTTCGGTCAACAAAGCGGCGATCAGCCCGCCGGTGCAGCTTTCGGCGGTGACGATATGGGCGTTTACCTGACGTGCCGCCGCCAGCAGATCGCGCGCTTCGGACAGGAGCGCATCGGCGAACATCAGATCACCCGGAAATAATGCACGGCTCCGGCGATCACCCCGGCAGCAAGGCCGGCCAGCATGTCGTCGGCCATCACGCCCATGCCGCCCGGCATTTTTTCCGCAGCCGAAATCGGCCAGGGCTTCAAAATGTCGAACAGGCGGAACAACAGGAAGGCCAACGCAAAGGCCGCGACGCTGGGATAAATCGGCGTGAAGCAGATTCCGGCGCAGGCCAGCCACTGGCCCGCCAATTCGTCGATCACACATTCCGATGGATCGTCCCGGCCGGTGGCGCGGACATGGTCCCCGCAGGCCCAGATTCCGATTACGAAAGCGATAAGGCTGGCGGCCACCAATGTCAGGCCGCCGCCATGCTGGGCCAAGATCACCGCCAGGACGGTGGCGACGATGCTCATCACGGTGCCCGAAGCGACCGGGAAATATCCGATGCCCAGGACCGATGCGATGATGGTGGAGAATCTCATGCGCTGTTCCTGCCTCTAATCGCTTGCCGGCAATCGCACAGTCGCAACCGCCTGCGCCGCCAGGCCTTCGCGCCGGCCGGTATAGCCCATGCCTTCGGTGGTGGTGGCCTTGACGCTGACCCGTTCGATATCCAGCGCGAGAATTTCCGCGATCCGCGCCCGCATCGCTTCACGGTGATGGCCGATCTTGGGCCGTTCGCAAATCAGGGTGACGTCGCAATGCAGAATGGCGCCGCTCTTGTCTTTCACCAACCGGTTGGCGTGATCGAGGAATTTCCAGGACGGCGCGCCGCGCCAGCGCTCATCGGTAGGCGGAAAATGCTGGCCGATATCGCCCGCGCTGATGCAGCCCAATATCGCGTCGGTGAGGGCATGCAGACCAGCATCGGCATCGGAATGGCCTTCGAGCCCGTGATCGTGCGGCACCTTTACGCCGCACAGCCAGACATGATCGCCCTCAGTGAAGCGATGCGCGTCGTAGCCCATGGCGCTACGGGTCTCGTGGAGCGTCGTGCCAGCGGAGCGACCATCCAAAGAAGCCAAGTATCGTTCCGCCAAAGCGAAATCCTTTTCCGTGGTCACTTTCAAATTCTCTTCCTCGCCCAGGACCGCGGCCACGGCAAGTCCCGCCAATCCCGCGATGGCAACGTCGTCGGTGGCATCCGCGTCGGCATGGTCGCGATGCGCTTTAAGGATATCGGCATAGCGGAAACCTTGCGGGGTCTGCGCGCGCTGCAGGCCTTCTCGCGGCACGGTGACCCAGACATCGCCGTCCTTGCGGCGAAGCGTGTCGGCAACCGCCAGCATGGGAACGGCCCCGGCTGCACCGGCTTCGAGTGCCGCGATGGTCCGCTCGATCACAGTGCGCGAAACCAGCGGCCGCGCCGCGTCATGAATGAGGACAAAATCCGGTGCGTCATTGACCAAAGCCTCCAGCCCCAGCCGGACGGAATCCTGACGGCGCGCGCCGCCGGTGATAGGAGCAGGGGCATCGGCGCCCATCGCGGCCCGGTACAGGGCATCCTGGCCAGGGCCGATGACGACCCGTGCCGGCCAGCCCGAGAACGCATCCGCTGTCCGGCGCAGCATGGGGCGGCCCGCCAAAGGTTCATATTGCTTGGGTCCGGCCCGTCCGGTGCGCTCCCCTTTTCCGGCGGCGACGATCAATATGGCGATGCGAGACATCTGGATTCCCCTGACGGCTTGCCTAACATCGCGGGCGGCCGATTTGCGATAATTGTTTCCAGGGGATGAGGTTTCTGCCTATTATAACGTCATACATAGTGTATGGCTAAATTGTAGGCACAATCAGTGCAAGAACCTTTGTTTCGCCGATCGCCGACGGAATTTCCCATCGCCAACACCCTTCCGTCACCCATTCTGGTGATCGGGACGGGTCAGCAGATCGTCTACGCCAATCCGGCGGCCGAGCAATTCTTCGATACCGGAGCGGCCATCCTGCTCAAGCAGAAGCTCTCGGACATCCTGCCCTTCGCCTCGCCCTTGTTCCAGCTGGTGGCCCAGGCCCGGGAGCGTAACGCATCGGCGGCCGAACGCGATGTCGACCTTTCCACGCCCCGGCATGGCGAGCGTCTCGCCGATGTGACGGTGACGCCGCTGGGAGAGCCGGAGGGGACCCTGGTGATTGCCTTCTCGGAGCGGGGCTTGGCGCATCGCATGGACCGTCAACTGATGGCGCGGGGCGCCGTGCGGTCCATGCATGGCATGGCATCGGTCCTGGCGCATGAGATCAAGAATCCGCTGGCTGGCATCCGGGGGGCGGCGCAGCTCCTGGAAGAACAACTTGCCTCCCAGGATCGGGAACTGACGCAGCTGATCTGCGATGAAACCGACCGCATCCGCGGCCTGATCGACCGAATGGAGGCGTTTGGCGACACGCGCAGCTTTCAGCGCCACCCGGTCAACATCCACGAGGTCCTGGCGCGGGTGCGACGCGTTTCGGAATCCGGTTTCGTCCGCAATGCGAATTTCGTGGAGAATTTTGATCCCTCTCTCCCACCCGTGGCGGGCGACCGCGATCAGCTGATCCAGGTCTTCCTCAATCTGGTGCGCAATGCCTCGGATGCCCTGCCGGAAAATGGCGGCGAGATCACGCTGACCACCAGCTACCGCCCCGGTGTCCGTTTTGGTGTCGGTACTTCCGGCGAGCGGGTCTCGCTACCGCTGGAAGTGACGGTGCGCGACAATGGTGCGGGTGTGCCCGCCGATCTTTTGTCCTGCATCTTCGATCCCTTCGTCACCACCAAGACGCGCGGCTCAGGCCTGGGTCTGGCCCTGGTCGCCAAGATCATCGGCGATCATGGCGGCGTGATCGAGTGTGACTCCCAGCCCCGGCGCACGGTTTTCCGCGTGCTTCTGCCCATCGCATCGAATGAGGAAACGCAATGACCGCCGCAACGATTCTTGTTGCCGACGACGACAGCGCTATCCGCACGGTGCTGCATCAGGCGCTGGCGCGTGCCGGCTATAATGTGCGCACCACTGGCACCGCGGCAGGACTATGGAAGATGATCGCGGCGGGCGAGGGCAGCGTTGCCATCACCGATGTGATGCTTCCCGACGAAAGCGGTTTCGATCTGATCCCCCGCATCAAGCGCCTCAGGCCCGAATTGCCGGTGTTGGTGATGAGCGCGCAGAACACGCTCCTGACGGCGATCACGGCGGCGGAACGGGGCGCGTTCGAATATCTGCCCAAGCCTTTCGATCTGAAGGAATTGACCAGTCTGGTGCAGCGGGCGCTGGCGGCACCGGGAACCCGGCCGCAAAGCGAAGAACCGGACGGCGAGGACCGCCTTCCCTTGATCGGGCGCAGTCCTGCGATGCAGGAAATCTATCGAGTCATCGCCCGGCTCACCCAGACCGATCTCACCGTCATGATCATGGGCGAATCCGGAACGGGCAAAGAATTGGTGGCGCGCGCGCTGCACGATTACGGCAAGCGGCGCCACGGGCGTTTCATCGCCGTGAACATGGCCGCGATTCCCAAAGAGATGGTGGAAAGCGAATTGTTCGGCCATGAGCGCGGCGCCTTCTCGGGCGCGGCCAATCGAGGCGTGGGGCGCTTCGAGCAGGCGGAAGGGGGCACCTTGTTCCTGGATGAAATCGGCGACATGCCGCTGGAAGCCCAGACACGGCTTCTGCGCGTGCTGCAGCAGGGCGAATACACCACGGTGGGCGGCCGCATACCGATCCGCACCGATGTACGCATCATTGCCGCCACCAATCGTGACCTGCGCCAGATGATCGGGCAGGGCTTGTTCCGCGAGGATCTCTATTACCGCCTGAATGTCGTGCCGTTGCGCCTGCCGCCGCTGCGCGAACGGACCGAGGATATCGGCGACCTGGTGCGTCATTTCCTGCGCAAGGCGGAGAATGAAGGACTGCCGGCCAAGTCGCTGGACCGCGATGCGCTGGAAATTCTTCGCCGCCATCGCTGGCCGGGCAATGTGCGCGAACTGGAAAATCTGATGCGCCGCCTTGCGGTGCTGCATTCCGGCGACACCATTCCGGCGGTTGCCATCGCTGGCGAGCTCAAGGAACCGGTGCGTGTCATGGCAGCGGAAGAGCCGGACGAAAAATTGCCGCTGGGCGCGTCGGTCGAGCAATTTCTCACCCGCTATTTCCTGAGCCATGGTGACCGGCTGCCGTCGCCCGGCGTCTATGACCGCATCATCCAGGAAGTGGAGCGGCCGCTGATCTCCATCTGTCTGGCGGCGACGCGGGGCAACCAGATTCGCGCCGCTCAGCTTCTGGGGCTCAACCGGAATACTTTGCGCAAGAAGATCCGCGATCTGGGGTTGGAAGTCATTAAGGGGTTGCGCGCCGAATAGGCGCGCAACGGCGTAAGGCCGCGCGCGACAGCGCAGTGAGCGGCCTGAGCTCGGACCTCTGGGCCGAGTAGACCCTGAGCGGCGCAGGGGGCTTGCGCTGTATGGCACGACGCTGTCGCCAGCCACCGCTCGCAGCGCTTGCCACCGCCCCAAACCGTAGGTTTGGAGCCATGTTGTAGAATTACACCGCTGCATTCTTGCAACAGGCGGTGCTGTGGCTACAATGTCGCAAATCTGACGCCCACCAACGACGGATGTCTGTCATCGGAAGCAGGTCACCTATCAGCCGGTCGCGCAACCTCCTGCGGGCGATCTCTCGCCCGTCGCGACTGGCCTTGGGTGTAGGGATTCTCGCGGCGGCCTCCGGCGCGATCACTTACGCCATCCTGTCAGGGTTCACGCCTTGGACCCCCAATCGGCTGGGGCTGATCGTCCTGCTTCTGGTTAATCTGACCCTGGGCCTGTCGCTGGGAGCACTGATCGCCTGGCGGCTGGTGCGGCTTTGGGCGGAACGCAAATCCGGCCGCGCCGGGGCGCGGCTGCATGTCCGGCTGGTGGCCTGGTTCGGCACCATCGCAGTGGTGCCCGCGATCCTGATTGCGATCTTTGCGGCGGTCACCCTCAATCTGGGCCTGGAGGCCTGGTTTTCCGGCCGGGTGAAGGATGCGCTGGGAAGCGCAGTGAACGTCGCCCAGCATTATGTGAAGGAGCATGAGAGGGGGATCATCGGCGACGCCTACGACATCGCCAACAATATCCAGCATGACCAGACCCTGTTCGATGCCGACAAGCATGTGAAGCCCGCGCAGTTCTTTTCCAAGCTCAACTCGCTCACCAAGGATCGCGGGCTGCAGGCTTCTTACATCGTCGACGGCCATGGAAAGATCATCGCTTCGACCAAGCAGCAATTTCTGAAGGATCCCAAACCGCCATCGGCCTCCGATATTTCCCAGGCCCGTAACGGCTCGATCGTAGTGGATGCCGCGCCGGAAGGCGGCACCGTGACCGCGCTGATCCAGATGCAGGCGCTGAACGATGCCTATCTGCTGGTGGTGCGCTTGGTGGACCCGCAAGTGTTCGGCTACTACCGGCGCACGGTCGATGCGGTGTCCGAATATAATCGCCTGGATCAGAACCGGCTGGAAGTGCAGCTGGTATTTGCCGCGCTGTATGCCGTGGTATCGCTGGTGACCTTGCTGGGTGCGGTGTGGTCGGGCATCTGGGCTGCCAACCGCCTTGTGCATCCCATTTCCAATCTGATTGAAGCGGCCGAACGGGTCTCCGAAGGCGATCTCACCGCCCAGGTGAAAGTCTCGCGCGACGATGACGAAATCGGCACGTTGGGCCATGCCTTCAACCGCATGACCCAGCAGTTGGGCGCACAGCGGGGCGATCTGATTGCGGCCAATCGCCTGAATGAAGAGCGGCGGCGCTTCACCGAGACCGTGCTGTCGGGCGTCAGCGCCGGCGTCATCGGTCTGGACCGCGACGGCAAGATCACCATCGTCAACCGCGCCGCTGCGCGGCTGCTCAATGCGACGCCGGAAGAATTGGAAGGCCAGCATTATGCGGAATCGGTGCCGGAACTGGGCGGGTTGATTCGCCGGGCTCTGTCGGAGCCGGTTGGCCGGGCGGGCGGTGAAGTCGCCATCAAGCGTGCGGGAACGCCGCGGGCCCTGTCGGTTCAGGTCTCCAGCGAAAAAGGCAATCCCCACGGCTTCGTCGTCACCTTCGACGACATCACCGATCTGGTCGGCGCCCAGCGCACCGCAGCCTGGGCCGATGTGGCGCGCCGTATCGCTCATGAGATCAAAAATCCATTGACCCCGATCCAGCTTTCCGCCGAGCGCCTGAAGCGCAAATATATGGGCGAGATTTCCACCGATCCCGACATCTTCCGTCAATGCATCGACACCATTGTGCGTCAGGTCGGCGATATCGGGCGGATGGTGGACGAATTCTCCTCCTTCGCGCGCATGCCCGCGCCCGTGATGAAGCGGGAAAATGCCGCCGAACTTTTGCAGCAGGCGGTTTTCCTGCAGCGCGTGGCGCATCCGGAAATCACATTTGCCGTCGATGGCCCCAAAGAGGCGATTTATTTCGAAGGCGATGGACGTCTGGTCTCCCAAGCGCTCACCAATGTGCTGAAGAATGCGGGCGAGGGGATCGCCGCCCGCCACGCCAAGGGCGACGAAGTTCCCGGACGGATCGCGGTGGCCTTGCAGCCCAACGGCACCTCTTTCGCGTTCAAGGTCAGCGACAATGGCATCGGCCTGCCGGCGGAACATCGCCACCGCCTCACCGAGCCCTATGTCACCACCCGCGCCAAGGGCACGGGGCTGGGGCTGGCGATCGTGCGCAAGATCATGGAAGACCATGGCGGCGAGATTGCCTTGGCCGATATCGAAGGCGGCGAAGGCGCCGAAGTGACGTTGACATTTCCGTTCACGCAGAAAGACATGCGTCAGAAAGGTGTTGAGGATGAGCAAAAACGGATCGCTGATCGCGTCTGAAATTCTCGTCGTGGATGACGAGGAAGACATTCGCGATCTGATCTCGGGGATCCTGAGGGACGAGGGCTATGAGACCCGCATGGCGGGCGACAGCGATGCCGCCATTGCCGCCATGCGCTCGCGCCGCCCCCAGCTCGTCATTCTCGACATCTGGCTGCAGGGCTCCAAGCTGGATGGCATCCAGATTCTGGATACATTGAAACGCGAGCAGCCGGATGTGCCGGTGGTGATGATCTCCGGCCATGGAACGATCGAAACTGCAGTCTCTTCGATCAAGAAGGGCGCTTACGATTTCATCGAAAAGCCTTTCAAGGCAGATCGCCTGCTGCATGTGGTGGAGCGGGCATTGGAAGCGGCGCGGCTGAAGCGCGAAGTACAGGAACTGAAGCTGAAGGCAGGCGATGACGGCGAGCTGATCGGCCAGTCGTCCATCATTGCCCAGCTGCGCTCGCTGATCGATAAGATCGCTCCCACCAACAGCCGGGTGCTGATCTCCGGTCCCGCCGGCTCTGGCAAGGAAGTGGCGGCGCGGCTGATCCATGCCCGTTCGCGCCGGGCGGGCAATGCCTTTGTCGCCATCAATTGCGCCACCATGGCGCCGGAGCGGATCGAGGCGGAACTGTTCGGCACCGAACAGGGCGAGGGTCCTCACAAGATCGGCCTGTTCGAGCTTGCCCATAACGGAACCCTGTATCTGGACGAAGTCTCCGACATGCCGCTGGAGACCCAAGGCAAGATCCTGCGCGTCTTGATCGATCAGACCTTCACCCGCATCGGCGGTACGTCGCGGGTTCAGGTCGATGCGCGGGTGATCTGCTCCACCACCCAGGATCTTCGGGCCGAGACGGAAGCGGGCCGCTTCCGCGAGGATCTTTATCATCGCCTGAATGTCGTGCCGGTTCGCATCCCGTCTTTGGCGGAGCGCCGCGACGATATCCCGACCCTGATTTCGCATTTCATGAAGCGCCTGTCGGCGGCCGGCGGGCTTCCCATGCGCCATATCGGCGATGATGCGATGGCGGTGCTGCAGGCCCATGGCTGGCCCGGCAATGTCCGTCAGTTGCGTAATATTGTGGAACGACTGCTCATTCTGGCGGGTGACGATCTCACCGAAGCGGTGACCGCCGATCTTCTGCCCACCGATCTGGGCAACGGCAATGGCTGGAGCGGAAGCAAGGGCGGCGACCTGGTGATCTCCCTGCCGTTGCGCGAAGCGCGCGAGATTTTCGAGCGCGATTATCTGGTGGCGCAGATCAACCGCTTCGGCGGCAATATTTCGCGTACTGCCGCCTTTATTGGGATGGAGCGGTCGGCGTTGCATCGCAAACTCAAATCCCTGGGCGTGGGGTCGGCACAGAATTTTAACGCCTAAACAATTTCGGGGCCGGGAATGAAAAAATGGACGGCATCGCGCGCGCCTGCGGGTCGCGTCGCTTATGTCAATGGACGCTATCTGCCGCATACCGCGGCAGGCGTGCATATCGAAGACCGCTCTTTGCAGCTAGGCGACGGCATCTATGAAGTCGCCGGCATTTCGAACGGCCGGTTGATTGACGAGGAGCCGCATCTGGACCGGTTGGAGCGTAGCTTGCGTGAGATCGGCATGACGATGCCAATGGGACGGGCGGCGCTGAAACTGGTGATGCGCGAAATGGTGAGGCGCAATCGGATACGCGACGGTCTTCTGTATATGCAGGTGTCACGCGGCGCGGTCCGGCGCGATCATCCCATTCCCGATATTGTTCCGCGCCCGACCTTGATCATGACCGCGCGGTCGCAGGACGTAGATGCCAGCAAGAAAAAGCTGAAGGAGGGAATCGGCGTCATCACCCGGCCTGATCAGAGATGGGCACGGTGCGATATAAAGACGGTCCAGCTTCTGCCCAATCTTCTGGCCAAAACCGACGCGCGCAAGTCTGGTGCCTATGAGGCCTGGCTGGTGGATGGCGACGGATTTGTGACGGAGGGGGCGTCCACCAATGCCTGGATCGTGGATGCCGACAATCATGTCATCACCCGCCAGCTCTCCCACGATATTCTGCCGGGCGTGACCCGGCGGGTGATCCTGGAGGCCGCGGCGGCCGCGGGGCAGCCGATCACGGAGCGAAAATTCACGGTCGCCGAGGCGTTGAAGGCCAAAGAAGCCTTCCTCACCTCCGCAACAGGCGCGGCCATCCCTGTGGTAAAAATCGATGACACCAAGATCGGCGACGGTAGGCCGGGGCCGCTGACCAGACGGATTCACATGCTTTACGCACAAAAGGCGGGCATCGAATAACGGGGCAGGTTACGGTTTTTTCGCTTTCGCAATTGCAGCAATAGATTATGCTGGTTGCAGTGCCCCGCCCGGTGGGCACGCTGATAAGTGGGAAAACCCATGAGCGAAAAACAACAAAATCTGCAGGACACGTTCCTCAACGCGGTCCGCAAAAGCAAATCCCCAGTCACCATCTTTCTCGTCAATGGCGTGAAGCTTCAGGGCAATATCACCTGGTTCGACAATTTCTGCGTGCTTCTGCGCCGTGATGGTCAGGCGCAGCTTGTCTACAAGCATGCCATTTCGACTGTGATGCCGATGGGTCCAATCCAGCTTCAGGACGAAGCGGCACACGAGTCCGCCTGACATTGTCCCGAGTGAAGAAGAAGACCGAAGACGCAGCTGCGGCCTTTGTCGTTCATGTCGAGCCCAAATCCCGCAGCGAGCGCAGCCCGCGGGATGCCGAAGAGCGGCTGGCGGAAGCGGTTGGCCTTGCCGGCGCGATCGGACTCGATGTGGTGGAAACCCGCATCGCACCTCTGGCCAGACCCACGCCCGCGACCTTGATCGGATCGGGCAAGGTGGCCGAGATCGCCGAGGACACGGCGCGGCTGAAGCCCGCGCTGGTCATCGTCAATGCGCAATTATCGCCCGTCCAGCAGCGCAATCTGGAGAAGGCCTGGACCAGCAAGGTGCTGGATCGGACTGCTCTGATCCTGGAAATTTTCGGTGAGCGCGCGGCCACCCGCGAAGGCCGGCTGCAGGTCGAGCTGGCGCATCTGACCTACCAGCGATCCCGGCTGGTACGCAGCTGGACCCATCTGGAGCGTCAGCGCGGCGGCTTCGGCTTTCTGGGCGGCCCCGGCGAAACCCAGATCGAAGCCGACCGCCGTCTAATCGGCGACCGGATCGTCAAGATCAAGCGGGAACTGGAAGGGGTGAAGCGCACCCGCGCGTTGGGCCGTCAGGCCCGCAGCCGCGTGCCGTTCCCGGTGGTCGCGCTGGTCGGCTACACCAATGCGGGCAAGTCCACCCTGTTCAACCGGCTGACCAAGTCCGAGGTCCTGGCCAAGGATCTTCTGTTCGCGACCCTGGACCCCACCATGCGAGGTGTGGAGCTGCCCAGCGGCACCAAAGTCATCCTCTCCGATACGGTCGGGTTCATCGCCGACTTGCCAACCGAACTGGTGGCGGCGTTCCGCGCCACCTTGGAAGAAGTGCTGGCGGCGGATGTCATCGCCCATGTTCGCGACGCCGCCCATGACGAGAGCGAGGCCCAGAAGACGGACGTCCTGAAGGTGCTGACAGCGCTGGGGGTGCCCGAAGACCGGGCGATGATTGAGATCCTCAACAAGATCGACTTGCTGCCGATGGAGGTCCGGGCCGGGCTGCTGGAAGGCAACCGGCAGGGCAAGCGGGCGGTGGCGGTTTCGGCCCTGTCAGGTGAAGGGATCGAGACGCTTTTAAGCCGCATCGAAGCCGATGTGTCCCATGACAATATCAGCCTGGACCTCAGCCTGGACGCCAGCGATGGCGCCGGCCTGGCTTGGGCCTATCGTCATGCGGAAGTGGTCAAACGCCGGGACCGAGCGGGCCGCATCGCTCTTTCCTTGCGGATTTCTCCACAGAACGCTTCCCGCTTCCAGGACCGGTTTCCCGGGAAAATCAAATCTTCCCAACCGTCTGTGAAATAATCCTCGTGCGAATTGATAGCGGGCGGGCTGTGGAAGGACGGTCAGCTTTCGCTTTTCTTCGCCTGCTGCCAGAGCGCTTCCATTTCCTCCAGCCCGGCTTCTGCGGGTTTGCGGCCCTGAGACGCCAGTGACGCCTCGATAAAGCGGAAGCGCCGGGTGAATTTTGCATTGGCAGCCCGGAGTGCGGCTTCGGGATCGACCTTCAGATGCCGGGCAAGGTTCGCGACCACGAACAAAAGGTCGCCGATCTCTTCCTGGCGCTTGGCCGGATCCAGGCCGGCGTCCACGACTTCCTGGGCTTCCTCGGCGATTTTCTCGACCACCTTGGCGGCATTATCCCAGTCAAATCCGACGCTTGCGGCGCGCCTTTGAAGTTTTTCTGCGCGCAGCAATGCGGGCAGGGCGATGGGCACGTCGTCCAGGATTCCGGTCTGAGCCTTGGCCTGGCGCTCCCGGGCCTTGATTTCTTCCCAGGCCAGTTTCTGGCTGTGCGGGTCGGCCTCAGCTTCGGCGCCGCCAAAGACATGGGGATGGCGGCGGATCATCTTGCCGGTGATGGCGGCCACCACATCGCCGAAATCGAAAAGTCCGGCTTCCTCGGCCATCCGGGCGTGGAACACCACCTGGAGCAGAAGATCGCCCAGTTCGTCCGGCAAGGCTTTGTAATCGCGGTCCTCGATGCTGGCGGCGACTTCGTAAGCTTCTTCGACGGTGTATGGCGCGATGGTCTCGAAGCTTTGAGCGCGGTCCCAGGGACAGCCGTCCGGACCGCGCAGCATGCGCATGATCGCCAGCAGGTCGGCGATGTCACGACTGGGGCCGGTGGGATTCGACATGACGGAATTGGACGGGGCGGGCGCCCGGGTCGCAAGCCGCATATCCGCGCACGGCCATCAGGGCATCAAATTATCGTATAAGTAATATTATGTAAAATATTGGGGTGATAAACCGGGATGGCTGCTAAAACAGCACCGAGCGCAGCTTGTAGAGCAGCACGACAGCCTGCCCGCCGGACCAATAAAGATTGTAGTCCGCCAAGACCAAGGCCACTCCGTAAAGACATGCCAGAGGAATTTCCTTGGCGCGGATGTTGCGCGCGATTCCTTCCGCCAGCGGCCCGGTCACGGGTCCGAGCAGCAGCCACGGCAAAAGGCCTTTGAAATATGATTTTGCTGTCACGTTCCCATCACACCAAACGCTAGCGCTCCAGTTCAGGCAAATCCATGCCGGTCTTTGGCCGACTTGGCTTTACAGTTAATTGGTCTTGGCTGGCGATAAACCGAGACGCCTGTCGGCATGGCTGATATAGGACGCGGCGACCCAGGATGGCGCAGCGATGACAAAATTACCCGGCGATGTCTCCAAAGCCCACGATCCGAAGCCCACTCCAGTAAAACCCAAGCCCGGTCTACTGCTCACCAAGGCCGAGCATGCCGCGCGCATGCGGATCGACAAGACCGTCATTAAGCGGATGCGCAAGCGCTGAACTGTTATCGCACTTTTTGCGCGCTGATCGCCCACATGCGGCCGGCCATGCGGTTCACATCGATTTTGAAGCCCAGCGCTTCAAGCTGACGGACGATCTCATCCGACGATACGCGCAGCTTGCGATAGCTGCTCTTGCGCATGGCCCAGCCGTCGGCGGTACGGGAATGAATCAGATCATGCACCAGAACCGTCTCGGGCTCATATTCCAGAAAACAGACCATCACCCGGTCCGCGTCGCTTTGAACCGGAATGAAGCGGTCCAGGCCGGTCAGCGCCTCGGACATGTCGCGGAATGTGAGGATCAGCCGGCCGCCGGGCGCCAGTGTCGTACCCGCGTCGGTCAGAATGCCGGAAATGTCCTTATGGGCCTGCAGATGGGTCAAGGCGTCGCCCATGCAGACAATGGCATCCACGCTGCCGGGCGCGGCATGATCAGCGAAGCGGCGCATGTCGGCGAATAGGGGCTCGATCGGGCGCGTGCCCTTCTGCGCATCGAGCTCGTCCAGAAGCGTTCGGCTGGTGTCGATAGCGAGCACGCGGCCATAACCCAGATCGGCCAATGCCGCGGACTGGTAGCCAGGCCCCGCACCCAGGTCGATGGCGGTGCCGTGCCGGCCGGGCGTCAAACCAAGTTCTTCGAGAAGCGCTTTCTGTTCGGCAGCCTTCTGCTCGAACGGAACGCCCACCATCCAGCTGTAATGTTCGGCCAGCAGCTCGTCGTAATGGCGGATCGCGTCATTCATGGTGGGGTATTCCGGGTTGATCAGTTGCGCTTCTTCTCGATCAGGGTCCGGATGCGGTCCCAGATTTCGGTGCATTTGATATCTTCGACAGCGAATTTTTCCGAATCCATGCCATGCATGTGCATGGCCGATGACGCCCGTTCCGCAGCCAAGCTCAACGCCTCATAGAGGCGGATCAGT
>Ga0105240_10009622_pt1 | contig 13670 bp, 10 predicted proteins | sample KBSC54metaG_FD_80426 | JGI IMG/M metagenome (GOLD analysis project Ga0105240, IMG submission 80426) | Corn rhizosphere microbial communities from Kellogg Biological Station, Michigan, USA - KBS C5-4 metaG | ecosystem: Host-associated > Plants > Roots > Rhizosphere > Soil | place: Michigan, USA... | reverse complement strand
GTCCCCGCCAGGGGGCTAGATATCGAAGCTTTTCCAGCATATAGCAACATTAAGAGGCTTATAAATTTAACCTCTGGGTGACCAAAGAATCAAAATAAATGCTGGAATAAAATAGGATCACCTCCACCAGCTGTTTCAAAGAATGATGTGTTAAAATTTCTATCAGTTAAAACCATAGTTATTCCTCCTGCAAGTACAGGTAAAGATAGTAATAATAATACTGCTGTAATAACTACAGCTCATCCAAATAAAGCTAATTTGTGCAACCTTATCCCTGGAGTTCTCATATTAACTATAGTAGTTATGACACTAAATAATGTAATTTCTTACATTTGCGGACTATATCTTCAGCAAACCGAAAACTCGGTTTGGTGTAAAACGTATAGTCTCTGAGGATCCTACTCATAAAGGTAATTAGCCCTATTATTTTGGTTTCCTGCTGATTGACTTCATTGTTTTAACTTTTTTACTGTGTCATTAAAGAGGGAGTATTTAAAACTAGTTATCGAAGCTTTTCCAGCATATAGCAACATTAAGAGGCTTACAAATTTAACCTCTGGGTGTCCGAAGAATCAGAATAAGTGTTGGAATAATATAGGGTCTCCTCCACCAGCTACTTCGAAGAATGAAGTGTTAAAGTTTCTATCTGTTAAAACCATAGTTATACCACCAGCTAAAACAGGTAATGAACATAATAATAACACTGCTGTTATTGCTACAGCTCATCCAAATAAGGCTAATTTGTGTAATTTTATTCCAGGTGTTCTCATATTAGCTACAGTAGTTATGAAGTTTATTGATCCTAATAAACTACTTACCCCTGATAAGTGTAAAGCAAAAATTGCAAGATCTACACTAGGTCCACTGTGACTTTGTATTCCGGCTAAAGGAGGGTAAAGTGTTCATCCTGTACCTACTCCACCTTCTATTACAGCAGAGAATATTAATAATAATAAACTAGGTGGTAATAATCAGAAACTGATATTATTCAATCTAGGGAATGCCATATCAGGTCCTCCTATCATTAAAGGCATTAAGAAATTACCGAATCCTCCTATTAAGGCTGGCATAACCATAAAGAATATCATTAAAATAGCGTGAGCTGTTATAATACTGTTATATAATTGGTTATTGGCAATAAATTGAACACCAGGTCCACTAAGTTCTAATCTTATTAATACTGAAAAGGCTGTTCCTAATAATCCTGAAAATAAGGCAAATATTAAATATAAAGTACCTATATCTTTAGCATTAGTAGAATTAAATCATCTTTCAATGTTCATAGACATTTGAGATCTTAAATTTAGGTTTAAGTTACCTTCTTCTGTTTGAAATCTCAAAATTTTGAAATAATAGAGTATTGGTATTTAAATGACATTATTAGTAGGGCTCCGCCCATAAAATTTATTAATTAATAAGCTTAATTAATTCTTGTATATATAAATGCTAATAATTAAAGGAGAACGAAGCGTTAAATTTATTAAGGCTAAACACTAACAAGTCGCATCTAGCACTCCGCTTTATATTAATTGTTCCATTTAAATTTGATGAATTTTTCTTTATTGTAAAATTATTTTTATTAAATTGTGCTCTACTTAAAAAAAAATTCTATTTATACTCTGCCTTAATACTTTAAACTAAATATTATATTATTTTATTTTATATATTATATATAATAATATCTTTTTACTTTTATTATATACAAATATATATTCTATATGTTTTATATAGTAAATTATTTATGAATTTCAGTATTAGTAAATTGTTTTCATAATTAAGGTGCTACATTTGTAGTAAGATTATGGAGGAATTGAACCTCAGACTATTGATTTGCAATCAAAGTGTAAATCCGTTTACAGCATAATCTTTTTATAGTAATCAATTGGTTACTATAAATTGTAAACTATAAATTATTATTAATTATTTAGCTTTATTGTTAGTTTGATATAAATCAACAAGTGTGTTTTCTATTATACTTGTAACAGGCATTATTACTAAGAAATGTGCGAAATACAATGCTGTACTTATTTGTCCTAATTCTATAAATGGACTTTCAACGTGTTTAGCTCCTAATTGTTGTAAGATTAAGAAATTTATAACGAATAGATAGAACATTACTTTGCTTAAAGGTCTGAATTGTAAACCTTTAGTATTACCTAAATCTGAATAAGGTAACACTAATATTATTAATAGAGAAGCAAACATAGCTACAACTCCTAATAATTTGTTAGGTATAGATCTTAATATAGCATAGAAAGGTAATAAGTATCACTCAGGTACTATAGCAGCCGGAGTTTGCATTGGATTAGCCATTACGTAATTTTCACTGTCTCCTAATACATTAGGCATGAAGAATACGAATAAGCTTAAACCAAAGAAGAAGATAAATATAGTAACTAAATCTTTGAATAAGAAATATGGAGCGAATGGCATTCTATCGTAATAACCAGGTACTCCTAAAGGATTACTTGCTCCAGCTGTATCATGAACAGCTATAAGATGCATTAAAGCTAAAGCAGCTAATACAAAAGGTAACACAAAGTGTAAAGCAAAGAATCTGTTTAAAGTAGCGTTATTAACAGAGAAACCTCCTCAAATAAATTCAACTACGTCTTGTCCTATTCATGGTATAGCACTAATTAAATTAGTAATAACTGTAGCTCCTCATAATGACATTTGACCGTAAGGTAATACGTAACCTAAGAAACCTATTCCCATCATCATTATAAGTATTATTGTTCCTAACACTCAAGCTAATGTTCTAGGTGCTCTGTATGATGCGTAGTATAAACCTCTACCTATGTGTAAGTACACTAAGAAGAAGAAAGCTGAAGCTGTATTACTGTGTAAGTAACGAATTAATCATCCATTGTTTACATCACGCATGATGTGTTCTATAGAATTGAAGGCTTCTGCTACACTAGGGTTATAGTGCATAGCTAAAGTTACTCCTGTAACTATTTGTATAACTAAACAAACTCCTAATAATGAACCAAAGTTTCATAAATAACTTATATTACTTGGTTGTGAATGGTCAATCACGTACATGTTAACCAATTTTAATAAAGGGTGACTTTTTAATATTCTCATTTTATTTTAATTTTAATAATGATTTTTAATATTTATTTATACTTATATATATAAAAATAAATTTTACTTTACCTACAAGATTTATTTATTTAATGTATTATATGGGCTACTTTAGTATGCCTAATAAAATATATATACGTATTTAAAAAATTATATATTTAATATATTAAATATATATACTGCATAAGATGCAAATTGTTATTGAGTTATAAGAATGTTACTTATTTCATAATAAGTAACGTAGCCTACGGCTATGAATAAAATAATAATAAAAATTAATTATTACTATTTACATTTTTATTTGTAATATTATCCGCATTAGTTTCACTATCTACTACAATCTTAGATTTTTTATTTTCTTCATTTGCACTAGATAATTGATCATCTTCTACAATTGATCTTTTATTATCAGATGAACCTATATCATTTGGATTTTCATCTAAAGAAAATTTATTTAAAGCTTCATTTATAGCTAACATTTCTTTTGCATCTTGTTCTCTAGATTCTGCTATAATTGAGTGTAAAGAGTTTTCAGGTAAAACCTTAGTTCTTTCATATTCTTCTTTTTCATCTTCAAGTCATTTAGATTCATGTTCTGCCAATTGTTCATACATAAACTTCATTTTTTCAACATATCATTTACTTGAATTACTATAATCAGTAGTACGAGAAGAACTAATATCTTTATTTTCTGTTTCTGAATTTTTGTCCTTATTATTATCACTCTTCGAATCATTATTTTTAGTTTCTGTATCATCATCTGATCCGTCAAAAGAAACAGTATCCGAATAAATACCTAAACCTATTAATCCTATTAGATAAATTAATAAACTAAAAATAACAGAAGGTTTAAGAATTATAGATATAAATTTTTTAATTATAAATTTAAATATCTTGGGTCCCGTATTTAGACACTTCTTTTGTATTACCTCAAGCTCATAAACTTGAAGTTAAACTATCATCATGTTTACCTAGTTTCACATAATTATTAACACCTAGTAATACTAATACACATGATAATGTTATAGAATTAGCTAAGTCAAAGAAAATAGAAATGAAAGTAAATATTGATAAATAGAAACAAGCTCCTATTAATATATAAAGAGCGTAATCAGTAACTACTCCTTTACCTAAACCAGATACTGTTTTACTAGCTTTTACTAAAGCTATTCCAAACCCATAAGGACCTATTCATTCTACACTACCTTTATCTAAGATTTTTGTAGTTTGACCTCCTAAATCTAATACAGTGTTAACAATATATTTATTATAGAAGAATTCAACTAAGAAACGTTGGTTAAAGAAACCATAAATATAATAACCTAAGTTAGTTAAATTAAAATCTACTACAACTTTAGGCATATATTCGTAGTAAACTATAGATAATACTGAAAATAATATAGTTAAAAAGAAAGGAAGTAATTTAAATATAGTAGGTACACCAAATTCAGTATCAATTAGTATTTCACGCATAGGGTGAATAAATATACTATTATCTATAAAGAATCCAGAACCTAAACCTATATAGATATCTTTAGTTAAATAACCAAAATATATAGAGAATATAGCTAGTATAACTAAAGGTAAACTAAGGAATATATCACCTTCATGAGCGTTTTTATAATAATTTACAGATCCATTAGGATTTGCTAAGAAAGTTAAGTATATAACTTTTACTGAATATAATGTTGTGAATACTGCACCTATTGTGGCAATAAAGTAAACATTAATACTACTAAAGTGATATTGACCATAAGCAGATTCTAAAATAAAATCTTTACTAAAGAATCCTGTCATGAATGGGAAAGCTACTAAACTAAGACTAGCTATTAATATTACTGTATATGTTAAAGGCAAGAATGATATTAATCCACCATATTTTCTTAAATCTTGATTGTCTACAACTGCGTGTATTACAGCACCAGCACCTAAGAACAATAATCCTTTATAGAAAGCATGATTAATTAAATGGAATATAGCAACATTATAAGAAGATAATCCTATAGCTATAACCATCATACCTAATTGACTCATAGTAGAGTAAGCAATAATTTTTTTAATATCTTGTTGGAATAAACCAATAAGAGAACTAAATACTGTAGTAACAGCTCCTAATCATAAACATATTAATAAAACAGTAGAACTATATTCTATTAAAGGAGATGAACGTATTAATAGATATACCCCTGCAGTAACCATTGTAGCTGCGTGTATTAAAGCAGATACTGGAGTTGGACCTTCCATGGCCATAGGTAATCATATGTGAAGTCCTACTTGAGAACTTTTAGCCATTGCACCTATTAATAAACATATTCCTATTATTGTTATTATATTTTCATTAATATATGGGGCTAATGAGAATACTGTGCTATAATCTAAATTCCCTAGAGATCACAATATTACAAACATTCCTATTGTTAAAAAACAATCCCCTACTCTATTAGTTAAAAATGCTGAAAGAGAACTTTGATTAGCCGCGATTCTAGTGAATCAGAAGCTAACTAAAAGGTATGAACATACTCCAACACCTTCTCATCCTACAAACATTAATAAATAATTGTTACCAGTTACTAAGATAATCATCATAAAAGTGAATAAACTTAAATAACTAAAGAATCTTTGACTATGAGGATCGTGACTCATATATCCAATAGAGTAAAAGTGAACTAGAGAACTAATCACTAAAACTGGTATTAACATAGAAACTGTTAAACTATCAAATTGGAAATTTCATACCATATTAAATGATTCACTATCTAATCATTTAAATAGGTTAATTGATATAGGATTATTATTAAATCCTACTTCAAAAAAGCTAATAATAGCTAATATTGTTGTTGTTATTATACTTAAACAACCTAAGATACGACTACCTGTCACACCGACTTTTCTACCAAAAAATCCGGATACTATAGATCCTAATAAAGGTAATATAATTATACTTAAATACATTATTTATATTCTATTGCGATACTTCCTCTTAGTCTATAAAAAGCTACTAAAATAGCTAAACCAATGGCAGATTCTGCACCAGCAACTACTATGATGTATATAGCATATGTTTGTCCTATTATATCGTCTAAATTAATAGAACTAACCAATATTAAGAATGTTATAGATAATAGCATTATTTCTATAGAAATAAGCATTAATATTATATTTTTTCTGTTAAATACGAATCCTAAAATTCCTATTAAAAAAAGTACTAAAGTTAAACTCATATTTTTATTGTATGCTTCTAATTATTCAAAACTATTATAATATACGTATATTTAAATTTAATTTAATTGTTTTTTTTTTTATACGCATATTTGTATAATCACTATATGAATGACTATACTAGAGGCATTATAGAATCGAACTACAATTGTGATGTCCGTAGCATCAAGTTTTACCATTAAACTAATACCTCTTTTATCAAGAGAGGCTATCTTCGCATATTTCCATCGAAATAAAAAAGGCCTCTGATAAAATTTTATATAAATGCATTATTATATAATAACTTATAAATTAAGCATTATAAAGTCAGTGAACAAATTTGTCTATATTTACAGATTCTATAACTATAGGCATTGAACTGTGTAAGATTCCACATATTTCTGAACATTGACCGTAGAACACACCTTCTCTATTAATGAAAATAGATACTTGATTTAATCTACCAGGGTATGCATCAGTTTTTATACCTAAAGAAGGAACAGCAAAAGAGTGTATAACATCTCCAGATGTTACAACAAATCTTATGTGTGTTAATTCAGGAACTATTACTCTGTTATCAACTTCTAACATTCTTAATCCACCTTCTTCTAAGTCTGAATCAGGTACTATGTAAGAATCAAATTCTATAAATTCTTCGCTAGAATCTATAAAATCTGGATATTGGTAACTTCAATATCATTGGTGACCTTCAGCTAAGATAGACATTGAAGGGTCGTTAACTTCATCCATTAAATATAATAATTTAAAAGATGGGAAAGCTATAAGTATTAATATAAGAGCAGGTGTTATAGTTCATATTAATTCTATTAATGTACCGTGGTTTAAGTATTTGTGTGATATAGGTGCTCTTTTTGCTGCAAAATTTCTTACTATTGAGAAAAGCATTCATCCAACACTAAATAGAATTATCACTAAGTAGTACATAATATTATCATGTAATTCAACTAATCCTTCCATTTGAGGAGTAGCACTGTCTTGGAAATATATACCTCAAGCAACAGGTGCGTCCATATATATAAATGAATTTAATAAATTTTTCATAAAAAATTATAATATAAAATTTCTAATTATAAATAGAATTGTTTTTTTATTGTTAGTTTGAACTAACGTCCCACCCACCCATACCCCTAAATAAATAAAAATATTAATATATTATTATATATTTTAAAGTTTTTGCTTTACTAAAAATAGTAGTAAGCTTAATTAAATTAATTAAGCAACGTATAATAAAAGTAAAGACATCATTAAAGCGAATAACGCAGTAGCTTCTGAGAAAGCGAACCCTAAGATAGAGTATGAGAATAATTGGTTTTTTAATGAAGGGTTTCTAGCAACTCCTAAGATTAAAGCTCCGAATACTACTCCGATTCCTACTCCTGCTCCTAAAACTCCTACTGTGGCTAATCCTGCTCCTATTATTTTTGATGCTTGTAACATAATTTTTTATAATGTTAAAAATAAAAATATCGTATATTGTTATATTTTTAAATGTTAGAAATGTAAATTTCACAAAATAAATGGTAAATTTTTTATTGGTTTCACTTTGCTTATTACCACATCCTTCAACTTTAAGGAATAGTGGTAATTATGCAAGCTAATAAATTATTTTTAAGACAATAAGCCTTATTTATTTTCAATAAAAGTATTGATAAATTTTTGAGATTTGTAGAAATAAGTATAAGATTGTCTACTATCTATTTTTAACGCACTTTTACCTAATTCAAATACGAATCCTGCTGTAATAATGAATGTAAAGATTAACATTATTATTAATCCATATAAACCATTTTCATAAATACTCATACCATAAGGGTATATTAGTAATATTTCTAAGTCAAGAAGAAGATATACTAAAGCAAAAATAAAGAATTTTACTCCGAATTGACTTCTATTTTGTCCAAGGAAACTGTGGAAACCACATTCAAATATACTATATTTTTCTTGATAAGGATTATGAGGAGCTAAAATAAAATTAAGAGCTAAGAATAATAAAGCTATAATAGATACAATAATAAAAAGTAATGTAACACTGCTCATTTAACCATTAAATAAGATTTGTACCAATATGGTACCCATGCTTAGTCATTCTTGATTCATAAATATGAATAATAAAATTATAAGTGTTATATTAGATATAACAAAAGCCAGAGGACTTGATATAACTATATTATTATATTTAAAGTTTACATTTTTAATTACTGTTTTATTATTATTTAATACATTACCTTTTAATACTAAATTTTCTAATAAAGTATTAACTTTATAATCAGGTAAACTAAAGAACATTTCTTTTATTATACCTAAATAATAAACTCCACCTATAACACTAGTTGTTATAGCTATAAAAGATAAGAATATTAAACCTTTATCTAAAGCAGCACTTATTACCATCTGTTTTCCGAAGAATCCTATTAAAGGTGGTATACCTGCAAATGAGAAGATAGTAATAGCTAAACTTAAGGCTAATAAAGGATTAATATAGTAATAACCTTTTAATTGGTTTATTAATTGTATTGGAGAGTTATTTTTATCCATTAATTCTTCATGTTCTTTGTTTTCACTAGTATAATAGTATAATGAAAAACCTATAGCAATTAATATCATAAAGGCATTTAAATTACTTATAATATATTGAGTTAAATAGAATATAAGTGCTTGAGTAGATTCAACACTTGATATACCTAAAACTAAAAGCATAAATCCAACATGAGAGATTGTACTGTAAGCAAACAATCTTTTTATTCTAAATTGAGTTAAACCTACTACTGTTCCTACTATTAATGAAAATAAAGAACTTAGTAATAATATAAATGTTCAGCTCATTTCAGTAAAGCTATTATTAGTATAATATACTAATTGTAATAATAATATAAATATAGAAACTTTAGCTATAAGAGCTACAAAAGTAGTTACTATTGTAGGTATAGCATCATAAACATCTGGTGATCAGAAATGGAAAGGTGCTGCACTTACTTTAAATAAGAATCCTATTGTAAATATAACTAAAGATAAATTTATATAATAAGGTTTGTATCATAAATCAGTAGAACTTATATCGCTTATACTAGTTATAATATATAAACCATCTAAGCTAGTACTTCCTGAATTAGCATATATTAAACCTGTTCCTAATAGGATAAAACATGAACTTAATCCTCCTAATAGGAAATACATTAATCCTCCTGTAGTAGATAATTCTGAATTTCTATATATAGTACTTAATATATATAGACCGTAACTTTGTAATTCTATGGCTAGGAAAATAGAAACTAAATCATTAGTTGACATTAAGAATATAGCCCCTGTAATTATGAATAATAATATTAAAGGATATTCTGTTATTTTGAATTGTTCTCCCATTTTATTTATAATTTTAGTATTATAATATACAAATTTATTTAATACTAAATCTTTTAAAGATGAATATTCTGATGTTCACACTTTTCTAGGATAAAAACTAGTTAATGTTAATATCAATATACTAACTATAAATAAGAAAATATGGAAAATTTGTGTAAGATTTGTAATTAATAATAAACCTCCATGTAGACCGATACCTTTAGTTACTACAGTTAAAGAAGCTATATCATTGGCAATACAATAAATTAAAATTAACATAGCAATTCTATTATATAGAATTGATATATCACGTCTGCTATTGACGGCATTAGAAAGTAAAAGAGATAAAATAGATATTATTATCATTGGATAAATTATATAAAGAGGTAAACGAAGGACTTGATCTTATCCATCTTACCCTGCGCTATTCCTAATCCCAAAGGGATATAGAATTAGAGAACAAGCTGAGGCTTGGCCTAAGGAAGAGTATTTTTGGATTCGGATGCTCATACCTTCGTATATTATAAATTGTATATTTATACAGCCTGAGGAGAGAATCGAACTCTCATCTTTAATGTATGAAATTAAGGTTTTAACCGTTAAACTACTTAGGCTTTTAATCCATATATTTTGTTTCTGGCTATTAAGGAGTAATAGCTCCGCCAACAAAGTGGATTAAATTAAATTGTCCATTTTAAAAGACTATTTTTATAAATCTAATTATTATTTGTATATATTATATGTATAAATAAGTATGATAATTATTTCGATTGTAAAAAATGGGAGGATACCCTGGCTCGAACAGGGAACTTACTGTGCCACATACAGTCGCTCTACCGATTGAACTATATCTTCCTTTTTCTACTTCCTAAGGGGAGAGTAGTGATTCGAACACTTGTTAGTAAATACCAAAAATTTATGACTTACCTATTGACCGTATGGTAATACATAACCTATAATGTTGGTCTTATTGCATATCTACTATATATCAAACTATACAAACTAACTTTATTACGTACGAAGTATACATACCAATAAATAAACAGATTTTTATGCTGGAGTGATTCGAACACTCATTAGTAAATACCAAAAATTTATGACTTACCTATTAGTCAACAGCATATTATAGATTAAGAGGATATAATGATCCTCCTAGGTTATTATCAAGCCTACCCCCTCCTTTGTATAGGGAGAGTATTATACAATGTAAAAATTTTGTGTTACTATTTTATAATGAATCTTTATTTCTAGGAAGTCTTGTAATTAATGCTTTTTATCTTTTAAATTTAGTATTCCTTTCATCCATGTATATATAATCAAACTTTTGTGTAACCTCTAACCCCTTTGGGATATGTTAGCGGAGCCTTACTAATTATAAGCATAATATCTAGCTGTCTATTATATAACGTCCCTTTCCGATATGGCTAAATAAATTTCTTTTCATTTAAATTCTAATAATTTGCACCTTAATTCTTAATATTTAATATATAATATACCGAGAGGGTCTCTCGAGACCCTAAAATACTAGAATAATTAGTTGAATTTATTGGGTCAAGTCGTCCCGCTATTGGTAAGATCTCGTTTAGCCTCCTAATCATAGATTACTCGTTAAACATTCGATCTGGGGGGCCGCTCCCTCGACTTGACCATAGTGTTTATTAAAAAGAGACAGTATTCTTTATACAGATAACAAGACTTGAACTTGTATGAGTATTAACTCATTCGTACCTAACACGAACCTGTCTTCCATTCCAGCACATCTGCTTATAATGAATACTTTTATATTTATAATAATACCCTTTATTATATTTAATAACATTATAATTATTTTAATACTTTATATATATGTAGGCTGGCTACTTCGTAAACATGCCTAGGAGCAATAAAAATGACTTTAACCTTTACGGTGTTAACCAATAAATTATTAAGTTTTTACTGTCTACCAATTCCAGTATTGGATACTATGCGTACTAATAGGAGGACACGAGATTAGAACTCGCATTACTAGCCATGAAAAAGGTGTGCTACCAATTACACTGAACCCCCAAATAATATAAAAATTCATCACTTTATTATTTAATCTAGAATATGCTTTATACCAATATGGTACCTACAAATAAACTATTTATGTTTATTTCATCATTAAATATCATTATGTGTAGGGCGTAGCCTATTAATTATAGTAGGACTTGCAGGATTCGAACCTACATTTTAATGATTAAAAGTCATACGCATTCACCATTATACTAAAGTCCCTGCCCGTGGTAAGACTTGAACTTACAACCAAAATCGCTTCAAGATTCTGCTCGACCAATTGAGCTTCACGAGCTTATGTGGAGATACCAGGAATTGAACCCGAATTAACGATATGCAAAATCGCAGTTTTACCAATTAAACTATATCCCCTTTTGTTTACAAAGTTGCACACCATATTTTATGTAGGGCGTAGCCTATTAATTATGGGTAGGGCGGAGCCCACTACTTTATACAAATAAATTTACCTGAGGAGTGACTCGAACACCCACGAGATTACCTCAGAAAAGCTTAAGTTTTCACTGTCTACCGATTCCAGCACTCAGGCAATTTAGGGCTAAAGTGACTTGAACACTTATAAGTACTGTTATGAGCAGTATGCTTTACCGATTAAGCTATAACCCTTTATACTAAATAATAGTTACTAAATTATTTTTATAAATATACCAGCTATAAAGAAGGTACATATTTAATCATAAAAAGCGAACTATTGATATAAAATTAATACATCATATAATAATATATTTATTTAATATATTTATATTAAACTAAAAACGCGGATACAGGACTTGCACCTATATCTTTCGGGCATGAACCGAATATGTTTCTATTACACTAACCCGCTTAGACTAGGCAGGATTCGAACCTGCGATGGTAGCATCGAAAGAGCTATGTCGTAACCACTTGACTACTAATCCTAATTAGCCCACTGTAAGTATCGCGCTTACTTCAATTGATTACAAAACAATTGCATTACTTTTATGCTAAGCAGGCGAATATCGATATATATATAAATAGTTATTTATTAAATTAGTACTTTATTCTTGAAAATCTCTTGATTCTTACGGATAAAGCCTATGATTATTTCGTAATAATATATTACGCATATTTAAGAAATATCTTAAGATAAGCTTCGTGCCTATATGCTTTCAGCACTTATCCTTAACTAACTTAGCGTTCCTGCCGTGCTTATGCTATATATTTATCTTAGTGAAAGAAACATCCCATGTATAAAAATACAGATATATATATAAATATATATATTGAATATTGGGCACATAAACAACAGGTAAACCATAGATTAGTAACCATCGTTTAACCTTTTACAGCTAAACTCTTCTTGTTCCTTTCGTACAAAAGTTTGTTCTTATTATATTCTAATTCCCCCTAGAAGATAGAAACCATACTGTCTCACGACGTATTTAACCCAGCTCATGTAACTTTTTAATCGACGAACAGTCGCACCCTACATAGTTCCTGCATCCATGAGGATAAGTTAAGCCGACATCGAGGTGCCAAACCGCGCACTCATTTTGTACACTCTTGCGCAAATTAGCCTGTTCTATATGTTATCATAAAGAGTATTATATTATTAATACTTATATTTCCATTTTTTTCAAAATGGTTCAGACTATGTCTTCATTTTTATTATATATATATTTTATTAATTTAGCTTTAGTGATGCTATCACAGCTGGCTGCGTAGAAATAAAGCTAAGCAAACACTATAGCTAATAAGTAGCAATAATAAGATTATTTACCACCTATTCAACCTTTTACTGCAAAGGCTCCAATACGACGTTTTGATTTAGCGATTGAATAAGTCATATTTGATTTAGAATTACCTCTAAATAAAACTGAACTTAAACCTTTAAAAGAAGAATCTATATTTTTCAATCCACCTTTTCATTTTAATGAATAAATAGATCTGTCCGCTCTATAACGTTTAGTTAATCTTCCTTTAACTTCTAATCTTATACCTCCCATATT
>Ga0105240_10009621_pt1 | contig 13671 bp, 15 predicted proteins | sample KBSC54metaG_FD_80426 | JGI IMG/M metagenome (GOLD analysis project Ga0105240, IMG submission 80426) | Corn rhizosphere microbial communities from Kellogg Biological Station, Michigan, USA - KBS C5-4 metaG | ecosystem: Host-associated > Plants > Roots > Rhizosphere > Soil | place: Michigan, USA... | reverse complement strand
TCGGAGCCCTCTGCGTTTACTACCATCCAATAGCTATTATTGTTCATCGTTAAGCTCATGAGCGATTACCGTTTTAAGGATTTCAAGAAGATACGTGACAGGTTAGCGCAAATTTATAATCACTATTTGAAAAAAAATGGTCAAATTTTGCTAATATGATGATATAGTCATTTTCTTGTATGAGTGTGGAATTCTTTGGTATAAACGGGCTCACTGTAAGCCAGACCGGTGAATTCCTTTCGCAAATATCGTAAAAAAGATAAGATACCCAGATACCCGGCATGATCCTTGACCTGTACAAAACTCGCATTGGGTGAGGATATTATGGGTTTACACTTATCGCTACCGGAGCCAAAGAACGACATGCGACGAGTTGTCAGGTAGCTGGTGAACGGATTTTCCTCTATGATCATTGCTGTCGACGGAAGAAGGACGGACAGGTCTTTTTGATATACGGCAGTAAAAACTTCCATGCGCCGGGCGTCCAGCATGGGGCACAAAAGGTCCGCCTCGGGGAGCTGTCTGCTGGCAGCAAATGCCATTATTTTTAGCTTATCTTCTGTTATCAGGGGCAGGCCAAGGGCATAGCAAAACCCTTTGGCAGCGGCCATTCCGACCCGCAGACCGGTATAAGATCCCGGCCCGGCGACGACAGCTATCGCCTGTAGGTCCGAGAGCCGGAATCCTGCTGTCCCGAGCATATTTTCGATGGCTGGATGCAGCCAGGAAGCGTGGTCTTTTTGCTCCTTATTTTCGGCCAGCGCCAGGGTCTCCCCGTCCTTCGCCAGGCAAATGCCGGCCTCTTCTGTGGCCGTGTCAATGTTCAATATCAATGCCATGTTATCACCTTCTTACATCTATAATTTTAATCATATTTTAACGATTTAGCAGCCTCCAAAAGGCTCTCCGAGGGGGTATATCGCTCATTTCCCCGGGCCAGGATGCTCAGCAGACCCGCGATATTTTCCAGCCCGATCCTCTCGCCCCACTCAAAAGGACCCATCGGGTAATTGGTCCCCAGCCGCATCGCCGTATCGATGTCTTCCATGCTGCTCACCTCTTCTTCCTTCGTAAACCACGCCTCATTGATGATCGTTGCGAGGATACGTGCGCTGATCATGCCTGGTGTGTCCGGTACAATGCAGCATTCGCGACCCAGCTTTTTGTAAAGCTCGTTTATCGTTGCTTTGTTTGTTGCTTCAGGCACCACCAGCTCGTGCACAGGGCGCTCCAGAAAGCCCGGCCAGCCGTTGATCCGGATAAAAGGATACCCCAGCTCTATGTACGTAGAGACTACTGCATTTATCAGTACCGGCGCTGGCAGAAGCCTGCTCAATGCCTGCTTACGGCCAGGCGTATTGACAAAGTCAAGATCGATATAGAGGTCCGCATGAGGGTGGTCTTCTGCCGCTGCTACGGTCCTTACAAGGACCCTGTTGATGTCTGCGGCGGGAAAGGCAGCCGCAAGGTCCTTCTCCGTCGCGGTCCCTGCAATTGCAACGATCGTCATGTATCGGGTTGTAATTATTTCCGGTAAAGATAGCTTTAACCCATCTTATATTTGTCTCATGGAAAAAAAGATCATCAACACGCCCAGCGCGCCCGCTCCCATCGGACCATACAGCCAGGCTGTACAGACCGGCAACCTGTTGTTCATCTCCGGACAGATACCCATCAACCCGGTCACGGGAAAGATCGAAGCCGCCGACATTATTGGTGAGACGCATCAGGTCATGCAGAATCTCAAGGCGATCCTGGGCGCCGCCCATATTACTTTCGACCACGTCGTGAAGACGACCATCCTGCTGAGCGATATGGCGCTTTTTGGGGATGTGAATGAAGTGTATGGGAAATATTTCTCCGGCGATTTTCCGGCGCGCGAGACTTATGCAGTGAAGACGCTGCCGAAAAATGTGAATGTGGAGATCAGTATGGTGGCTTGCATCCAGTTGTAAGAACAACGGCGCCTGCTGCTAGGCAAGGATCGCGATCAGCAGATTGGGCAAGCCGACTGCTACACCAACCCCATATAAAAGGTCCAGCCAGAAAAAGCTGCCGATAGAGCCGGCATAGATCAGGCCGACGACGGGATAGCCGACGATCTTTACCCATAGCGGAGCGCCCGGCTCCCTGACGGAATTCCAGATGACATTGGCGTCGCCTCTGCTCGGAAAGGCGTGCATAGCGATGGATACACCCAGATAGATCAGCAAATAATCCAATGGTTTGCCGGTATGGAACTTGAAGATCGGCAGCGCCGCGGGAAGGGAGATGATCGCCCCGATGACGGAATTGACGATAAAGGGGCCGATGCTGATCATGATCCCCTGCGCCTTATTTTGAACCGCCTCGTGCAGGACATACCCTGCAGGATTGCCCATCTGGAAATAGACAACCTTGAAGACCGGAACTTTATAAAGCCGGCAGAACAGCTGGTGGGCCAGCTCGTGCACGATGACGCCGGGGAAGGTGAGAAGGGTAATGACGAAGCCGGGTATGAACATAAGTTTGAGTTTGGGTTGGTTTAGGTTGGGTTGACCCGGGCGGTTAGTCCCTGAATTTTTCTTTGTTCGAGATCACGTCGAGCACATACTGGAAGCCGCCCCTGTCCGAAGTATCCTTTATAGTGGAGTTCAACTTCCTGATCAGCGCGTCCCTGTCCGCGGGTCGCTGGTTAAAGTGATAGGCCAGCGCAAGTGTCGACTGACTGTAGATATCGTCGCTGCCTCCCAGCTGGCAGGCTTTCTCCGACAGCTGCAGCGCCTCCCGGTCCTTCTTCTGCATCAGCAGGGTCCGTGCTTTGGACGCCAGCCCGTACGGCAGCTCCTGGTTGATCCTGAGCAGCCTGTCGTTATAGATCAATGCCTCGTCTGGCTTGTGCTCTTCCCGGAGAAGGCTGGATATCAGCTCGAGCCCGATATAGGACTCCTTGTCTCTGCTCAGCAGGACTCTCAGGACGCTGTCTTCGCGGTCGAGCTCTTTACGGTCGTTGAGCGCCGAGGCATAGGTGGCCAGCGCATAGAAATCGCGCGGATTCTTATCGAAATAGCTGGCCCATTCTATATCCGAAGGCGGAGCGCCGGGGTGGGCGGTCATGAAACTGGTAAAGGAGTCGTTGACGAAATATCCCCCGGCCTTATCCATCGCCTCCTCTATTGCAGAGAACAGCTCCTTATCCTCGATATTCCTATCCTTCAGCTTTGCGTACTGGGCTTTGAAGGTTTCCATGTCCTGGGTATAAACGGCGTCGATCAGCAGGTGCCCCTCCGCCTCGATATTTCCCGGGACCTTCTGCACCACCTTCTCCATTGCACGCTGCGCGGTCAGGTATTTTCCGGCCTTCTCCGCCCGCTCGCCTTTTTCAAGGTTGATGCCGACCGAAAGGTCTTTGGGGAATGTGAACAGGGAAAAAAGGACAAGCGCTGCGATGCAGGCGCCAAAGATCCGTATCCATACGGGGATAGGATAGCGAACATATTTCTGCCGGCAGTCGGCGCATAACGGTGTGGGATGGTTGCCTTCCATAGCGGGCTGACCGCATTCAGGACAGTCGCGGCTGGGCACGACTTCGGGTTCCAGGGTTTCTTCCATTGATTATTGGAGTTAGACCCACAAAATGCAATTAATTCTTCAAAACTCCAAGCTCCTTTCCAATCTTTGTAAAGGCGGCGATAGCCTTGTCGAGGTGCTGCTGCTCATGACCGGCGCTCAGCTGTACCCGGATACGCGCCTGTCCCTTCGCAACTACCGGGAAGAAGAAGCCGATCACATAGATATCTTCTTCCAGCAATTTGGCGGCGAAGTTCTGGGCGACTACTGCGTCGTACAGCATGATGGGTACTATCGGGTGCTCGCCGGGCTTGATGTCGAAGCCGGCTTCGGTCATCTTTGACCGGAAGTATCTGGTGTTATATTCCAGCTTGTCCCTCAGCTCGGTGGTCTCGCTCAGCATGTCGAGCACAGCGATGGACGCTCCCGTGATCGAAGGCGCCAGGCTGTTGGAGAAAAGATAAGGCCGGCTGCGCTGGCGCAGCATCTCGATGATCTCCTTCCTGCCGCTGGTGAAGCCGCCGCTGGCGCCGCCGAGCGCCTTGCCCAGGGTACCGGTGATGATATCGATGCGGCCCATTACCCCGCGATACTCATGGGTCCCGCGTCCCGTCTTGCCCAGGAAGCCGGAGGAGTGTGATTCGTCGATCATGACGATGGCGTCGTAGCGATCGGCCAGGTCGCAGATCTTATCCAGCTGTGCGATCGTACCGTCCATGCTGAACGACCCGTCGGTGACGATGATCCGGCTGCGCGCTCCGGCCGAAGCCTTCAGCTGCTCTTCCAGGTCTGCCATATTGTTATGCTTATAGCGGTAGCGCTGCGCCTTGCAAAGCCTCACGCCGTCGATGATGGACGCGTGATTCAGCTCGTCGGAAATGATGGCGTCCTGGTCGCCGAACAGAGGCTCGAAAACACCGCCATTGGCATCGAAGGCCGCCGCATAAAGAATGCTGTCCTCCGTACCCAGAAAAGTAGCGATCTTTTGTTCCAGCTCTTTATGAATGTCCTGCGTACCGCAGATAAAACGGACGCTGCTCATCCCGTAGCCCCTTGAATCCACCGCCTTGTGAGCCGCCTCAATGACCTTGGGATGGGAAGAAAGTCCCAGGTAGTTGTTCGCGCAGAAGTTGAGCACTTTCCGGCCGTTCACCAGGATCTCCGCGCCCTGAGCGCTGGCAATGATCCGCTCGGTTTTAAAAAGACCGGCGGCTTTTATCTCTTCCAGCTCGGCGGCTATGCGTTTCACAAAGGAGGAATTCATAGATAAAAATTTTTGAGTTTATTTCCGGAACGGTGGCCCATACCCCCGATCCGGCTTGGGGGCGTAAAGATAAGTAGTTGAGCCAACACCTGTTACATTGCGACAAAAAATGCGGTCAAATATCGGACTCTGTTCAGTCCGGGCTGCCGGCTAAATTTTTGCTTTTCAGTAACAAATAATTTATACCTTTGTCGTTATAAGGGAGTAATCCCTCGCAGTAATGCAACGTAAACTACTCATACGCCTGTCAGCCCTGGTGCTTGCCGTTTCGGTGAGCTTGATGCTTTTCTCTTATGTCAGGGCCCGGGCATCTCACAACGACGATCCCAATAATGAATGCGGTAACAAATGCAACAAGAAGGTGCAGACCGAATACATTCTCTGGGAGTCAATTACCCATAATTTATTGATGGTCAAGAGGTAGGGAACGCGACCCGGGTGACGGTATCTTATCGCTGGTCCCCCATCCGCGCTGGTTCGCAGGTGTCGGAAGCGAATTTTTTTTCCTTTTTTCAGCTTAACAGGACGGAATTGTAACTTTCCTGTCTGCCAATCGTATTACCGTGAACCATCGGCCAGGGCTTATCCTGCTATATGACAGAAAAAGAATACAATGAATGTGTGCGACTATATGCGGACAACGTGTATCGTTTCATCCTGAAGAACCTTCGGCAGGAGGAGGATGCCCGGGACGTGGTGCAATCGGCGTTTGAGAAGCTTTGGAACAACAGGCACGGCGTGGCGACGGAAAAATGCAAGTCCTATCTCTTCACCATTGCCTACCACCAGATGATCGACCATCTCCGGAAGACCAAACGTATACAGCTGCGCGACGAATTCCGGGAAGAGGCGCGTATCAGCGACAAGCCGGTCCACCAGTTGAGACGAACGCTGGAGAATGCGCTGGCAAGACTGAACGAAACGCAGCGCTCGCTGGTCCTGCTGAAGGATTACGAGGGCTATTCTTACAGTGAGATAGGACAGATCACCGGGCTCAACGAAAGCCAGGTAAAAGTCTATTTACACCGGGCGCGTATCCAGCTAAAGAATTATCTGGTCAGCCTGGAAAATATAATCTGACATGATCACAAGAGACAATTATCAGGAATTCTTTCTCCTCTACGTCGACAACGAGCTCTCCGCTGCCGACGCAAGGGCCGTAGAAGAATGGGTTGCCGCCAACCCCGACCTGAGAGAGGAATGGGAGTCCCTGCGGGTTTGCCGGGTCGACCCCGATGAGAGGGTGATCTTCCCGGGCAAGGAGGGGTTGCTGCGCGGGGATATGGAGGTCGACGGCGTCGAATACCTGCTTTCCTATATTGATGGAGAGCTCAGCCCGGCCGAAAGAAAGGAGGCCGAGGCCCTGATCGCGGCAAGGCCGGCGGATGCGGCGGAACTTGAGCGGTTGCTCCTGACTGTTAGCAAACCCGATACCTCGGTGGTATTTCCGGACAAGAGCAGCCTGTATAGAAAAGAAAAAGACCGCCGGGTGATATTATTGTGGCGTGCGGCTGCTGGTGCGGCAGCGGTCATTCTGATCGCAACGACTCTTCTCATAAAAAAATCGGATCATGCTGTAACTACTGGTGGTGATGTTGCGTTACAGAATAAGAAACAGGCGGCGGGCGGTGAACCGCGTGAAGCGCAAGCGGCGGGTGAGCAGCGGGTCGCGGATGAAGCGCAGGTGTCGCATGAAGCGCAGGTCGCGGGCAAAATGCCGGTCGCACGTGAACCGCAGATCCCGGGTGAACCTCAAGGGGCGGGTGAACCGCGTCGAGGTCGCGAGCCGCGACACGGGGTCGGGACGCAGCAACCGCAGGGCATCGCAAAGGTCCCGGACCAACGCCCATCGCGTGAACCGCAGGCTGCAACAGATGTCGTTGTCGCCTCGCTGCCGACATCGAACCGGCAGGACGGTCTGATCGCCGATGTGGCTACGACCCAGCGGGGTTCCGATCCGATAACCGAAATAAAAAGCGTCCAGCCATCAGTAGCGGTCCGACAGGCAGATATCCGGCAAAACGATATACCAAAGGACCAGTCCTCTTTCGCTACCCAGGCCCTGCTACAGGCAGACGATGAAAAGGCGCTGGCATCGGCCGGCCAGCCGAACGCGGCAGGCAAAGGCAAGCTCCGCGGCCTCTTCCGGAAAGTAGCCCGCACCTTTGGCTCGACGGCGGAACGCGACGGAGAAGGCAAACGGGAAGTGCTCATCAGCGCTTTTCAGGTAGCAGTGAATTGATCTCACAGAAAAAAATATGACTATGAATCGCGCACTCTTATCAGTGGCAGGGCTATTCCTTACCCTTTCCTGCCTTGCACAGACCGACACGACCAGCCATCCTGCGGATACGACACATCCGGCCAGCCGGACCTCAGGCGATACCATCCGCGTAGGCAGCCTTATTATCGTCCGCAGCGGCGGAGGCAACGACGAGATGCCCCATCTCCGCTGGCACAGGAACCACAACTACAACCCCGGTAATGTCAGCACCAACTGGGTCATCATCGACCTGGGGATCGCCAATTATGACGACAAGACCAACTACGCATCTGCAGGCGCACAGGCATTCGCGCCCGGCGCGAACGCCAACTGGTTCAAGCTGCGCCATGGCACCAAATCCATCGACGTCAATATCTGGCTGTTCATGCAGCGCCTCAACCTGATCAAACACGTCGTCAACCTCAAATACGGACTGGGCATCGAGCTGAACAACTATCGCTACCTGGAGGACATCCGGTTCAAGACCAATCCGACCCGCGTGGTCATGGATACCATCCACTATAGCAAGAACAAATTAGCCGCGGACTATCTGACCGTTCCCTTCCTCCTCAATTTCAATTTTACCCCGCACCGCCAGCAGGGCTATGGATTCAGCGTGGGCGCCAGCGTGGGCTGGAAGTATTCCTCGCGACAGAAGTTCATAAGCAAGGCCACCGGGAAGGAAAAGACCTTCGACGATTTTGATATGGAATCATGGAAGATATCTTATATAGCTGAACTGCAGCTCGGCATACTGAAACTCTATGGCTCCTGGGCTACCCGCAGCATGTTCAGCACCGGGCTGGACCAGACACCCTACACTGTCGGGATACGTCTTGGATTCTGGTAGCCGGATACCTCCCGGGGTCACGATCCCGCCTTGGCGCGGCTGAATTTGTCCTTATTCCTTAGACATATGTTAAAACTTTTCCACATTAAAAATAATCACCCGGCGGTACCGTTCCAACTGGAGTAAACAGTTGAACTATGACCTCCCGAAAATTGCTCCTGGGCAGCCTGCTGGCATTGACACTTTTTTCGTTCCGTGACGCGCACCATCGTACCTCCAGCCGTAGATTTTTCCACAGTAAGCCGGATGGAGACGTCTATATCCTGATAATAAAATCCAGCTACGAGCTGCAGGTCTATGACAGGGATGGCTGGTACGCCACCTACCCGGCCGTGTTCGGTAATAAATCTCTTGAGGATAAAATGGTACAGGGAGACAGAAAAACACCCGAAGGGACCTATCATATCGTCTCAAAACGCCCCCATGAAAAATGGGATAAGATAATGGACCTCGACTATCCGACGCCCTCCGATGTGGCCAAGTTCAACGCCCGTAAGGCGAAGGGACTCATTCCAAAAAGCGCGAAGATCGGCGACGGCATCGCAATCCACGGAACCTGGCCCCACGACGAGAATGCGGTCGACGCCTACCAGAACTGGACCAATGGCTGTATCTCGCTGAAATGCGAGGATATGGACGAAGTTTATAAGATCGCGCCCATCGGGACCAAAGTCGTTATCCAGCACTAAGACGGTTGAGTCCCGCCCCGGAACTGTTCATGCCGATGACCATTCTGCAGTTCACAACCGGTTCACACCACCCCGGACCGGTTTACAATCTTCCGTTCTTTATCTCCTCTACCACGGCCGGGTCCAGCAGGGTGGACGTATCCCCCAGATTCTGTAGCTCGCCCTCGGCGATCTTGCGCAGGATGCGCCGCATGATCTTCCCGCTGCGCGTCTTGGGCAGCCCTTTTACGAACTGTATCTTGTCCGGCTTGGCGATCGGACCGATGATCCGCGCTACCGTCTGGACGATATCCTTTGACGCAAGGTCCTTGTCGTCGTGAGCCCCTCCGCTAAAAACTACATACGCATAGATGCCCTGCCCCTTTATCTCATGAGGATAGCCGACCACCGCGCTCTCCACGACACCCGTATGCATGTTGATCGCATTCTCCACCTCCGCCGTACCGATACGGTGGCCGCTGACATTGAGCACGTCGTCGACCCGGCCCGTGATCCGGTAGTTGCCAACCTCATCCCTCAGCGCGCCATCCCCGGTAAAATAAAGATTGGGGTAGGTGGCGAAATAGGTCTGGCGGCAACGCTCGTGGTCGCCATAGGTCGTCCGGATGATCGAAGGCCACGGGAATTTGATGCAAAGATTTCCGCTGATGCTGTTGCCATGCAGCTCCTCACCCTTTTCGTCTACCAGTATCGGTTGAACGCCGGGCAACGGCAGGGTGGCATGCGCGGGCTTGCCGGGCGTAATGCCGGCCATATTGGAGATCAGGATGCCGCCCGTCTCGGTCTGCCACCAGGTATCCACGATGGGACAACAGCCCTTGCCGATATTCTCGTCGTACCAGTGCCATGCCTCTTCGTTGATCGGCTCACCGACGGTGCCCAGGACCTTCAGCGAACCCAGGTCTTTGTTCTTTACGAAATCGAGCCCGAAGCCCATCAGGCTGCGGATCGCGGTGGGAGCGGTATACAGGATATTGACCTTGAACTTATCCACAATGTCCCAGAAACGGCCAGCGTCCGGCCAGGTCGGGATCCCCTCGAACATCAGCGTCGTAGCGCCGGCGGCCAGCGGGCCATAAACAATATAACTATGGCCCGTGATCCAGCCGATATCGGCCGTACAAAAATAGACATCCCCCGGCTGATACTGAAAGACGTTGACAAAACTGTAAGCGGTGAAGACCATATAGCCCCCGCAGGTATGTACCACGCCCTTCGGCTTACCCGTCGAGCCCGAGGTGTACAGAATGAACAGCATATCCTCCGCGTCCATCGTCACAGCGGGACAGGCTGGATTCCCCTGTGTCTCGACCTTGCGGACCTCGTCCTCCCACCACACGTCGCGACCCTTGATCATGCTCACCGGGACGCGCGTACGCGTAAGCACGATGACCTTTTTCACGGACGGACACTGCACCAGGGCATCGTCGATGACGCTCTTCAGTGGGATCTCCTTGTTGCCGCGGAAGCCTCCGTCAGAAGTGATGACCAGGTTGCACTGGGCGTCCTGTATCCGGTCGGCGATGCTCTGCGCAGAAAATCCGCCAAAGACCACCGAGTGGATGATCCCCAGCCGCGCGCAGGCCAGCACCGCGATAGCCAGCTCGGGCACCATCGGCATATAGATACAGACCCGGTCGCCCTTCTTCACCCCATTGTTCTTCAGAACATTGGCGAACTGACAGACCTTAAAATGAAGCTCTTTATAGGAAAGGACGCGAAAGTCCTCTTCGGGATTGTTGGGCTCCCAGATGATCGCAGGCTGGTCGCCTCTTTCGGCCAGGTGACGGTCGAGGCAGTTCTCCGTTATATTCAATTTAGCCCCCCCGAACCAGCGCACTTTCGGCTCGGTAAAATTCCAATCCAATACCTTATCCCACCGGCGATGCCACTGAAAAGAATCAGCTACCTCCCCCCAGAAACCTTCCGGATCTTCTATACTTCTTTTATAAGCTGCATCATACTGTTCGCGCGACCGGATCTGATAGGGATAATTACTCATGGCAAAGTGCAATTAATATTATATTTTACTGGGCCATAAATTTATAACTTTATCGCCACCGCAACAAAACTCAACCAACCACTAACGGTCTATGTCATCCAAAACAGCAGCGCCAGCAAAAGATATCAGAAAAATAATCATCGCTTCATCCGTAGGCACCCTGATAGAATGGTACGACTTCTATATATTCGGAAGCCTCGCCACGGTGATCGCCGGCCAGTTCTTCCCCAAATCGAATCCTACAGCGGGACTCCTGTCCACGCTGGCGACCTTTGCGGCCGGCTTTGTTGTCCGACCCTTTGGCGCGCTGGTCTTCGGCCGGCTGGGTGACCTTATCGGCCGTAAATACACTTTTCTGCTGACGCTGATCCTGATGGGTGGCTCCACCTTCGCGATCGGTCTGGTTCCCGGCTACGAGCGCATCGGCTTTGTAGCGCCCCTGCTGGTGGTCCTGCTCCGCCTGCTGCAGGGACTGGCGCTGGGCGGTGAATACGGCGGCGCCGCCACCTATGTGGCGGAACATTCTCCCGGCCACCGGCGTGGCTTTTATACGTCCTGGATCCAGGCCACGGCCACGGTAGGTCTGTTCGTGAGCCTGGGCATCATCCTGCTGACCAGGCATATTCTCGATGCGGACACGGCCCGCAGCATCGAAAAATTCAACGACTGGGGCTGGCGCATTCCCTTCCTCCTGTCGATCCTGCTGGTGGCGATATCGGTTTATATCCGGATGAAGATGCAGGAGTCGCCCCTTTTTCAACAGCTAAAGACGGAGGGTAAGCTTTCCACCAACCCGCTCAAAGAAAGTTTTGGGCACAAAGCCAATCTGAAGGTCGTACTGCTGGCCCTGTTCGGCGCTACTATGGGCCAGGGTGTCGTGTTCTATACAAGCCAGTTCTACGCACAGTCTTTTCTGGAAACAGTCTGCAAGATCGATTTTGACCAGGCCAAGACCATGCTGCTGATCGCCATTCTTCTGGCCACGCCTTTCTTTGTGGTATTCGGCGGATGGAGCGACCGGGTCGGCCGCAAATGGATCATGATGATCGGCATGCTGCTGGCGATAGCGACCTACCCGGTGTTGTTCCGGCAAATGCTGTCCATCTCCAGTCCCGAAGGAAGGACCGAGCTCAACGACCAGAAAGAGATCCGGACCAGCGTCGCCTTTATCGGCGGCAGCCGCGACCTCATCCGCACCTCGTCGACCCTCCATCACTACGATGGAGGCATGCTCGTTACGGAGACACAAAAGGATACCGCCTATGCCAGCGGCAAGGCGGCGGCCAAACCCGTCGTCACCGCCAGCAGGACCCTCGGCACCGGCGACTACTGGAAGATGGTCGGCGTCCTTTTCCTGATGGTGCTCTACGTGACGATGGTCTATGGGCCGATCGCGGCGTTCCTGGTCGAGCTGTTCCCGACGCGGATCCGCTATACCTCGATGTCCCTGCCTTATCATATCGGAAATGGGATATTTGGCGGCATGACACCATTTATCGCCACCCTGCTGACCACGATCACCGTTGGCAACAAGCTGGTCGGACTCTGGTACCCGATCGGCGTGACGGCGATCTGTTTGGTCATCGGCGCGCTTTATATCCCATCGAGACCCCGCGAACTGGAAGGGTAAATCGTGAACCGGAAGCGTAAATAAAAAAATTTAACACATGAATCTACTCAAACGAGTCCTCGGCATTGTCTGGATCGCCCTCGGTCCCCTCGTCCTGTTCTGGCTGATCCGGACCGGCGCCGGTGAGATCGCCAAAAATCCCACGGCCAATACCAGGGTGCAGTGGAGCGTTTTTATCCTGATCTTTATTCCGATCGTCGTGGGGCTGGTGCTTTTTGGCTATTATTCCCTCAAGGGGGAGTATGATAATGGTAAATGAGATTCCCCTAAATTCGCGGAAGCAATTTATTTAAATGTCTATTGAAGTCAGAGACCTTACGAAGATATACGGAGAGCAAAAGGCGGTCGATGCCATCAGCTTCACGGTCGGGAAAGGCGAGATCGTCGGCTTTCTCGGACCCAATGGGGCAGGCAAGTCCACCACGATGAAGATCATCACCGGCTATCTCGGGCAGGACGGGGGCGAGGCCACTGTTTGCGGCATTTCCGTAAAGGAAAAGCCACTCGAGACAAAGAAGAAGATCGGCTATCTGCCGGAAGCCAACCCGCTGTACCCGGATATGTATGTAAGGGAATACCTGGACTTCATCGCCGATGTCCACCAGGTAAAGGAGAAGCAACAGCGGATCGAGACCGTCATCGCCCTGGTAGGCCTTACGGTCGAAAGCAACAAACGGCTGGGGCAGCTATCCAAGGGATACAAGCAGCGCGTGGGCCTGGCGGCCGCGCTGATCCACGATCCCGAGGTGCTGATCCTCGACGAGCCCACCAGCGGCCTCGACCCCAACCAGATCATCGAGATCCGGGACGTGATCAAACAGCTGGGAAAGAACAAAACCGTCCTTTTTTCCTCTCATATCCTCCAGGAAGTAGAGGCGCTCTGCGACCGGGTAGTGATCATCAACCGCGGCCGGCTCGTAGCCGACAGCCAGCTCAGCCGCCTCCGCCAGGAGAATATCCAGACCGGAAAGATCCGGGTAGGCTTTGAGCCCGCCGGACCTACCATCGACCAGCTGCAACAATTACCGGGCGTCACCCGGGTGACCCATTTCCCGCCTGGCGAATGGGAGCTCGACACCCAGGAACCCGACGAGCTGAAAAAACTATTGATGACCCTCGCTTTGCAGAACAATTGGAACATTGTTTCTTTGCAGAGCAAAAACCAGAGCCTGGAAGATATCTTCCGGAGCCTGACCAGCAGCCCCCAGACCCCGATTGCCTAGACCCAACCTTGTCACAGAAAAGACGGATTCCGGTCCTTACGCCACGCCACGGCGCACCGGAGCCAACAACAAATATTAAACTACAGAATTTAAAACCAAGAACCAACATGAGCTACATTGCCGACATCCATGCAAGACAGATCTTAGACAGCCGGGGTAATCCTACCGTCGAAGTCGACGTCGTTACGGAAAACAACCATC
>Ga0105240_10009620_pt1 | contig 13671 bp, 8 predicted proteins | sample KBSC54metaG_FD_80426 | JGI IMG/M metagenome (GOLD analysis project Ga0105240, IMG submission 80426) | Corn rhizosphere microbial communities from Kellogg Biological Station, Michigan, USA - KBS C5-4 metaG | ecosystem: Host-associated > Plants > Roots > Rhizosphere > Soil | place: Michigan, USA... | reverse complement strand
GTTTCCTAAACCGCGTGCACAAGTTCGATTCTTGTCGGGGGCACTACTGTCAGAGCGTGAATCCGCGCACACCCGGCGCGCGTACCGGTTCCGTGACCGTCGTCAGGCGCATCCTCGGCGCCGTGCTCGTCCTCACGGGCGCGGTCTGGATCGGACAGGGACTCGACCTGATCCAGGGCTCGTCGATGACGGGGAGCACCTTCTGGGCCGTCATGGGTGCGCTCTGCCTCGTCGCCGGCCTGGGATTGCTCAGCTGGCCCTGGCGCCAGCAGCAGGCCTAGTCCCGTGGCCCGTCAGCGCACGGTGTATGCGTCGACTCCTGCCGCGTAGGCGAACGTGACGGTCGAGCCTGAGCGCGTGAACGGCACGGGCGCGCCGGCGGAGGTGGTCACGCTCGTCCCGGGAACGGTCAGCTGGAAGTCGCCGCCGACGGGCTGGCGGACGATCGTCGTGCCGCCGCTGCGCTGCTCGATCACCCAGTGCTCGCCGGGGTACGCCTGCACCGTCACATCGCTTGCCGTCGCGCGAAAGCCGTGCGACTCGATCCCGTCGTACGTGTTCTCCGACCGATTCGCAACGACGGTGAGGTCGCCGAAGACACTGCGCGTGACACCGGGCGCGAGCGTCGTGAAGCTCGCGAGCGGCACGCCTGCGTAGTGCGGGCCGAACGCCTCCTGAAGGCGCGCCGCGAGCACGAGCCACGGGTCGGCCTCGCCGCCCGGATGCCACTCCACCGACTCGACGAGCCCGAACGCGGCATTCCACGTCAGCACATCGCCGTCGATCGCCATCGTCAGCGGATAGAGATCGTGCTGGTACATGAGCACCTTGTCGTGCAGGAGCCACGTGGCGAGCGGGAACGGCTGCCAGTTGCCGGCGCCGAAGTAGCGATCGACAGCGCCGAGCTCGCGCTGCATCATCAGCAGTCCGCCGTGGAAGCCGACGACGTCGGCGGCAAGCCGGTCCCAACCGTCCTCGGCCATCAGGCAGCGGTTGGCGACCGGCGCGAGCAGCGAGAGCCAGCCGTCGTCGTAGGCGAGCGGCGTCGGCGCGGCGGGAGCGAAGTCGCGCAACCACGGCCGCGCGCCGATCTGGTCGAGGAAGACGCAGTCGGCGCCGAGCCCCCGCCACGCCTCGAGCTCCTGCAGTGCACGCCGGCGCACGAGCGGCGACCACGGGGAGACGATCACACCCTCGTGATTGCCGTAGTCGATCGTCTGCGGCGCGCCTGACGCATCGAGCGCGGCCACCGACGTCGGCGTCGTCTGCTGCATCGTCGGCGACGAGGGATCCCACCAGCTCAAGTTGTCGTACGGCATGAACACGTCGCCGTGCGCATGCGCGTCCGCGATCAGCGCCGCGATGCTGCCCCACCGTGGATCGCCCGGCAGGAAGTCGGGGTCGCCCGTGTCGTGCCCGCCCACCTGGTAGGCGACGGGGTGCAGCAGAATCGGCGACGGCAGCTGCGCGAGCGGCCATTTCGCGTACGGCTCCGCGATCCTGACGACGTCCGCCTTGACGAGCGGCGCCCTCGCGAGCGTCGCCAGCGCCGGCCCCAACTTCGCGGCAAGCGACGGATACGCGTCGATGCCGTTGTCGTGTCGGTACGCGAGGATCGACTGCTGCGCCGTGTCGCCCACGCTCACGCGCACGATCGGGCTCGCCCACGACGTGTGCGGGAGCACCCACGTCTCGAACTGGTGGATCACGCAATACGCGTCGCCGGAGCAGGGCGCATTGCCGCCGAGATGGAGGAACCCGAGCGACACCGGGGCGATCGGACCGCGATTGACCGTGTAGACCGCGACGTGGCCTCCGCCGCTGTCGAGCGCGAGGTAGTCGGCGAACGCCCATCGCGACGGATAGATCTGGATCGGGTTTCCGACCCGTGAGAAGAACTTCGGCTCGAGCCGCAGCCCGGGCAGGACGTTCGGGGTGTAGCCGGCCTGGACCGTCCGCGTGTCGCCGACGAGCCCCGCCGGGAAGCGGACCTCGTCACGCGTCGCGCCGCCGCTCGCGACACGGAGTCGCAGGTCGAACGACGTCGCTGCCGCGCGTAGCGTCACCGTGGCCGTCTTCCCGTACCTCAGCGTCAGCGTGTGGCCGCGCCACGTGTGCGTCGGGCGAAACGAACAGCCGCCGAGCGACGTCGCATGATGGTCCGGGTTGAGCCACCACATGCAGCCGTACCCGGCGCCGAGGAGCTTCCGCCCGCGTGCGTCGTCGATCTCGAGGATCCGGCCGTTTCGCGCACTCAGGACGACGCGATAGCCCGGGGCGTGGACGACGAGCCGGTCGCCCTGCTGCGAGAAGCCGATCGCGACGGTCGCGGCGACGCTGGCGAGGAGCCCCATCGGGCACCATGATGCCTGTGCGCTTTCTCGGGTCAGCGCTCGCCGCGCTTGCATTCGTCGGCCACTCGGGCACTCACCTGACCCTGAATGGGAAGCCCTGGCGGTTCGGGGGCGCCAACATCGAGTGGCTCGGCGTCTCGAACTACGGCCCCGCGTCGCCGACGCCGCCGCGTTTTGCGACGCACGCCGAAGTCGACCAAGCGCTCACCATCGCCAAGCGGCTCGGCGCGCGCGTCGTCCGCGCGCAGACGCTGGGCGATTCCGTCGGCTGCGAGGTGTGCCTGGAGCCCGAGCGGGGCGTGTTCAACGCGGAGGCGTTCTCCCATGTCGACTACGCCGTCGCCGCCGCACGCAGGCACGGCCTGAGGTTGATCGTCACGCTCGTCGGCGACGACGCTGCGACCGGTGGCAGCGGCTGCGTCTACCTCGGCTGGCGCGGCATCGACGTCCCGAACTGCTCGCTCTCGCACATGGATCCGTTCTTCACCGACCCGCAGGTGATCGCGGACTTCGAGGAGCACGTCGCCGCGGTGGTGAACCGATACAAGAACGACCCGACGATCCTCGGCTGGGACCTGATCAACGGCGGCGGCAGCCCGCCCGGCTGGACGAAGACGATCGCGAACTTCGTCCGGAGCCTCGACCGCCGCCATCTGATCCTCTCCGACGCATCGAACGCGCGGCTGAAGAACGTCGACGCGTGCGTCTCGTTCATCTATCCGCACTGGAACGAGGGCATGGCGACGTTTGCACGGCCGCGGATCGACGCGTGCGCACGAGCCCACAAGCCGTACATCGCGTACGAGTACGGCTGGGACCGCACGAACTGGGCGACGGTCGCCGCGTTCCGCTCGTTCCTCGCGTCGCTGCAGCGGAATCCGGAGATCGCAGGCGACGCGTTCTGGGCGCTCGAGCTGCGGAGCCGGCCGATTCCGGCGGACGTCACCGATCCGCAGCTGGCGGCGACGGGTGAGAGCGGCGAGTGGTGGGCGCTCTACGTGCCGCCGCGCGGGACGCTTGTGAACACCGCCGCGGACATGCGGGCGCGGACGCAGGTCATAGCGGCGCACAACCGGGCGATGGCCCATCCTTAGCCGCCTCTCACGTGGCACGGCACACTTAAGCCTGTGCTGGTGCTCGTGGCAGACGACGATCGCGCGGTCCGGGAGGCCCTCGAGCGCGCGCTGCAGCTGAACGGCTTCGACGTCGCCCTCGCCGCCGACGGCAACGAGGCGATCTCGGCGACGACCGACCGGACCCCCGACGCGATCATCCTCGACGTGATGATGCCCGGCTACGACGGCCTCGACGTCACGCGGCGATTGCGCCGCGAGGGGAACCGCGTGCCGATTCTGCTCCTCACGGCGCGCGACGCGGTCGGCGACCGGGTCGACGGCCTCGACGCCGGCGCCGACGACTATCTGCCGAAGCCGTTCGCGCTCGAGGAGCTGCTCGCGCGGCTGCGCGCCCTCCTCCGCCGCGCGGACGCGGCGCCGGCGGAGCTGCTGCGCTTCGCCGACCTGACGTTCGACATCGGCTCCATGGAGGCGCGCCGCGGCGGGCGCCGCTTCGAGCTGACGACGACGGAGGCGCACCTGCTCGAGCTGTTCATGCGCAACCCCCGGCAAGTGCTGCCGCGTTCGCTCATCTACGAGCGCGTCTGGGGCTACGACTTCTCGCACACGTCGAATGCACTCGACGTCTACGTCGGCTACCTCAGACGCAAGACGGAAGGCGAGGAGGACTCCCGCCTCATCCACACCGTGCGCGGCACGGGGTACGTCCTCCGCGAGCCGTGACCCTTCGACTCCGACTCACGCTCGTCGCGACCGCCGTCGTGGCAGTGGTCGTCACCGCCGCGTCGCTGACGACGTACTTCGTCATGCGGCACGAGCTGTACAAGCAGGTCGACGGCCAACTGGCGGCACACGCGCAGGACCCGCACGGTGTGTATCCGGGCTTCAGCCCGTACAGCGCGGACTCTGTCGCCGTGGTTGCACCCGACGGGAGCGAGATCGGTCGACCGATCCCGATCGACGCACGCATCAAGCAAGTCGCCAACGGACAGCGCGCCGCGTTCTTTCGCAATGCCCGCGCCGAGACGGCGCGCGGGCCGATCGAGCTGCGCGAGATCGTCGTTCCCGCACAGGGCGGCGGAGCCATCATCGTCGCGCGGAGCATCGACTACATCCATCATGACCTCGAACGGCTTCGCTTCATTCTCATTCTCGTCGCGCTCGGCGCACTCGCGGCGGCCGCGTTGCTCGCCGCGCTCGCGTCACGGGCCACGCTGTCGCCGGTGCTGCGGCTCACGGCCGCCGCCGAGCGGATCGCGCGGACGCGCGACCCGAGCGAGCGCGTCGACGAATCCGGCGGCGGCGAGCTGCAACGACTCGGAGGCGCGTTCAACACGATGCTCGGCGCGCTCGAGGAGTCGCTCGAGACCCAGCGGCGGTTCGTCGCAGACGCGTCGCACGAGCTGCGCACACCGCTGACGAGCATGCAGACGAACATCGAGGTGCTGAAGCAACAGGAGCGTCTCGCCCCGGCGCAGCGAGCGCAGCTCTTCGGCGACCTCGAGCGCGAGGCGCACGAGATGCGCGACCTGATCACCGGCCTGCTCGAGCTCGCGCGCGGGGACGCGAATCTCGAGCGCCGGCCCGTGCAGCTCGACGAGCTCGTCGAATCGGCCGTCGAGCGCGCCCGCGCCCGCTTCCCGGACGTGCGCTGGGAGGACGAGCTCGAGCCGACGAGCGTCGCAGCAGTGCCCGAGCGGGTCGAGCGTGCCGTCTGGAACCTGCTCGAGAACGCCGGCAAATGGAACACGAACGGCGATCCGGTCGAGGTGCGCCTGGCGGACGGCGAGCTGAGCGTGCGCGACCACGGGCCGGGCATCGCCGCCGAGGATCGCGAGCGGATCTTCGACCGCTTCTACCGCGCGACGTCTGCGCGCTCCCTGCCGGGCTCGGGTCTCGGCCTGGCGATCGTCCGCGAGGTCGCCGAGGCCCACGGCGGAACCGTCGTCGCGGAGGAGGCCCCGGGCGGCGGCGCCCTGCTCAGGCTTCGCTTGCCGAAGTCTTAGACCCGTCTCATAGCGGGCTGCGACGATCGAAGTGCCGCAGCAACCCTCCACCAACTGTCCGGCGCCTCGCTTCCGCCTCCCCTGCGACTCGGGGCGCCGGGCTCCTTCTCGAGCTACCGCCGCAGGCGGCGGAGAAACCCCTGTGACGCCGTGTCTTCGACCGGCTCCGGCTCGTCCGTCTGTTCCCACGGATCGACGGCCGGCGCGCCGATGACGGTCAACGCCTCGGGCTCGGTCTCCTCATCCGGCTCGTCGGCGGCAGGAGCCCCCCAGGCCGGCGCGGGCGCCTCGACGTAGGGCGCCGGCTCCAGCAGATCGCCCGCGATGAAGCCTTCGGCCGGCGCGACGTACCGCGCGCGCGCCGCGAGCCATTCCGAGCACGCGACGATCACGAATGCCGCCGCCATCAGGATCACGATCGTCGTGTTCGCAAGATGCGAGACGCCGGCGACGACCGCGACCGCGATGATCAACGCGGCTTCCGCGACGAGCCTGAGCGCGACCGTCGAGATCTCTGGACGCACGCGCTCGTAGCGATCGGTTGCCCACGTCGGGTCGTCCGCTGTACCGAGCGAGAGCGCCCGGATCGCGCGCAGGTCGTTGCGCAGCGCGTCGGCGTCGCGGCGAAAGACCTCCACCGCTTCGAGCGCGCTCAGCGACGCGTCGAGCTGCGCCGCGTGGCGGTAGAAGGAATCGAACGCGGCGCGCACGGCTTCCTGCTCGTAGCCCTGCTCGGCGATCGGCAGATCCTCGATCCGCGGCAGCGGGCCGGGCTGGGCGTCGGGGGATGGCCAGGCGTCGGAGCTCATCGTCACAAGTATGCGGATTCAGCGCAGAAGCGTTAGTTCCTGGGGGAACTCCTGCAGAAGGTCGTCGCCGCTCGCGCACGACGCTCCGGGGCGCAACGGTACGACCATCCTCACCCGCCCGCCGCGGACGAAACCGATCTGGTCGGGGCCGAGGTCGAGCGGCTCGTACGAGCCGAAGAAGGCCTCCGGATACTCGGCGCGCACGCGCAGCACGCGCCGGATCAGGTGCGTCTTCAACGTCTCGTGCCGAGGCGAGGCCTCCGCGAGCGCCTGCTGGTGACGGCGCCAGTCGACCGTGCGGCGGTTGTCGGGATCGACGAGGTTGAGCGACCAGAAGGCGTCGCCCTGGTAGATGTCGGGCAGGCCGGGCGATGTCAGCCGCAGCAGCAGTGCGCCGAGCGACGCGTGCTCGCCGGCCTGCGCCACCTGCGCCGCGAAGGGCTCGAAGTCGTCGAGGAACGCGTGGTTCTCGTACAGTCCGCGCACGAAAGCCTTGACGCGCTGCTCGTGCCGTTCGTTCGGCTCGACCCAGTTCGTGGTGCGCTTCGCCTCACGCATGGCCTTCTCGAGGTACGCCTCGAGCCGCGCCGGGACGATCGGCCACGCGCCGACGAGCGTCTGCCAGACGAGGTACTCCTCGTTCGCATCGTCCATCCCACCCGTCAGGTCACGCCAGCGGTGCACGCGCGCCGCCCACTCTTCGTGCATCCCCGCGAGTGCGCCGATGCGTGCGCGTACGTCCCCGGCGCGCTTCGTGTCGTGCGTCTGCGATGCAAGCAGCTGCAACGGATGGCGCTCGTGTCGAGCTGTAGCGACTTCGTGGAACCCTTCCGGCGACAGTGTGAAGCGGCCCGGATTGCCGCCGACCTCGTTGAGCGCGGTGAGGCGGAGGTAGCGGTAGAACGCGGTGTCCTCGACGCCCTTCGCCATCACGGGCCCGGTCGTCTGCTGCCAGCGCGTGACGAACTCCGGGTGCTCGAAACCGAGGATGACGCGACGAAGATCGTCGGGGAGAACCGCACACGCCTTCCGATCCTCCTCGTCGACGCGGTCGGCCTCGACATACGTGCGGTACACGTGGAGCGACGCTGCGGCCTCTTCGAGGCCCTCGAGCGGGACGAGCCTCCGCAGGCGATCGAACTCCTGCGCGAACGTCGTGCGCGCGACCTCGAGCTTCGCCTCGTGCGCGAGCTCTGCGAACGTGCGCGTCTCGCCGGTGAGCTCGCGGTACAGCTCGGTCAACGGCTGCTCGCCCGCCGGGTCGACGAAGAGAGCGGTGACGTCGTTCGCAAACTCGTACCCGGTCGTCCCCTCGACCGGCCAATCGCGCAGCGGCTCGCCCGGCTCGAGGATCTTCTCCACCCAAACGCGACGCGCGCCGCTCTCGCGCAGGCGCTCGAGATACTCACGCGGATTCGCGAGCCCGTCGGGATGGTCGATGCGCAACCCGTCGACGTGGCCGCTCTCGACGAGCTCGAGGATCTTCGCGTGTGTTGCGGCGTAGACCTCCGGATCTTCGACGCGCACCCCGCCGAGCTCGCCGATGTCGAAGAAGCGCCGGTACCAGCCGCTCCCGCGATCCCAGTCGAAGAACTTCTCGCGCAGGTCGAGGTCGCGCCAGTACCGGTTCTCGCGCTCGTTCGTCGCCATGTGGTTCGGGACGACGTCGAGCAGAATGCCGAGGTCGGCGCCGTGGGCCTCGTCGCACAGGGCGCGGAACTCCGCCTCGCCGCCGAGCTGCTCGCTGATCTTCGTCGGGTCGACGACGTCGTAACCATGCGTCGAGGCGCTCTGGGCCTGCAACGACGGCGACAGGTAGAGATGCGAGATGCCGAGCTCGCGCGCGTACGGGACGACGATCTCGCGGGCCTGCCTGAAGCCGAATCGGGCCGTCAGCTGCAGCCGGTAGGTGCAGCGAAACTCAGGCACGCCGGAGCAGGACGACTGACCGGCCGTCCACGGCGACCTCCTGCCGCGCGCCGACGATGCCGTCGGGCACGCCGTGCCCGGTCGCCAGCTCGACCTGCCAACGCACGCCGAAGCGCCGGGTCGGCAGCGTGAAGGTGATCGGCTCCCCGTACGCGTTGAAGAGCAACAGGAACGAGTCGTCGGTGATCTCGTGGCCGTCGGCCGTGCGCGAGGGGATCTCGGCTCCGTTCAGGAAGACGCCGAGGGTGTGCGCGTTCGCGTTCTGCCAGTCCTTCTGCGTCATCCGCCGGCCGTCGGGCCGGAACCACCAGACGTCGGGCAGGCCGGAGCCGCGCCCCTCTCCGCCGGTCAGGAACGACTCCCGACGGAACACCGGGTGGTCCTTGCGCAGCGCGATCACCCGCCGCGCGAAGTCGATCAACTCGGTGTCGGACTGGTTCCAGCGAAACCACGAGATCTCGTTGTCCTGGCACCACGCGTTGTTGTTGCCGCCCTGCGAGCGGCCGAACTCGTCGCCGCCGAGCAGCATCGGCACGCCCTGCGAGAGCAGGAGCGTGACGAGGAAGTTCCGCTGCTGCCGCGCGCGCAAGGCTTCGATCGCAGGATCGTCCGTCTCGCCTTCGACGCCGTGATTCCACGAGCGGTTGTCGTCCGTGCCGTCGTTGTTGTTCTCGCCGTTCGCCTCGTTGTGCTTGCCGTTGTACGAGACGAGGTCGCGCAGCGTGAAGCCGTCGTGTGCGGTGATGAAGTTGATCGACGCGAACGGCGAGCGGCCGTCGTGTTGGTACAAGTCGCTCGAGCCGGTGAAGCGCGATGCGAAGTCGGCGACGTTCGACTCCGTCCGCCAGAAGTCGCGCATCGTGTCGCGGTAGATGCCGTTCCACTCCGCCCACAGGACCGGGAAGTTGCCGACCTGGTAGCCGCCGGGCCCGACGTCCCACGGCTCGGCGATCAGCTTCACCTGCGACAGGATCGGGTCCTGGTGGATCGTGTCGAAGAACGCAGAGAGGCGGTCGACGTCGTAGAACTCGCGCGCGAGCGCCGACGCGAGATCGAAGCGGAAACCGTCGACGTGACACTCGGTGACGAAGTAGCGCAGCGAGTCCATGATCAGGCGCAGCACCGACGGGTGGACGGGGTTGAGCGAGTTGCCCGTGCCGGTGAAATCCATGTAGAAACGCCGGTCGTCCGGCATGAGGCGGTAGTACGACGCGTTGTCGACGCCCTTGAACGAGAGCATCGGACCGAGGTGGTTGCCCTCCGCGGTGTGGTTGTACACGACGTCGAGGATCACTTCGATGCCGGCGGCATGGAGCGCCTTGACCATTCCCTTGAACTCGAGCACCTGCTCGCCGCGGCGTCCCGTGGCGGCGTAGAGCGCGTGCGGCGCGAGGTAGCCGATCGACGAGTAGCCCCAGTAGTTCGTGAGGCCGCGGTCGCGCAGGAAGCCCTCGTCGATGATGTGGTGCACGGGCAGTAGCTCGACCGCCGTGACGCCGAGGTTCTTGAGGTATTCGAGCGCGGGCTCGGATGCGAGGCCGGCATACGTGCCGCGAAGGTCTTCGCGCACCTCGGGACTGAGTTGCGTGAAGCCCTTGACGTGCACTTCGTAGATGACCATCTCGTGCCACGGATGGTCCGGCGGGCGATCGTCGCCCCAGTCGAACGACGGGTCGACGACGACGCACTTGGGAATCGCGGGCGCACTGTCCTCGTCGTCCTCGTGCAGGTCGGCGTCCTCGTCCATGCTCGGCGCATAGGGCAGGACGTTCGCCGCGCCCCAGTCGACGCCGCCCTCGATCGCCTTCGCGTACGGGTCGATCAGGAGCTTCGCCGGATTGAACCGCTTGCCGGTCGCCGGGTCGTACGGCCCGTGCACGCGGTAGCCGTAGCGCTGGCCCGGGCCGATGCCGGGGAGATAGCAGTGCCAGTTGAACGCCTCGCGCTCGGTCAGCTCGACGCGCGTTTCCACATCGTGCTCGTCGAAGAGGCAGAGCTCGACGCGCTCGGCGTTCTCGCTGAAGATCGCGAAGTTCGTGCCGTTCCCGTCCCAGGTCGGGCCGAGCGGGAACGGCTTTCCGGGCCAAGCCTCCACGTCAGTCGCGGAGAGCCACGGTCTTGTTGGCGAAATCGACGTCGAGCTCTGTCCGGCCGCGCCTCAGTCGCAGGCGCTTCGACTCGTCGTCGGCCTCGACGACCTCGAGCTCGCGCGGCAGCTCGCGCCGGAGCTCGAGCAGCCGGCGGTAGAGCGGATCGGGCTCGCGACTCTCCGACAGCTTCGAGCGCAGGAACGTGTCGACGTCTTGCGGGTCGGGAACCTCCTCGCCCGCGAAGGACGCGAACGCCTCGAACTCCTGCTTGCGCCCCTTGCGCGTCGCCTCTGCGATCTTCGGGTCGATGTGGTCGGTGAAGAACTGGAACGGGTGCGGCTCGAGGGTCTCTTCGCCCATGAAGAGCAGCGGCGTGCACGTGCTGAACAGGGTCACCGCCGCGGCCACCTTCAGCGCGTCGGGAGGCAGGCGGTCGCCGGCCGCGCGGTTGCCGACCTGGTCGTGGTTCTGTGCGCACACGACGAGCCGCCGCGGTTCGTGCCCGCGGCCGCGCAGGTCGTCGGCGAGACCGGCGACGGAGCCGTATTCCGCGTAGTACCCGTCGCGTTCGCCGGTGAGGAGGACGTGCAGCTCGTGGTGCGAGCGATCCGCCCATTGCGCATCGTGTCCCCACTCGTCGATCGGACGCCAATCGTCCGTCTCCGTCTCGGAGATCACGAGCGCGTCGCCGACGCGGTCCTTGATCTCCTTGCAGATGTGCGTCGGTGAGTCGTCGAAGATGGCGTGGACGGCGTCGAGGCGCAGGCCGTCGATGCCATAGTCGCGGATCCACATCTCTGCATTCTGCGCAGCCCACTCGCGCACGCCGCGGTTCTCGTAGTCGAGGGCGTCGCCCCAGAAGGTGGAGTGCTTCGAGGTGAAGTACGGAGCAAAAGACGTCAGCGCTTCGTTGCCGGGGCCGACGTGGTTGTACACGACGTCGAGGATCACGCCGAGCCCGGTGCCGTGCGCGGCGGCGACGAGCCGTGCAAGTCCCTCCGGCCCACCGTAGGCCGGATGCGGCGCATACGTGTAGAGGCCGTCGTAGCCCCAACCGCGTTCGCCCGGAAACGTCGCGACCGGCATCAGCTCGATCGCCGTCACACCGAGCTCGCGCAACGCGTGAAGCTTCGGGATTGCCGCGTCGAACGTCCCCTCGGCCGTGAACGTGCCGACGTGGAGCTCGTAGATGACGAGCTCGTCGAGGGTCAGCCCGATGCGTCGGTCGGCAACGCGTCGCGGATCGACGACTGCCGACGGGCCACGCACGCCGTACGGCTGCCAGCGCGAGCACGGGTCGGGGAACGTCTCGCCGCCGTCGAGGCACAGCAGGTACTCGTCGCCGTGCGCAGCGGGGAACGAGCCGGTGAAGGCGCCGTCGTCGCCGCGATCGAGGGCGTGCGCGGCGTCCGCTGTGTGGACCGCGAGCGAACGCGCAGTGGGCGCCCAGACCGTCAGCTCGACGGTTCCGTCCTCGTGCGGGACCGCTCCGAGCATCCCCGGCGCGTACCCCCGCCCCGGCGGCTGAATCATGGGAACCGCTGCGATTCGAATGACGACGTGAGGCGGCAGCCGGGTGGCTCCACGAGCTCACCACGTCGTACGGCCGCAACCCCCACCTCCCCGATTCTTAGAAAAGGGGGTAACCCCCGTTTCGAATGTCGTGACATCTCGGCCCAACGATTTGCAGGCGGTCGTGTCGAGGACGTGGCCGCTTCCGCCGCCGAACGCACCGTCACGAAAGCGTCAATGGGGGTAACCCCCATTTTATGTTGCGTGACGGTCTCGTCACGGTTGCTCTGCTACCGGCCGACGGCGTAGCCCTGCATGCCGCGCGGGTTCGCTCCCGCACGTAGCTCGCCGGCGCGCGAGCGCGAAACCGCACTGACGCGGCCGAGCGACCACGGCCCGCTCACCTCGACGTCATGGCCGCGCTCGCGCAGGCCCCGCATCGTCCCGTCGCCCGCACGCTCCTCGACCGCGACGTGACGGGGGACCGTTTCGCGCGGGTAGAAGCTCGACGGGAACGCCTCGGTGTGGTGGTTCGGCGCGTCGATCGACTCCTGCAGATTCATCCCGAAGTGCACGTGCGCAAGGAACACATGCAGCGTCCACTGGTCCTGCTGGTCGCCGCCGGGCGTGCCGAGCGCGAGATACGGCTCGCCGTCTCGCCCCACCATCGTCGGCGACAGCGTCGTCCTCGGCCGCTTGCGCGGCTCGAGCGAGTTCGGCAAGCCTGCCTCGAGCCAGAACATCTGCGCGCGCGTTCCGAGCGGGAAGCCGAGCGACGGGATCACCGGCGCGCCCCAGAGCCAGCCGCCGCTCGGAGTCGCAGCCACCATGTTCCCCCAGCGGTCGACGACGTCGAGGTGCACGGTGTCCCCACGCGTCGGCTCGCCGACACCCGGCGCGAGCTCCACCGCGCCGACCGGCCCGGGCAGCCGAGGGTCGTCGCCGCCGGGACGCAGGTCTGGCGATGCCTCCTCGACGACGAGCGCGCGCCGCTCGTCCGCGTACTCGCGGCTCAGCAGCAGGTCCAGGGGCACGTCGACGAAGTCGGGATCGCCGTACCACGCTTCACGGTCCGCGAACGCGAGCTTCGCGCACTCGGTGACCGTGTGCACGTACGCCGCGCTCGCGTGGCCCATCGCCGCCAGGTCGAAGCCTTCGAGCAACCGCAGCTGCTGCAGGAAGACGGGCGCCTGGCTCCACGGCCCGGCCTTCAACACGGTAAGCCCGTGATAGTCGACGGACAGCGGCTCCTCCCAGCGCGGCCGCCACTCGGCGAGGTCGTCCGCGCTCAAGAGCCCCGCATGGCGCTCGCCGGAGCTGTCCATCCACTCGCGCGCCTGGAACTCGATCATCGCCTCGGCGACGAAGCCGCGGTACCACGCGTCGTCTGGATCGTCGGACTCGAGCACGCGCCTGTACGTCTGCGCGAGCTGCGGGTTCCGCAGCGTGTCGCCCACCGGCAGGTAGAGCTCCGCGGACGTCGTCCACTCCTCGCGGAAGAGCTGCTCGACGTTGCGGATGGCGCCCGCGATCTGCGGCAGCACGGGGACGCCGTGCTCGGCGTAGTCGATCGCGTACTGCAGGACGTCCGCGAGCTCCATCGTGCCGTGCTCGCGCAGCATCGTCAGCCAGCCGCCGAACGCACCGGGGACGACGGCAGCGAGCGGGCCGGTGCCCGGAACGAGTTGCAGGCCGAGCTCGTCGCGGTAGCGCCCGATCGTCGCCGCCGCCGGCGCGGGCCCCTGCGCGCAGAGGACGCGCGGCTCGCCCCGTGCGGGCCAGACGATCGCGGGCAGGTCGCCGCCGGGGCCACACAGGTGCGGCTCGACGACCTGCAGCATGAAGCCGGCCGCAACGGCCGCATCGAAGGCGTTGCCGCCTCGTTCGAGCACCGC
>Ga0105240_10009617_pt1 | contig 13676 bp, 6 predicted proteins | sample KBSC54metaG_FD_80426 | JGI IMG/M metagenome (GOLD analysis project Ga0105240, IMG submission 80426) | Corn rhizosphere microbial communities from Kellogg Biological Station, Michigan, USA - KBS C5-4 metaG | ecosystem: Host-associated > Plants > Roots > Rhizosphere > Soil | place: Michigan, USA... | reverse complement strand
GCACCAGACAGGTGAGCGCCAGCAGCGCCACTTGCGACACGCGCATACGGGCAAAGAGCCAGGGCAGCAGGAATTTCGATATGAGGGCCGACCCGATGCTGTAAGGGAAGAGCAACAGCCCAATGGATCGCGTATCCCAGTGCATGACCTCGAACAATCCCAGCGTACACAGGAATACAAAGCTGAGAAAGCTGGCGCCCAGTATAAGGGATGCCCCGATGGCCCGGACACCGGCTACGGAAGAAAAAGATCCTGTCCCAAAGAAAGGATGTGGCTGTCTACGATCCCAGCGTAAAAGGACGAATGCGGAGACCAGGGCCAGGCCCAGCAGCGGGATCCCCGTCCATCCCAGCGACGGCAATTCGTGTATGCTATAACAGCCGAGCAGCAGCGTTGCCGTAAGCCAGCAGGCGGCCAGTGCGCTCAGTGGCTGACTTGTATCCATCTTCCCGCCCGGAATAAAGTAATAGCTTATCGCCAGTACAGGCAGGATCACCGGAACGTTTATCCCAAAGATCCAATGCCAGTTGTAGAAGGTGGCGATCATTCCTCCCAATGCCAGTCCCCCCGCAAAACCAACAGCTGCAAAAGCCCCGAAGATACCCATTGCCGTCTGGCGCGGGCGACCTTCTTCAAAATGCCGGCCCAGGAGAGAAATACCTGCAGGTATGGCCAGGGCTGCGCCGATGCCCTGAGCGGTGCGTGCTGCCAGCAGGGGCAGCAGATCATGGCTAAAAAAAGCCAGGGCGCTGGCGGCGGCGAAGAGGAACATGCCTAAAAGATAGATCTTTTTGCTGCCGGCGTAATCGCAAAGCCGGCCACCCAGGAGCAGGAATCCTGCGAAGCTCAGCAGGTACAGGGTCTGTACCCATTGCGCACGTGCTATGGAAATATGCATATCCTCCGCTATGACAGGCAGCGCCAGATTGACGATGGATACGTCGAAGGCTTCGAAAAATACCGCTGAGCAGGCCAGCCAGAGGATGATACGCATGGTAGAATGAATGAAGTATGAAAGTAAGTAAATGTGGCAGTTGTTATTTATTATTTATAAATTTGGAACGAATGTAATTTTATTGGCTTGAATTTCGAACAAATGTTATTTTAACTTCCTTTTTCATCATGAAAACAGTACAAAATACCTCCGCGGTATTGGATAGTGTGGATATACAGATATTGAACCTCCTGCAGCAGGATGGGAAGCTGTCGGTGAGGGAGCTGGCGAAGAAGATCGGGCTTTCCACAACGCCCATTCACGAGCGGCTGCGAAGGCTGGAGTCCTCCGGGATCATCGATCACTATGCTGCCGTGCTCAACACCAATCATCTAGGGCAATTCATTATATTCTTTGTGTACATCACGCTGAAAGAGCATGGCACGCGCCAGGGCGGTCTTTTTATCGAGCGGATACGATCCTTCTCCGAGGTGGTGGAGTTCCATGTCATCGGCGGGGAACATGATATGATGATCAAGGTCATTGTCCCGGATATGGTGTCCTACCGGAAATTTTTTGTGGAGAAGCTGGGGGAGGTGCCTAATGTGGCCCGCCTGCAGAGTGTCATCGTGCTGGATACGCTGAAGAGGGAGAGCAGGATACCGTTGTGACATGCGTTACCGCAGGATCTTATTGATACGGTATCCTTTTGCGAAGCTCTTTCTGTATTTCTTGATATACTCCGATGGGTTGACGCCAAATAGTTTGTGAAATTGCTTTTGAAAATATTTGACGTTGCTGAAACCTACCTGGTATGCCGTCTCATTTATATTCATATCCGTATTGATGAATAGCTCGGCGGCCTTTCTCAGTCTTATATGTCTTATAAATGCGTTCACGGTAAGGCCGGAGACGGATTTGACCTTTTTGTACAGTTTCGAGTGGCTCATCCCGATGGCTGATGCGAGCGTTTGGACGCTAAAGGCAGGGTCTTCCAGATGCTCTTCCACTATGGCGATACATGTTTCCAAAAAGATCTTATATTCTTCGGATACTTTAACGTCATTCCTTTGTAGGGTCACCTCATTGTAAAAGTAGTTTTTAAGAACGTTCCTGTTCTTTAGCAGGTTGGCGATCCTCGCCACCAGCAGGTCCTTGTCGAATGGCTTGTTAAAGTAGTCATCTGCGCCCAGCTCGATTGCCTGAAGCTTTGATTCGGGGGAGTTGGCTGCTGTCAGCATTACAATCGGTATATGGCTGACGGTGGGGTCATTCTTGAGGATACGACACAGGTCTATGCCAGTCATTTCCTGCATGGTGATGTCGGTGATGATAAGATCCGGGAGGCTTTCATTTGCTATGATCAGGCCATCTTCGGCGGAACCTGCCTCGAGGACATGGTAGCTTTTATGGAAGATGTCCGCGACGTAGGTCCTTAGTTCTTCGTTGTCCTCTATCAGCAGGATGGTCGTATCATCTGCGATCAGGGTCTCTTCCTCATGGTCTTCCTTTGCTGATGGCGTTAGCGTGTCTTCGCCGGGAGGGGCCGGCATGGCATGCGGCTGGTCCGTTAAGGGTGTCTGGTCTCCCGACGCGATCACGCCGGCGCCGTTAAAATGTGAAAAACCCTTAAGAAGAGAGATGGTAAAGGATGTTCCTTTTCCGGCCTGACTGGAGTAGGTAATAGCGCCTTTGTGCAGATCCACAAAAGATTTTGCAAGGAACAGACCTATGCCAAAGCCAGGTTTCGAAACTGTCTGGTGACCGGCAGCCTGATAAAAACGTTCGAAGATCCTGTCCCCTGCATTGGAGGGGATGCCGGAGCCGGAGTCAGCAATGACAGTGACTATTCCCTGGACGGTGTCCTGCACCTCGAAGGTGATCCTGCCTTTTGGAGGAGTATATTTAAAGGCGTTGGACAATATGTTGATCAGCACGATCTCCAGCTTTTGTCTGTCTCCATAAATTGGCAGGCTGTCGGGGCAATGGAGCTGATAGTCGATCTTTTTAGCGTATGCGTCCTGTTCAAAATACTGGAATACTTCCTTACACAAGGAGGAGTAATCAAATGGAGCGACTATCAGCGGGTCATCTCCTGTATTTGCTTTTTGGAATAACAGGAGCTGGTCGGCGAGGCTTAATAGCCGCCTGGCATTGCGGTAGATACATTTGAGCTCATTGTTCTCTTTTGCGGCCTGCTGGCTTTTGAGCAATTCCTGCACCGGATTGATAATAAGGGTGAGGGGAGTCCGGAACTCATGGGAAATACGGGTAAAAAGACCCATTTTCTTTTTCTCCTGTTCGGTCTGGAACTGAAGGAGCTTCATTTCATATTGAAGACGGTTGCGATTGGTGCGATACCGGATAAAGAGGTAGATCATGCCTGCAAAAGCAGCGGCATATAACAACCAGGCGATCCAGCTACGATACCAGGGTGGCAGGACCGTCACTTCCAGCTCCAATTCCTTAGGGTTCCATTCCCCAACACTATTTGTTGCCTTTATATGAAGCTTGTATGTCCCTTCTGCCAGCCGTGTATAAGCCGCGGTGCGTATATTTCCGGAATAGTTCCATCCTTTATCCCACCCTTCCAGATAGTACGCATAGGATATTTTATCCGGAGCAGCGTACTCGAGTGCCGTAAAGCCGAAGGACAGCGTGCCCTCGTCATAGGGGACAGTCAATTTCTGTATAGCATCTCCCGTCGTCTCCGACACATATCTGCCGCCGGCTGTTACGATCTTATTATTTATCAGCAGGCGGTTGAACAATAGCACAGGCATTGTGGAGGAGGACCGGATGCTGTCGGGATGAAAAATGGTCAATCCCCTGATGCCCCCAAAGGCCAATTCACCGGAATGCAGCTTGAAAGCTGCGTTGTATTCAAACTGATTGCTTTGAAGACCATCTGCCTGGAAGAAGCTTTTAAAAGACCGGCTGTCAGGGTCGAATTTGGACAGGCCATGAAATGTGCTTAACCATAAATTCCCGTTATCGTCTTCCAGGATATTCAGGACTGAATTATTACATAATCCGCCGGCTTCCGTGTAGTTGGCGATGGTTTTGCCATTCGTTGTGTCCAGCAGGATCAGGCCAAGACCTTCGGTGCCGATCCATAGATTGCTTTTACTGTCCTGAAATATTGCTCTTACGGGTTTGGGAACCGGGTAAAAGGTATAGGTCCTTTCCAGCTTATTGATCTTGTAGATACCTTGGGAAGCGCCTCCCCATAGTCTTCCATGACGATCTTCCGTCAGGCAAACAAAGTCCCTGGTCTCGTGGTTGAATGCCACGAAACGATCTGCGTTCCGGTCGAAATAATATAACAACCCGCTGACATACGTGGCGGCCCATAGTGTATGCTGACAGTCTTCATAAAGGCGCCAGATATAGGGGTTCTCTTTGCCTGTCTCGTTATTGAAGCATGTATAGTGCTTCCGCCGGCCGGTGCTCCTGTCGAGTCTTTCTATGCCGCCACCGTAACTTCCGCTCCATATGTCTCCTTTATAATCTTCTACAATGCTGGGAACTGAGTTGCTGGTGATCGAGTTAAGCCCCTGATCCTGGTAGTTGGCAAAATTTGTAAAAGAGTTCTTATCGCGGCGCCAGACACTGATGCCGGCTCCGTCAGTACCGACCCAGAGATCGTGGTCTTTGGATTCAAATATAGAATTGACAAAATTGCTGGAAAGGTTGTTGGGCCCTGTCCGATCTTGTGAGATGGTGTGAAACCCGCTGAGCTTTGGTTCGATGATGTCGAGCCCTCCTTTATAGGTACCGATCCATTTCCGGTGTTCGTTGTCCTCGTAGATGGTATAGATGATACCGCTTGACAAGGTGCTTTTGACTTTGTCGGGAGATAGTTGACGGACGGACATGGTCGTCGGATCCAAAACGGCTATTCCCCTGCCCTCTGTTCCCATCCAAAGCTGGTTGTCGCCGGCGAATTTAAGGCTGAGGATATTTCCTGATAAAAGCTTATCGGGGAGGTGGTTGCAGAGCTTTGTCAGGGAGTCTGTGCCCGTATTGTACCTGTACAGTCCATCATAAGCACTGATCCACAAATTGCCCTGGTTATCGGCTTCCATACAACGAATGGATTGGATGGCGCGATTGACAAGCCTGAGTTTTCTGCTAGCTGGCTCAAATTGAAATAAGCCGCCTTCAGCTATTACCAGCCAAACTTTCCGGGACGGATCAATGACGAGGCTTTGGACGTTGCTCCATTGACCAATTTCACAGGGAATCTGTTCGGCGATGGCACTGTCCGCCCACTTTACGAGCAATCCCCCGCCATTGGTGGCGAGGTAAACATTCCCTTTGGCGTCTGTCTTTATGTCATTGATATAAAATTTGATCCGGAATCCCGATTTGCCTGCGACAGGGGTGTATTTCCCGGGGGAGAAGGCGCCGGTCAGGATATTATACATGCTGATGCCCTGGCCTGTCCCGATGATCACATGGTGGCGGTGATCCTCCCCAATGGCATTGATATAGTTATGCGGCAAAGAGCTATCATTCCCCGGGATATTTCGAAAGACCTTGAAGTCATAACCGTCATAACAATTGAGCCCATCGAAGGTGCCAAACCATAGAAAGCCTCTTTTATCCTGATAAATGCATCGGACCGAATTGTTAGAGAGACCTTTTTCAATGCCAAGGTATCTTGTTTCCGGCATTTGTGCTATGAGCGGGCCGACAAGAAAAAAGATACAATATATAATAAGAATGCGGCGAAATATCATATGGAAAGCAAAACTGTCATCGGGACAATTAATAGTCCCGCGGCCTAAAGTAGGAAATTTTCATGTACTTATCGGATTTTTTCACCATGTCAATACAAGTTGTTGATTATCCATCTATTTCGAGTGAGAAGGAAGGGGCTCTTCCCAGTGAGGTGGTGAAAATGTATCCCTTTTAGGAGAATTTGTATCCCTTGGAATTGGGGTGTTTTGGAGATTTTTGTACCGATAAATGTCATTTGTACAATTGTTTACCAAAACTATGCTTGCGATGAAAAGAAATTTGCGTCTGTTTTCGAAAGTCCGATGGCTGTTCCTTCTCTTATTTTCGATGTTTTTTTGCCGGCAGGCATTTTCCCAGTCCAACGAAATAACCGTAACGGGCAGAGTCCGGTCGGATTCCGCTGATCTTCAAGGGGTGTCGGTAAGTCTCAAGACTGATCCAAAAAAAGTTACCGCTACCAACCCCGCTGGTGTATATACTATAAAGGTCCCTGCCAACGGGACATTGGTGTTCTCCCATGTCGGCTTTGAAAAGCAGGAGATCGAGATCAACGGCAGGAGCGTGGTCAATATAACGCTCAAGTCCAGCGACAATAAACTGGGGGATGTGGTGGTGGTTGGGTATGGGACCCAGCGGAAGTCTACCCTGGTGGGTTCAGTGGAGTCCATCAGTCCAAAGGATCTCAAGGGACCGACCAGTAATATGACCACTATGCTTGCCGGGCGTATATCCGGGATGATCTCCTTTCAGACCTCCGGGGAACCCGGGAAGGACAATGCCTCCTTTTTTATCCGGGGGCTTGGGACTTTTGGGACGGGAAAGGTGAATCCTTTGATATTGATCGACGGTATCGAGTCCAGCACGACGGACCTTGCCAGGCTGCAGCCGGACAATATTTCAGGTTTTTCCATTCTTAAAGATGCGACAGCAACGGCTGTATATGGCGCCAGGGGAGCCAATGGCGTTGTGCTGGTCATCACAAAAACGGGCCACTCCGGCAAGGTGCAATTCAATGTCCGGGCGGAAAACTCCATTTCCTCCAATGTAAAGGATATCGATCTGGCCAATAACATCGATTATATGAACCTGGCGAATGAGGCCGTTCTCACCCGGAATCCGCTGGGCGCTCCCCTGTATTCGCAGAATAAGATCGATCATACGGAGCGCGGCGACGATCCGTTGTTATATCCCAATAATAACTGGATCAAGCAACTGATCAAATCTGCTACCATCAATCAGCGAGCCAATGTGAATGCCAGCGGAGGCAATGATAAGGCGAGATATTATCTTGCGTTGAGCTATAACCTGGACAATGGTAACCTGCGCGGGAACTCTCTGAATGGCTTTTCCAACAATGTGAAGCTGCAATCCTACTCCCTTCTTTCCAATGTGAATTTAAACCTGACCAGGACCACTGAAGCGCTGATAAGCCTGAAAGGTCAGTTCGATGACTATACCGGCCCCATCGGCGGTGGGGACACCGTATACCATTTTGCCTTATTCAGCAACCCGGTGGCATTCCCTGCCGTCTATCCTGCATCAATGATGCCGTATGCGAAACATCCTTTATTCGGGAATGCTGTCATACCAGGCTCGACCAACTACTTATATACAAATCCTTATGCGCAGTCCCTGTCGGGATTCCAGTCGACCAATACCAGCACATTGACGGCACAATTAAGCTTAAAGCAAAACCTGGATTTTATAACAACAGGTCTTTCGGCGCGGGCGATGGCATATACTACGCGTTATGCCAGCTTTATTCTTACCCGCCAGGTGAGCCCTTATTACTATAGCTCGAGCTTGTCGGACGGGAAATTGACGGGCATATACCTGATCAATGACGGTAGTGCAGGGAATCCTTTTCCGGCGCCTACGGAATATCTGACCTATGCACCGGGGGATAAAACGATCAATAGCACTTTTTACGGGGAGGCCGCGATCAATTACAACCGTGTCTTTGCCCAAAAGCATAGCGTAGGGGTGATGGCCATTGGGACCCTCCGTAATTATCTGACCGGGAATGCTAAAAATTTGCAGTTGTCTTTGCCGGCAAGGAACGAGTGCGTTTCGGGACGTGTGACCTATGGGTATGACAGCCGCTATCTGGCAGAATTTGATTTTGGTTATAATGGTTCTGAGCGATTTGCCTCCAACCACCGGTTTGGCTTTTTCCCTTCCGTTGGCGGCGGTTGGGTTGCTTCCAATGAAAAATTCTTCGAACCGCTGCTAAAAGTGGTAAACAACCTGAAGTTCCGATTTACATACGGACTGGTGGGGAATGATCAGATCGGCAATCCTGATGACCGGTTCTTTTACCTGTCGCAGGTCGGTCTGGATGGAGGGGCTGCCGGAGGTTTCGGCACCAACTTCAATTCCAGCAGGAATACGGTATACACCAATCGTTATGCGAATGCAGACATCACGTGGGAGAAATCCAGACAAATCAATCTTGGTCTGGACCTGACCCTGTTGCAGGATATCAAGGTGACCGTGGACGCATTTAACCAGAAAAGGACCAATATTTTAATGGCAAGGACCACCATACCGACCACGATGGGTCTGCAGGCGACCCCATCCGCGAATGTGGGTCAGGCTTCCAGCAAGGGGATAGATATTGCGGTGGATTATCAAAAAAGATTTGCAAAGGATTGGTGGGCGCAGGGAAGAGCCACGTTTACGTATGCCGTAAGCAAAGTGCTTGTCAATGAAGAGCCGATCTATGCTGCCAATAACAAGAACCTGACCCATGTAGGGCAATCTATCAGCGCTATATATGGCCTTATTGCCGAAAGGATGTTTATAGACCAGGTGGAGGTGAATAATTCGCCTACCCAGTTCGGGAATGTGCTGGCCGGGGACCTCAAGTACCGGGATGTCAGCGGGGACGGCAAGGTGAGCATTGCGGACTTTGTACCTATGGGCTACCCCTCCGTGCCGGAGATCCAGTATGGATTCGGATTCTCGGTGGGGTATAAGAATTTTGATATCAGCGCATTCTTCCAGGGTACAGCCAGGGTATCGTTCATGATCGATCCCATCCAAATTTCACCTTTTTATGCGCAGCATGGATTGTTGAAAGCGATAGCCGAAAGCTACTGGTCCGAAAATCATAGGAACTCTTATGCCTTCTGGCCGCGTCTGAACATAAACAGCGACCCCGTCGTAGATCCGCGTGTGGCTACTTACAACAATAATTATTATTCTTCATGGTGGTTGCGGAGCGGCGCCTTTATGCGATTGAAATCCGCGGAGATAGGATACAATGTGCCGGAATCCGCACTTCGAAGATTGCATCTGGCCAATGCCAGAGTGTATATCAACGGACTCAACCTCCTAACCTTCAGTGCCTTCAAGACCTGGGATCCTGAAATGGGGGCTTCCGGCCTGGGCTATCCGATCCAGCGGGTGACTAATGTCGGTGTGTTACTGGGATTCTAAAAATTTCAAATGAGCTTGTTATGAAACGTAATTATAATGTTTTGGCGGGGGCCTTTATTATCTTGTCCCTTTTTGTATCCTGCAAAAAAAGTTTTTTAAATGTAGTTCCGGACAATGTCGCCACGATCGACAATGCTTTTGCGTCCAAGGTTCAGGCGGAGAAATATCTTTTTACCTGTTATTCCTATCTGCCTTATGAGGAAGATCCTACTTACAATCCCGGATTGACGGCCAGCGACGAGACCTGGATCGAGGACAATGAGATCCACATCCGTTCCACCAATGTCGCACAGCTGCCACGAGGAGGCCAGAACACGTCCGACCCCATTTGTAATTATTGGGACGGCACACGGGACGGCGCCTTGAACAGTAACGGGGGCGGTATGTTCAGAGCGATCAGGGACTGCAATGTGTTCCTGGAAAATATAAGCGATCTGAGCAAGGTCCCTGATCTGGATATCGACACCCGGAACAGGTGGATCTCAGAAGTAAAGTTCTTAAAAGCATATTACCATTTTATTCTTTTCAGAGCGTACGGGCCCATTCCAATCGTCGATAAGAACATACCTATCAGCGCCAGTCTGAGCGAAACCCAGGTGAAACGTCAGCCGGTGGACAGCGTCGTCAACTACATCGCCACCTTGCTGGATTCTTCTTTGACGTATCTACCCGCCCTGATCGGGAACACTGCTTCCGAACTGGGCCGGATTACCCAACCCATTGCACTTGGCCTGAAGGCAAAATTGCTGGTATATGCAGCAAGTCCGTTGTACAACGGCAATACGGATTTCGGCAGCCTGAAGAACACGGATGGCACCGTGCTGTTCAATACCGCCTATAGCGCCGCCAAATGGCAGAGGGCCGCGGATGCCTGCAAGGCTGCCATCGATGCCGCCACCGCGCAGGGCGTGCAACTATACACTTTTCAGCAGCCGGCCGGATCTACGCTCACCGATACGACCATGACGCAAATGAGCATCCGGAATGCGATGAGCGAGCCGTGGAATTCGGAGCTGATCTGGGGTTTGACGCATGCGAGCATGGGATACAACAGCTTTTTCCAGGCGATAGGCGGGGCTGCCTATGACAGGACCTATGTACAGAACGGGGGGATCACCTATGGCAATGCATTGATGGGGCCCACCCTTAAAATGGCCAAGATGTTCTATACCAGCAACGGCGTGCCCATAGACGAGGACAAGACCCTGGACTTCAGCAATTATTCTTCGCTCCGGACGGCTACGCATGCGGAGCGGTTCAATGTGAAAGAAGGAGAAGCAACTGCCCGGCTGAATTTCGACAGGGAGCCCCGGTTCTATGCGAATATTGGTTTCGACCGGTGCATCTGGTATATGGCCAACAGCCCTTCTCATTCGGATGAAAACACATTTTATCTGTTCGCCCGGGCAGGTGAATTTGGCCAGAATTCTCCCATACCGATCACCACCATGTATATGAAGAAAGTGCTTAACTGGCATTTCGATTGGAATACGCGTCTTTACACGCCCTATCCCTATCCTTTGATCCGTCTGGCGGACCTGTATCTGTTATATGCCGAAGCATTGAATGAAGTGAACACGGCACCTACCGCCGATGTCTATGACTATGTAAACCGCGTCAGGGCCAGGGCCGGGCTGGCCACTGTTCAGGATGCATGGACAAACTACAGCATCTCGCCCACGAAATATACAACGAAGGACGGCATGCGGTCCATCATACAGAGGGAGCGGGCTATCGAGCTCTGCTTTGAAGGCCAGCGGTACTGGGATCTGCTGAGATGGAAGACCGCCGCGCAGGAGCTTTCCGGCAATGTCACCGGTTGGGACCGGACAGCAAAGAATGCGGACCTGTTCTATCGGGAATTGACATTCTATTCCAGGAAGTTCGTTGCTCCCCGGGATTATCTGTGGCCGCTGGCGGATGGGGACCTGCTCAATAATCCGAACCTGGTCCAAAATCCAAACTGGTAGATCAGCAACAATAGTTAATAAACTTCCAAATACTCATATATGAACTTTTTCAGACCTCTTCATATGCTTTGCGGGGTTGTAGTGGCGGTTCTTTTTTCGAACTGCCGGCAGGAGAATTTAAATGTGCCGAATGTGACCAATACTACTCCTCCAGGTGTCGTGTCCAATGTATCGGTAACGAACATGAACGGGAAAGCTGTATTTACCTATACATTGCCATCCAACCCCGATCTGGCCTATATCAAGGCGACCTATGAAATTTCGCCGGGCGTTCCCACGGAAGTGATCGCCTCGCGCTATACGAATACAATGACCATCGATGGATTTGGCGATACCCTCGCGCATACCGTCAAGCTCATCGCAGTCAACTCGAGCGAAGTCGCCTCCCAGCCTGTCAGCGTGACCGTGCAACCTTTGACCCCGGGTTATATCCTTGCCAGGAGGTCCCTTCAGGTAGCGGCTACATTTGGCGGATTCACGGTGAATTGTAAAAATTCTGTGATGGACAACCTGGCGATAATACCCCTGGTCGATACGACGGGTGATGGGAAGTGGGTGCAGACCGTGGGCATGGACAATATTTACAGCAATGACTCTGTCATTTCAGGCGTGATCAGAAATCAGCCCAGCGTACAAAGGAATTATGCTTTTGTCGTGAGGGACCGGTGGATGCACTATTCGGATACACTGTTCGTCCCTCTTACGCCGTGGTTCGAGCAGCTATTGGATAAATCACAATGGAGCACGCTGGTACTGCCACATGACGCCACCGTCCTGAACAATGGCGGCAATACCTGGCCCTATTATATGTGGGACGGGAATTTTCATCCAGGCTGGCCACATACCTATTTCACGGTTGAAAGCGCCATAGTGCCGCAGATGGTAACCATCGACCTGGGCGCGGCTCACACCTTCAGCAGATTTATGGTAAATCCTTATCTGGAGGTTGGCAATTATTATTATGTGCGCGGCAATCCAAAGGATTTCGAAGTATGGGGTTCCAATAACCCTGACCTGGGCGATCCGGTGGATGCGAATAATACGCCCGGCGCCAGCTGGACAAAGATCGGCACCTATCATGTGACCAAACCGTCCGGATCGGCCTACCAGACTGAAACAGCCGCAGATCAGGCGGCAGCCTACAACGGATGGCAGTTTGATTTTCCCGTGAGCCTGCCGTCCTACCGGTATGTCCGGATCAGACAATTATCGAACTGGCAGGGTACCTATTTCATTTGCATATCCGAGTTCACGGTTTGGGGTAATTAAGATTCTTCAACATTTAAATCAGGAACATGAGCAAGATTAAAAAAATATTGTGGGCTGTCGCCGGGCTGATGATGGCTATTGCCTGCTCAAAAATGGATGACTATAAATCCAAGTACACGCAAGGGGGGCCTATTACTTATGCCGGGAAAATGGATTCCGTACAGATATTTTCCGGCAGGAACAGGGTTAAAGTGACAGGACTGTTCACCTCCGACCCCAACATCGTCAAATACCGTGTGTTCTGGAACAGCCGTCAGGATTCGGTGGAAGTTGCGGTAAAAAGGACCGCCGGTGTGGACACAGCCAGCCTGATCGTGGCTAATTTGCCGGAAGGCGTTCAAAGTTTCGAGATCAGGACTTATGACAATGCGGGGAATTCCTCCGTGCCGGTGTATATGTCCGCCAGCGTATATGGAGACCTGTATCAAAGCTCCCTTGTCAATCGGGGGATTGCCGATGCGTCCTATCAAAAAAATGATGGGTCTGCTTTAATCACGTGGGCCGACGTGAACAGTGATGCGGGAGTTTTAAGCATGGAGGTCCGGTATGTGGACTCTGACGATGTTTCGCACGATACGGTAGTGACGTCTGTGCCTTCCAAACAAACGAGCTCGCTGCCTATTTATAAGCTGGGGAGTTCTCTGACCTATACCACGGCCTATTTGCCGAATCCCACGGCCATCGACACTTTTTATCTGCCTTTTCAGCCGCATTCGGTGAAGGCGGATGTCACGGCGATCTACCTGTCTAATGCCGGTCCGAACTTTACAGGTACTTACGGACTGAACGACGGCCGGTTTGGAACGCTGAATGCTCCCTGGATCACCAATACCGGCGCTATGAATAAAGGTTCCGGCAGTACTGCTTATGGAGGGTATGAACATGCGTCATGGCAGTCGCAGGGAGTCCTCACCTGGGAAACCTGGGGTAACACACCCGTTGTCGACGGAAAGATCTATCAGGTGACCTCGTCGTCCCTGCCTGCCGGCAGCTATACCGTCTCGTTCAAGTACTATTCCGAGATACAGCAGAATTCATCCATGTACTGTGTGGCGGCGGCGGGAGCAAGTGGTATTCCATCTGTGGCAGATCTGTCGACAGCTTTGGGGTCTGTCGCCTTATTCAACGGCGCCAACGTGGGCACAACTTCGCCTAATGTCACCGAAACGAAGAGCTTTAATTTTACGCTGACCTCGCCGCAGGTGGTTTCCATAGGGTATTTAGGCAACCTTGTTGGAAATGGCAATCCTGGCCAGTATGTACAGGTCCAATATATTCAATTGATCCAAAATTAAGAGTTACCTGAGGCCGCGTGG
>Ga0105240_10009615_pt1 | contig 13677 bp, 9 predicted proteins | sample KBSC54metaG_FD_80426 | JGI IMG/M metagenome (GOLD analysis project Ga0105240, IMG submission 80426) | Corn rhizosphere microbial communities from Kellogg Biological Station, Michigan, USA - KBS C5-4 metaG | ecosystem: Host-associated > Plants > Roots > Rhizosphere > Soil | place: Michigan, USA... | reverse complement strand
GTGCGGGTGCTGGATTTTGGAAGCAGCGCTAACAATGGCGGCAACAATTATGCAGACCAGGGCCTGCAGTCGTACTTTGTAAGGGCCAATTATGCTTATAATAATAAGTATCTGTTAAGCGTAACCATGCGTGCGGATGGTTCCAGCATATTTGCGCCAGGCAAACAGTGGGGCTATTTCCCTGCATTTTCGGCAGGATGGCGGATATCAGACGAAAAGTTTTTTGACGGAGGGATAAAGAACATCTTCAATTCTTTAAAACTTACAGGCGGTTGGGGCGAGTTAGGAAATCAGAATATTACCACGCTTAACCGTCCTAATACTTACTTCCAGTATCTAAGCACTTTAGGTTATGGCAGCGGATACGGTTATTCTTTAGGCACTACAACCGTTTTGCAAAATGGCGCCATCATAACCGGCTTGTCTAACCCGAATATCACCTGGGAGCGTGCCAATGAAACCAATATCGCCCTTGAATTCGGTACGCTAAATAATCATCTGACGGGTTCTGTGACTTACTTCAATAAGAAGACCACCGACATGCTGATCCCGTTCCAGATAGTGGCAACCTTTGGTGCGCAAACCAACCTACCGGATGACCCGGGTAATATAACCCTGCCAAATCAAAACATTGGCGAAATGGTCAATAAGGGAGTGGAAATCGACTTAAACTATCAAAATGGTAATGATAAGTTTAAATACTCATTTGGTGCTAATGCCTCTTTCCTAAGCAACAAAGTTACTAAGCTTTACGGCCCTTCAGATTATATTGCATCAACCCCTTATGGTCGTGAGAATGTGGATATTTCCCGTACTTATGCCGGACAACCGCTAGCATCGTTCTATGGGTTCAAAACCAATGGATTGTATCAAACACAGGCTGATATCGACAATGATCCAAACATCAAAAATGATCCAAATAAAGCCAATATAAAACCGGGTGATGTAAGATTCCTGGATGTCAATGGTGACGGCGTGGTTGACGATAAAGACCGTGTAAACCTGGGTAATCCCAATCCAAAATTTGTCTTTGGTTTTCATGGCTCACTGTCCTATAAAAGTTTCGATTTCGCGTTCAGCTTTGCGGGTGCAGCCGGATTCAAGTTATATAATGCAGATAGGCTTGCAGGCCTGGATGCAACACAGGTTTTCAACTGGTATGCTGATCAGGAAGGCAGGTGGCATGGCGCGGGTACCAGCAATACCATCCCAAGACTGAGCAATACTAACCTGAACAACAATTACCGGTCATCAGATATGTGGGTAGAAAACGGTACTTACCTGGCTTTAAAGAGCGTTTCGTTGGGCTACACTTTCGCAAAAAAGAGTATAGCCGGCGTGCAGTTACCCGATATCCGTTTGTATGTGAGTTCTTATAATGTGCTGATGATAACAGGCTATAAAGGATATACTCCGGAGCTGGGTTATACCAGTTCGGGAAATGCCCCGGCAAACTCACAAAAAGGTGTTGACGTTGCTCAATACCCAAGTGCAAGGAACATCACTATTGGAGCGACAGCGAATTTTTAAACTGATAAAACCTATTGTCATGATAACAAATAGATATAAATTATTCATTATAACAGGTCTTTCCATGATCATTTTGGGAAGCTGTATAAAAGACCCGCTCAAGCAAAAGCCCACGGGTTCATACACAACAGCCACCTATTGGCGAAACCAGGACGATGTTATTGCCAATGTTTTGGGAATCTATAATATCCTTTATGTAGAAGACTGGGTGGGCCACGCTTTATATACCTACGATGACCAGTCGGATGATATTTATGTAGCAGGCGACCACCCCGATTTCCAGTCTGTTGGCAACCTCAATGCAGACCCATCCCTGCAGGTAATTTACTATACCTGGCCTTTTGCATATGAACAGGTTGCCCGGGCAAATAATGCTATCATCTACGTACCCAAGGTACCGGTGATGGATAAAACTATCCGAGACCGTTCAATGGGCGAGGCCTATTTCCTAAGGGCCCATGCTTATTTTATCCTGAGCCAGATATATGGAGAAGTACCACTGATATTGGAAAACAATGTTTTGACCAGTACATACAATGTTCCTAAATCCACTTTAGACCAGGTACGGGCGCAGGTGGAATCCGACCTGCTAAAGGCGGTTGATCTGTTACCGGAAACCTATGATTCGGCAAACAAAGGACGCGTTAGTAAGGGAACAGCCGAAGGGTTACTCAGCAAGCTTTATTTGTTTGAAGATAATTTTGCAAAGGCAATCCAGTATGGTACTGCCGTAACTACTGATGGCAACTATGCTTTATCACCTAACTATACTGATAACTTCACTCCGGGCATACAGCAAACTACCAGCACTGAATTGTTATTTGCTGTCTGGAATCAGAATAGCGAAATTTCAGGATCTATCCAGTCACCGATGGCGATCTATTTTTCCCCAAGACCATGGCAGGGATGGGGCTTTCACCACCCAACCCAGAATTTTGTGGACGAATTTGAAGCGAATGACCCAAGGAAGCAGGCTACTGTGTTGGCAGTGGGCGATTCCATTCCGTTTCAAACAAACCTGGTTACCATCACTGCTCCGGATGCAGTACAAATGTTTGCCGGAAAAGAAGGACAATCTACCGGCCGTATGCTTCCAAGCATGTCTACCACCGGATATTATATCAGGAAATATACAGCCTATATGCCAAGTGGCGATGGAAACTTAAACTTTGATCTGAAACAACCTTTATTAAGAACGGCCGAGATTTATTTGATAGTTGCCGAAGCAAAGATAAGGGCAAGTGGCGCCGGTGCTGGCGACGCAGAGATCAACGCTGTTAGGCAGAGAGCTGGGCTGCCAGCAATTACAGGTGCGGGCATGCCTCAGCTTATTCACGAAAAAAGGGTCGAGCTTGGCGGCGAAAATGTACGTTGGCAGGATTTGTTGCGTTGGGACAAAGATCAGCTCGTCAACCTGGATACAATAGTCGGCAAACCGAAAAAAGCATCGCCACTGGCACCTTTTAACAGTTCAGTAATTGTACCGGCAAGAACATTTAAAAGGCCTAAAAATTACTTTATGCCAATACCTCAGCAAATTATTGATGAAAGTAAAGGCGTCATTAAGCAGAACCCTAATTATTAATATGAGGTTATATATTTTTATTTGAGATCAGTTGTTAATGGCGTACCGCCTGTAGCGGTACCCCATTAATTTTCCTAAACAATTAAAGTATCACGTAACTATGAAAAATAAAGACGAAATGTCACCCTTATCATCCCTGGAGGATTGGGATGAAGATGTATTAAGAAGATATCCTGAGGCTGGTCAACCCGCCAAAACAAAGGAAGAATTCAGAAATTATGATAGCCCCGAAGTAGATGGCGTGCGCGAGTTTTACCGGCTCAATCATAAATATCAAACCTATGATAACGTTTTGGCTAAAAAAGCAAACTTCCTGAAGTTTGACAAGAAAGAAATGCCCTGGTGGGCGGCAATGGAGTACCTGAATACGTTGATCGATGATTCAGACCCTGATTTGCAGCTCGACCAGTTGCAGCACTTACTGCAAACTGCCGAAGCCATCCGTGCAGACGGACACCCGGATTGGTTTGTTTTGACCGGATTTATCCACGATCTCGGCAAGGTGCTTTGCCTGTTTGGCGAGCCTCAATGGAATGTGGTAGGCGACACCTTCCCGGTAGGCTGCAAATTTTCGGATAAGATAGTCTACCCGGAGTTTTTTGCCGATAACCCGGATACATATGATGAGCGCTTTAATACCAAATACGGTGTTTATTCGCACCAATGCGGGTTGGATAATGTGCACATGTCATGGGGGCACGATGAATATTTGTATCAAATTACAAAAGACCATTTACCTGAAGAGGCTTTATATATGATCCGCTATCACTCATTTTATTCCCAGCATCGGGAAAATGAATACGATCATATATTAAATGCCCACGACCAGGAAATGTTTAAGTGGGTTGACAAATTCAATCCTTACGACCTGTATTCAAAAAGCCCTAAGCCACCGGTTGTATCCGAGTTGAAACCATATTATGAAGATCTGATCGCGAAATATTTGCCCTTGACGGTTAAACTCTAATACAATCATTGCAAGGTGCTACGAAATAGTGGCTTAGGGTACGTTGAAACCTTGCATAGACGGCGTTATAGGTACATCATACGAAAATAATGATTACATGAGCGTGGATTTCAGGCTTACCACCCTCCTGTTGCTGTAACAAACCTGTCAAATTTCTACGGGGGCTGCCTACGCTGTAAAAGGCGTTAATGAAATGTGTATATTCGTTCATTATGAGAATCCTATTCCGCTTTTCGGGCATTTTATCGTTAATGCTCTTGTTATTCGTGTCAGTATCTGTATCTGCGCAATCGTCAAAAAACAAAAAACACGTCATCATCGGCTACGTTGGCGGTTACCGTGGCTTATATGACACCGCTATGGTGGACGCAAAAAAGCTCACCCATATTAACTACGCTTTTGTAATTATTAAAAATAATCGCGCTTACCTGGAACACGAAAAGACGGATACCGTGAACTTTCGTAACCTGGTAAAACTTAAAAAGATAAACCCTAACCTCAAGCTGCTTATCTCGATAGGGGGCTGGGGCGGAAGCCACAATTTCTCTGATGCTGTGCTGACCGATACTGCCCGTGAAGCTTTTGCGGCAAGCGCCGTGGCCATAGTTAAAAAATACAACTTTGATGGCGTCGACATCGACTGGGAATATCCTAACGACATCGGGGCGGGTAATATTTACAGGCCCGAGGATAAACATAACTTCACATTAATGTTCCAGAAGTTGCGGCTCGACCTGGATACGCTTGAAAAACAAACTGGCAGTAAAAAATTACTGACGACAGCCGCTGGTGGATTTACACGTTTTCTGAAACTTACGGAAATGGGTGAAGCATCCAAATACCTGGACTATGTGAGCCTGATGACCTATGATTTCGCGCAGGACAGCCTGCATATTGTATTGCACCATACCAATCTGTTTGCATCGAAAGGCTATAAAACACTTTGTTCTGCTGATATTGCCGTGCACGATTTTATGGCGGCTGGCGTTCCTGCGGACAAACTGGTAGTGGGTGTTGCCTTTTATGGCCATACGCTGGCTGCTGCTGACTCACAAAACATGGTGCTTGGCGCTAAAACTGCTCCGATACGTGTTCGTGGCGGAGGTGGCGGGTACACATTTATCAAAGATAGCCTGATCAATCAAAAAGGCTACAAATATTATCGCGACAAAGATGCTTATGCGCCTTACCTATACAATGCCGATCTTAAGCAGTTTATAACTTTCGATGATGAATGGTCAGTTAAGAATAAGTGCAAGTATGTCAATAAAAATGGGTTAGCAGGTGTCATGTTTTGGGAGTATTCCTCGGATAGAAAGGAATATTTGCTAAAAGAGATCAATAAGGACCTTACTTATTAAATATCAAAATGACCTTCGTATCTAAAGAAAAGCGGCTGCCTCTTTTGAGGCAGCCGCTTTTCATTTAAGATGATCATCCGTTATTTATAATCCGGATTTTGTACTAACACTCCCCCGCTCTTATCGATTTCTGTTTGCGGCAGCGGCCAATGGTAAAATTTATCCTCAAAGTGATAGTTGATCAGGCTGCTTTGTACAGCGTTAAGCACCGGACCAGCAATATGCCATCTCAGCAAATCGTAGTGGCGCAGACCTTCAAAAGCCAGCTCGACGCGGCGTTCATGCCTAATGCGTTGACGCATTTGATCCTGGGTATAGCCAGCCGGGTAGGGTGGCATATTTACCCTTGCACGCAAATCGGCCATAGCCTTATAAACTGTTGCATCTGGACCTGCAACTTCGTTCTGGGCTTCGGCATACATCAGCATAACTTCACCTAAACGCAGTATCACCGCGTCTTGCTGGCTAAGTGTTGAAAATCCGTATGGGATATTGTTAGGTTCAAGGAATTTGATAACTCCGTAGCCTGTAGGTCTAAGATTTGATGGATGATGAACTTTGCCCGGGCCAAAATAAACCGAATCATTGTACACGGTTTTTGCCAGTCTTGGATCGCGGTTGTTAAACTGGTTAGTGGCATCAGTTAATGGCGAAACACCGTAAGGCTGACCATCGGTGCATTCAAAGGCGTCCACCATATTTTGCATTGGCGCACAGGCATCCCAATCGCCATAGTACATATCCCACGGAGCTGTATTATTTGGCGCCAAAAAGTTAATAGAGAACATAATTTCGGTGTTATTTTTCTGGGTGGCGTCCCTGAAAATATCCTCAAAATTGGCACTTAACTTATATTGGCTCATCAGGTCAAGACAAATATCTCTCACCTGGGTTAACATGGCAGGATCTGGTGTACCTGTGTTACCATATGCTGCAAATAACAAAACCCTTGCCTTTAATGCTTTGGCAGAAGATGCAGCCGCATGGCCACCGTTGGAATAATAAGGTGCAGCATTCAAATTGGCAATACTATAATCAAGATCGGTTGTGATTTGAGCGAGCACTTGCGCCGCAGGCACCTTAGGTTGCTTTTGATTGCTCAGGGTAAGTGGTTCCAATACCAGTGGCACGTCACCATAAATGCTGTATAGCTGAAAGTAGAAAAAGGCCCGGATAAACCTCACTTCACCTTCGTATACTTTACGCTGGCTGTCAGAAATATCTGAGCCTTTGTAATTATTCAGGTTTTGCAGAAATATATTTACCCTTGCGATACCGGTGTAGCTATCGTTATAAATTGCAGTTTCGTAACCGCCGGTGGTAGGATTAAAGTTACCCTGGACAAAGTCCTTAGCACTGCCTGAATTAAACTGGTTGTAACCGTTATCAGTAAATCCATCCCTAAAGCCAATGCCTACTGCAAATTCTTCGGGTTGAAGAGAAGCATAAACCGCTGCTAAAGCTTCGTCAAAATCTGCCTTTGATTTATAAAAAGTTGCGGTTGCGATTTGATCCGAAGGGTTCAGATCAAGGGTCTTTTTACATGCACCTAAAAACAGCGATGTAATTGATATGATGATTATTATAATTCGATTTTTCATGTGGGGCTAATTAAAAAGTAACGTTCACACCAAAAGAGTATATTTTATTTTGCGGATACTGCAGATCGCCGTTGGCATAACGTTCAGGGTCAAGACCTTTATATTTGGTTATGGTAAACATGTTGTCGCCTGCAAAATATACCCTCAACTTATTGATCCCTATCTTTTTAGTAACATCTGACGGGATAGTATAACCAAACACCAGGTTTTTAAGTCTTAAATAAGATGCATCCTGCAGGAAGAAGGAAGACCGGCGACCGATCTTATCCGGTGCACTTTGCCCAAAGTAAAGGCGCGGCATAGTGGTTGAAGGATGTTCAGGTGTCCAGGCATCTAACCAATCTGTAGTCGGTGAAGCGCCCTGCACAAAAGGTATGGTACCCCATCCTGAAACGTATGATTTTACCCCATAAACGCCCTGCATCATAGCCGAAAGGTCAAACCCTTTGAAGCTTGCCGATAAATTGAATGAGTAATTTAATTTAGGGTAAGCGCCTGCAATAACGGTTTTATCATTCTGATCAATTTTACCGTCACCGTTTACATCTTTGTATTTCAAATCACCCGGCAAGGTAGAGTCAGAGAACTGTTTAGGCGAATTGGCCACCTCTTGCGCTGATTGGAATATCCCTACAACCTGCAGCATGTAAAATGAATTCCATGGCAGCCCGTTTTGGTTGATAGTATAGTCGCCAATTTCGGGTTGCCCAAATTTCACCAGTTTATTACGGTTATGGTCAACATTAACCCCTACGTTAAAGGCCAAACCGCTTAAAGCGCCGTCGCGTATTACGTTATTGTAGGATAAACCCAGCTCGACGCCCCTGTTATTCACTACGCCATCATTAATATAGGGAGCACTCAGGCCAACAATTCCGGTAACCTGTGCCAGTCTTAAAATATCAGACGTGGTTTTATTATACCAATCGGCGGTTAAATTAAAGTTTCTGAAAATCGTGACATCAAGACCAACATCAGTCATGGTGGTTGTTTCCCATTTTATAATTGGGTTATTCAGGGCCTGTTGCGCAACGCCTGTTGTTAATCCTGAATTATCAAACGAATAGCTTCCAGTCAGATTTAACAGGGCCTGGTAAGGATAATTGCTACCTACATTTTGGTTACCTAACTGTCCCCATGATCCTCTTATTTTAAAGTTATCAAGCCAGGCAAGGTTCATTGCTTTTACGAATGGCTCCTCGGTTACACGCCAGCCGGCCGAAAACGATGGAAACACACCCCATTTATTGGCACCATCAAATTTTGAACTACCATCATCACGAACATTGGCTTCTAACAAATAGCGGCCCTTATAATCGTAATTTAAGCGACCAAAATAAGACATCAGGGCCCATTGATTTGAAGTGCCGTAAGCATTTTGAATGTCAGAACCGCCTGCATTTAACTCTTGCAGGTCCAGGTCAGGAAAGTTTTTACGGTAGCCCTGTAAATATTGGTATTTACTTTGCTCAATACTATAACCAAATTGCGCCTTAACGTTATGGCCGTGAAAATCATGCGCATAATTTAAGTAGCTGTATAAGTTGGTATAAACCGTTTGTTCGTCCTGATCTGTCAAACCTTTACCAAGGTCAAGCGAGGTTTCCAGTTGATTGGTTTTAAAGTTATACTCATCAAGGGTGGCTTTAAAGTCTTTGTACTTATCCATATTAAAGTTCACCGCACCTTTGGTATACCAGGAAATATCTTTATTAAACTGAACTTCAAACCAACCCTGCGCATTTACCGCATAATCATTGGTGATCCTTCTGAAGTTTTGATCCAATACAGCTATCGGATTTTTGTTGTTATACTCAAAGTCATAAGCTTTGTAGGTGTAGTGACCACTGCCGTCACTTAGGTAAGGACTATAAGTAGGCGCCTGTGACATAGCTGAAAGGAAAAGGTCCATAGAAGAGCCGTCCCAATTGCTGGCTGATGAAGGTGTACCGGCAACGGCGCCCCTTGTACCTGACTTCAGCAATATGTTAGTCCCGAATTTGATATGATCATTAATTTTCGAGGTTAAATTGACACGGGCATTATATCTTTTATAATCAAAACCCCTTTCAGTACCCTGCTGGTTAATATAGCCTAATGATACATTGTAAGTGGTTTTATCATTGCCGCCGGTAAACACCAGGTTATGGTTTTGCGTAGGTGCGGTTCTGAATATCAGGCTCAGCCAATCGGTGTTGGGGTAATGGAGCCTATCTGTGCTGTTACGGTATAAGTCGATCTGATCCTGCGGATACAGCGAATTAGGATCTGTTGTTCCGCTATTAATACGTGCCTGATTAAACATCTCCATGTATTGGGCGGAGTTGGTTACCAGCTTATACATTTTAGTAGGGCTGGCGTATCCTAAATTACCGTTATAGGTAACCGACGATTGCCCGGATTTGCCTTGTTTGGTGGTTATCAATACCACTCCATTGGCGGCTCTCGAACCATAAATGGCCGCAGAGGCTGCATCTTTCAGGACGGACACATTTTCGATATCAGTAGGATTAAGATCGCTGAAACTACCGGGAACACCATCGATCAATACCAGTGGATCTGAGCCTGCATTACTGAAAGTGCTGTTACCGCGGATACGGATGGCTACGTTCTCATTTCCCGGCTCACCCGAACCGGTATTGACCTGTACGCCTGGAGCAAGCCCCTCCAGCATAGAAGCAGGGTTAACAACAGGCCGCTTATTTATCGTTTCACCGTTTACAGAAGATACAGAGCCTGTAAGGTTTACTTTCTTTTGTGTACCGTAACCTACAACTATCAATTCGTTAAGTGCCGATGGTTGTTCTTTAAGCACTATATCAATTTGAGTTTGATTACCTACCGGAACTTCCCGGGTAACAAAACCTATAAAACTAAATACCAGTACCGCATTGTTACCTGGTACAGTTACTTTATAAGTACCGTCAACACCGGTTTGGGCTCCCGTGTTGGTTCCTTTTATTCTAACGGTAACGCCGGGCAAAGGAGCACCTTTTTCGTCTTTCACCTGGCCGGTTATAATAATATCAGGCACTGGCGCAGTAACAACTACTTTAGGGATAACAACGATGGTGTTGTTATTAATAACGTACCCAAAAGGCTGATCCTTAAAGCACTCTTTCAATACTTCACTCAGGTCAGTATTTTCCAGGTGCACATTTACAGGCACTGCCTTTCTCAGCATTTTGGCATTGTAAAAAAGGCTGAAACCGCTCTGCTGGCGGATATCTTTCAACGTTTCAATAAGGGATGCGTTGTTTTTGTCAAGGCTGATCTTTTGTCCGAACGAGGGTGCTGCAGCTACCTGCATTATGCAAACCAGACAAAAAAAGAAGGACAACTTCATAATCAAAAACAATTTAAGTGGGACGCAGGGCAATTGCCTGCATCTTATTGCAGTAGATTTTTTATACATTTGAATGTTAGGTTAAATGATTGGTTATGAGAAATATTGATCATTATTAGTTACCTGGCAGCTATTCAAAGCTTTATACCAGGGGCGCTGCGAACGCTCCTGGTTATAAAAAGGCAACATTATTGATTAGTTAGGAAACCTACTTCATAATGATTACCCTCCTTCCTTCTATCTTATAGTGAATTGATCGGGTTAACTGCATATTATCCAGTAATTCTGTTATGCTCTTGTATCGGGATATGGCGCCGCCAAACTCGTTGTTTTTCACATTCTCATCCTGGTATTCAATGTCTACATCGTACCACCTACCCACCTGTTTCATTACTTCGACTATGCTTAGGTCATGGAATATGAAATAGCCATTTTTCCAGGCCATGGTTTGCTGCATATCTGCTTTGCTAACATTGATTGTACCACCTGATGTCATTGAAACGCCCTGTTCGCCTGGAATCAGCATTGTTGCCTGGCCGTTGCTACTCATTTGTACTGAGCCCTCAAGTAAAGTGGTGGTTACGTTATTATTATCGGGATAAGCATTTATGTTAAAGTGCGTACCGTAAACCTGCACTTTTGTGCCATTGGCTTGCACTATGAAAGGGTGGGTTTTATCTTTGGCAACCTCAAAATAGGCCTCGCCGCTTACCTCAACCAGCCTTTGAGTACCATTAAAGGCTTGCGGAAAACGTATGGAAGACGCTGCATTAAGCCAAACATGGGTACCGTCTGCCAATACAACCTGGTACTGGCCACCACGTGGCGTAGTAATCGTATTGAACTGAGATGTTGAATTTCCGGCCTCGGCTGACTTATCGAATTCATAAACCACCACCCCATTACCCGCTTTACTAACCTTCACCCCGGACTGGCTTGTCAAAGCGCCGTTTTTTGCATCGTCAAGTACTATACTCGTTCCGTTGGCTAATGTGAGGTATGCTTTATCGCGCCCAGGTACAATAGGTTTTGGGTGAGCGACAGCCACTTTTTCGTTATTGCCACTCTGCTGTTTTTTAGTTGGAATAAAAAGCGCACCGATCAATAAGGCCACCAATAATATTGCAGCCACTTGCATCCATCTGCTTCTGTAGGTTTTATACCTGCTCATAGGTACTACCTGGCGGCTTTCATTCAGGCGTTGCCATATCCGCGCGCGGACATCGGCTTCGCTAACCCCTTTATCTTCCCAACCTTCGTCGGCCAATAGCATTTCATCGCGGTATGTTTCCAATAGCCGTTTTTCGGCATCAGTACATTGTCCGCTCATGTATTTTTCATACAGAGCCAGAAACTCGTCTTTGGTTATCATTTAGGTTACGATTGCAGGTTTATATGATGGTAGTGTAAATTTTATACTCGCACACACATACATTTTCAGATTTTTTTTTAACCCTGCCTTAATGTCGAATTATTTCTAATTTAGGAAACCAATTGTATGCACAATCCCCTTGCTAATGATTCGGAATTATGGCTCGCCGTATGCAATGACGATGAGCACGCATTTGCTATGCTATTTGGCCGGTACTGGGTGAGATTGTATAAAACAGCATTCCGGTACCTCAAAGACAGGGAAAATAGCGAAGAGGCTGTACATGACGTTTTTCTGAGCATCTGGAACCGCAGGCGCAACCTGGAAATAGACTCAATCCCTAACTTTTTACTTACTGCCATCCGTTACCAGGTCTATAACCGTATGCGCGCGGCGAAGCCCCCGGTTACTTTGATATCAAATGACCTTGAAATGGATTATCTATCCGATCACAATCAGGGCGATCATCGCATTAAAAACGAGGAATTGCTGTCGGAGTTAAGTGAACATTTGGAAAAATTACCCAAACGCTGCCAGGAAATATTCTATATGAGTCGTATGGATAATCTCAGCAACCAGGAAATTGCCGACCGGTTGGGCATATCCAAAAGAACCGTCGAAAACCAGATAACCGTGGCATTGAAGCACCTAAGAGCTTGCTTCAAACACGTTTCGATTATTCTTTGTCTTTATTGCACTTTCTTTGGATAGATAATAATACCATGAATATCAGCAGTAAGCGACGTGATGGTTTCGAGGGAGAGCGGTTGATCAGCATACCGGAAAAGACACTGCACGAAATAGTATCGAAAGATCCGGCTTTATTCAGGCTTTATATTTCGCATATCGGGTATTTCCCAAAGGCTTCTTATCATTATCGCGAACGCAGGAAAGGGTGTGAGGATAATATATTCCTCTACTGCCTGCAGGGTAAAGGTTATTGTGTACTTGGTGATAAACGGATAACACTAACGGCCAATCAATTTATCATCATTCCGGCAACCGACCGGTATATCAGGTATTGGGCAGACAATGATGATCCATGGACTTTATACTGGATACACTATACAGGTGAGGATATCAAATCAATGAATCAATCGCTGAACATAGCTTTATCTGATGGCCCGGTGACTATTGCTTTCAATCAAAAAGCGTTGGATATCTGGGAAAATATCTATGAAAACCTGTCGATGGGTTTTACGAAAGAAAATTTCTGTAATGCCAGTTTTTGTTTGCATCATTTTCTTGCCACCTTCATCTATCCGCAAAAACATCGTGTCAAAATAAAAGAAGAACAAGCCGATCCAATATCAACAATCATCGAACACATGCGAAGCAATCTTCAGCAACGGCTTTCTGTAGAAGAGATGGCATCTATGCTTAAATTATCGTCATCACACTTTACAAACTTGTTCCGCAAAACTACAGGTATGCCGCCGGTGGATTACTTTATCAATCTGAAAATGCAACAGGCCTGTCTGTTGTTAAACACCAGCGACTTTAGAATTAAAAAAGTAGCCGAAACCCTGGGTTATGAGGACCAATACTATTTTTCACGACTCTTCAAGAAATGCATGGGGGTGTCTCCAGAGCAATACAAGAAAAATATCATGCAGGGATAAATCGGCTATTATGCTTTTGTTGCCTGAACATTAGTCAACACTCCATTTACTTTCAGCTTAACAACCTTCTTATTAGGGGAAAGCAATTGATATGAGGTAATCCGACCATTCTTCCAGCTGAAATTAACCGTAATATTACCTCGTGCCTTTAGCCCTTTTACCTGTCCCGAAGCTTTCCATACATCAGGAATTGCGGGCAGTAATTCAACATATCCTGCATGGCTTTGCACAAGCATTTCGGCTATTGCAGCAGTTTCGCCGAAGTTACCGTCGATCTGGAATGGAGGCCCGGC
>Ga0105240_10009614_pt1 | contig 13677 bp, 8 predicted proteins | sample KBSC54metaG_FD_80426 | JGI IMG/M metagenome (GOLD analysis project Ga0105240, IMG submission 80426) | Corn rhizosphere microbial communities from Kellogg Biological Station, Michigan, USA - KBS C5-4 metaG | ecosystem: Host-associated > Plants > Roots > Rhizosphere > Soil | place: Michigan, USA... | reverse complement strand
GTGGCAATCGTATTATACATCACTTCCTCTTTGTCCTTACCTCCCGTATTATATGCCAGCGAACCCGCATCCAGCTTTTCTACATTCGTCCCTCCCTGTTGTGCCAGCACGCCATCATGCGCATTGTCAAGCACGATGGTGGACCCGTTGGCAAGGGTCAGCACTGCCTTGTTCCCACCGGGCGCGATATCTTTCTTAACCCCCTGTGTCGCCAGGGGCGCTCCTTTCTTTTCCCTTCCCGTCAGCTTCCAGTATGCTGCACCCGCTCCCACCAGCAACAACAGCGCAGCAGCTACGCGTCCCCATATCTTCAGCATACGCACAGGCCTTGATCGGGTGGTATCCGCTCCCTGTTGAATAGCGTCCCAAACCCTACCCCAATCCGCCGCCGTCAAAGACGTATCCTCATCCTCGTTCCAGATCTCGGCGACCATTTCCCTCAGCGCACCTTCACCCCCGGACGTTTGCAACAATGCCAGCATCTCTTCCACTTCTTCAGCAGAAGCGCTGTTGTCCGCATATCGTTTTAACAAATAATGAATTCGCTCTTGTCCCATACCATGTATAGAGTCAGCAGAGAAGAAAAAGGATGATGGTCTGGAGAAATTTTTTCAGGACAGCCAGGCAGTGATGAGCCCGATGATCGTTAAAGCATTATTTTTCATGTAGTTCCGGATAAACTTCATTGCCTTTACCAGATGGCTCTTGACAGTATGAGGAGAAAGATGCAGGGTCTCGGCTATCTCATCATAGCTCTTGCCTTCCTTCCGGCTCAATTCATAAATAAGCTTTTTCTGAGGTGACAGCTGCGCGAGCGCATTATTGATAAATCGCTGACCTTCATTAGCGTATATCCTTTCCTCCGTTTCGTTGACCCACTCCCTCGCATGCCATCCGGACAGCCGGAGTATACGCGCCTTATTTGCCTCTTTCTTCAGATGGCGGCTTATCTTGTTGTACAGGGCAGTATGAAGATATCCCAGCGGATCATTCACATGAATGAGATGCACCCGTCCTATCCAGATACTGATAAAAGTGTTTTGTGTGATCTCTTCCGCCGCGAAGGTTGATTTTGTTAATCTGAAGGCGGTATTATAAACCCTGGACCTGTATAGCTCAAAGAATTCCCTGAAGGCAGCTTCATCTCCTTTCCCAATTTTCCCGAATAGCAGTTTACAATCAGATGCCATAACATAGCATTGCGAAATAAAGTTAGGAGAATTTTCTAAATAATATTATAATTTCATTTTATGAAGATATTAAGGTTCTGTTCTTTCATACTAATACTTGCAACTTCCTGCACTCAATTAGAAAAGAAGAATACCCTTTTTACCGAAATGCCCTCCTCCATTACGCATATTGATTTCCGTAATGAAGTACAGGAGAATGTCGACTACAATATACTCACTTACGAATATCTTTACAACGGAGCCGGCGTGGCCGTCGGCGATCTCAATGGAGATGGCCTTCCCGATCTTTATTTCACCTGCAATATGGGGCCCGACAAACTATACCTCAATAGGGGCGGGTTTCAATTTGAGGACGTGGCGGCACAGGCAGGCGTACAGGGCAGGCCGAAATGGAAGACCGGCGCCGTCATCGCAGACGTCAATGGGGACGGGCTTCCCGACATCTATGTATGCTATTCGGGACCAGGCACGGACGAAGACAGGCGGAAGGAGCTATATATCAATCAGGGTGTAAAAAATGGCATCCCTACCTTCAAGGAAGAAGCCAAAGAATTTGGACTGGACGCACCCGGCACGTACACTACGATAGTAGCCTTCTTCGACATGGATAATGATGGCGACCTCGACATGTTCATGGTGGATCATGCCGATATGTTCTTCAACCCATTCTTCAATACAGAAAAGTTGCGGGCCAAAAGACATCCCAAGTTCGGCAATCGGCTCTATCGCAACGACAACGGGCATTTCACCGACATCAGCGAACAGGCCCACATCGATGGCAGCGGTCTCAACTTCGGGCTCAGCGTCTCCATCAGCGATATAAATAAAGATGGCTGGCCGGATATCTATGTCACCAACGATTACGACGAGCGGGACTTCATGTATCTCAACAACCACGACGGCACATTCAGGGAAGTCCTTACAAAAGCCACTCGCCATTTCTCCGAATTCGCGATGGGCTCGGACATCGCCGACTACAACAATGACGGACTGCCTGACATCGCTGTGCTGGACATGCTGCCGGAAGACAATCACCGGCAAAAGCTCCTGCGCGGACCCGACACCTACGATAAATACACCATGCGGGCCGAACACGGTTTCCACTACCAGCAGATGCGCAATACCCTCCAGCTGAACAACGGCATAGACTCCACAGGTACCGCCATGTTCAGCGAAGTCGGTCAGATGGCAGGCATATCCAACACAGATTGGAGCTGGGCCCCCCTTTTCGCCGACTTTGACAACGACGGCTGGAAGGACCTCTTTATCTCCAACGGTATCCTGCGGGACATGACAAATCTTGATTTTGTAAAATATACATCCGGCTACACCGCAGGACAGGCTGAGAAAATGGGGAACAAGTTCGAGATGTGGAAGCTCGTGCAGGACATGCCCTCTACAAAAAAGTCGAACTATCTTTTTCACAACAACCATGACCTTACCTTCACCAATGTCGGCGAAGACTGGGGACTGACACGCCACACAGTCAGCAACGGCGCAGCTTATGTGGATCTGGACAACGATGGCGATCTCGACCTCGTCATCAATACCCTGAATGATGCCCCCATTATCTATAGGAATAACTCTCGCGGGGGGCATTATCTGCGCATCAAGCTAAAAGGGGAAGGCCTCAACACGGACGGCATCGGCGCCAAGGTAAAGGTCGTCACTCCCGGCAGCACACAATACCAGGAACAATACCTTACAAGAGGATTCCAATCCTCCATCGACCCCATCATGCACGTTGGATTAGGTAAAGACTCAATAGCCGACATTACAGTCATATGGCCCGCGACGAAAAAGATCACTCGATTACAACATGTCACTGCTGATACCCTATTGATCTTGCAGGAAAAAGATTCATCACTCGCACTCGACGCAGAGCCCAATATGAAGTTGGACCCGCGATACACCGACATAACCTCCACCTCCGGCATCAACTATATTCATAAAAGCTCCACATTCGTGGACTTCAAGGTCTCACCCCTTATACCCTACCAGGTCTCTCACGTAGGACCCTGTCTCGCCAAAGGCGATATCAACGGGGACGGATTGGAAGACCTCTTCATCGGTGGCAGCTCCGGCCAGGCCAGCATGCTCTACCTGCAGACACCCGACGGCCATTTCAAGCCCGCTGCCAGCCAGCCCTGGAACCTCGACCTCGACCATGCCAATACAGCCGCTCTCTTCTTCGACGCGGATGGGGACGGAGACCTCGACCTGTACCTTGTCAGCGGAGGAGCCGATTACACCCCCGGCAGCCGCAACTACCAGGACAGGCTATTCGAAAACGATGGAAAAGGGAATTTCCACTACCTCCCCGACGCCCTCCCCACAGAGACCATCAGCGGCGGATGTGTAAAAGCTGCTGACTATGACAAGGACGGGCTGCCGGACCTTTTTGTAGGTGGCAAGCTTATGCCCAACCTCTTCCCCACCAGCCCCGAAAGCCTGATATTGAAGAATAAGAGCACACGTGGCAATATCCTTTTTGAAAAGGATGCTTCCCAGCGCGACAGCACGCTGCGACTTCCAGGTATGGTCTCGGACGCCTGCTGGATAGATATTAATAAAGATGGCTGGCCGGACCTGGTCGTTGCCGGACTGTTCATGCCCGTCTCCATATTCGAGAACGACCACGGACAATTGATAAACAAGACTACAGCCTATGGCCTCGAACGCAGCCAGGGCTGGTGGACCTCGCTGCTGGCAGGTGATTTCGACCACGACGGCAATATGGACCTCATCGTAGGCAATCTGGGAACAAACACCCAGTTCAAAGCTTCGGACCAGCAGCCATTGGAAATTCACTACGGCGACTTCAGCGGCAACGGCACTTTCGACCCCTTCCTTACTTATTATATTCAAGGCAAAAGCTATCCCTACGCATCCAGGGACGAGCTGCTCCGGGAGATCCCCGCACAACAGAAAAAATTCGCCCGCTATTCCGCTTACGCAGATGCACAGATGCGGGACATCTTTACACCCGAACAATTGGCGGCAGCACGCGTCAGCAGCATCCGCATCCTCTCCAGCAGTTTTTTCCGCAACGACGGCAACCATCACTGGACGATAAGCCCCTTGCCCACCAGGGCGCAGATCAGTGTGATCAATGGTATGGTCGCAGAAGATAGCTCCAGCCTGATCCTCGCAGGTAATCTATACCCTTTCCGCGCTCAATTGGGGCCGCTGGACGCCGGCATCGGCCTCATATTACAAGGAGATGGAAAAGGTAATTTTACGCCGCAGCCATATGAAAACACAGGCCTGTGTATCCCGGGCGATACCCGAAGCCTTATAGACATCAAAGGGAAAAAATACAGGTTCCTCATAGCAGCATCCTATGGAGGTCCCGTACAGGTGTTGAGGAAATAGGCCCGGCCGCCCTACATCTTCACCAGTTTCAGACTGTTCTTGCTGTCTCCGTTTACGTGGATGAAATAAAGCCCCCTGGGCAGCGATGACAGGTCCATTTGGAAACTGGCCCCCGTGATACGGGTAGTCATTACTTTTTGTCCCACCATGTTAAAGATATCCAGCACAGCGCCGGTATTCGAGGCATCCGAAGAAATGATCCATACAGGTCCTATAACAGGATTAGGCTGCAGACGGATAGTCGCACGACCACCCGACGAAGGCTCGCCAGGCAATGGTCCGATAGTAGTGCCCGGCGCCAAACCAGTTGAAGACAACAACGCATATCTGAAACCACCCGGAGCAAACAGGGCCCTTATCCTGTCCCGCTGGCCGTAGGTGAAGAGATGCATCCCGGCGTCATCCGTGAAATCCATATAATCCATATACAAATTGCCATAAGGCGTATTGCCACATGAGATGATCACACCGCCGGGATTGCCATGTGTAGCAGCGCTTTGTTGAGGAGTATCATCCACATAATCATCCCCACAGTCCGTATCACCCCATATATGGATCAGGTTCAGCCAGTGCCCGATCTCATGCGTGGCAGTCCTTCCAAGATTAAAAGGCGCAGTGGCTGTTCCCATTGTCCCAAAAGCAGTATAGCTGATCACGACCCCATCATTGGGTTTCGCACAACCCGGCACGCTGGAATAGCCAAGGACTCCGCTCGATAAATTGGTTACCCAGATATTTAAATACCGATCCCTGTCCCATCCATCATCACCACCTTTCGACGTGAATTTGACCGCATCGTCATAATTGAACTGTGGCTGGCTGGTATGCCGGCGAACAATACCCGTAGTAGTGCCGCCATTGGTATCTACATTGGCAAGCGCGAACCGTATCCCGCAGTCAGCTGCCAGCTCTCTGTAATAAGAGGGTATCCTGGATGTATCGGAATTTTGCTTGCCATAATCTCTGTTCAATACGGCGATCTGCGATTGCACCTGGGCATCGCTGATATTCTGGCCAGCGTTATTGTAGACGATATGAACCACTACCGGGATGGTGATGACGCTGAAATTATTCTCATTGTGGGCGGCGTTAGTTGTGCCCGTAGTGATAGTGGAAGAATTTTTTTGTTGCTGGCGCGTAAAACGTTCGATATCCATAACTCTCGCCGCCAGCTCCGGATCCCTGCGCAATAGATCCTGTTTATAGTCGACAGTACGGCAACCCTGTTGGGCCATCGCGGGTAGTCGGAACAACAACAATAAAAAAACAGACAAGCGTAAAAAATGTCTCATGGTACCTTCTTTTCAGAGGCTTCCATAAGGAGTTGGATCTGTCAGCGTGGATATTGGGGAGATCTGCGGATATCACCCTGTTGAAAGGAAAATTAGCAGGAGCTAAATGGGTGATAAACAGATGATAAACAATTGTAAAACAACACATTTTTCCGCATAAATGCAAGCCTTTATGCTAAAATTTTTACAATTAGTCCCAAACAGCCCCAAGACCGTTGGCCATAGACAGGGAGAACCTTAAATTTGCCCCTTACCAAACTCATTATGAAGAAGTCCATCCCTTTTCTGATCATTGCCCTAAGCCTTTTAGCCTCCTGTAATAATTCCAATCCCGACGTCACCGCCGCGCGGACAGAAGATAATTCGCCTCCCTCGATCAATTACAGCGTGGTAAGGACCCTCCCCCATGATACGACCTCCTTCACAGAAGGATTTCTTTTCCATAACGGAGAGCTTTACGAAAGCACAGGAACGGAGCCCACCATGCCCGAAAACAGGAAGTCCATGTTCGGAGTGGTAGACCCCAAAACCGGCAAGGTCGCTATAAAGGTGGAGTTAGACAGGAATAAGTACTTCGGAGAAGGCATTACCTTTCTGAATGATAAAGTATACCAGCTCACCTGGCAGACTAAAATAGGCTTTATCTACGATGCCAATACCTTTAAAAAACTGGGCGAGTTCACTATCCCCGTCAAGGAAGGCTGGGGAATGACCACCGACGGCACCAATCTTATCATGAGCGACGGTACCAGTAACATCAGCTATGTGGACCCCGCCACTTTCCGGCTTGTAAGGGTAGTGGGTGTGACAGACAATAACGGCCCCGTAAGCAATATCAACGAGCTCGAACTGATCCATGGCTTTATCTATGCCAATCAATGGCAAACCAACTATATCCTGAAGATCGATCCCTCCAGCGGGAAGGTGGTCGGCAAACTGGACCTGGAGACCTTGTTCAACACCGAGCTGAACAAGTATGCCCATTCCGATACGATGAATGGGATTGCTTATGATTCTACTACCGGTAAGGTATATATCACCGGCAAACTTTGGCCGGATATCTTTGAGATAAAATTCAATTTTTAGCCTTATTTGCCTATCACATAGATCAGGCTGCTGCATCTGGATTTGTCGACAAAAGCCTTTACATCCGAAATAAACCCGGTCCATACGGCCTTAATGATATTCCCCTTGCCGCCATCCCGGTATTTCTCGCTCAGCATGCTGATATAAAAGCTGTCGTACCACATCGGGCGGGTCACCTGCAGCTGCAGGCCATGCTTGTTGAGAAGATCCTCCATAGCATCTGGAGAAAAATGATAGAGATGTCGCGGCACATCATAAGCCGCCCACGCACCACGATAGACCGCCGCATCATGGGAGGTGTAATTAGGCACAGCGATAAAAATACGCCCCTCTTTTTTTAACAATCGGGCTAACTGACCGACATAAGCATGCAGATCATGCACATGCTCCAATACATGCCATAACGTGATGGCGTCATAGTTGTCAGGGGGCAGAGAATAAAAATCAGATACAGGCGACAATTCCACCTCATTTTCGGTGAGCGCTACCTCTCTGGCTTTTTCATCGGGCTCCAGTCCCGTGACATCCCAATCATTCTGCTTCATATGAGCGACAAAAGCGCCTGTACCCGCCCCAATATCCAACAGCTTCCCATGGTTCATCCGGGTGGCGGAAGAAATAAGACGGCGCTTGTCCGACAAGGTCTGTATTCGCACCATATGATACAGCGAATTCACCAGCCCTTTACGGGTATTTGTATGGGAAATATAATTTTCACTTTGATAATACACCCCGATAGAGGCGGCGTCAGGCACATCCTGCGTAAATCGCAAGGTACAGCCGCTACATTCCCAGATGGAAAAGGTCTCCTGTGACACCGTATGATCACGGGCAGTCAACGCCTCGGCTATTTCACTGGAATTACATAAGGGGCAAACTCGGTAATGTATCAATTTCTCTTGTTGCATGCAATTTTCGGGGCTCAGCGAAGTATAATTAGCGTACGTTGATTTCCAATAGACCAGCCATGGACGTAAAAATGCCATCCAAGAGCCGCAAGAGCAAGAATGGCCAGTACCAGCGCAACGATCCACCATGCCCATTTCCTCTTGTCGGCAGCTTCTTCGTCATGCAGCAATTCATTCATTTCCACATTGGTCCTCTCCTGGTCGCCTACCAATAGTGTATGCTGCGCATTTTGGCGATTGACACGAATGGCCGGGGTCGGGGTCATGAACAGGGCGCTCGTGGAGGCAGGCTCAAACAGGACATTTCCTCCCTCATCCTTGCTCAGCGTTCCTACCCCTTCCCAATCCACCTTCTCCTCTGTACGTATCCGGTTGCGCAGATCCGTAGAGAACTCATTGTACCATTTAATAGCCTCATAATCAAGGACTTTACGCTGACTGGCAATATAGGCGAAAAACTCCCTGTCGGGACTGTCGAAATATTTGTCAAAGCGGAACTTGTACAAAGGAGGTAAAATAGTACGGTCAGCCACATCCACATTGGCAGAGAAGGTCTCCAGATAGATAGTACCCAGCCCCGGAATGCTGATACTTCTATGCTGGAAAAGATAGGCGTTCAATACCTGGAAATTTGACATCATCTCCTTTTGAGGCTGCGAATCTAATAAAAAACGGGCCGTCTCCCCTATTTATTTACCACTGAAAGAAATTATGATACCACCCAGGAAATTAAACCCATAAACCGGGTATTGGTGCCATCTTTCGTATTTCTTATTGAAAAGGTCATTCATCTGTACCCAGCCCTTTAACCAGCGGTACACACGGAATTCGACACCCGCATTCAGGTCAAAAGCTCCATCTCCCTTGAAGGCAGTCCCGTCCGAAGCGCGGTATTGCGCACCATCAAAGGCAAACAGATCAGCCTTTACCCAAAAGTCCTTCGCGGGTATGGGTCGCCACTTTAGGTTAGTATTGAACTCCAGCGGCAGAAGGCCCCATGCCTTCGGTTCTGTATGCAGTTTATGGAAATTCGTATAGTTCAGGCTGGCAGTGGCAGTGAAATCCTCCCCTTGTATATAGCTCAGCTCCCCATGCACCTGCAGGGTCTCCAGAGAGGATTCGTACAGGACATCGAATTGCTTGCCGCCGCTGCCGGATGCCGCCAGCGTGTCATTGACGAACAAAGGCATATTCTTGTACGTGTTAAAGCCGATCTTGGCAGCGTAGCTGAAATGCTTGTCCAGAGAACCTTTAAATCCTCCGTAAACCTCCTGCACCCTCGTGTTCAGCAGGAAGCCCGGTTGCGCCAGCCAGGGATTGATGGACTCATACCGCTGATAAGAGCCCTTGTCATAATAACCTATAAAGCCCAACTGAAGACCAAAACGCTGATCGGAAGTAGAGATGTCAGCTGTAAAATTGGGCAGCAGGTGAAATTGTGAATTGTCCCATGACGGCATCACCGACGCCTGCAAGTTGATATTGGATGTCTTGACCATAAAGGCCGGCGTAACAAAAAAGACATTGTTGTTCTGATTGGGGAAGGGAGCCACCGGCCTGTAGTTGGTAAGATCCGCCGTAAAGCCCAGGCTAAATCCATATTGCTTCCCAAGGCTTATTTCCAAAGGAAGATTCAGCACCGAATTAGCTTCCGAAGCCTTGGAGCTGTGGTTATCCGTAAAAACAGACACTTTAATGTTGGGATGATAGGTCAATCCATATTCTGTAGGCTCCATATTGCGCAAAGAAAGCCTGCCCTCATAGGTCTGAAAGAATTGCTTGAGATCGTCTTCATTGAACTTCAGCGTATCCGGTCTGTACCCATACAGGTGATAGTTATCGCTCTTGAATCCAAGGCTCCCGGTCCACTCCAGTTTGCTGGCCGTCTTCACCGTTCCCATGATCTTTACATCCGTAAGACTGTTCTTCTGAGATGGCAGATCGCCTTTTGAGCTAAGGTGATTGGCGAAAATATTGAACTGGCCGGTTTTCGCATCCCCGAACGTAAAGCCGGTCTGGACAAAGGGAAAATGAACATTGCCCACCCCGAACTTGATATACTGATAGTTCTCCCAGGGCTTTAGTGTATCCCCCTGAAAAGCCACCGGCCTCATTTCTCCCGGCTGATAAGTAAGAAAAAGAAATTGAGCGGGGATATTATAGTTCAGACGGGCTTTGGCAGTATCCGCCTGTGGGGGAGCCGCATTGAAATTGATCTTTACCGCCTCGCGCAGCACAGGTTTAAAAGAAGAAGTGATCTCGATCGTCCTGCGCTTCGTCGTATCCTGTGCATAAAGAGACACCGTCAGTCCCGACAGAACAACTAAAAGAAAAAATGACTTTTTACCCATTGACCGTCTATATAAGTAGATGATAAGTTGTTTATTGATCCCCAACCTTGCTGTTCTTTTTCTCTTCCTCTATTACCTGGGCCAGCTTCTGCTGCGCCTGCTGACGAAGGTCCTCGATCTTCGCATTATCCACGATGCTTTGGAACGTCGCCTTGGCATTGAAATAATCCTTTTCCGAGAAATAAACATCCCCCAGTAAGAGATATGCCTTGGTAACCCATATCTCATAGCTACCGGATTTATTGACTACTTCAAAGGCCGCCTTTTCCGCATCTTTCAGTTGGTTCTGATGGAAAAGACAATCGGCTATCTGATACCTGGCCTCAGCCGCATACGCGGACTTGCTGAGGGAAGCTGCCGTTCTGAAGTATTGCAATGCCGTCTCGCACTGGTTGTTCACCTGGTAGGATTTGGCGATGGCCATATTCGCAAGGACCTTGTCATCCGTGCTCACACCTTTTTGGGTCAGCAGGTCCTTGGCATTCTCGACAGCATCCGGCCATTTTTCCAGTTGATACTGGCTGCGCAGCAATCCACGCATGGCCTCCATCTTGTTTTCCTGCGAAGAGGAAAAGTCTTTCAGCCTGACAAAGTATTTCTCTGCCTGCTGGTAGTTCTTTAATTCGAAAAAGTTCAGACGAGCAGCCTGCAACAGCGATTTTTCTGCAAATTTGTTCGGAGCCCGGTCGGCCACAACCTGGTATCCCGTGACAGCCTTGGCCCAGTCTTTCTGAGAGAAATAGATCTCACTCTTATAATAATTGGCTTCCAACGAATATTTGCCATCGGGGAATTTCGCCAGATAGGCCTCAAACCGCTGGACAGCACCCGGGAAGTTACCGTTATTAAACTGGACTTCCGCCTCTTCATAGGCCAGTTGATCTTCCTGGCTGGCGCTCACTTCTACCCCCATCGATTTGGCAAAGTTCACATACTCCCCGCTCCTGCCCTCTTCTACATAGATCGTCTTGGCATTATCAAGCGCATCCTGGGCTTCCGGAGAATTCGGGAACTGATGCAATAGGCTGTCGTATTGAGCAAGGGCCTCCTTATTATTATTCAGATTGTACCAGGCTATCCCGGATTGAAGATAGGCTTTGGGCTTCAGCGCATCGGCGCCAGGGCTCCGCAGCACATTCTTCAGATAAGGAAGGGCTTCCCTGAACTGCTCACCTGCCAGGTATGTTCCCGCGATCTCCATATTGGCGTCCGCAGCCAGGTTGGAAGCAGGATATTTCCGGTTGATGGAATTCAGCAAAGTGATCTTCTCCTTTCCATTGCTTACCCCCGAAACCATGGCCTTTTGAAAGGTGGCATAGTCGCTGGACGGCCAGGAAAGGTCGAGCACCTTATTATACATGCTCAGGGCCGTCTTGAAATCCCTGTTCATATAATAACAGTCCGCATCCCTGATATAGGCATCCTGCTCCATGGGAGAAGAGTTCAGGGTCGGAGTGCGGACCACCTGTTCAAAGAATCCCTGGGCCTGCCGGTAATTTTCCTTTTTTAGGAAACAATATCCCAGATTATAGCGGGCATTCGCCGGGCTTACTTCCCCGCTCACGACACTGCTCTTAAGATATTCCAGATAATAGCGGATGGCATCGTCTATTCTGCCCAGTCTGTAGGATATCTCTCCCTTCCAAAAGTTGATATAAGGCAGGACGCTGGTATTGTTAGGGTCTTTTAAGGCCTTGTCCAGCAATTCATTGGCATTGAGCAGCATGCCGTCATTGACCAGCTCCGTCGCGCGGCCGTATAATATCCTTGGATACAGGCGCCGGGCATTCTGGGAAGGATGATCCAGACTGTCCAGCAGGGTCATTGCATCCCGGTAGTTATTGGTATTGGCCAGCACGCTGACCAATAGCTCCTTTGCCTCCTGGTTATAGGACGAGTTGGGAAATTGTTGCAGGAATGACTGCAGTTCCGTCAAGGCTACATCCTGGTATCCCAGCTCATAGGATAGCTTGGCATAATTGTATTTGGATATCTCCTTTTGTTGCGGATTGCTGCTGTTGGAGGAGCAGAAGAGGAATGCATTGCGGGCATTGGCCTTCTGGCCTGTTTTTAAATAAGCATCTCCCAGCATATACATGGAGTTCTGGGCCAGGGAATCTTCTTTTCCACCCAGCTGCTTGAACCCCGCGATGGCCTTATCCCAGCTCTTTGTCTGGTAGTAACAATAGGACAGCTCGTAAAGATCCGTCCTCGATACTTTCTTGGATTGATTGACATACTGTTCCAGGTAAGGGAGCGCCTTGGCAAAGTCCTGCTTTTCATAATAACCATGCCCTACCAGCTGTCTCATTTCCATGTCATAGTACTGGTTGCCTTTTTTCAGACGAGCCTCTGCATATTCGATGGCCTTATCTTTTTGACCCTGCACCAGGTAAATATTGGCGACATAATAGGGCACCACCTTTTCATATCGGGGATTATCTTCCACAACCTTGAAAGCCGTCAATGCCTCCGGGTATTTTTTCTGGTAGAAGCAGATAAAGCCATAGTAATAATTGGCGTCGAGATAATTCGGGTCCTTGGGCATCTGCCGGATGGCGTCGAATAAAGGTAGGGCCTGGTCAAATCGCTGTTGGGTGAAATAGCAATATCCCTGGTGGAATTTCAGATCGGCTATTTCGCGGTTGCTGAGATTCTCGATATCCGCCTGTTCATACAGACGTACTGCTGCTGTATAATCCTTCTGCCTGAAGTAATATTCCGCCAAATGGAAGCTCATCATACCCACCCGGGGAGCATTGTTTTCCAGATCGATGAAATCCCGGGCAGGCTCTACAGCTGTCTTGTCGTTCTGCTCCAGGGCGCATACGAGATAATAGTATTTTACATCCTGATATTCTACCGAATTGTTACTGCGATCAGTTTCCCGAAGGGAGTATTTCAGCTCTCTGAAAATGGGATATGCCAGACTATAGTATTCATTTTGAAAGAAATCCTTGGCCTGTTTGAAACTGGCTTGCGGATCGTCAAGATATTTTGTCTGCTGGGCAAATGACGAAGAGCTTAGAAGAATGATGGAAAAAAACAATACAGGTTTTTTCACGAAAAAGAAAGTTTTTGTTCTTTATTTTTTCAATGTCCTTGCATTCAAAAATGCCCCCGCCAGCCGGGGACCTCGGGGGTTAACGCGATAAAGTTTCTAATTATTTTACCTTTTACCAATTATCGTTCCAAACACCTGTGGATAAGTACGAGTATTAACATTTCCTTTGGAACCCCTTATCTTTAAGGGCAAATTCAACTTCATGAAAAAATTTCTCTCGACCGCCTATTCCGACAATTCGTTCAACCTGGCTGCTTTACTGCTGCGCCTGACTTTCGGCCTGCTCATGTGTATCAATCACGGATTCCCCAAGCTGATGAATTTCAGTAAAGAGGTAGCCAACTTCTCCGACCCTTTTCACATAGGACATCGCTGGTCTCTTATCCTCGTGATCTTTTCAGAGGTACTGTG
>Ga0105240_10009613_pt1 | contig 13678 bp, 18 predicted proteins | sample KBSC54metaG_FD_80426 | JGI IMG/M metagenome (GOLD analysis project Ga0105240, IMG submission 80426) | Corn rhizosphere microbial communities from Kellogg Biological Station, Michigan, USA - KBS C5-4 metaG | ecosystem: Host-associated > Plants > Roots > Rhizosphere > Soil | place: Michigan, USA... | reverse complement strand
TGCGCGAAGGAGGAGCATAAAAATGGCGTGCAGAACATCACCTGAAATCGGCGGGATGGGCCATTCGGTAAAACGCAAGGAAGATCCGCGCTTCCTTCGTGGCCAGGGGAATTATGTTGACGACGTGAATCTGCCCGGCATGCTCTATCTCGACATCGTGCGCAGTCCATACGCGCATGCCACAATCAACAACATCGACTCGTCCAAAGCGCTCGCCATTCCGGGCGTGCTCGCGGTGATCACCGGAAAAGATCTGGAGAAATACAACCTGCACTGGATGCCGACGTTGATGTCAGACACGCAGATGGTCCTGCCCGTCGAGAAGGTGATGTACCAGGCGCAGGAGGTTGCGGCAGTGCTCGCAACCGATCGGTACATCGCTGCGGACGGAGTTGAAGCGGTGGAGATTGACTACGATCCGTTGCCCGTCGTCGTAGATCCGAAAAAGGCGCTGCTGCCCGATGCTCCGGTGTTGCGCACTGATAAGAAAGATAAGAAAGACAATCACATCTGGCACTGGGAATGGGGTAACCGCGAAGCAACCGATCAATTGTTCCAGGAAGCCGAAATCACCGTCAAAGAAGACATTTACATTCCACGCATTCATGTTGCGTCGATCGAGACGTGCGGTTGTGTCGCGCACTTCGACAAAGTTAAAGGGAAGCTCACGGTCTGGATGACGACACAGGCGCCGCATGCTATCCGCACGGTATTCGCACTTGTTGCCGGACACGTCGGGCTCTCGGAAGAAAAGATCCAGATCATCGCGCCTGACATCGGCGGTGGATTTGGCGGCAAAGTGCCGGTGTATCCGGGCTATGTGATTGCTGTTGCGGCGTCGGTGCTGACCGGAAAGCCTGTGAAATGGATCGAAGATCGAATGGAGAACCTGCAGGCAGACTCGTTCGCGCGCGACTATCACATCACGGCCGAACTGGCAGGAAAAAAGGACGGTAAAATCACGGCGCTCCGCATCAAGACGATCGCAGACCACGGCTACACGGATGCGGCCGCGAATCCTTCGAAGTTTCCCGCCGGACTATTCCACGTGTGCACCGGTTCTTACGATCTCAAAGCCGCGCACGTCGAAGTCGATGGTGTTTATACAAACAAACCGCCGGGTGGTATTGCGTATCGCTGCTCGTTTCGCGTCACCGAAGCCGTACACACGATCGAACGCATGGCCGATCTGATGGCTCACGAGCTGAAGATGGATCCGGCAGAGTTTCGGATGAAGAACTTCATCAAGCCCGAGCAGTTCCCGTACAAATCCGCGCTCGACTGGGAGTACGACAGTGGCAACTACGGTGCTGCACTGCAACTGGCGATGGACAGAATTGGATACGCGGATCTGAAAAAGGAGCAAGCAGAGAAACGCGAGCGTGGCGAGTTGATGGGCATCGGCATCAGCAGCTTCACGGAGATCGTCGGCGCTGGTCCATCGAAGCACTTCGACATTCTCGGTCTGAAGATGTTTGACAGTGCTGAGATACGCGTTCACCCGACGGGCAAAGTTCTGGCGCGGTTCGGAACGAAGTCACAAGGGCAAGGTCACGAAACAACCTACGCCCAGATCATCGCCGAAGAGCTCGGGTTTCCGGTTGACAGCGTGCTCGTGGAAGAAGGCGACACGGATACCGCGCCTTACGGTTTGGGAACGTACGCGAGTCGAAGTACTCCGGTGGCCGCAGCCGCTTGCGCAATGGCGTGTCGAAAGATCAAAGACAAGGCGCGCAAGATCGCAGCGTACCTGCTCGAAGCGCACGAAGAAGATCTCGACTGGGAGCCCGGCAAGTTTTTCGTCAAGGGCTCTCCCGATCGCGTAAAGACGATTCAGGAGATCTCGCTTGCGGCCTACACCAATCATCCGCCGGGAACAGAAGCCGGACTCGAAGCGGTCAACTACTACGATCCGCCGAATCTTACGTATCCCTTCGGCAGCTACATCTGCGTCGTCGACATCGACAAAGGCACAGGCGAAGTGAAAGTGCGTCGCTTCGTCGCGGTCGACGATTGCGGCAACATCATCAATCCGATGATCGTCGAAGGGCAGATTCATGGTGGACTGACGATGGGACTTGGACCAGCGCTTTACGAGGAAATTCAGTACGACGAAAGCGGTAACATCCTGCAAGGCAGTTTTATGAATTACCTGCTGCCGACTGCGGTCGAGACGCCGAACTGGGAGACTGACAAGACGTGTACGCCGTCGCCGCATCATCCGCTTGGCGCAAAGGGTGTCGGTGAGTCGGCGACTGTGGGCGCGCCGGCCGCGATCGTCAACGCCGTGGTCGATGCACTCTGGCATCTCGGTGTGCGACACATCGACATTCCGATCACGTCGGCGAAAGTCTGGAAACTCCTGCGCGACGCCGGTGTTCGAGGGTGAAGCAAACACTCGACTAGGTACGTACAAAAATGCCACGCAAGATTCGCGACCTCATAGCAGATCTTCAGTCGGCTGGTTTCACTAATCGTGGAGGGAAGGGCTCCCACCGGAATTTTGTGCATCCGAAGGTGGTGAGACCGGTCACCATTTCTGGTAATCTTGGAGACGACGCCAAGCATTATCAAGAGCGGGCTGTTCGCGCAGCAATAGAGGAATCAAAGAAATGAAACCGAGTGCAAGATACGTCAAGATTGTTGAATGGTCAGACGAGGACCAATGCTATGTAGGAAGTTGTCCAAGTTTGCTGTATGGCGGTTGTCATGGTGATGATGAAAGAGACGTCTTCGCTGAATTATGTGACATAGTGGATGAGACAATCGAACTGTACATAAAGGATGGAAAACCGCTACCTCTTCCCACCGCTGGCAAGGACTACGCAAACAAGATGCTTAAAATCGCCTGATTGGTGAAATTGATGTCCATGACAGGCAGCGATTTCTTTGAACAGCTGGATCGGTTGCGAATTCAAGAGCAGCCGTTCGTTCTTGCCACAGTCGTCGCCTACAAGAGCCCCCAATCGGCGAAGCCTGGCTCGAAGGCGATCATTAAAAACGATGGTTCGCAAATCGGATGGGTCGGCGGTGGTTGCGTGCAGCCAATCGTTCTGCGTGAAGCGAAGCAAGCACTGCAAACAGGTAAACCCAAGCTTCTGACCATAAGTCCGGATGCGCCGCGTGAAGATTGGAAAGGAGTCGAGTCGTACCGCATGACTTGCGAAGGCGGCGGTTCGCTCGAGATTTACCTGGAACCTTTTTTGCCAAAACCCCAACTCGTCATTGTCGGGCGCTCACCTGTCGCACAAACAGTCGCTCACCTCGGACATCTGCTCGATTTCAAAGTCGTCGTCGCAGATCCGGAAGCTACGAGCGAGAGTTTCCCGGAAGCTGATCTGATTCTGACGGAGCTTGACGCTATACGGAGTCATATTAATGACTCAAGCTATGTTGTCGTCGCGACGATGGGCAACGGTGATGAAGAGGGACTGTTGGCAGTGGTCGGTACGCGACCGAAATATCTCGGTCTCGTCGCGAGTGAAAAGAAATCGAAGGGCTTGTTTGAATACCTGCTCGAGACTGGCACAACACCTGAAGACATCGGCGTCATTACCTGTCCAGCCGGCATCGAACTCGGAAGCGAAACGCTGCCGGAGATTGGATTGAGTGTTGCGGCAGAAATCACTCGCCTGCGCAGAACTGCTGCTGCTGAAGAACAGTCGGAGCCGAAGGTCGCGATCGATCCGATCTGCGGGATGAGTGTGGATATTGAGACTGCGAAGTACACATCTGTGGTTAACAACGAGACGATCTACTTCTGCTGTCTCAGTTGCAAAGCGACATTCGATCACCCACAGATTACACAGATTGGGAAGAAATCTGTGTAAGATCAACTAATCCATTCCAGGCGTTCTGAACTACTCCTTCATTCGAAACGATTACCGTCGTCGGTGTAATGGAAAACTTATAAGCTCCTCCCACGGTCGAAGGTATCAAGGCGACTTTAAATCCTTTTGATTGTGGTGGGCTGTTAACCGCTCTCAAAAAGTCATTAATTTCGGCCTTTTGTTCTGTGTCCATCGTTACGAGCAAAACCTCAGTCTTATTTGCCAATGCGTTCTGAATGATGGGAATCCAGGAAACAAACTGTGAGGCGCTATAACGGCAACGCGGGGAAAAGAATAGCAACACACGTTTTGGAGAATCGTGGCCGTATGTTACGTCAATGCTTTTTCCCTCCAAATCGTGCGCGGTAAAAGGAGTCAAAATATCGCCGGCCTTGAGTCGTTTAGGTGGACTTTCCGCTAATAACGTACGAAGTTTCAGATTCTGCCTGATCAACAGAACATTCATCGTACCGATCACGAGCAAAAGGCCGCTCAATACAAGGGTCCATCGATTTTCACGTATCAGTTTGTTGGCGTGATTAATGACGGCCACGGTCCGCACGGTTTCTTATCCTTTTGTCGTTTAGTGTTTTCTTGGCATTGGCCAGTTTTGCAATGGCTACGCCTAGAAGCGCAGAGGTTTTTATCTCCTTCACCTGAATTTTGCTCGCAAGGTCTAACGCTAGATTCTCATCTCTCTCTGTTAATGCCTGGAAAACTGGAAGCGCTTGCCATGCAAGCGGCATCAAGGTTTTCTGAACATAATTAGTCAAGACCGCTTTGTCCGTCATGCTATCGGGTGAAGGAATGCTGTTAATACTTTTCACTATCTGTTCACCGATGACTGGTACGTTTTCGTTATTCACTTTAGCGACCAGCGGCAGCACGCGAAGGAGGGCCAAACTCTTCGGGGTCTTTTCGTCTATGGAATTGATTGCCTTGAGAGTGTCATCGAGTAATTCTCTAGCTTTCACAAGATCCTTCGATTCAAAGAAGTAGAGGGCCAACTTTTGTAATGCAGCTATTTTGATCGACTGCGACTGAATCTCCGCAATCGCTGCACTAGCAACTTCGGGAGTCTTTTTTTCAATGGCTGTAGTTGCTAACTCGTTTAAAAACTGTTCTTGCCACTTTTTACGATCCGGGTCCGACATAGACATTGCAAGTTCTAATGACAATTTCAGCTTACCTTTTTCCAACGCCAGGCGAGCACCTTGCAGGAATAACTCGTCTTTTAAAGCAGGGTTGGTGGCAGATCTAGCTTCCGCAATGATTTGGCCGAGTGGGTCGTTACTGGTTCGGATGCGTTCGTCAATTTCTTCACTTTGAGACCTTGCAGTAGATACGCGACTAACTAGCGAGGACAACTGGGCGGCTGCTTGGGCGTACAGTGAGGGCGTCAACGACTTCACATGCGGAAGAATCGCCGCAAGAAGGTTATAGGCGTCGTCGACATCTTTCGTGCCAGACAACGTATAACTTACTTTCGTCGAATTAACTGCTGCCGCAAGAAAACGCCGCTTTAGATCTGGCTGTACGTCGGGTTTCAGGTAGGAATGAGTGAGCCATGAAAACACTTCGATGGGAATCGCGCCGGGGCGGCTCTCTTCGGCAGCGACGATGATGGAGAGTATGCGACTGAGTTCAACGGGCTGGTTCTCTAATCTATGCAAGAAGAAAAGAAGCTTTAAATCGGGAACCCACCCTTTCGCTAACTCAGCTTCGAGCGTTTCGATAGCTAACCCTTCTTTACCCTTTGAATTCAACATTGAGTAAGCAACGTCGATATCGTTCTCTCGTGCATATCGCTTGGCGGTGTCCGGTGCATTGACCTGGAGGAGCGCAAGCAAATCAGTGCGGAAGCCTTCAGCATAGAATGAGGGTACAGCAGCGTTTGCGTCGAGTTCATCCAATGCTGCGACAGTTAGAGATTCGGCTATCGTGTTTTGGTGAGGCTCCTTCCAAAGAACAGATGCTATGCGCAACTTCAAAAATATTCGAACAGACGGATCGTCGATTTTTCGGATTTGCAGCGGGAGGGCTATCGCTAATTCATCGAGCGACTGCTGCACCAGGTCGGTTTTCTCTGCACTAGTTTGTCCGAAGCAAACCTGCGGGCAAGCTACTGCTGAAATCAGTGCTAAGCCAAGCACGATCGGAAACCGCAACCTATGATCACGAATCATTTGGATTTTCGCTCAGATTAATACACTTCACAAAGCCGGATCATCGGAGCTACATAGGGACCATTCGATGCCTTACACCCCCATCTGTCGGTTGCCTGGCATGCTCCGCTCCCACTACAACAGACAGCCGGAGCGACACCACAACTGGCGCAGCAGTCAGCGGCGTAAACCGAGATCGGAGTAAGCAATATCCACCCCGCTGTGATAATTAAAGTCAGCGACAAACTCAAAGCCGAGAGAACAGCAGCCTTCTTGATGTTGTTCATTGCTTCCTCCGCAGCATATTCCTTAGAGCACTTGTCCAAAAGGTAGATAGCTAATCACCGTTACAACTCAGTTGGATGATTTCGCGCCCGTGGTTGTCCCATGCAGTGCAGCCCGCTCTATCCCGAGCCACGCATCTGAACCCAGAGCACTGTACTTGCCCGCCATTAGAACATTGCGCAGTGCAGTCGGCTGCATAAACCGTAACTGGAGTAAGGAGGACTGCTAAGCTCGCGACAACAAGAGTCACGGATGCGGATAAAAACGTTATCATGCTGGCCTTTTTCATTGGTGGGCTCCTCCAGTCCTAAATTTGAGGTTTACAGGATCCGAAAGACCTGGCTTGTGTTGGGAGTTGGGAGCTACGCCAGGAGGGTGAACAGTACGCCGACACAAGATTTCTGTCAATACGGCAATTTGCCGCAGAAAGCCCTAAGAAGGCGTGCTTGTAAATTGTCGGTCTTAAGGGATAATTGGCATTGGCCTTTATGAGGAAGTTTATTTCAGGATTGATTCTGGGGGCGGGTGCTTCGCAGAGGCTTGGACCACCGAAGCAGCTTCTTCCTTTCCGCGGCACGACGATGCTGGGTTGGGTAGTGAATCAAGTCCAACGTGCGTCTGGTCTTGATGAAGTTGTCGTTGTTCTCGGTCGTGCGGCAAATGAACTCCGCGAGCGCGTGGATTTCGGGAGCGCAAAGGTGGTCGAGAATCCCGTTTTCGCGGAGGGCTGCTCGTCTTCGTATCGAGCGGGCATCGCGGCGCTCGACCCACAATCATCCGCAATCATGATCATCCTTGGTGACCAGCCGGGTATCACGCCAGAGATAATCAACCGCGTCGCGGAAGAGTGGCGCCAAACTGAAGCTCCGATCGCGCTCTGTTCATATCTCGGGCGAAAAGGTCATCCGATGATCTTCGCTCAAACAATGTTTGACCAACTCACGCAGTTACATGGCGACAAAGCAGCGTGGAAGCTGGTCGATGCATATGCCAATGCGCTCCACGAGGTTCAATTCAGTCTTCCCTTCCCAGAAGACATCAACACGTCTGAGGATTTTGAACGACTGGCTGAGGCAACAAATTGAGAGAAGAAGTGCGACAGATCCAGCAGATGCTGGCAGATCAGGTATACATCGCCGACGCCGGCATAGCGACAGCTCTGTACCTATCGATGGCGCTCGGCAAACCACTCCTCGTCGAAGGTCCGGCCGGCGTGGGCAAAACCGAAATCGCGAAGGCTCTGGCCAACGCCGTCGACACGAAGCTGATCCGCTTGCAGTGTTACGAAGGCCTCGACGCCACGACTGCACTCTACGAATGGAACTACCCTAAACAGTTGTTACATCTCAAGCTCGAGGAATCGTCGTCTGCGTCAGAAGCTGAGAAAGAAGCCGCGATTTTCGGCGAAGCGTTTCTGCTTAAGCGACCTTTGCTGCAAGCGATCACTGAGCATGAGCGCGCCCCTGTCTTGTTGATCGACGAGATCGATCGCAGCGATGAAGAGTTTGAAGCGTTTTTGCTCGAAGTGCTTTCTGATTTTCAAGTGACGATTCCTGAGATCGGCACTATCAAAGCGACTCACCGCCCGCACGTCGTACTGACTTCCAATCGTTCCCGCGATCTTTCCGACGCGCTCAGACGTCGTTGCCTGTACCACTGGATTGACTACCCATCGCTTGAAAAGGAGTTAGAAATCGTTCGTGCGAAAGTTCCGGCAGTTGGAAAAGTACTCTCGCAACGGCTCACAAGAGTTATGCAGGCAACGAGAACGATGGGCCTATCGAAGATCCCCGGCGTTGCGGAAACACTCGATTGGGCCAACGCGCTCGTGGCGTTGCAGGCGACTGAGTTGAATGACGAGATCATGGCGGAGACGATCGGCTGTTTTCTGAAGGACGAGGCTGACATCGCAACGTTCAAAGCAACACAAGTCACGGATTAGTGCTTTGTACTTGGTGCTTTGTTTCTTTGCATCACGAACAAACAACAAAGCACCAAGTACAAAGTACAGTACGATTCAACATGGAAATAGAGAACCTGGTAGCCTTCTGTCGCGCATTAAGAGAACGCGGCCTTTCGGTAACGCCGCCGGAAGTAGTTGCGGCGGCGACGGTGTTGCAAGTGATCGATACGAGCGATCGCGACGAGGTCTTTCTTAGTTTGCGCAGTGTCCTCACCACGAGTGTCGACGACTTTCCTGTCTTTGGAGAATTATTCGAAACGTTTTGGAACCGATCGCCGCGTAAGTTAGTCGAACGAGATTCCGGCACGACGGTACGCGCGCGCAACGTTTCACAACCTAAAGGACTCGCGTTCTTTCTCGAAAATTGGTCGGCGTCAGTGCGTGCCGGTGCTGAGGCCGTGAAGGTTCCGGGCGCGAGCGATATCGACTCGCGCGCGCAAAAAGTTTTCGCTGACTTCAGTCATGAAGAGCTTGAGCAGATCTCGCAACTCGCGCGTCGCATCGTGAGACGCCTCGCGAGTAAGCCGAGCCGCCGCTGGCAACCGGTCGCGCGTGGTCACCGGGTGAACCTGCGACGGTCTTTGCGCTTGTCTTTAAAAACCGGCGGCGAGCTGATCGACCTGGCTTACAAACGACGGCGCGCGAAACGCACGAAGCTGGTTGTGATCTGCGACGTGTCAGGCTCGATGGATATGTACAGCCGGCTGCTGTTGCAGTTCGTGTATGGACTTCAGAATAGCTTTGCGAAAGTCGAGTCGTTTGTGTTTGCGACCTCGCTGTCGCGAATAACCGGCGAGTTAAAGAACAAGACTTACCGGCGCGCGCTCGATCGTCTCGCCTCCAACGTTCACGGGTGGTCAGGCGGCACGCGCATCGGAGCAAGTCTGGCCAACTTCAATGTTCAGTGGTTGCGGCGCATCGACAAGCGCACAGTAATTATCATTCTGAGCGACGGCTGGGACACTGGTGAACCCGAACAACTCGCGCAGGCGCTTTCGAAGTTGAAGGAGCGCGCGGGAAGGTTGGTTTGGTTGAATCCGCTACTGAGTAACTCGAGTTATCAACCGCTAACGCGCGGCATGCAGGCGGCGCTTCCTTTTATTAACGTGTTCGCGCCGGCACACGATCTCGCGAGCTTGCGTGCGCTTGAACCTCATCTCGTTTTGTAATTTTTGTGCCTTTTTGTGGCTAAAAATGGAAGAACTCTTCGAAGACATTGAGAAGCTCGCGAAGGCCGAGAAGCGTGTTGCAATGGCGACACTTGTCGCGACGCGCGGCACGAGTCCGAAGCGAGAAGGCGCGAAGATGTGGGTCGGCGAAGAAGGCCGCATTCTCGGCTCGGTAACGATTGGCGGCTGCGTCGATGCACGTGTGATTGCCGAATCGGAAAGGGTGTTGTCGTCGTTTGAGCCGAAGCTGGTAGAGATGAGACTAGCCGATGAGGATGCGTGGGAGATTGGGTTCTCGTGCGCCGGTGATTTAGACGTACTGATCGAACCGATGGATCTGACGAATCCAAAGAGTCAGCTGCTGGATTTGTATCGCATGGTGCGAGCCTCAGTGGACCACGGCAAGTGCGCTGTGCTGGCCACACCGTTGAAGCAAACTTCTTCCAAGCTGCTCTTAATCGAAGGCGGCGAGACTTCCGGGACGTTAGGCGATCCTGAGCTCGATCGCCAAGCGAAGGTCGTTGCGGCCGAAGTCATTCGCAAGCGCACGTCATCTACGATTGTGCTGCGTGGCACCGCGCCAGTGTTCTTCGAAGTGCATGGACCACCACCGGCGCTGATCATCTTTGGCGCGGGACACGTCGCCATGCCGCTGGTCAGCCTGGCCCACGACCTGGGATTGAAGACGATCGTTGTCGACGGCCGGCCGCGATTTGCAACGCGAGAGAGATTTCCTGACGTCGACGAGTTGCTCATCGGAATTCCGTCTGAGATCGCCGGGACGCTCTCGTACACGTCTTCCACGTTCGTCGTGCTGACCGCGCATGATTACAAATATGATTTGCCGGTGTTGAAGGTCGTGCTGCCTGCGAGACCAGCGTACGTCGGCCTGTTGGGGAGCAGGCGACGTGGCAAAGCGATCAAGGAGTTTCTGAAAGATGGTGGGATGGAAGATGAACTGTTGGACCAGCTTCACGTGCCGACAGGCTTGGATATCGGTTCTGAGACCGCACCCGAGATCGCGCTGAGCATTCTGGCTGAAGCGGTCGCAGTTAAATCCGGCCGGCAAGCGCCGTTTCTAAAAGACAGAGAGTAGAGCTTATGGTCGCCCTTTACAGTGATACTCTTCTGGACCACTTTCGTCATCCTCGCAATTACGGCGACCTCGTTAATCCTGACGTCAGTCACGAAAGCTTCAACCCACTGTGCGGCGATCGCATCCGAATCGAGGTAAAACTTCGAGACACGATCGTGCACGAGGCTCGTTTCAAAGGCGACGCGTGCGCCATCTGCACGGCCGCCGCCTCACTCCTCACCGAACTCATCCTCGGCAGAGATATCGCAACAGTCTCCGCACTCTCCGACGATCGCCTAATCACTGCTCTCGAAAGCGACATCAAACCCACCCGTCTCCAATGCGCCCTCCTCCCCCTCGAAACCCTCCGCGAGGGTTTGAAGAAGTATAAAGAGCATGATTAATCGTCTCGAGATTCTTTCCAGATAATGTTAGTCCTAACCGAAGTACTTCGTCATTCCCAAATATTGAACACCTAAATCGCCGGCTTTTTTAATAATAGTCTTTCGGTGCACGAAACGACCCCCAAGTATAACTATGTAGGAACCATCTCTTTCGCACCTTGCATCAGTGCTATCGCAAAAATCCATAAGTTCGTTAATAATCTCCTGAGCCTTTTCTTGGGTTATCTTACTCTCACTCGCAAACTCATAATTGTAATAAATATCGTCCTGGTTTCGGGCTGCACCACGTTTTGCACCGAGCCTTCCTAAAGAGACCTCTATTTGATCCAGCCGATCGAGAATGTATTTTTCTGTGCTTCCTTTCGCGACGATCTCTTTCATCACCTTGGCCTGGGCCACTCGATAGATTGGATTATCTGGACTATCACCTTTCAATGCTTCTGTTACGGCGGATTCAAGACGCGGCGCTAATTCACGTACGCCTTCCATATCGTTTGTGAAGAAAATTGTCCGCTCGTCGGAAATATCGAATGGCAATGTTGTCCCAATCTCGGCGAGAGCGACAATTGGCAATCTGACGGCATGTCGAACCGCGAGTTCATACATAACATTCGGGTTTAGTCCAGTTAGATTCGCGATCACGAGTTCATCATAGAGAAGATGCTCAATCACTTGGTTAGTGATCGAGCCAGGCGCTGCAATTTCATGAGCCACAAAAACATCGAAACCCAAGGTCTGCATTGTGGGACGAACGACAGCATTAATCAGCCCATCCGTAGCGCGACGAGTACTTGAATCGGCCGATCCGATCGGTGTAACCACAAAGCAACGTTTAAGACTTTCGTTGTGACCATTCTCGCTGGATTTTTTCGTGGTCATAATTAATCAAACCGATCCTTCACTGTACTCACGAAGTAGTTCTGTTCACCGTTGAGTGTCGTGAGGTAATGTGCTGAACTACTTTCTCCGCGATTATTAAAGTAGCATCGGCGATTCGTAATTGAAAGTAACCAATACGATTTCAGATCAGCCACAAAGAGGCACAAAAGGCACAAAGATCAAGGTAAGTTTTTGTGCCTTTTGCGCTTTATTGTGGCTTGAAACTTCTTGAGGGCAAAACGTTTCTTTAAGTCTCCGAGATCGTGGTAAGACCGCTCACGTGCACGAAATGCTGGCTGTTGTGGGTCAAAAGCGGAATCCCATGGAGCCGGGCTGTAGCGGCAATCCAGCAGTCAGCGGTATCAATGTGATGCCCGTTACGCATGACCTCGCTACGAATCGCAGCCCACGTGTGAGCTAGTTCAATATCAGAGTTGATAATCGTATAGGGTTCGAGGAATGCCGATAGCGCTGCCCGACGTTGGGCTCCCCAGTTTCGAATATTGGCCCAGAAGTCCAGCTCGGCGACGGTCATGAACGAGATGACACCAAGTTTCCCATCAAGGTGTGGTTTGTAGTTTTCGCCGCGTGAGTCTTGCTTGAACAGGTACGACAGAACGTCAGTATCGAGTAGAACCGAATCCATCAATCCAGTTTCCTTGCCGATTTATCCTGTCGCAAAGTTCGCACAGTTCGAATGAGGTCGTCGACATTTTCATCGTCAGGGAAGAATGAACCCAGTTCTCGGATCTTGGAGAATTCCAATGGCCGCTTTCCCTGTTCAGACGCAATTTGATCGATTGTCTTTTTAGGGGACGGTTGGGACAGGCGTTCAGTGAGCACTCGTATTAAACGTTGCTGCTGATCCGGAGGCAGACGTGTGGCATCCTGAATGATCTTATCGAGCGTATTTTCGGCCATTAATCATCGCCTCCTTAAGCCAGATTCACGAAAGCAATATAACGCACATTTAACAGTTGAGCTAACACGTGGCGAGGCGTAAACTCACTGCACCCCGATAGCTGCATTCGCGTTCCCCCTTCCCGGAAATCAAATCGACAAGGAGTAATCATGAACGCACTAACCCAGATCGTCACGCAACAGTTGGCTGGCGGCGCGAGCCGTACGATCGCCCAACGACTCGGTGTCAGTGAAGCAACTGCTAATACTGCGGTGCAGGTTGCCGTGCCGCTCATTCTCGCGGCGCTGGCGCGCAACGCTAACCAACCTCAAGGCGCGCAAAGTTTGCACGACGCTATCAATAAAGATCATGACGGCAGCATCTTCGATAACTTGATGGGTTATGTCTCAAACCCACAAACCGCCAACGGCGCCGGGATACTCGGCCATGTTTTTGGTACCCAGCAACCAGCGATTCAAAACAACCTGGCACAAGCAACAGGCATGGACCAGAATTCAGCGGCAGGTTTTCTCGAGACAGTCGCGCCACTGGTGATGGGTGCTGTCGGAAGAACGCAACAGCAAGAAGGGCTCGACCCCTCGGGCTTGTCAAATCTTCTAAACCAACAGCAACAACAAGCGCAGACGAACGCGCCGGGAGCGATGGGCATCCTCAGCTCAATGTTGGACCAAAACAACGACGGCAGCGCGATGGACGACCTCAAACGCATGGCCGCCGGCTTCTTTAAATGAAGCCACAAAAAGGCACGAAGATCAAACCAGATCTGTGCCTTTGTGGCTAAAGACCGAATCGCGTCAGCCTGACCAATCACACGTCATTTTGCCCTGACTGGTCCAAGTTTCTTCCGTACTTCAATCCGCGCTTTTCCTAACGAAAGTACCAAAATGCCCCATCTGGCACGGAGCTAGCACTAGGACCGCGCCCGCATTTCGCGAGCGCTTTTTTTGAGTCTTTGCCCTGGAGAATCGAATGTCTCGCCCCCACGT